>Ga0209235_1001664_pt1 | contig 12190 bp, 9 predicted proteins | sample GraSoi013_1_20cm_4_FD_185817 | JGI IMG/M metagenome (GOLD analysis project Ga0209235, IMG submission 185817) | Grasslands soil microbial communities from the Angelo Coastal Reserve, California, USA - Sample 09_25_2013_1_20cm (SPAdes) (version 2) | ecosystem: Environmental > Terrestrial > Soil >...
CCGCAATCTCGTCGAGTGCGTCGCGGTTCAAGGCATAATAGATCCAGCGACCCTCCCGACGGTCGCTGACGAGTCCCGCGTCCTTCAGAGTCCTGAGGTGGAACGAGAGCCGTGACTGCGCCGCATCGAGCACCTGCTGCAGCTCGCAGACGCAGCGCTCCCCATGCGACAGCAGCCGCACGATCTCGAGCCGGGTCTCGTCCGAGAGTGCGTGGAACATCCGCGCAGCGCGCCCAATCACGGGAACGGTCGCCGTGGACATGGCGTTGAATATATCAAGTTATGTTGATACGTCAAGCGGCGCCCCGGTACTCGGTTCGACATTCCAGGCATGTTCATCATCCCGCCCGCCGGAACACGAGCGGGGCGCAACGTCAGATACAGCGCGATACCAGCAGGCGTTCGCGAGCCATACACACCCTCGAGGCTCGCCGGCACGAAATTCACTGCGCCGCGGATCCCGACTCCGGCTGCGACTCCTCGTCCCGTCGGCAACACCCGGTGGTACCCCAGCGCCAGCGCGCCAACGTCGTACATCGCGCCGGCCGACGCGGCGGGGACGACGAGATCCTCGGCGCTCTTCCGAACATACTCGGCACGACCGAAGATGCTGTTCATTCCGTCGAGATCGAGGTTCGACTCAAGCACGATGCTATTCGACAACCGTCCCGAGCCGAGCGGGTCGTTCGCGCCCCAGATCAGCGCGCTCGCCCACAGTCCGCCCTTCCCGAACGGCCGCGTCGTGAGTGCGGAGGCCCCGAACCGGTGCAGTGATTCGTCCGGGTGCAGCCCCTCTGGGCTCTTGAGATAGGCATACCACCCCGAGAGGCTCCAGCGCGGCCCCGAGTTCAGGGAGATCCGCGCGCTGTACGAGTCGAGGTGGCGGCCAGCGTAGTCGAAATCCGTGCGATCTTCGTTCGGCTCGCGGCCGTTGAACCAGGAGACCTCGACGTTCGCCGTCCGTGTGAAGACGCCGGCGGTCAGCACCCCGAACGTGATGTGCGTTCCGTCCTGCCAATGATGGGAAATCGGCGCGAGTGGGTCGTTCGCAGCCGATGGGCGGTGGGGGAACGCTACCGGCCCGACGGCCGGTTCCCCCACGGGCGCGAGGTAGAGCGATACGCCCAGGTTCTTAGCCAGCGCGCGCCGGTACAACGCCGCGAGCTCCATGAACAGGTCGTGAGGATGCTGGTGGTCGTGCAGTGGCACGCCCCGGTTCGACTCGCCCGTCTGGAGCAGCAGCGGGTAACCGGCGGAGCCGACCCCCCACGGGTCGGTGCTGAGCATGCCCCGGAGGTCCAGTTGTCCACCCGCGAGCGAGCGGCTCGCGGCCAGCATCGCCCAATCGAGCAATGCCACCTGATGGTCGCCCCGGGCCCCCCCTTGCCGGTCATACTGGAGGAATGCACTCCCGTGGAGCATCAGCGTCCACGCTCCCAGCGTGAAGTGGGAGGCGTGCATAGGCGACGAATCCGGCAGCCAGGAGGTCCCCGATCCCAGCCGCGTCTCGGGTATGCCGAGCGGAGCCTCGGGTCCGGACGTAGGGTGTGGCGTGTGCATCTGCGCACGCGCGGGTGACCCGCCGCCGGCGAGCAGCGCCAGGGCGGCGCCCACTCGGGCGCTCGGGTTAATTCGCATGTCTTGATGTCCTCAAGTCGACGTCGGAAGCCGCGCCGGGGTGGCCGGCGCGCGCACACTGCGTCTACCAGATCCGACTCAGGCTTGAGGAGGCGGGGAAGGCGGAGGAGCGAGGTAGGAGTGGAACCTCGACGCGAGCCCCAGGGGCGCCACACAGATAGACGCTCGGAGTGCCGGCGGCGGTGTCGCGGAAACCGGCGCGACCGGCCCGCCGGTGGGGCAGGTCCCGCCCGCCGCGCAGCCGAGGCTCTCGGCGTCCGCGTGGCAGGCGTCGTTCCCTAGGGGCGCGGGGCTCAGCGTCGCGACGTCAAAGTCGTGTGCGGAGGCCGCGCCGTGCGTATGCATGGCGCACGGCTCGACTGCCTTGGCGATGAGCGATACACACATCGGCGCCCCGCCACCCTGCGCGGCAACGGCGAGCGCCGCGGCGGAGGCGAGGGATCGCACCAGCATCGGATAGCGCCGACCGGCTTTCATGGCGTCAATTATACACCGGTGGCTGCGCGGCGGCCGCGCCCCAGCAGCTGGGCGTTCAGCGCCACCACGACGGTCGATGCCGACATGAGGACCGCGCCGAGCGCCGGCGAGAGCACGATCCCGGCGCGAGCCAGCACGCCCGCCGCGAGCGGGATCGCGACCGCGTTGTAGCCCGTGGCCCACCACAGGTTCTGCACCATCTTGCGATAGGTAGCGCGAGCGAGTTGAACGATCGTCGGCACGTCGCGGGGATCGGAGCGCACCAGCACGATGTCCGCGGATTCAATCGCCACATCGGTGCCGGCGCCGATCGCGATCCCGACGTCCGCCGCGACGAGGGCGGGGGCATCGTTCACGCCGTCGCCCACCATCGCGACGGTCAGGCCCCGCCGCTTCACCTCTTCGATCCTGGCGGCCTTCTGGTCCGGCAACACCTCGGCGAAGTAATCGTCCAGGCCCAGCTCGGCCGCGACCCAGCGAGCCACGGCGGCGGAGTCGCCCGTGAGCATGATCGGCTTGATGCCCATCGCCTTGAGCCGGCCGAGGGCGTCGCGCGACTCCGGCCGGATGATGTCGGCGAGCGCGATGGCTCCGACCGGTCTTGCATCCGCCAGGACGTACACGACTGTCTTGCCCTGTTCGGCCAGCCGCGCGATCCGCTGGTCTGCGACGGCCAGCGCGTGCTCCTTGAGGAAGCCAGGGCTCACGATCTTGACCGCCACGCCGTCCACTGTTCCCTGGGCGCCCCTCCCCGGGATGGCGGCGAAGGCCTCGGGCGCCGGATACGATACGGCGCGCTCCGCCGCCGCCCGCACGATCCCGGCCGCGATCGGGTGCTCGGAGCGGCTTTCGAGCGCGGCGGCGAGGCGTAGGACGTCGCGCTCGCTCCGCCCATCGAGGGGCACGATGTCGGTCACGCCGAAGCGACCCTCCGTGAGCGTGCCGGTCTTGTCGAACACGACCGCGTCCAGTTCGCGCGCCCGCTCGAAAGCGGAACGATCGCGGATCAGCAACCCGTTCCGCGCGGAGAGCGCGGTGGACACCGCCACGACGAGCGGCACGGCCAGACCGAGCGCGTGCGGGCAGGTGATGACCATGACCGTCACCATCCGCTCCAGTGCGAAGCTGAACTCCCGGCCCGCGCCCAGCCAGGCGACGAGCGTGGCGGTGCCGCCGCCGAGGGCGATCAACGTAAGCCACATCGCCGCCCGGTTCGCGAGGTCCTGCGTGCGGGAGCGTGTGTCCTGAGCCTTGCGCACCAGCTCGATCACCTGAGCGAGGTAGGTTTCGGCGCCCGTCCGCTGGACCGCGATGGTAATCGCTCCCTCACCGTTCACCGCGCCGCCGATGACCTCGTCGCTCTCCCCCTTCTCCACCGGCTGGGACTCGCCGGTGAGCATCGCCTGGTTGACGCTCGTACGACCCGCGATGACAAGCCCGTCGGTCGGGATCTTCTCTCCCGGCTTGACGAGCACCCGGTCGCCCGGCTGCACGGCATTGAGCAGGACCTCTTCGATGGAGCCGTCGGAGCGGAGGCGATGCGCCTCGGCCGGGAGGAGCCGGACCAGCTGCTCGAGGGCCCGCGAGGCGCCGAGCACCGAGCGCATCTCGATCCAGTGGCCGAGCAGCATGATGTCGATCAGCGTCGCCGTTTCCCAGAAGAACACGCTCCCGGGGAGCCCGAAGACAACCAGCGCGCTGTAGACGTAGGCCACCGTGATCGCGAGCGCGACGAGGGTCATCATCCCCGGCAGCCGCTTCCGGAGCTCGTCGACGAGCCCGGTGAGGAACGGCCGGCCGCCGTAGAAGTAGACGGCCGAGGCGAAGCCGAACTCCACGTAGCGATCGCCCGGGAACGCAAACGCCCCCCGGAGACTGAGGAAGTGCTGGATCATCTCGGACGTCGCGAGAACCGGAATGGTCAGGGCGAGCGAGACCCAGAAGCGGCGACGGAAGTCGTCCACCATGTGGGCGTGCGCCGAGTGATCCCGGCCCGGCGACCCGCTCGGCGGTGTCTGATGGTGGACGTGGTGATCGTGGTGCGTGCGCGCCTGCACCGCGGTCACGGATCTATCGGACTTCGAACGTCAGGGTGGCCCATCTGGGCTCGTAATCGACCTCATCTAATGCGACTCCCCCGGCTTCATCATCTGCCGGTGCTGCTGCATCCATGTCTGCATCGAGTCGGCCCACGTCTGCATCTTGATCAGCTGAGCGTCGGTGAGGACGGCTCGGGCCTGCGCCGCGGATGTGATCATCGCCCAGTGCGCCTTCCACATCGCATTGTGCGCCGCCTCGAAGTGGATCTTGAGGGCGCTCGTGTCGAGCTTCACGGCGTTCGCGGCTTGCTCGCCTTCCTTCATATGTGCCTGCGCTTCGCTCTCGGCCGCGCCCTCCGCCGCCTTCGCGGCGTCACGGAGCGTCGTGAGGCGCGTCACCTGGTCGGCGGTGAGGCCGAGAGCGTCCTTGCGCGCGAGCAGATGCTGCGGCGTGTACAGCATCACCTTCCGCATCGCTGGTCCCATGTGCCGCATCATCCCCTCATCCATCGTCTGACCCATGCCGCCCGGCCCCGTCATCGGGTGCTGCGCGGCGAGAGGCCCCGCCGCCAGCGCTACCGCTGCGAGCAACGTCCTGTAGATCATATGACCAGACTCCTTGGGAGACGCGTGAATTCTAACCTTGTGGCCCGGAAGCCGGATAAGTTGAGGCTTGTGGCTCGCTCGATCCATGGCGTCCTCGCGCTCCTTCTCGTGGGCGGACCAGCCTGCACGCAAGGCCTGGCGGACGCCTGGCGGCCCCAGACGGTGCCGCTGTTCGGCGCGAGCTACTCCCCCGACATCTGGCTGCTGCTCGGCGCCGGGATCAGCCACACCCGCTACGGGTTCCGGGCGCTGCCGCCGAGTACGCGCCTGCTCGCGGAGGCCGCCTACGCGACCGGCGCCACCACGTACCGCGTCGATGTGACCGGTGAGTTCCGCCGGCCGCTGCTTCCGACGATCCTCTACGTCGAGCTGCGCGCGTCGGGGCTCGAGCTCATTCGGTTCTACGGCGTGGGCAACGAAACCGACGGGTCGCAGCCGGACAGCGTGTACCGCGTGGCCCAGACGCAGCTGCTCGTTGGGCCGCGCGTTGCGATTCCGCTCGCGCCGCAGCTCCGGGTGACGCTGGGGTCGCTCCTCAAGTACGCCCACACACCCGGCGACGCAGGCACGGTTCTCAGAACTACCGGCCCGTATTACGGCACCGGCGACTTCGGTCAGGTCGGGGCCCGGGCCGTGCTCGAGCTCGATACGCGGGACTTCCCGGCCGCCCCGACCCGCGGCCTCCACCTGACCATCGCTGGGCAATGGTATCCCGCCCTTTGGGACGTCGTCGACCCGTTCGGGAGCGTCTCGGCGGAGGCATCGACCTACTTCTCGGCAGGCGACCCCCCGTCCGCAACGCTTGCGCTCCGTGCCGGCGGCGCCGCGGTGAGCGGAGCGGTCCCGTTCCAGGAGCTCGTGTACGTGGGCGGCGCAACGACGGTGCGCGCCTACCCCGAACAGCGGTTCGCCGGCCGTCGCGGCGCCTATGGGAACGCCGAGCTGCGGCTCCTGGCCGGCCGTCTCCCGTTCGGCGATCTGGGCGTCTTCGGACTCGTGGACGCCGGGCGGGTCTGGATCGCCGGTGAGTCGTCGGATCGCTGGCACGCCGCCGCGGGGGGCGGGCTCTGGCTGGCCTGGCAGCACCGCCACGCCAACACGCTCTCCATAGCGCTGGCGAGAAGCCCCGAGCGCACCGCGATCTACGTCCGCGCCGGGTTCATGTTTTAGAGCTGTTGCGACATGCAACACCCCGGTGGCCGGCTTGCCCGTCGGCTGCGTTACCCCGGTCGGCCGAACCGCCTCTTTAGCAAGGAAACCCCCAAGTCCACCAGAACGCTCGACTCGAAACCGCGGAGCCGACCTTGTCCTCCAGCGCAGGGCGCCTGAAGCACCGCTGGAGCCGCGAGCGTAGGTTGGGGCCGCTCCTCCGCCCGGTAGCCGGTATCGACGTGACGGTGATCATTCCGGCGTACAACGAAGCCGCGAGCGTCGCCGACACGGTCAAGAGCCTGCAGGCCCAGACCACGCCGCCAGCTGCGATCATCGTCGTGGACGACTGCTCTACCGATGGGACGGGCGACCTCGCTCGCGCTCTCGGGGTCGTCGTCGTCCGACCCCCGACGAACACCGGCTCCAAGGCAGGGGCACAAAATTTCGGGCTCCGCTACGTCCGCACGCCGCTTACGGTCGCCATCGACGCCGATACGGTTCTCGCACCAGACGCCCTCGAGCGCCTGCTGCCGGCGTTCCACCACCCGGCCGTCGCGGCGGCGTGTGGTTTCGTGCTTCCGCAGCGGGTGCGGAGCCTGTGGGAGCGGGGGCGCTACATCGAGTATCTGTTCGCATTCACCTACTACAAGCGGCTGCAGGATTACTACGGGAAGCCGCTCATCTCCTCGGGGTGCTTTTCGATGTATCGAACGGACATCCTCGGGGTTCAGGGCGGCTGGTCGAGCCGAACCCTCGCCGAAGATGTGGACCTGACCTGGAGCCTGTACCAGTCGGGCCATGAGGTGCGTTTCGTGCCGGAAGCGGTGTGCTACCCGATCGAGCCTCGCACCCTCACACTGCTGGGAAAGCAGCTACGGCGCTGGTCACACGGGTTTGTTCAGAACGTGAAACTGCACTGGCGTGGGCTCCTGACGGTGCCGTATTTGCGGTCCGCGGTGGCGGTGGCGTTCTGGGATGCGACGATCGCTGCCGCGGTCTACCTGGTCCTGCTGCCGATCCTCGCGCTCCTGCTGGCGAGGCCGTGGGTGCTGATCGGGTACGTGATCGATGCCCCAGCCGTGCTCGTTCCGGTCCTCGTCGGCGCCGCACGGCGGCGGGAGATCCGCCGCGCGCTCGCGAGCATCCCCGCGTTCTTCGTGCTGCGAACGGTCAATGCGGTCTTCTTTCTGCGTGCCGTCTGCGCCGAGCTGCTGCTCGGTCGCTCGCTGCGCGTGTACGAGAAGGGGCACTGACGATGACGGCCGGGCTGCCCGGGACAGGGATCGGTGGGATGTTCTACCTGGTGAGCGCGTTCGCGACGCCGCTGTGGCAAGCGTACTTACGCGTGCGGGGCCGCCGGTCCCATGGGTGGGGCCTGGTTGCCGCGCAGACGGCAATCGCGGGCGTGATCCTCGCGGCTGTGTGGGCGACGGGCTGGCTTCTGGGCGTCGCGCTTCGCGCGTCCCAGCACGTCATCCCGGCGGCCGCCATGTTGCCTGCGGGCAACCTGCTGCCCGCACTGGCACTCCTCTTCAGCGTCGGGACCCTGGCCGCCGTGCTCCTCGGCGTCGAGTTGTTGCGCCTGTGCGTTCGTCGACGGGCCGACCGCGAGATCCCCATCGACCGCCACCAGAGCCGGCGTGCCGTCGCGGCCGGCGAGCGCCCGGGCAGGATCCTGCTCCTCGTCTTCGGAGCGGTGGTCGCGGCCCACGCACGCCCAGCCGCCGCCCAGGGAACCCTCGCCACAGGCCATCTCGGCCGCGCGGACTCGGCATTTTCCGCAGGGGACGCGCGCGCCGCCGAGCGGGAGTACGCGGCGGTGCTCGCCGCCGACCCGTGGAATTCCCACGCCACGTATCGTCTTGCCCAGCTGCACCGACATGATCCCCGGTTGGCGCTGCGGTTGTTCCGCCGCTATGTCGCGCTCGAGCCCTCGGACCCATGGGGGTACATGGCGGTGGCCGACATGCTGGCGCGCACCGGGCGCTACGGTGCGGCGCTGCAGTGTTACGCCGATGCGTTGCGCCTCGCGCCCGGCGAGCGGGACGCCGTAGTGGGGCGCGCGCGGACCTTGGTGCGGGCGCGCCGAACTGGTGCCGCGATCGCGGCCTACACGGGATGGCTCCGCGCCCATCCCGCGGACGCCGAGGTACGACGCGAGCTGGCGGCGGCGCGGGTGGCGGCCGCTCCCGCCATCACGCCCCTGGTAGGGGGCAGCCGTGACTCTGACGGCAACACGACACTCCGGCTGGGCGGCACCGCCGAGCTGGCGGCCCCCGGGCCCACGCGGCTCGGGGTGAGGGCTACGCGCGAGCAGGTTCGCGACGGGGTCACCGCCATCGGGCTCGACGAGCTCACGCTCCGTGCGACAGCGCGGCCCGAGGGCGCGTTGCAGATCGACGCGGAGGGGGGAGCGACGCGAGGCGACGCCGTGGGCGGCGCGGGCGCCACGCTCACCCCCACGGGCCAGCTGCGCGTCCGCTGGCGAGACCCGATGGGCGGTCCGGCGGTCGATTTCCGCGCGCGGCGGAACGTGATCGACGCGAGCCCGCTCCTCGTGACGAACCGGGTCGTGCGGACGGAGATAGGGGCGATACTCGAGTTGCCCGTCGCGAGCAGACTCAAACTGCGCGGGATCGGCCGAACTGCCGCATTGAGCAGCTCCTTCGATCTGAACCACCGGACGACCCTCGCCGGCGTGGTCGCGGTGGCTGTGACGCCGAGCGTCGAGCTGTCGGGCCAGATGCACGAGATCCGCTACTCCCGCCCCTCGAGCGCGGGGTACTTCGCGCCCCGGCTCATCCAGATGGCGCAGGTGGGATCATACATCGAGCTCGAGACCGCCCGGTCCGTCGTGCTCGCCTTCGATCTCGGCGTGGGCGTGCAACGCGTGGCCCAACACGGTGCGGTCGTCGGGCCCTGGCGGGGGGCGCTGCGACTCTATTCGCTTGTCGCGGTGCCGCTGGCACCGGGGCGCGAGCTCCGGTTCGAGCTGGACGGCGACGATTCCGGAGTCGCCGCCGAATCGGCGACGACCGCGCAATGGCGCTACCTCGCGATGCAGCTGTCGCTGCGCCTCGCCCTGCCCTGACGCGGCGAGCGCCGGACCCCTGAACTCCGAGCCGTCGCCGGCGTATACAAATGGCGTGACGTCCCCCCCCCAACCCCCCGGCCTCGTGAGGAGTACCGCATGCGCGTCGCCTTGCCCAGCATCGTTGCCGTCCCGCTGTTCGCAGCCTGCGTCGCTCCGACCCCGGGCGCCGTCCGCCAGGTGCCCGATCCCGTCTCCACGCGCTACATCAATCCCGGAACCCTCGCGGCGCTGCCTGGCTTCACGCACGCCGTGCGCATCGGACCGACGCTGTACGTGTCGGGTGAGGTCGCCCTCGACAGCACCGGCCGTCTCGTCGGTCCCGGCGACGTGGGCGCCCAGGCCGCCCAGGCGTTCGCCAACCTCGCGACGGTGTTACGGATCGGCGGGGCGACCCCGGCCGACGTGGCAAAGCTCACCATCTATGTGGTGAACTATTCGCCGAAGGACCTCGACCGAATCCGGCAGGCGGCTCCGGATTTCTTCCCGCAGCGGAACCCGCCGGCGGGAATCGTGATCGGCGTCCAGTCGTTGCCGCAGGAGGGGTTGCTCATCGCAGTAGACGCTACCGCCGTGGTGCGGGCGATGATTCTGCCCCGCGACCAGCGTGTGCGCGAGCGGCCCTACTGAGTCACTTCCCGACGAGCCCCGTGAAGAACGGGAGCACGATCGACACGGCGATCAGCACGATGATGATCCATTCGAGCAGCTCCATGCGCTGCGTCGCCGCCCGGTCCGCCAGTTTTCCGTAGATGCCGTCGAGCGTCTGCAGCTTGCGAGTGATGCTCACGTCCCACTCCGCAAGATGGAAGCGACGCGACACGTGGCCATACACGCGGGTGAGATACTGCTCCCCGATCAGCTTCAGGGCATTCGTGACCTGCTCGAACAGGACCGCGGCGTCGAGCTGCAGCCGGCCGAGCCGGCGGAGCGGCAGTCCATAGGGACTGGGCAGGAACCGGCGCAGGCCGGGGGTGCGCCCGAGCAGGTCGTAGGCCTGCTCGAGCGCTTCGTCGAGCTGCGCGTCCAGATACCGCATCTCGAGCAGCTGGGTGTTGGCGAACTCGATCACCGCTCGCACGTCCTCCCCCTCCGGGTCGAACAGCAGCGTCACGTCGGTGTCGATCAGCGTCGCGTCGTTCGGCCCGAACGAGAGGCGCGAGGCGAGGGCGTCGCTGACTTCCTGCTGCGACAGGGGGCGTGACTCGGCGCGGAGCACCTGGGCCACGGTCTGCGCGTGCTCGGTCCACAGCATCGACGCCTCGAGCGGCTCGCTGAAGGCCTCGATCTGGAACACGACGTAGTCCTCGACGAACTCGGCGAGACGGGACCGGATCGCGGCGTCGCCCAGGGCGTCCACAAGCTGTTGCACCCGGCGCCGTGAGTCCGTCTGGAGCTGCTCGTTGCCGTACAGGATCGTGCTGAGTCGCGGCAGCTCCGTGAGCGGGCCCTTGAGGGGGATGGCGTAGCTCACGGACATGGCGCCGAAGTCGTAGAGCACGAACTCCACGTAGTCCGCCGTGACGTGCCCGCCAACGGTGACGTGCCCGCCAACGGCCAGCGACTCCGCCGGCTCGGTCACGCGGAGGGGAGCGGGGTCGTACTCGAAGAATGCCGGTGCGCGCCGCTTCTGCTTGACCGTCTGGCGCTGCGTGGCGCTCGCCAGCCGCCGCTCCGCCGCCGCGAGGTCGAACGCGTGGGCGACGTCGTAGGCGAACAGGACGTAACAGGTGCCTTCGGCGATTATCGGTGACGCCAATCCGTCGGTCCTCCTCCCCCGAACGCTCACCCCGGCACCGGTCGTTCCGCCAGGGTCAGCTCTTCCCCTCCCGCGCCACCGTCGGCATCGCGAACGCCGGCGCCGGCAGCAACGGAACGCCCAGGTGCTCCCGTGCGCGGTTCAGCGCGTCGTCGATGTTTCCGTGAATGTTTTCCTCGCCCAGGTCGTCGTACAGACCCGACCGCTCGAGCGCGACCACCGGTTGGGCATGCACGTCGGAGAGGATCACCAGCGAGCCGTCATGGCGGCTGCGCCGCACCAGGTCGCGCAGCGCGTGCAGGCCGGTCGAGTCGATCGCCGGGACGTGTCGCATCCGCAGGATCAGCACCTTGGGCCGCACCGCGATGCGCCCCAACCGTTCCTTGAACGTCTCCGCCGCGCCGAAGAAGAACGGCCCGGTGATCTCGTACACCTCCACCCCCGGCGGCACGACCCGGCGTCGCACCGCGTTGGGATCGTTCTCGAAATCGTCCGTGGGATCCTGCAGCTCGTGCGTCAGGACGCTGATGTTCGTCACTTCCGCCATGCGGCGCATGAACAGGAACGCGGCGAGCACCATCCCCACCTCGATCGCGACCGTCAGGTCCCACAACACGGTCAGGAGAAACGTGGTCAGCAGCACGGCCACGTCGCTCTTTGGCGCGCGGAACTCGGCCAGGAACGTACGCCATTCGCTCATGCTGTAGGCGACGACCACCAGGATCCCTGCCAGCGCGGCCATCGGGATCAGACCCGCCCAGCGGCCGAAGAACAACGTGATGAGGAGCAGCGTGACCGCGTGGGTGATGCCGGCGACGGGCGTCCGGCCGCCGTTCCGAACGTTCGTCGCCGTGCGGGCAATGGCGCCGGTAGCCGGGATCCCGCCGAACAGCGGCGAGGCGATGTTCGCGACCCCCTGCGCCACGAGCTCCATGTTCGAGCGGTGGCGGCCCCCGATCATGCCGTCCGCCACTACTGCCGAGAGCAGCGACTCGACCGCGCCGAGCAGCGCGATCGTGAACGCCGCGCCCGCGAGGCCGGGCATCTGGTGGAACGTGACCGCGGGGAGGGAGGGAGCGGGCAGGGCCGCGTTGATCACTCCGAACCGGCTCCCGATCGTGTCCACCGGCAGGTGGAACAGCTGCACCGCCGCCGTCGTCACGATGAGCGCCACGAATGGACTCGGGATGCGCCGGTTGAGCCGGGGCCAGAGGACGATGATCGCCACCGTGGCGAGCGAGACCGTCACCGCCCACGGGTTCAAGGAGCCGAAATGGGCCGCGACCGTCCGCCAGCGCGCCAGGAACTCGGCGGGCACGGGGCCCTCGAGCCCGAGGAAATCCTTGACCTCCCCCGAGAAGATGATCAGGGCGATACCGCTCGTGAAGCCGATGGTAACGGGGTAGGGGATGAACTTGATCGCACCGC
>Ga0209235_1001665_pt1 | contig 12188 bp, 11 predicted proteins | sample GraSoi013_1_20cm_4_FD_185817 | JGI IMG/M metagenome (GOLD analysis project Ga0209235, IMG submission 185817) | Grasslands soil microbial communities from the Angelo Coastal Reserve, California, USA - Sample 09_25_2013_1_20cm (SPAdes) (version 2) | ecosystem: Environmental > Terrestrial > Soil >...
GACTCGCGAAGCAGCGCCGGCCACGGTCACCTCCTTTCGATTACCCTGGGTAATATACCTGGGGCGCGCGACTCGAGCAAGGCACGGATACGCGGGCGTCCAGAAGCCGAGGATCTCGAGCAGCTAGTGACCTTGCAGGAGGTCGCCACGCTGACGCTGAGCTGGGCGGACATGACGCCTGCCTCTCCGCCCGACCCGAACGCGCACCGCTGACACTGCTGTCCAGACCAAGGGCCTGCGAGATCGTCCAGGAACGTCCCTCTCATCATCTATTGCTTTTGGGCAGAACCGAAGACGACGGTTCCTGCGTCCTTTCGAATAAGGATCATCTCGCTTTTCTTGACCACGAGTACGAAATCGAAGTGCGTCTCTCCGAGGATGCTGGAATTGATCGTCGCCGATCCGGTGCAGTCGGGGTTCACCGTCGCGGTTCCGGAGAACATCTCCGGAAAGACGGCGCCGTTCGCACTGGTCGTATCCCGACCGGACACGTTGCCTAGCCGATCGACGGTGAAAACCCCGACCGCCGCAGCCGGAGTCACCGCCGGGGCCGGAGTGACCGTGCCGCTCAGGGTGAACCCCCAGTCCCCTTCGAGGCTGGCCTGTGTGCAATTGGGACCACCGTCAGCGGCACTGCCGATGCTCGGAATCACCAGAGTCACGGTTAGCATGGTTGACCACAGAAACCACCGCATGGGCGCCTCCTCGTCTGTGAAGGGACATCGTTGCCATCCCTCCGCGGCGGAGCGTACTCCGCTGCCGCCGCGCTTTGCTAGGCTGAGCGCGATGATCCTCGACCTCGCTACCTCGACGTTATTCTTGAGGCTGCGCGGCCGAGTCGTGGCGCGGACGACCTAGTTCTCGGATGAAGGCTCCAGCCGCAGCGTGACTCAGAGCTCGCGACCTGGCTTCCGAACGTTGCGAGTCACGTTGCCGTGCAGTTGCCATGAACCGGTGGATCAGGGGGGGCCGGTACGGAGCGGAACGAGGGAGGAGACGGTGGGACGGATCTTCGTGAACGGCTCCGGTCGGATGCGAGGGAAGTTCGCGTCTCGCAAAGGGTTTCGCGCATCCGGTCTGTATCTCTTCGATTCCCGCCGCCTCCACCAATTTTCTCGTCCGGACAAACGCGACCTGTCCTACGCTTCTAGGACAGGCACCTACCCTCGGCTCCGGATGTTCATGCCTACGTCTGCCGCGATCGCTCACTTTCATTCCGACACGACAGCCGGTGACATGTCCCAGTGGCGCGGCGGCTCGTCGGGAAAGGACGCGGCCGTCGACGGTGGTGCACATGTGGCAGATGACGTAAGGCTTCATGGCCGCGCACCATCGCCGGGTTCCAGCAAGAGGGGCGCCGATGAAGATCCGCCACGCCACAGTATCGGACGCAGGCCAGATCGTCCGCATCATCAATGCAGCGTTCGAGATCGAGCGGGAGTTCAGGCGCGGCGAGCGTACCTCACCGTCAGAGGTCCTCACCTCGATCTCGGAGAAGCATGGGATCTTCCTCGTCGCTGAGGACGAGGGTCGCCTGGTCGGTGCCGTCGAGGTGCGCGTCGAAGGCAATGCCGGGTACTTCGGGATGCTCGCCGTCGACGCGTCAGTTCGTCGCGGAGGAATCGGACGCGCGCTGGTCGAGGCAGCCGAAGCGCACTGCCGCAGCGCCGGCTGCTCGGTGATGACCATGAGCACCGGTGAGAACCGCACCGAACTCATCCCGTACTACGAGAAGATGGGCTACCGGGTGGCCGCCGTCGAACCCTCGACGAACCCGGCTTTCAAGTACCCCATCCGTGTCGTGAAGATGGAGAAGCCGTTGTAGCCGCCATTGAGTCGGTTGATAAGCGCCTGTGATGGATCGGAGATCTGGGGACACCATACGCAATTCCGACCGTAGTTCCGTATGGTGTCCCCAGATCCGGCGGATCCCCCTGGAGCCGGTGGACGCGGCCGCGTCGGGCAGCCTTGGTCACGTTGGTCACGCTAAACCGCGAAAGACTGCGAACAACCGGGTATCAGTCCGGGCGCGACCCGGAGCTCCATAGGTAAAACTGCGGACGACTGCGAAAGACAGGTACGGCGGACTTGAGCGCGGCGGGTTCGATTCCCGCCGCCTCCACTCCGTTTTTCAAAGGGTGACGCGCTGCGGCTGTAGCAAGCCCGTACCAAGCCTTTCACCCTCTCCTCTCTAGCCGTCATGCGACGCACCGCTCGATTCTTGAGCGGCTGAATCTGCGCGCAGAGGCGGGACCACTCGAATGAAGTGTACTGCTCAAGCACGTCGCGAGCGGGCTGATGCGTACAGCGGCGCAGAATGTCCTTGTCTGCCCCGGCTTCTTGGGTTTTGTATTCTGGGCTATCCGCCGCAAATTCGTCATCGTTCTTGCGCTCGTGCTGAGCACCATCCTGCTTGCCAGGCTCGTCGCGCTCGTCCATTGGAATACACGCGCTTCGGCCATCGAAAGACTGAAAACAGCGATCCGTCGCTGCGACGCGAGCGGGAGCGAAGCATTGCTAAAAGCAGGAGTGAACCCTAGCACTCCTTTGTACGTCTCGTTCCTAGATCTGGCGATACGCTGCGACGATCCACATCTAGTCGCGCTGCTGCTACGCCATGGCGCGGATCCGAATCAGCAAAGCATGGCCGGTTACCACTCGAAGCTGCTGCCACGCGCGGGCAAATCGAATCCATGAAGCTCCTGCTCGATGCAGGTGCCGATGTAAGGCGAATCGGTGAGGGTGGCGGCGCGATGACCAGCGCCGTGGCCGCGTGTCAAGTGGAAGCAGTGACGCTCCTGCTCAACAAGGGCGCGCCTAAACCGTCTATCGCGAACTTCCGCCATCACTCTCGTGCGTGCGCGAAATGCCCGGCCCTCGTCGCAACCATGGCCGACGTGCGATGCGACGACAGCGGTACGCAAACCCGATGATGCGCTGGAGCTTCTCCTTTCTGAACGTCGCTGTGATGTCTCGATTGTGTACTACCGGTTCGCCTCCAGCTGCCGCAGGCGCGTCGCAGGGAGTATCCAGCCTGAAATTGGCCGCACGACTTCGGGACAGCTAGGCAACGTCGGGCAAGGGCGCTCGGCGGAGTCGGTTCCAGTAACTCGCGATCCAATCACCCAGGTTCCTGGGGCGTACAGGTCCCGGCTTGACTTCCGGTTCGAGATTCAGTTCAGGAGTTCTCGTCGCTCCAACAGAGTACTGGTTCGTACCGGTGCGGTGCCACACGACGATGCAGTGCCCAGATCTGAAGAACGACAACCGCCCTCTTCGATTTCGCGCCCGAACCGTTTAGCTCTGCAAATGCTTGAATCGCTTCTTCGGCCGGGACTTCGGCTTCGTCGGCTGCGCCTTGGGCGCCCGGGGTTGCTCGATGCAGACGTTGAGATCCTCTATCCGCATGATCTGGTCGATGTTCTTTTCGGCGTCGTGACGGAGGGCGGGCTCCCGATGCATCCGCACGATGGCAATCTCGACCATGCACAGACACCCCTCGCGGGCCTCATCATCGGTCTTGAACGGCCAGTCTTTGTCGTTGCGGATCGCCTGCGGAAAGTTGTCGCACTTCGCTCGAAGCGCCTCATCACTGTCAACCGCGTAAGGGAAGGAGGTCCCCGCGACCGCTCCGACCGGGGCGAGAAGGAGCAGAGCGAAGAGCGTAGCGAGCTTCTTCATTGCTTCCTCTCTGCGCGACCCAGGCAATATTCGAACACGGCATCGGCTTGTGCGCGCAAGTCAGCCTTGCTCCGTACGTGTACGGGAGAGACCGCCAATTGGTCGGTCTCACACCGACAGAACGACTGAACGAGATCTCGGTCGATGGCTGCGCGCTCACACCGCGCTCCAGGCGCGGTATGCGATGACCCGCGGGTGCCCCTTCGGCACCATCGGCAACGAGACCGAGAGCGACGAGCTGGTCCGTCAGGATCTGACCCTCCTCTTCGAGGAGGTGCGCAACAAGCTCGCCGCGTTCTTCGTCCGGGAGAAGGCCAGCCAGCGACTCAAGCCCGCCGCCGACGAGGCCGCGCTCGCCGACTTCTGCATCGCGTCGATCCAGGGCGCGATGCTGCTCGGCAAGATCCGACGTGATCGGCGAACGGTCGATCTGGCCATCGGCCAGGTGCCGGCGCACTTGTCGACCCTTCGCCGGAGCTGAAGTCGCCCGAAACTCACTCGTTCGGTGGGCGGACTGGGCGGCCACCACAGCTTGCTCCGCTCTTGGTGCTTGCCTGAGGGCTGCCCGATTCAAGCGTTAGCGTGCGCGAGGCTGGGCGCGAGCCCCACGAGGAAGCTGCTCCGCAGGTAGTACCACCAGGTCACCGCCACGCAGACGATGTAACAGATGAAGAACGCGCCGAACGCAGTGGTGGCGCCCCCGGTCGCGGTGATCGACGCGCCCAAGGCCCGCGGGATGAAGAACCCGCCCAGCGCGCCGACCGCGGAGCTGAAGCCGAGGACCGCCGCAGTCTCGCGGCGCGCGATGGCCATCGCCGCGGCGACGGCCTCCTCGCCGCCGCCGTTGACCCTCTTGAGCTTCTCAGCGCGGAAGATGGCCGGGATCATGCGGAAGGTCGATCCGTTCCCGATGCCAGAGGTGATGAAGAGCACGAGAAAGGCGAAAAGGAAGCCGGCGAAGATCCGGTGGTCGACGAAGTAAACCACCGCCAGCGTGGCCGCGCCCATGGCGACGAAGTTCCAGAACGTGACGCGGGCCCCGCCGATCTTGTCGGAGAGGAGGCCGCCGAGCGGCCGCGAGAGCGAGCCCACCAGCGGGCCGAGAAAGGCGAGGCTCGCCGTGACCGCCGGGAACTGCGTCTTGAGGAGCAGTGGGAAGGCCGCCGAGTAGCCGACGAACGAGCCAAAAGTTCCGATGTAGAGGAACGACATCACCCAGGTCTGCTGCCGGCGCGCGATCACCAGCTGATCGCCGAAGTTGGAGCGGGCCGAGGAGAGGTTGTCCATGAAGAGGAAGGCGCCGATGGCGGAGACGACGATGAGCGGCAGCCACATCAGGCCGGCGTTCTCGAGGCGCGGCGATCCATTGGCGGCGCCGATGCCGATCACGATCGGCACGAGAAGCTGCACGGTGCTCACGCCGATGTTGCCGCCGGCCGCGTTGAGGCCGAGGGCGAAGCCCTTCTTCCGGTCGGGATAGAAGAAGGAGATGTTCGCCATGCTGGAGGCGAAGTTGCCGCCGCCCAGTCCCGCCGTCGAGGCGGCGAGCGCCATGAGCCAGAACGGTGTTTCCGGATGGCGCACCAGCACGACCAGGGACACGGTGGGGATGAGCAAGAGGAGTGCGCTGACCACCGTCCAATTTCGCCCGCCGAACCGCGGCACGGCGAAAGTGTAGGGAAAGCGCATGAAGGATCCGATCAGACCCGGCAGCGACACCAGCGTGAAGAGCTGCGCGGTGGTGTACTTGAATCCGACGCTGGCCAGCTTCGTCGCGGCGATGCTCCAGACGAGCCACACCGAGAATCCCAGGTTCTCGGCGAGAATCGACCAGACGAGATTGCGGCGCGCGATCGATTTTCCGCTCTTCTCCCAGAAATCGGCGTCCTCGGGGTTCCAATCCTTGATCCACCTCGACATGTCGTCTCCAGGCCTGAGATAAGGAATTCCGGCACCGCGCATTAGCAATGGGGGTGCCACGCAGCCTGCAGAGGGAAGTCGCGCGACGCGTCGGTGTGAATCGCTACAGTTTGGTCGCCTTCGCTGATCGTTCTTGCAGAATTGGCCGTCAGGACTGGAGCTCCTGCAGCGGGGTGCAGTCGGAGCGGGCTGCCGGTTCGCATCGGACGCGTCCGCTATCCATCGCCGGCCGAGTGTGTTCCCAAACTCGGCCCGGCTCTTCGGGGAGGAGGCGATCGAGCGCCTCGCGCAGGAGCCCGACCTGTAGCGGCGCGCCGCCTTACGCTACGCAATTGTCTGGCTGGTCCGCCCTCTCCTACGAAATTTGTCGCTCCAGCGATCGGGGCCGCCGCAACTCTCCTCTCGATGGCGACGCGCGGCGCGGTGGCATTCGCATTGCACTCCCTCGATGCGTGCATGATGGCGCGGCGGTCCCCGTGATCGGACGCCCGCTCGCGGCGGCCGATGCCGATCGCGGCGGCACGGCGACGCACTGCCCGTACTGCGCCCTCCAGTGCGGCATGCGGCTCGGCCCGGCGCTCTCCGTCACCGGAGATCCTGGCTTCCCCGTCAACAAGGGTCAGCTCTGCATCAAGGGATTCACCGCCGCCGGCGCGCTCGGCCACCGGGAGCGGCTCACCACGCCGCTGGTGCGCGGCGCGAGCGGCGAGTTGGAGCCAGCCACCTGGGAGGAGGCGCTCGGCCGCGTCGCCTCCAATCTACAGCGGACGCGCGCGCGCTTCGGCGCCGGCGCCGTGGGCGTCTTCGGCAGCGGCGCGCTCACCAACGAGAAGACCTACCTGCTGGGAAAGTTCGCCCGGGTCGCACTGGGCACGCCGAACATCGACTACAACGGCCGCTTCTGCATGTCCTCGGCTGCGGCCGCCTCGCTGCGCGCTTTCGGGCTCGATCGCGGCCTGCCGTTCCCGCTCGACGACATCGCCCAGGCAGACGCGGTGCTCCTTGTGGGAGGCAACGCGGCCGAGACCATGCCGCCGTTCATGCAATACCTCGAGGAGCAGCGGGCGAAGGGCGGCCGGCTCATCGTGGTCGATCCAGTGCGCTCCCCGACCGCGCAGGCAGCCACTCTTCATCTGCAGATCGTGCCTGGGACGGACGCAGCGCTCGCCAACGGCCTCCTGCATGTGCTGGTGCGCGAGCGACTCTTCGACGCCGCTTTCATCGAGGAGCGGACAGAAGGCTTCGCGCGGGTCAGGGCCAGTCTGGCCGGCTACTGGCCGGACCTGGTCGAGCGCATCACCGGCGTGCCCGAGGCGCAGCTCGTCCAGGCGGCGCGGATGCTGGGGTGCGCGCGCAGCCCGATGGTGCTGACTGGCCGCGGGCCAGAGCAGCAGGCGCAAGGAGTTGCCAACACGCTCGCTTTCATCAACGTCGCGCTCGCCCTCGGCAGGAAGGGCAGGCCCTTCACCGGCTACGGTTGCCTGACCGGGCAGGGCAACGGACAGGGCGGCCGCGAGCACGGGCAGAAAGCCGATCAACTCCCCGGCTACCGGCGCATCGACGATCCCGCGGCGCGGCGCCATCTCGCACAGGTCTGGGAGGTCGAGGAGAAGGAGATCCCCGGACCGGGCCGCTCCGCCTACGAGCTGCTCTCGTCGCTGGGCGAGCCGGACGGAGTGCATGCGCTGCTGGTCGTTGGCTCGAACCCCGTCGTGTCAGCGCCCGACGCGGGGCGGATCGAGGCGCGGCTGCGCTCGCTCGACTTCCTCGCCGTCTCCGACTTCTTCCTCTCCGAGACGGCGGCGCTGGCACACGTCGTCCTGCCGTCGGCACAGTGGGCCGAGGAAGAAGGAACGATGACGAATCTCGAGGGTCGCGTGGTGCGCCGCCGCCGCGCCCAGCCCCCTCCACCGGGCGCGCGGACGGACGTCGAAGTGCTGTGCGACATCGCAGCGCGCCTCGGTCACGCTCACCGTTTCAGCTACGCCGGTCCGCGCGAAGTCTTCGAGGAGCTGCGCCGCGCCAGCAAGGGCGGGCCCGCCGACTATTCCGGTATCAGCTACGAGAAGATCGACACGCAGGGCGGCGTCTTCTGGCCCTGCCCCGCCGACGACCATCCCGGGACGCCGCGTCCTTTCACTACGAGCTTCGCCACGCCGAGCGGGCGCGCGAGGTTTCACTCCGTGCGGCATGGCCCTCCGGCGGAAGAGCCGGACGCTGACTACCCGCTCTACCTCACCAGCGGCCGCCTTCTCGCGCACTACCAATCCGGCACGCAGACGCGCCGCGTGGCCGAGCTCGTGCGCTTGTCGCCTGCGCCGGTCGCGCGCATCCACCCGGAGACGGCGCGCCTGCACGGCCTCGCCGACGGCGGTCCGGTGACGCTCTCCACCCGGCGGGGCAGCGCACGCTTCACCGTCGAATGCAGCCCGTTTTTGCGGCAGGACACCGTCTTCGTCTCCTTCCACTGGGAGGGAGCCAACCGGCTCACCAACGCCGCGCTCGACCCGGTGAGCCGCATGCCCGAGTTCAAGGTCTGCGCGGCGCGCATCGAAGGAGGTGGCAGTTGAAGCAGCGGCTGGTGGTGATCGGCAACGGGATGGCGGGCGCGCGCTTCGTCGAGGAGCTGCTCTCGCGGGACGGCGGCGAGCGCTGGCAGATCGCCATGTTCGGCGACGAGCCCTACGGCAACTACAACCGCATCCTGCTCTCCGGCGTGCTCGCCCAGAGCCACGAGCCGGCCGACATTTTCATCAATCCGCTCGCCTGGTACGAGGAGAACGAGATCAAGCTGCACGCCGGCGTGCGCGCCGCGCGCATCGATCCGGGCGCGAGGGTCGTGCACGGCATGGACGGGGCGACCGAGCGCTACGACAAGCTCGTCCTCGCCACCGGCTCGCGCGCGCTGGTGCCGCCGATGGAGGGGATGAAGGGGAAGAACGGCGCCCCCAAGAAAGGGCTCTTCGTCTTCCGCACTCTCGAGGACTGCAACCAGATCGCCGCCTATGCGGCGCGCTGCAAGAATGCGGTGGTCATCGGCGGTGGGTTGCTCGGGCTCGAGGCCGCGCGCGGCCTCCTGGGGCATGGCCTAGAGGTGCATGTCGTTCACTTGATGGGCCACCTGATGGAGATGCAGCTCGACGCGCGCGGCGGCGCGCTGCTTCAAGCCAAGCTCGAGCAGATGGGCCTCCGCGTGCACCTGCGCAGGAACACGAAGGAGATCCTCGGGGAGGAGCGAGTCACCGGCGTGCGATTCGAAGAGGGGGGCGACCTGGCCTGCGACCTGGTGGTGGTCTCCGCTGGCATCCGGCCCAACGTCGAGCTGGCGCGCGAGGCGGGCCTCCTCGTCGAGCGCGGCATCGTGGTGGGCGACGATCTGGCCACCAGCGACCCGCACGTCCACGCGCTCGGCGAATGCGCGCAGCACCGCGGCCGCACCTATGGCCTGGTCGCGCCCTGCTGGGAGCAGGCGCAGGTGCTGGCCGAACGGCTCTCGGGCAAGAAGCCGCGCGCGACGTACGCCGGCTCGCGCATCTCCACAAAACTAAAAGTAATGGGCGTCGACCTCACCGTGATGGGCGCGCGCGAGTCGGTCACCGAGGAGGACCAGGAGGTCGAATACGTCGACAAGAAGCGCGGCGTGTACAAGAAGCTGGTCGTCCGCGAGGGGAAGCTGGCGGGCGCCATCTTGCTCGGCGAGGCCGAGTCGGCGACGCGCTTCCTGCACGCCTTCGATCGCGGAGCAGCTCTCCCCGACGATCCGGCCCGGTTCCTCTTTCCGGCGGCGGAGGCGGCCGGACCGCAGGGTATCTTGGAGGCGCCGGACGAAGCGCAGGTCTGCAACTGCAACGGCGTCTCCAAGGGCGAGATCCTCGCTTCCGTCCGCGGCGGAAAGCGCACGCTCAAGGCGCTCTGCGACGCCACCCGCGCCGGCACCGGCTGCGGCTCGTGCAAGAAAGACGTCAAGGCGCTCTTCGAAAGCTGCGTCGGAGACGCGCCTGTCGAGGACCCGTCCGTGCACTGGTACGTGCCGGGTGTGCCGCTCCCGAAACCCGACCTGATCGGCGAGATCAAGCTGCGCGGCCTGCGCAGCGTCTCGGCAGTTTTCGCCGCGCTGGCCAACGGTCGCGAGGACGCGCCAAGCAAGATCGGCCTCGCCTCGCTCCTCAAGACCCTCTGGGGCAAGGAGTACGACGACGAGCGCGACGCCCGCTTCATCAACGACCGCGTGCACGCCAACATCCAGAAGGACGGCACGTTCAGCGTCGTGCCGCGCATCTACGGCGGAGTCACCACGCCGGCTGAGCTGAAGCGCATCGCGGAGGTGGCCGAGCGCCACCAGGTGCCGATGGTGAAGATCACCGGCGGCCAGCGCATCGACCTGCTCGGCATCTCCAAGGAGAAACTGCCCGAAGTGTGGCGCGACCTGGGGATGCCCTCGGGGCACGCGTACACCAAAGCCTTCCGCACCTGCAAGACGTGCGTCGGCACCGACTTCTGCCGCTACGGCGTGGGGGACTCGACCGCGCTTGGCATCGCCATCGAGAAACGCTTCCAGGGCATCGAGTCGCCACACAAGATGAAGCTCGCCGCCGCCGGATGCCCGCGCAACTGCTCGGAGGCCACCACCAAGGACCTGGGCGCGGTGGCCATCGAGGGCGGCAAGTGGGAGGTCTACATCGGAGGGGCGGCGGGCTCGAGGGTGCGCAAGGGGGACGTGCTCTGCGTAGTCGATTCGCACGAAGACGTGCTCAAGCAGATGGGCCGCTTCATGCAGTACTACCGCGAGCACGCGAAATACCTGGAACGGACCTACGACTTCGTCGAGCGGGTGGGCATCGAGAAGCTGCGCAGCGTGCTGATCGAGGACGAGGAAGGCATCGCCGCGCGACTCGACGCGGAGATCCAGGCGGCGGTGGACGCCTATGTCGATCCCTGGTCACGGGAGGCCGCGCAGCCGGTACACCCGGCGCAGTTCGTCCGCGAGATGGAGGCAGAGGAGCCGCGGCTCGTCCCGCTGCGGCTCGTCGCAGGGGACCGGCGATGAGCGGCCCAAACCGCTTGACGGGGTCAAGCGGGCCGTCGACCGAAGCCTGCAAGCTCGGCCCGCTCGATCGCGTTCCGCCCGGCGAGGGCAAGGCCTTCGAAATCGGAGGCCGGCGCGTCGCGGTGTTCCGCACTCGCGGCGGCGAGCTGTACGCGACGCAGGCCGCCTGCCCGCACAAGGGCGGACCGCTCGCCGACGGGGTCGTCGGTGGCGGGACGGTGATCTGCCCGCTGCACGCCTACAAGTACGATCTCAAGAGCGGCCAGCCGCTGGGAAACGGTTGCCCCGCGCTGCAAACCTATCGCGTCGAGCTGGGCGCCGACGGCGAGATGCTGTTCTTCACGGAGCCGGGGTGAGCCTGCGCGGTGCCCGCGTCGCGCTGCTCGAGGCGCGGCTGAGCGAGGAGCTGGCCGCGCTCTTCCGGCGCTACGGGGCCGAGCCGCACTGCTGTCCCGCGGTCCGCGAGGAGCGGCGGGACTGCGGCGCCGAGGTGGCCGCGCTGCTGGACGAGCTGCGGCGCGAGTCCTCCTCGGTTTTCGTCTTCTCGACCGGTGTGGGGGTGGACGCGCTCTTCGCCGGGGCGCGGAACCTGGAGCGCGAGGAGGAGCTGGCGCACGCGGTGCGCGGCGGCATCGCCGTCTGCCGCGGCCCGAAGCCTCTGGCTGCGCTCCGGCGCGTCGGGCTCGGCGCCACCGTGAACGCGAAATCCCCGTTCACCACCGGCGATCTGCTCGAGGCCCTCGCCTCGCTCGATCTGGCGGGCCGCCATCTGGTCCTGCTCCACTACGGCGAGCGCAACCTGCCGCTGGTCGCTGCCCTCGCGGCACGAGGCTCGCGCGTCCGCGAGCTGCTCCTCTACGAGTGGCGACTGCCGGAGGATCTCGGACCGCTGCGCAGCCTCGTCGCCGAGCTGGCCGAGCTGCGATTCGCGGCCGTCGCATTCACCAGCCAGATCCAGGCGCGCCACCTCTTCCAGGTCGCCGCCGAGATGGGCCGCGCCGAGGCGCTGCGTGAGGCGCTTCGGGGCGACACGCTGGTTGCGGCGGTCGGCCCGACCTGCGCGCGCGTGCTCGAGGAGCTGGGCGCACCGCCGCACGTCGTTCCCGAGAATCCCAAGATGGGTAGCATGCTCCTCGCTCTCGCCGAGCGCTTTTCGAGGCGCTCATGACCAGGGCGGGCAAGGTCTATCTCATCGGCGCCGGCCCGGGAGATCCTGATCTGCTTACGCTGCGTGCGGTCCGCGCCCTGCGCCAAAGCGATCTGGTCCTCATCGATCATCTCATCAATCCCGAGGTGCTCGCGCACGCTCGGCCCGGCGTCGAGATCCGCAGCGTGGGAAAGCGCTCCGGCCGCCATTCGCTGCCGCAGGCGGAAATCAACCGACTGATGATCGAGGCCGCCCGCGACGGCCGCATGGTGGCGCGGCTCAAGGGAGGCGACCCCTTCGTCTTTGGCCGCGGCGGCGAGGAGGCGGAGGCGCTGGTCGCGGCGGGCATCGCCTGGGAAGTCGTTCCGGGGATCTCCGCCGGCATCGCAGCGG
>Ga0209235_1001666_pt1 | contig 12187 bp, 6 predicted proteins | sample GraSoi013_1_20cm_4_FD_185817 | JGI IMG/M metagenome (GOLD analysis project Ga0209235, IMG submission 185817) | Grasslands soil microbial communities from the Angelo Coastal Reserve, California, USA - Sample 09_25_2013_1_20cm (SPAdes) (version 2) | ecosystem: Environmental > Terrestrial > Soil >...
GTGTAGTTCCCATCCCGACCAGTTGTGGGTTGAGAAGTTGAGCGAGTCTGCGTCCCAGTAAACGAAACCCTGGACATCGATCAATTGTCCCGGGTTTGGAGGAATCGGGGGAGCGGTTCCGGAGGCGTTCCAGTCGCCATCAATCTCGGCATATATTCTGTGCATGTAACAGGACGGACAGCTCGTTGCTGATACGTTTCCAACGCTGAAGACAACGTCACAATTCCTTCCGTTAGGAAACATTGCGGCGCCGTTGGACTGGTCGTAGGAGGTCCTGCAATCATAGGTTGCCACTTCCGGGGGCACAGTCAGTGCTACGTTGTGAAGTTCCACGAAAGTTGAGATCCCGTTGACGAAGCATGGTGGCTGCAGGTTTCGCTTTGAGAATGGCCAATTGTTGGGGCTTGACCCGAAGGGCTGGTTGCCCGCTAGCTTGAATCCGCCACCACTGTAGTCCGCGCCCACGGATGTGGGGATGGTCGCGTTTCTCTGGATAGAGACTTTGCCGATGACTTTCTCTATCGTGGACTGGGTTGGACTGCAGGGCACCGCGCTATTCCAGGAGCCTAAGGCGATGATGCTATGATTTGACCCGACCCGGTTGGCAGAGTCAGTTGCGGTTAGTGTCACGTTGAAGTAGTTTGCCGAAGAATAGCTGTGACTGACTGTTGAACCAGTTGCCCCACTACCATCACCGAAGTCCCAAGTGAAAGAGTAGGGACCTACACCACCTGTTGCTGTCCCCGTAAATGATACAATCTGCCCGATTTGCGGGACTAGAGGCGACCAAGTTGCGGAGGGGACTGGGGTGAGGCCTGTGGTAAGACTGAACTTGTCTGAGAAAGTTCCTGAGAAGTAGGTCTGCACGTCGATGCTACCAGCGGAGATTGTGTACTTGGTGAAGCCGAGGCCGTTGCCTGCAGTGTTCTGGCCCATCAGCTTGGCGAAATATGGTGCTTCCGCGACATTCTGAGTATTCGAGGCGCTATTGCCGACGCCGTACAGGTCGTCTATCCAAGCCCCTTGAACGACAACGACACTTCCCGCTCCGCGAGTATAGTTACCGGTTCCAGCGTCTACCACGCATCCGGAGTTGTAGACCGCATATCCACTACCATCAGTGGTCATCTTTGGGCAGGTGGTTGGGTTGAGGGCGAGTTGCTTACTTCTCTCGTATGCGTTGTCATGAGCCTGGATAATCAGGTCTACTTTCTTCTGGACAAGCAGGTTGAAGAAAGCTATTCCCATGGAGCAAGTTGCGTCGCTGCTGCTTATGCAGAGCTTATGGGTAGCAACGATCACCCAGCCTATTCCCTTCGAGCGAGCATTGTCTATCGCGTTCGCGGTCCAGTTATAATGAAGATCATTGGCGTTGTATTGCCAACATCCGTATTGGTCGGTACAGGGCTGGCCGGTCTGCGAACTGCAGTTGGGCGACAAGGTGCATACGCCGGTGATGTTGTAGATTTTTGGAGCAGCAAAGATGAAACGTGCGATTGGGTTTACAGCTGGATAGTCGAAATAGTATTCTTTGCCGTAGCAATCACCTTCGATCGGCCCGCACACAATTGGAACACCAACATCCAAAGGACAGCCGTTGACATATCTTTCATAACTGTGAGTCTCTCCAAAAGTGGAAGAATGTCCACCGGTATCGCGGTCGCCGGGAAGAATCTGGATGTTGTTGAATTTGGACTTGAACTGACCACACCAAGAGTCTCCCGTGAGCGATGGGTCATAGCTGAAACCTCCCAAGCCCAGAAAGAAGTTAGGGTTGACAGACTGCAAGCGATTCAGGTTATTCACCGAAGTACTAACGGTCAGACTGCCTATGTCTCCAGAGGCGCTAAATGAGAAGCCAGTTGAGACTGCCTTGGCTGACGGGACAATCCCGTTCAGGAAGGCCGGAAAAGAGAAGACTGATAGGGTCATCAGTAATATAGCAACGGGAACGGCACGTCTCATCCGGTTCGCACGAAACCTTCCGTGCAACCTGTTATTAAAAACATATGAGATTCACTCGTCAGAAGACATAATCTTCATCCTTCGGATACCATTATCACCCTCATCTCACTTGAACATGCAGAAACCACCGGTAATGACATATTTAGGCCCGGTTTCGGCATCCAGCAAGGTTTCTTCGAACACCATATTCGCTGGGAGGAATCATCTCCACAGATAGGAAAAGACGTTCCTTGAATCAAGGACTTAAACGGGCGAACACTGCCCCTCTCGAGTTTTCCGCTAGGTTGGCATCGTGTGCCCCGAGGGCTCTCAAGACTTTCTCTTCCTGACTTTACGAGGTATTATCAAAATGAAAAAGAAGAGATAGATCGATTCCAGGAATCAGGTTCGCTTCTCGGGTCCTGACGAGCGACGCAATCTAGATCGAGCAATGAATGCTTTGATGCGGAGAGGGAATCGTGTCTCATATGCCAACACGAGTGCCACAGTAGTGCCCAAGGCGCCAAGGACATACCACAACCCATTGCCTGAGAAGAATGAAACAGGAATAGTAATCGGGGTCGTCGATATTCTCCATGCAGTTACGTGCAGCTCCCAACCGGTGTAGGAATGCCAAGGCTGATCCACCCATTGCGAGTTCCAATAGATGAAACCTTGAACGTCTATCGTTTGTCCTTGCGTAGGCGAAGAAGGAGCGATTCCGGCGGCCTTCCAGTCCCGATCTATTACCGCATAGATACGGTGCATGTAGCAGGCTGGACAAGAGGGCGCGGAGCCTGCGAGGCTGAACGTCGTGGAGCAAAAAACCTGTTTGTTGGGGAAGAATCCGCCGGTATTGGAGATATCGTAGTAGAAGCCGCAGTCCTCCTGGGGATCCACAGAGAGCGCGGTTACACTGTGAACCTCGACAAACGCAGGAACACCTGAAGTAGAGCACGGTTTCCCTCCGGAATAGGGATAGAGGGCTCTCTTCGAGAAGGGCCAATCCGAAGCCGAAGGGTTCGCTCCGTAGGACAGGTTGCCTGCCAGATTGAATGCTCCGCCGCTGTAGTCAGCCCCAGTCGAGTTTGAATCAGACGGTATCCTCTGAATGGTCGCTGAACCGAGGATAGTTTCGAGTGTCGATAGCGTCGGACTGCAGGAAACGGCTGGATTCCAGGAACCCACCACCAAGAATTGCTGCGCTGTTCTCGAATTTCCCAGAGAGTCCATCGTGGTGAGTGTCACGTTGTAGTAACCGTTTGATTCGTATGAATGGACAGGAGTCGGGCCGGTGGCCGTTGACCCGTCGCCGAAACTCCAGCTGTAGGAGTATGGAGGAATCCCACCTGCCGTCACGACGGAGAAGGCCACAGCGTACCCGGGACCGGGATTGGGAGGCGACCATATTACTGTGGAGACGGGAGGTTTGGATATGCTGAAGAAATCCTGGAAAGAGCCCGCGAAATGGGTCTGAACATCTATTCTCCCATCATCCCCTCTACTTCCAGTGACAGTGTAGCTGACAAAACCATTTCCATTGCCCGGGGTGTTGCCCCCCATGAGCTTGACAAAGTAAGGCGCTTCAGCCGCATTGTACCCATTGTTGACCGACGTGTCGTTGACGTTGTAGCATGGATTCTGGAAGTTACAGCTAAAGGTGCCGTCTATTACAACCACTGTGCCAGCTCCTGGCTGGTAAAACCCCCTTGATCCATCATCAATTATGCAACCTGAGGTGGTAGAGTTGTAGACCGCCCAACTGTCTTTGTTAGTAGCGATACCGTCACAGAGAGGGGGGCCATTCACTAATGTTGAGTTGTTGAGAGCCAGTTGCTTGCTCCTTTCATAGGCGTGATCGTCACCTTCGAGGATAAGGTCGACTTTTTCTGCAAGGAGGAAGTTGAAAAGCTGTCTTCCGATCTCGCAGTTTTCCCTTCCCGCGCTTATACACAACTTATGGATTCCAACGACTACCCAATAGTTCGGACTTTGGGCACCGTTCTGAGGTCGGGCACCCTCTATAGCATTCTTGAGCCAATTCCAATGGTTCACGACGCTATTGGTATGGTAATCTGTGTCGTTGAGGTCACCCTCTTCGTAGTTCCAGCAGTCGAAGAGGTAGCTACACTGCCGTTGTTGAGGGCTGTCACAGTTGGGGAATGTCAAAACATTGGGTTGTCCCTGATGCCACCTATTGCACCTGCCGGTAATGTTGTAGATGCCGGGGCTTAACATAATGAACCTGGCGATAGGAGCGCTGGCTGGATAGTCGAAGTAGTACTCTCTGCCGTAATCGCACCCCTGATTCTCGCAACTAGGGGTCCTTGCCAAACTGTATGGACATCCGTAGGCAGAACCAGGTGAACCCACGAACTTCTCGTAGCTCCGAGTTGCCGATGTATCATTGAGATAGGGGTCGTCTCCAGTGTCATGGTATCCCGGGATGATCTCAATGTTGCTAAACTGATTTTTGAACTCCGAGCACCACTTAGTGCCAGTGTAGGAAGAGTTGTAGCTCAGATCACCCAGTCCCAAGAAGAAGTTCGGGCCCAGGGACTTTAGCGAGCGCAAGCTGTCAGAACCTACACCCCTTATTGGGCTGTTTAGGTCTCCGGCGGCGGCAAATACGAAACTTGTTTCCCCAGCTCCCTGCGCATTAGCGGGTGATGTCGTGATAGACGATAGGATGAGAGGCAGCACCGCTAAGACGGTGAAGAGAAAAACTCTGCCACGTGGTACTTGCAACTGCCTGCGCCGATAGGCCAGCCTTCGGGAGATTTAAGGATGAATAATCCTCTCTGCATGTGTAAGATATCGAAAGCTATCCGCCTCAATACAACCGCACGTGCCTAGCAATTCCCGATGCAGGATGACGTAGGTATGCAGGAATTCAATTGGTATTTCGGAACCGGGAGAAACCACCCTTCTTCCTGGAATGTTGGAGGATACATGGTAAGCTATTCGGCAATGAAGGTCTTACCATGCCAATGGTCTTAGCCCTCTCCCCACCCTAGTCGACGCGATAAGCTTACCATCCTCAGGCCCACACTTCGCCAAAGTATCTGCCTAAGAGAACGAATGGTTGCCAGTCGGACAAGACGAAAAGGTGAATCCGATGTGGTAAGTTCAGGATATGGACATTTAATGGTGAAAATTTTCGACATTTCCTAGAAACAATCCCTGAACGGGTCGTTAGGATCTTTTGGCCCTCTTTCGGTACATTGTCGCCGTTGCGATTATCGCTAACCCCCCGATACCAATGACAGTGAGCCAAACAATTTGAGAGTCGAGCGTCAAAGAGCCGTTGGGCTGGGATGGGGGACTTGTCGTACTCACAGTTAGCGTCCGTGCGGGGGAACCGCAGGTACTGCTAAACCCTGCATTGTCAACATCGCCACTGTATGATGCCTCCCACCGATATGTGCCGGGGATCTGAGGTGTAAAGGGTTGCGAGGCATAGTTTCCATTTCCCTCGACAGACACAATTGATGTGAAGGATGGGGTCCCGGTGCAGGCCTCGTTGTTCAGGAATGCCGTGAATGTCATGGTTCCAGTCGGATTGAATCCGTTCATTATTGAAACGACTTCCGACGCTGATGATGCGAGTCCTAGCGTAAGCGTCCTAGGATAAACCGATGCCGTCATCTCCACATTCGCTTTGGTGATAGTTACATGGACGGTCGCGATAGACGTGTCGATTCCATCCGTCACCGTGAATTCAGCACTGTAGAGTCCGGGGATGCGACTATTGCTCGGGACCCAGTTCATTGTGCCAGTTACTCGCGACGTGCCAGGTACGGCGGTAAAGGTAGCCCCCAGAGTCGCACAACTAGTGCAGGACAGGGTGAGGGATTGAGGAGTGGAGTCAATGTCAGTAGCGTTTACCTCAAACGAGAGGGTCTCCGCAACCGTTACGCTCTGACTACCGGGAATGATCAGGACGGGCGGAATGTGGGTCGGCGGCTTCGAATAGACCGTTATGACGATAGTCGCATCCGAACTCTGAAAGCCATCAGTGATTATGAATGTGATGTTGTAGGATTGGGGGGCTTGGGCGACGCTTGGGGTCCAAGTGAAGTCCCCTGTGACTTGGCCAGGACCGCTGACTTCGGGGAAGCTCGCTCCAACTGGACAGTCCAGACAGGACAACGTTAGATTCTGAGGAGGGGTGTCGGGGTCAGAAGCATTGACTTTGAACGATAGTGCATCTCCGACGACAGCGCTTAGACCAGTTGGTGTCTGAAGGGTTGGAGGTAGATCGTGAGGGGCTGGCGGATTTACTGGCTGAAATTTCAGCTGGCTTCCCCAAGTGCCCAGGGCGCCGCAACAGGACCCCTCGCCTGCTTCCCACCAGATCCACCCCATGTTCTCTGACTGCATCTGATTCGTCAGATATTGGATGAAATGGAGTGTGGTATTCGAGTAGCTGGCGTCATTTGTTCCCATGGCGTCAGGCGGACTCGCGCAAACATTGTTGCAACTGTAGTAGACAGCTCCGCCCTCGGTGTCTAGGATGGGCATGTGGTAGGTGGTGCTTGCGTCGAGCATTCCTTGGTTATAGATATCGGCCACACACTCGGCCGTGCTGTTGCCCCACATAGGCATGATGCTTGGGTTGCAGTTTCCGTAGCCTGCGCTCTGCCATATGTCGTAGAAGAGGTATGGATGGATTGATAGGAAAGTCTGGTTGAGGGGGTCAGTTACTGCTGGATAGCAACTGACCAGTGACGGGGGGTCGAACGCACACTCACCGTTGCTTATCGTGTTCTCAACGGCAATCCAGTGAGTATCTCCCAGACCTCTCGCCAGACTAATGAAGGCCTGATATCCTAATGACAACGCAGTCTGATTTCCAGCCGGCTCATTGATCGGTTCCCAGACAACTCCACTATAACTCTCGAATTGCAAAATCACTCCTGTCCAGAAGTTCAGCCAGCAGGGCTGAAAGACCATGTCATTCGGATTATTGTAACCATGATAGTCAAGAATCACAGTCATGTTGTATGCCTGGGTAGTCTGCAGCACCTGGATGAACAGATTGGGATCCCAAGAACCTAGCTCTCCATCCAAACATGGAAAACCAGGCGCGGTTCCAAAACTTACACGAATGGCGTTGTAGCCTGACTGACTTAATCTCTGGGCCACGTTGCTACTAACGACTTCGCCCGTGGTGATTCCCCCCCATCCCTGGAGTATTGGGGGGCGAGTTGCGGCTTGAGTTAATGATAGTCTCGGACTCAAGGGCCCGGGAAAAGGCGGTGCAACTGAAGCGGGCAGAGTCAGCTTTGCATGATGACCAGCTGGCTGAACGCTCAATTGAAATCCGGGGAGAACTGATACTCCGGCCAGAGCCAAGAAGCAAAGCAGAAAGGCTCCTCTAATAATTGCCAAACTGGGCATTCAATTTCAGCTCTCGATGTAGACGCTCAATGAGGGAGCTCAGATCAGCTGCCTTGTTGGAGTACCTAGCGGGAGCGGGATTTGAACACTATGTCTTTTTTTGGGAATTACTATGGATCAGATCCCGTTGGATTAGCAGGGGAAGACATTAACACATAGAGGGTCTTAGTATCCTCAGATCCATCCCAAGAAACGGGTTTCGAGCGTATGGTAGGTCTGAGTAGCATTGAGGAATTCTCTGGATTGAAGTGGGAAACTCACTCTCATACAGTTTACAGTAATCGTCGCCATCGCAGATTCGACGCCCTAAACACTCCAAGAGAGATGATAGAGGCGGCGATCAGAAAGGGCTTGCAAGGGATGATAATAACAGATCATGACAGTGTAGCCGGGGGCTTGGCCGGGAGAAAAGTAGCGCGAGGATACAAGGACTTCAAAGTGATCCCTGGTGCAGAAGTGACGAGCCATTCAGGCCACATTCTAGCAATTGGCATAGAAAATAATGTTCCTAGAGGCCTTACTGTGGAGGAGACAGTTGAAAGAATTCATGACCTGGGAGGAATTGCCGTCGCCTCTCATCCCTTTTCGAGCCGGGTCCGACCATCGCTAGGGGAAGAGTGTTTGAAAACCGATGGGGTTGAGGTTTTCAACGCAACAAATCGAGGAGATTCAAATTCTAGAGCCTTGTTTCTGGCGCAAACACACGGTTGTCGAGGAACGGCGGGTAGCGATGCACACTGGGATAGGGCAGTGGGAAACGCAGGAATAGTCTGCGACGATCCCTTAGAGGATATTCCCCATGGCCGAGCGAGGCTGTTTGGAGAATATTCTAGCACTTGGAACATGAGGGTTTTCAACTTTCGCCAACTGGCCTCTGCGCTGGCGAATAGGCCGCTCTGGAAGTGATGGGAAAAAAATCAGATATTTTCTATGGACCAGGTGTCTCTTCGTTCTTTTCTGGGTAGGCTCTTACGATTGTTCCGTGATGATTATCGATTATCATCCTCGGAGTCTTGAGAATTTGTCCGTAATCCTGAGCTTTTTCATCTAGGTCTGAAGCGACCCTATGCCAGTGATCAGGGACTGTTGCATAAACAGGCTCAAAGATCGCCCACCTATCAGCGTACGAGAAGAATTTTGCTCCCGCTTGCGCCAGTAGCAAGTAGGCCTCTCCGATTGATCCCTCGTCGAGAGTCCTGACATGTTCTTTGTAGAACAACATAAGTCTCTCTCTATGACCCTTCATGGTTTTTGTCCGCGTCAACTTCCAACTATGGAACTCGGCTAGAACCTCTCCCTGAGGAATCCGGCACAAAGGACAGGGTTGGCCGTCACTAGTGGATTGCTCTTTCGCCCTGATAGAGTCTGGCTGCTGATCATGGGACAATTCTTTCCCCTACCCAATCGGATGAGTAGGGATCGTCCTTTAGAGTATTACCCTCCTTCCTCCATAGTCCTAGATCTCCATCTTTCTACGGATACAAAACGGTCAGAGCCTCTGCGATTCCTTATAGGAACCTCCTCTTCAGAGCCTGAGCCACGTGGACGGGTGGCCGAGAGAACACGTGCAACATGACTAAAGTGTGAGGCAGAGATGGATGGACCAAAAACGCCGCACTGAGATCTTACTCGTCTCGCAGACAATTTTCATAACTTTGTTGCTCTACTGGATGTTCCTCGAAAGCCAGTCCAACGCTTACTTCAGGGGGTGGTTATCCCAGTATTTTCCTCTCGGCCTTGTACTGCTCAACGGATGGATCGTCGCGCTTGCAATCACAGAGCTAGCTCTTGTTACTGGATTCTTGATCGGCAGACTGGAAGGCGGACCTGCCGCTTCAAAGCCCAGGGTCAAGAAAATAGAGAAGGTTGACGAACCTTTACGCGGGCCACAGCTTGAGCCTCGACCCGCTCGCCAGAGAGAACCACCCTCCTCGAGGGCGACCCCGATATATGAAACCCTTGACCTCAAGGTTCTCATCATCATGTTGATGCTTACAACTCAAGCAATCTCTCTCTGGCTCATCACTGCCTCAAACCTCCGAATCACAACGTTTACCGCGAACTCCTTCTACTATTACTCACACCTACCCTTCACCTATTGGTGGGGGCTAGCGGCAACACTGGCCCTCTTCTTCACCAGGGCGATTCTCCAAGGAAGAGCCCGGATAGGACTGGACATGGGCGGCTTGTTCCTGCTTGTTTTCTACCTCATCGGCATACCATCCTTCACGTATCAAGACCCTCGATTCCTAGACACGTACTATCATACCGGAAACTCTCTTGACCTCCTCAACTACCAAGGATGGCTAACCTCTCCCAACTGGTACGCTCACCAATTCCCCGGCGTCTTCGCGTTCATCGCCCAGCTCGTTTCGGTGGCGGGAATCGACCCGTTCCAACTCATGAGATTCTACCCCCTAGGCCTGGCGCTAGTGATCGCGTTCCTTACATACGTCATAGTTCGAATGCACAGCGACCAATACGCCTCCATCGCCTCAGCGACCCTTCTAGGCGGGCTTTGGTTTCAGCTTCACATTTCACCCCAAAGCCTAGAGCTAGTCCTATACCTAGGAGCGTTGTTCCTGCTGTTGAAGGTCCTCGAAGACGAGCCCCGCCGAAGGCTCTGGACAATGCTAGGTCTTGCGTCAACACCGATCTTTGTAGCCAGCCATCCTGAGACGCCCCTAGCCGTTAGTCTCGGTCTTGCCGCATTCCTAGCTTTGTCTCTGCTGAAATCGAAGCGTTCTCTGCAGCTGCACACCCTGAGAATAGCTCTGCCATTCGCTGTTCTCATCGGCTGGGTTCTCTTCTGGTGGGGTCTTGTAGCTGTTGACGCGCGAGACCTCGTCCAGAGATCGATTTTGGATAAGGCTCTGACATACATCTCTCGACTACCTTTAGGAATCTCCACGCAGACCTCGAATGTTCCAGCCGTTCCATCTTACAGTTACGGACTAACAGTTCTCTCCGAGCAAGGGGTCTCTGCAATAGTATGGGCTACAGGGCTCGCCTATTTCGTCCTAGTCCGAAAACTCCAACCGAGAGAATTGTTCCTAGGCGGGCTCTTCCTCGCAGCGGTATCAACCATACCAGTCGCCGTTTTCGGTCGAGCGGACGTGCTCCAGAGAAGCTATCTTTTCGCCCTGTTCCCCTTCATCATTCTTACAGCATGGCTTCTCGAACGAAGAACAGTTCTCACCCTACGCGGCAGGAATCTTTTCCGATTAGTGAAGGTGGGGTTCATCGTAATGATGGTCCTCTTCTCCGCCATAATACCACTCACGAGATACGGGGTCGACCCCATCGAGTACATCCCTAACTCATCACTTTATGTATCGAACATATCATCAGGGTTGACACAACAACATTCTTTCCTATTCCTTCATCCAGACGAGGATGGATGGAGATTCTACGCTGGAATCAACGGTGCAATAAGAGAGCCAAAACTGGAACAGAAGAACCTTGCCAATCAGCCCGGAGGGTATGTCAAGCCGGGCACCGACCCCACCGTGCCTGGGTTTAACCTAACTTACACCCCGGCAGACGGTTCTGCGAACTACATTGTATTCACGTCGTATTGGCGGAACCTCTACACGTTGCGATTCGGATCGAACTCAGCCACCTACATACAAGCCAGGAATAATTATACCGATATCGTAATGCAAAACTTCAACCTCGTATACTCAACAGGTACGGACCAGATCTACGCGAATCAGGCGCTAGGATGAATACTCAAGAGTCTCATGCAGAGTTGAACCAGACTTGGAGAGGAACTCCAACCCTGGAACTCTGCCCCTGGTAGCCATACTGGAACGAGCTCGAAGCTATGTCAAAAGTCCACAGTTCGAAGAAAAATCTGAATCCTTGACCCCCGATGGCACCTACGGCAGGGGAAACTTGTTGGCCATTAATTGTCATCGTGATGAATACCATTCCACCCGGAGAAGGACTTTCCGAATTAATGCTCCACGTAAAATTCACAAACCCTGTCTGCGCATTCGGAATGAAGATTGAGCGATTGCCGATCTGCGAAACAGTGCTTCCGGGAACCGTCGCGTTAGGGTCAGCACTTGTACGATTTGCCAACCGGTAAACGACCTGAACATACTGAATGGATCCCATTCGATTAGTTATGGCAAAGTGCCAATTCTGGGTCTGGCCCCTCGCGACGTTGGCCGATGCCCCAGAGAAATAGTTGGAGAGAGTGCCACTGGCCGAGAAAACCCCCCATGCAATGAACTCCTGTGAGGGAGGTCGACTCAAAGAATAGTACGCGACGGAACTGTAAACCAGGCTGAAACTCCCGAACAAAAGGAGCAGCACTAGGATTCTTCGTTGCGTCTAGCTTGACACCTCAATCTAGCCGAGTTCGGCGCAATCTCATTCTCCGAACAAGATTATCAAGCCGATCGAGCTCCAGCACAAACAAGGCCGAGCCGAACCCGGCAGCTACCGCGATGGAATATGCGGCAACCTGGTTGAGGAATGTTTGTGTCCGAGCGGCGCTGCTTAGGCTTAGTGCTTGGGCTGAGGTGGCGTTCGACAAGCTCACCGACTTGCTCGCGTAGAAGTTGGATGCATTGATGTCTTTCGAAAATAGCAGGGTCGCATTATCCTCGTAGCCGAGAGATAGATTGAGGTTGTCGGCTAGCAGGGAAATCTGCCCTGGGGAAGCGCCTTCCAAATCGGCCTGCCGAACCAGCACGAACGCCTGGACGAGTTTGCTCTGAGCATCATCGATCTGAGTCGATTGTCCTATCGCGTTCTCACTGCCGACCGAGAGACAAAATACGAGAACCAGAAGGATTCCCAGAGGGGCCCGTTGACGGAAGCGCATATC
>Ga0209235_1001669_pt1 | contig 12184 bp, 11 predicted proteins | sample GraSoi013_1_20cm_4_FD_185817 | JGI IMG/M metagenome (GOLD analysis project Ga0209235, IMG submission 185817) | Grasslands soil microbial communities from the Angelo Coastal Reserve, California, USA - Sample 09_25_2013_1_20cm (SPAdes) (version 2) | ecosystem: Environmental > Terrestrial > Soil >...
CCCCGGCGCGAACGGCTTGCCGGATCCGAACAACCGGATGACCTTCGTGGCGCCGGCCGCCGGTCCCGTCGACCTCCAGATCGGACCCGGAGGCGATCTGTTCTACGTGGATTACAATGGCGGCACGATCCGCCGCGTCACCTTCGGAGGTCCGACGCCACCTCCGCCGCCGCCCGACGCGATTCCGGTCAACGCCTTCCGGGGGGATTACTTCGACAATGCCGACCTGACGAACCTGATATTCAATCGGACCGATCCGAATATCGATTTCGACTGGGGCCTCGGGTCCCCCGACCCCCGCATCGAACCGGACACGTTTTCGGTGCGGTGGACCGGGAACTGGGATTTCGGCATCGCCGGGACGTACCGCTTCACGATGACGGCGGACGATGGGATGCGCGTTTGGGTTGACAACTCGATCGTCCTCGACGCGTGGATCCTGCAACCGGCGACGACGTACGTGGCCGACATGGGCCTCGCGGCGGGTCGCCACCTCATCCGCGCGGAGTACTTCGAGAACACCGAGGCGGCCGTCGCGCGCGTCTCGTGGGCTCTCAGCGGCAATACGCCTCCCACGGCGACGATCGCGGCGCCCGTGCCCGGTACGACATGGAAGGTGGGGGACACGATCGCGTTCTCGGGCTCGGGGGCTGATTCCGAGGACGGGGCTCTCTCCGCTTCGGCCCTTTCCTGGCAAGTCATCCTTCACCACTGCTCCCCGGATAGCCCGTCGTCATGCCATACCCACTATCTTGAGACCTTCCCGGGGACGGCGGCGGGCACCTTCGTCGCCCCGGATCACGAGTACCCGTCCTACCTTGAGTTCCGGCTGACCGTGCGGGACTCCGGTGGTCTGACGAACGTGACGAGTGTCCTGGTCTATCCGCAGACGACGACGCTCACCTTCATCGCGAACCCGAGCGGGGTCGGGCTCAATCTCGTCGTCGGCAGCACCGCCCGGACTGCCCCGTTCAACGTGACGGTGATCGTGGGGTCGACGATCACGATCAGTGCGCCCTCTCCCCAGTCGATCGGCCTCTCGGCCTACCTTTGGATGTCGTGGTCCGACGGCGGCGCCCAGACGCACAACATCGTCGCCGGGACCTCGCCGGCCACGTACACCGCCACCTTCATGGCCGTCCCTCCGGTGCCGCCCTAGCGGACGAGGGGTCAGCCTCGCGCTCGGATCATTTCGACGACGGGACATGACAATCGCGCGCCGATGAAGCGGCCATCGCCCATCGAGCTTGTGACCCTTCATACATAGCGCTACCACAAATGAGGCATTGATAGGATAACAAACATTATCTAATAGAATAGCAATTGTTATTCTATGCGCTTCGTGAATCGATTCCAGGAGCTAGAGAGCCTCCACAAGGTGTTGCGTGGCCAACGGCCGGTGCTGGCGCGAGTGTACGGTCGTCGACGACTCGGAAAGACGGAACTGCTCCGGAAGCTCTGCAAAGAGGATAAGGGAATGTACCTCCTCGTGGACGAGGCAGACCCCCCGCAGCAACGGGATTCGTTGTCGCGCCAGATAGCGAGCGAGGTTGGAACGATTGCGATACCCTATCCTAACTGGGACGCATTCTTGGATCATCTACGCCAAGTCGGTCGTAACTTCGTCATCCTAGACGAGTTCCAACGGATGCTTGCGACCGATCGCCAAGCCATCAGTCGTCTCCAGCATCACTGGGACACGGCGTTCCGTGAGACGGGCCCGTCTATTGTCCTGTGCGGAAGCAGTGTCGGGATGATGGAACGAGTTACAGCGAAACGGGCCGCTCCGCTGTTCGGGCGCATAGGCGCTGATCTTCGGCTGCGACCCTTTGGGTATCCGGCGGCTCGCCTCCTTTATCCTCAGCTCTCGGAGGAGGATCGCGTCAGGCGATACGCGGTCTTCGGGGGAACCCCGTACTACCACGAATTCTCCATCGACCGTCCACTGAGAGAAGCGGTCGAGTCCGCTTTCCTGTCCGCTACCGCCCCGCTCGTGGAAGAACCGCAAAACCTCCTACGGATGGAGCTCCAGCTTCCCACTCGTTACAATTCCATCCTGTTCGAAATCGGTCAAGGCACGCACGACCTGCGAGGCCTCGAAAGCAAGGTGGGCGTCAAGAAGGGGGGATTGGGGCCTTATCTCGAGGCCCTTCGTCACGAGCTTGACCTCGTAAAGATGGAGGATCCGGTCTGTGGTGTCCGACGCCAAGCGCGCTACGTCTTCGATGATCCTTTCTTCGCTTTCTATTATCGGTTCGTGTTCGAGAATCGCCCGCTGTTAGAAATTGGGAGGACTGCAGCAGTGTGGGCTCGAATCGAGAAAGGGCTTGATGAATTCGTGGGTTTCCAATTCGAGCGAGTCGCCCGCGAAACCCTCACTCTGCTCAACGGCGACGAGTGGCAAGGCATCGCCATCGACTTCGAACAAATCGGCCGGTGGTGGAACAGACAAGGCGACGAAATCGACATCGTCGCCTCGGGAAAAGACGAGGTCCTGGTGGGCGAGGTCACATGGTCAAAGAACCCGATGCCCCTCGGAGACCTACGGCGTCTCGAACTCAAAGCACGTGAGATCGAGCGACTCCAAGGGAGACCCGTGCGATTCGCGTTCGTCGCGCGGGCTGGGTTCGAGCAAGAGCTGACTGCCGAGGCGAAGGCAAAAGGATCGATTCTCCTAGATCTCCAAGCGCTCCAACAGATTCTGGACAAGAAATACGCCCGGCCGAGACAATAGCCCCACAACTTCGTGCGAGCCCACAGCGGAGAGTTCCGCGTTGGCCAGCGCACCGCCGGGATTGGAGCGAGTGGCCGTCGGACCGTACGTTACTGGTTTTCTGAGTGCTCTATCGATTTGACTGTGAACGCTCTCGTAGTCCTCGGAGCCGAAACGGGCGTCGATCGGCTCCGTTTTCCCGGCCAACCCCACCAAACGTGTCTGAATCTCACTTGCCCGAGGATGTAGTAGAATGAGTCGGTGATTGCGTTTCACGGACCGGACGAATATATCACGGACCACTCGATCCGAAAACGAGTACCCGACCACAATGGACCGCTCCGTCCTGCTCAACTCGTCGCCCAGCATCTGGTACATCGTCATATATAGATCCATGTACAGCTCCTTGTCCGCGATGGGGTATAGCATGAATTCTCCAAGGAACTTCTCACCACCATACCTTTTCATGTCCTGAGGTGGCGCACGCTGCTCAGTCAGACCCCACCGCTCGTCGACTAGCCACGTGACAGAACCGTGTAGCTTAAAGAGACGAAGACCGTCGTTCCGCAGACGCTGGGGCGTTGCGATTTCCATTTTCGAAGCGGAATCATATTGAAACCCTGTATTGAGTTGCACTCCGCCCACAAGATCGGTCCAGTAGTACTCGAGGATGGCATCGTAGTTTGACGTGAACATCGGCCAGTCGTGATGCGGATGACGGCTGTCCCGTCCGGATCGCGGTTGCCCGGTAAACCTGGTGACATTCTCGAATAAGCTCCGATAAACGGCGTCGATCCGATCTCGTTGCCCGTCGGAATCTGACAAATCCTCTGAACGAAAAGTTCGAATTTGCGGCGCAAGGCCCGAGCGACTCGCGTTTCGTCCTGCGTTGGGGCGGTGAATGCGAGCAACTTCTCTTCCTTTCCGGTTGGAAGAGCTTTCGAAGCGTGGTAAAGAGCAGACACGCCAAGACGTTCGACGTCCCAGTTGACGATCGAGTCTATGAGCGTGAAGGCAGCCTCCAAGTCGATAGGACGACCGAGAGCTTTCGTCAAGAATTGACCAACGTCGTTGTACAGACGCCGCTCATCGGAAGTTCCTTCTCGCTCTAGGAACTTCTCGAACTCAGGGACCATGCCCTGCATCGTTGGAATTCCGAAGGGAGCGAAGGATCCAGCACCGAAGAAGAATACGACCTGGGCCACAGGCGGTCACGGCCGTCAGTGTTCTTGAAGCTGACCGTGGGAACGGTGAAAAGTCAATACAGGGACTTCCCCAAGGCCGATCACCGAGACTTTTTCCACAAGGCTTTCGTTCCCACCAGGCTGAGTACGCGTCACAAATGGCTCTGAAGTGTGACTGACAGTCTTCGATTCGAGTCAACATACTCAACCACCGACATACAGATTCGAGGTTCGACATGACCACAACGGTCGGCATACGAAGCAAGGACGGCGTCGTCCTCGCGGCGGACAAGCGCGCCTCGAAGGGGTTCTTCGTCGGATCCAAGGTGGTCCAGAAGATCTTCCCCCTCGACGGCGGCACCGCCGTGGCGATCGCCGGTGCGATGTCGGACGCCGAGTACCTCGTGAACCTCGCGAAAGCCGAGCGCCGGCTCCTCGCGTTGCGTCGCGGCTACCCGCTGTCCGTCAAGGAGAGCGCGAAACTGATCTCGAACATCGTCTACTCGTCGATGAAGAGCTACAACCCGTTCTACGTGGAGCTCGTCGTCGCGGGCGTGGACCACGAGGGTCCGCACGTGTACACGAGCGACATGAGCGGCGCGATCACCTCGGAGGACTTCATGTCCTCGGGGAGCGGCTCGCCGATCGCGTACGGCGTCCTCGAGCAGGGATTCCGCAAGGAGTTCTCGCTCGATGAGGCACGGAAGCTCGCGGAGGCGGCGGTTCGAGCGGCGATGGAACGGGACCCGGGGAGCGGGAACGGCGTGGACGTGCTCGCGATCCCCAACGGTCACTCGCTGGAGGTGAACTGAGATGGCAACGGAAATGGGACGGATGCCCTTCTTCTACAACCAGGAAGGCCGGCTCGTCCAGGTGGACTACGCCCTCCAGGCGGTCTCCCGCGGCTCGACGACGATCGGGCTCAAGACGAAAGACTTCGCCCTCCTCTCGAGCCAGGTCAAGCCGACGCGGCCCCTCATGGAGCCCGCGGAGAAAGTCTTCGTCGTCGATGACCACGTCGGGGCGACGGGGAGCGGGTACATCGGCGACGTGACCACGCTGCTCGACCAGCTTCGCGTCGCGGCGCAGCGCCACCGCCTCGTGTACGATGAGCCAATCGACCTCGTCACGCTCTCGCGGAACCTGTCCGAGTATCTACACGAGTTCACGATGTACGCGGTGCGTCCGTTCGGCGCATCGATCATCGTGGCGGGCGTCGACGAGCTGGGCGTCCAGCTGATCCAGGTGGACCCGAGCGGAACGACGTTCAAGGGCTCCGCGTTCGCGATCGGCCAATCGTCCGATGATGCGCTCGAGACGATCGTCAAGGGCTACCGGCCCGACATCAACGTCGAGCAAGCGATCGCCCTCGCAACGCAGGCCATCGAGGGCGTCAACGGCGGCAAGACGCAGATCGAACACGGCTTCGTGACGGCGTCCGGGAAGCGGTTCGAACACCGCCCCAACGGGACCAACGCCGGGTAAACAACCCGGCCCCTTCCCCTTTTCTCGCGGGTCTCCCGCTTCCAGGCAGACAAGTCCCCCTGGGCTCTCCCTACACTCCGGTTGAAAAACACTTTTAGCGGCCCGGGGCTATCGGGCGGCCGAACTCGATGCGGATCGTCTCGCTCCTCCCTGCCGCGACGGAGATTTGCTTTGCCCTCGGCCTCGACGAGGACGTCGTCGGAGTCTCGCCGGAATGCGACTTCCCTCCGGCGGCGCGCGGCAAGCCCGTTGTGAGCCGCACGCTCTTGGAGTACGAGGGGAAATCGAGCGGGGAGACGAGCCGCATGGTCGGCGAACGCATGGCAAATGGCGAGGCCCTGTACCAAGTGGACGAGCCGTCGCTCCGAGCTGCAAAACCGGATCTGATCCTCACCCAAGGCCTCTGCGAGGTGTGCGCGCCGACGCTGGGTGACGTCGAAGAGGTCGCGCGACGGCTTCCGTCACCACCGGAGATCGTCTCTCTTGACCCGCACCGACTCGAGGACGTCCTCTCGGACATCGCGCAGGTGGCGCGGGCTTGCGGCACCGAGGACAGAGCGGACGCCTTGATCGCGGCGCTTCGAGCTCGGATTAGCCGCGTGGCCCGACGGGCCGCACAGGCGACCGTCCGTCCGAAGGCCGTGTGCCTCGAATGGCTTGCGCCGCTGTTCCTCGGAGGCCACTGGGTCCCGGAGATGGTGGACCTCGCGGGCGGGGTCGACATCCTTGGACGCGCCGGGGAGAAGTCCCGGCGCGTCGAGGCAAAGGAAATCGTGATGGCCTCGCCCGAGGTTGCGGTCCTGATGCCGTGCGGCTTCGACTTGGAGCGCACCTGGAAAGAGGCACCAATCGTCACGGGAACCCCCTGGTGGGCCGACTTGCCCGCCGCCCGCACCGACCGCGTATGGCTCGTTGACGGATCCGGTTATTTCAATCGTCCCGGCCCGCGGCTCGTCGATGGCCTGGAGATCCTCGCCCACATTCTTCAACCGAGCCTCTTCCCGCGAACTCCGAAGCGGAACGACGCAGAGCGGTGGGTGGGCTGATGGCGAAACTCTACACCCGCCGCGGGGACGCCGGAGAGACGGGACTCCTGGGTCCGGACCGCGTCCCGAAGGACGATCCGCGGGTGGAGGCGATGGGCGCGGTCGATGAGTTGAACGCCGTAATCGGCCTTGTCCTCGCAGCGCAAAAGGAGAAACGAATTCGCGATCTCCTCCTGAAGATCCAGGACGACCTCTTCACGGTCGGAGCCGAGCTCGCGATGGCGCCCGCATCCGGGGAGGCGAAGGTCCCCCGGATCACGGAGGCCCACGTGGCCCGTCTCGAAGACGGAATCGAGGCCCTCGACGTCGGCGAGATCCGGGAGTTCATCATCCCCCGCGGCTCGGAAAGCCTCGCGCGGCTGCACTGGGCTCGGACGGTCGCGCGTCGAGCGGAGCGACGAGTCGTCGCGCTCTCCAAGCGCCAAGGATTGAATCCGGATCTGCTGCGATACATGAACCGCCTTTCCTCTCTCCTCTACCAGATGGCGGTGTGGCGGCAGAAGCGCGAGCGCAAGAGCGCCGAGCACCCTTCGTACCGCGGTTGAGTCAGGCCATCAGCGTCCGTCGATAGAACCGCAGGACACGGTCCCACGCATCTCGCGCCGCGGCCTCGCGGTATGTCGTCGGGTTACGGTCGTTGAAGAATGCATGGGGCGCGCCGGGGTAGATTCGCATTTCGAAGTCTTTCTTGTATTCCGCCATCGCCTTGACGAGCTTGTCGAGATCCGCGTTGAGCCGCGTGTCCTCGGCGCCATACAGCCCGAGGACGGGCCCCGCGATGTCTCGAACGCGCTCGATCGGCGACGGGTTCTCTCCATAGAAGACCACGCAGGCTTCGACGCCGACGTCGCACGCGAGCCGCAGCGACAGCCCGCCCCCGAAGCAGAATCCCACGCAGCCGATCCGGTCCGCCTTGACGTACGGAAGGGTCTTCAGATGGTTCACCGCGGCGACGAGGTCTTTCGCGAACCGCTCCCTCGGCAGCCCGCCGAGGAGCCGCTCGACCGTCGGCGCGATGATCGCCCGCTCGTCCGGCGGCAATTTCGCGAGCTCCTGCTGGGCGAGGACCGGATCGCGCCGCGGGAGCCGGAACATGAACGCCATCGCCTTCTGGACGTTTGCCGGCGTGAGGACCGCCGCGAGCTCCGGACTCGCGAAGAGATTCGGCGCGAGGGCCACGTATCCTTCGTACGCGAACCGTTCGGCGATGTCCCTCGTATGGTCCATGAGGCCGAACAGGTCGTGGATGACCACGACCCCGGGCCACACGCCGTCCCCGGAGGGGCGGGCCAGGTAGGCCGGGATCGAGCCGCTCGCCCCGCGGTACTCGACGATGCCGGTGGTCGTCGTGCGAGAGGGAATCACCACCACCGCGCCCGCGACGTCCGACCCCAGTATAAGGACTTCGCCGCGGACAAACGGATAAGATGCCGGAGACCATCGTGGGCCCGTGGCGCTCGCGTTCACGAACCTCCTCGAGCTCGAGGACATGGCGCGAGCGAAGATTCCTCGAGCGACCTTCGACTACATCGCAGGCGGCGCGGAGGACGAGGTCTCCCTGCGCCGGAACCGGGAGGCATACGCGCACTGGGCATTGCGGCCCCGGGTCCTCGTCGACGTCTCGAAGCGGGATACTTCCACGACCGTCCTCGGGACGCGCGTCTCGATGCCGATCCTCGTCGCCCCGACCTCGTTCCATGGCCTCGTCCATCCGGAGGGAGAGGTCGCCACCGCGAAAGGCGCGGCCGCCGCGGGCACCCTGATGGCCGTCAGCACGATCGCGACGAAGACGCTCGAGGAGATCGCCGCGGCGGCGCCGGGGCCGCGGTGGTTTCAACTGTACGCGTACCGCGACCGCAGGGTGACGGAGGACCTCCTGCACCGGGCCGCGAACGCGGGCTACCGTGTAATCTGCCTGACGGTGGACACGCCCCTCCTCGGGCGGCGAGAGAAAGACGAGCGGAACCGGTTCACCCTCCCGCCCGGAATGGGAATCGCGAACCTCAAGCTCGCGGGCCTCGATGGAATGCCGGAAGCCGAGAGAGGTTCCGCGTTCGCGAAGTATGTCGCAGATCTGCTGAACGAATCCCTCACCTGGAGGGACATCGACTGGCTGAGATCGATCAGCCGCCTCCCCGTCCTCTTGAAGGGCATCATGACCGCGGAGGACGCGAAGCTCGCGGCCGAGCACGGCGTGGCGGGGATCGTCGTCTCGAACCATGGCGGGCGGCAGCTCGACTCCACGTTGGGGACGCTCGATGTCCTGCCCGAGGTCGTCGCGGCCGTCAAGGGCCGCGTCGAGGTCTACGTGGACGGAGGGATCCGCCGCGGAACGGATGTCCTCAAGGCGCTCGCGTTGGGCGCGAGGGCGGTCCTCGTCGGGCGGCCGATCCTCTGGGGTCTCGCCTTGGGCGGCGCCGACGGCGTGCGCGCGGTCCTTCAGCACCTTCAAATGGAACTTGACACGGCGATAGCGCTTGCGGGTCGGGCCACAGTGAAAGAGATCGACGTGAGTGTCGTGCAGCGGGCGGCTTAGCGGGTCGCAACTCGCTCCAAGAACTCCAATAAAAATGCGATGGCCTCCTCGTTCCCCCGAGGCTCCGGCGGAAGACGCCCGAGGGCGAGCATCTGGGGAATGAGTTCCTGCAGCCGCCGTACGTCCTCGTAGCGGTATCCAAGCGCCGCGGCGTTTCGTTCCGCTTCCCCGTGGCCTTTCGGAGGAATCGCGATTACGGGTGTCCCCGCCGCCCGGGCCTCGTTCACCGTGCCCTTGCCGGCCGTCGTGATCACGAGGTCCGAGGCGAGCACGTAGTCGTGGAGGTTCGGTAGGAATCCGTACGTGTACACGCCGGGTTCCGGCTGAATCTTCAACTTCGGCCCGCTCACGACGACCATCGAGACATCGTCCAAATTCAGCTCGTGAAATGCGCGGATAGCCGCTCGCACCAGGAACTCCCCGATCGCCGTGCCGCCCCCGGTGACGAGGATCGTCTTCTTGCGAAGGACGAGGTCCTCCCGCAACGTCTCACGGGATGCGCTGAACGGGCGGACGATCGGGCCGATCTGCCGGACGTTCGGCCACGAGGGCCCCGGCTCCGCCGTGAGGATGAGGTCGGCTTTCCGCGCGACCTGAGTGGCCCAGAAATTCCCGATGCCTTCGACCCACCGCGAGAACGGGTCCCGTGCGAAGTCGTGGCGCGTCGAATCGAGGATCAGCGCTGTCGGGACGCGCCGACGGATGGCCTCGCGCGCGGATGCGAGTTCGCTGTCGGAGATCAGAAAGCGATAGTAGCTCCAGTCGGCCTCCCTTCGGAGGAACCGCCGGGCAATTCGAAGGTAACGGCCGTAATCCCGATACCACCGCCACGCGGGCCGGAGGACGCCGTCCTTCGCGGGCCAGTCGGGCGCTGGTGGCATCGTCAGGGCGTCGAACCCACTCGCCACGAGGAGATCCAGAGCGGGCGATCCCGCGAGGAAGAGCAGATACACGTCGCTGCGTCGTTCCAAGAGACCCCGGGCGAGAGCGACCGCGCGTGTCGCGTGACCCAATCCTTGGGAATGGGCCGCGAAGTAGCCGCGCAGCTCCTCCATCAATCCGCCCATGGTCCCGGCGCAGAAAGACCTTCGGAGCGTTCTCGGACGCCCTCGGATTTCGATACGCCTCCGGTCCCGAGAGACGTGGGACGGGCGGCGTTATATAGCCGGCGCACCCTAGGGGGATCACCGAAGGATTTCGGAGAGGAGGATACCATGGGAGAGGAGGAGAACAAGGCAATCGTGAGGATGTTTTACGATGAAGTCCTGAACCGAGGGAACCTGGACGTCGTCGACAAAGTGACCGCAGAAAACTACGTGGACCACACGGCCCCGCCGGGAATGGCGCCGGGTCGCGAGGGCGAGAAGCAATGGTTCGCAATGTTGCATGCCGCGTTTCCCGACGGGCAGACGACGATCGAGGACATCATCGCCGAAGGCGACAAAGTCGTCGTCCGCGGTACGATGACGGGCACGCACTCGGCAGAATTCATGGGGATCCCGGCCACGGGAAAGCAGGTGAAAATCTCCGGCATCGACGTCACCCGATTCCACGAGGGCCAGAGCGTCGAGCACTGGGGACAGTGGGACGTCGCAGGGCTGATGCAGCAGCTCGGCGTCATGCCTCCGCCTCCCGGAGCGCCCGCGAGCGAGTGATCGGCTCGAGTCGGCCGCCATAACACGTCAAGCCCGCTGGCTAGAAGCTCGCTTCGCGGTTCCCCGCCATGGGCTTTTATGGCCTCGCGGCGTTCCCACAGCGTGGAACTCGCAACCCTCGCGAAGTATCCGTTCCTCCTGGAAGCCTCCGCCTTCATCCGCTCCGAGAAAGTGAGCCTGGAGGAGATCCTCCTCGAACCCGCGTACGCCCGGGCGCGGACCCTTGGCAAGGCGCGGGTGCTCGACGCCCTCGAGCGAGGCCCGGAATCGGAGCGCGTCGCGATCGCGATCGCAGACCAGCTTGCGCAACTCCTCGCCTACCCCGTCGCGCGGATCCTCGCGTCCGCGATCGGGGACACGTACTTGGTTCGACGCTACGCGCTTCACGAGGCGATCGCCGCGGAAAAGCGCCTCGAATCGGAGTCCGACGACCTCATCCTCCATCTCGCTTCGGAACTGGGCATGGATTTGCGGCGCCATGACGGTGGTTTCCGACTTCATTTCACGGACTTCCTCCGATTCACGAACACGATGCGGGATGCGCCCTGGAAGCTGATCAATCAGCGCGTGGACCGTGGGTATGTGACGCTGCGTCGGGCGAAGGCGCTCCGCGTCATGCGGAACGCGATCCAGCAGCACATCGAGGAGGGCCTCCCGTTGCCGGTCAACGACGACATCCTCGCGGCGTTCAAAAGAGACCTCGCGGAGATCCGCGGCGTCCTCGAGGCGAAGAAGGCGACGTTCAAGGCCGAGGACATCGGGAAAGTCAGCATCACCCGATTCCCACCGTGCATGTACAACCTCTTGGCCCAGATCCAGAACCACGAGAACGTGCCCCACATGGGGCGCTTCGCGATCGTCGCGTTCCTGCACCACATCGGGCTGGGGAACGAGGAGATCTTTCGGGTCTTCGGCGACGTGCCCGACTTCGCGGCGGATGTGACTCGCTACCAGATCGAGCACATCACGGGGACCTCGAGCCCGACGGAATACACGCCGCCGGAATGCGCGACGATGAAGTCGTACGGCATCTGCCCTGGACCGGATCGGATCTGCCTGACAATCAAACATCCCCTCCAGTACTATCGGGTCAAGGGGAGGGAGCAGCGGCCTCGGGGCGAGAGCGCCTCGACCGCGACCTAGACGGAGAAGCCCCGCCACGTCGAGACCGCACGTTGGACCGCGGTCAGGTTCCCCAGGACCGCGAAGAGCACGAGGACCCATTCGAGCGGCTGGAACGCGACCGGGGCGATCCCCCAGACCACCGTCCCGGCCGGCGAGACGAGGAGTTGAAGGAGCGCGCCGAGGAAGAGGAGGACCAGCCGATCCGCACGCCCGAGGAGTCCTGCATACCGACGCCCCTGGCCCACGGCCTGCGCTTGCGTGCCCATGTACGACGTCAGGAGGACGCCCAGCAGGGCCAAGGTCCCGATTCGAAGATCGCAGTAGGCGGAGAACGCGATGCCGCCGATCATGAAGACGTCGGCATAGCGGTCGAGGACATGGTCCAGGAAATCCCCGCGCAGGGATGCCTTGCCCGTCATCTTCGCGATCTTCCCGTCAAG
>Ga0209235_1001672_pt1 | contig 12176 bp, 20 predicted proteins | sample GraSoi013_1_20cm_4_FD_185817 | JGI IMG/M metagenome (GOLD analysis project Ga0209235, IMG submission 185817) | Grasslands soil microbial communities from the Angelo Coastal Reserve, California, USA - Sample 09_25_2013_1_20cm (SPAdes) (version 2) | ecosystem: Environmental > Terrestrial > Soil >...
TCTTGCGAGTGACTGTTTCTCGGGCAAGGGGTCAGGGCCGGCGTACTAGGCTCGATTCTAGCCATCGGCGTATAGCGGAAGCCGGGGCTGTGGGTAGTCCTAAGAGTGTTGTTTTTCCTCTGAAGCCCGCGGTGGAGGGCTGGGTGGAGACTATGCCTGTGGCGCCGAGGTTCTGGACGTACTTCCAGACCTGAGTGTGGGCCCGGTAGGGCTCCTTGTATTCTTCGCACGCCATCTTGTAGGCTATCTCTGTCTCGCCCATAGACGCGTATGTCTCTTGGGTCCGCTCTAGGGTCCTAGCAAGACCTAGGAGTAGCAGCTTCTCGTGTAGGTTCAAGTGCTGGGCGTAGTCTGTTCTCATGACCGGGTAGACGCTCTGGGCCGCGGCCCGGACGTGCTCGGCCGTCACTTCTCGCGATGTTTCAGTGTCTGCGTATTTTCCAGCTCGCCAGACGAGTTCGATCGCGTATCTCGCGTCGCCTGCCGGTGCTGCCATGTCAGCGATGAATTCTACGACTTCTTCGGATATTGTTCCTTCTCTGAAGGCTAGTTCTACTCGTTCTCTGAGGATTGATTCTAGCTGGCTGATCGTGTAACGATCTAGCCGTATCACGTTTCGTTGGAGCGTGCTCTGGGTGCTCCTGTCCAGATCGTCCAGGTTTCGTAGTTCTCGGATGATGACGATTAGTGATAGTCTGACTGGTCGGCCGGGACGCTCCTCCTGTATCCGTGTGAGGTTGTAGAGGCTGGTTGATCCTTCAGCTTTGATCAGTACGTCTGCTTCGTCTAGTGTGAGTATGATGTGTAGGTTCTTGCTCTCCAGCTGGTCTAGGAGTATGTGTAGTAGTTCTTCGCTGGAGAATCCTCGCTGGGGGAATTGGGGTGTGAAGTTCTGTAGGACACGTTTGAGGATCATGAAGAGGCTGCCGCGGAATTCTCGGCAGTTGATGTGAATGTACTGGAGGTTCAGCTTGAGTGTCTTGGCTGTCCGGGTGATGTCTGTTCCGAAGCGTTGAGTGAGGACAGTCTTCCCTGTTCCAATGTCGCCGGTCACCAGGATCTTCGGGCTGGTGGTTCCGGGCCGGTCTATGACGGACCGGAATAGTTCAGCTAGAAATCTAAGCTGTGTCTCTCGGTGGGGGAGCCGGGAGGGTAGCCATTCTAGGCTTAGTGGTTCTTCGTTCTTGAATATGCTGGGTTTGGAGAGTGCTTCTCGGACGATCTCGCCGGGGGGCAGGAGAGTGTTCTTCTGGGTCAACAACGATTACTTCCGGTGAGTAAGCTCTCAAACTATACTGTTGAACGTATAAAATGAGCAGAGAGCAGCGAAAGTAATCCTTCATCGATCACAAAGAGACTGAAACAGAACAGCCGGAACGAGCCATACTACTTTTCAGAGTAGAAAAGATAACAGAGTCGACACAAGAAATCGTTCAGAACAAGCCCTGATCGCAAATCCAAGCATGCGATTTGAGATCACGAGACCTTCACGCTGATCTCTACGCTTAATCTGCGATCAGAGAAACGGTCGACGGTTCCATTCTACGCCCTGAACCGTGAGACTCGCCTAGAACAGTTCCAACCGGCGGGACACCTAGCTAGAAAATCTCAAAAGTAGTTGATCCTCACGACACAAAACACGTCTTTGGACAACCAATCACCGTTGGAGACAGGTCGATTGCTGTCTTTTTCTCTTCCCGTTATCTTCTCATTTTCCACTAACTATTTCTCGACCCCCCCGGGGGTATGTCAAAACAAAAAAACTCGTTCACACTTTACAGCCCTTGCAAGAATGAAGTTGTAAGACTCGGCTATTCCAGCGAGAGAATCTGCTTGTTTCTGCGAATCGGAACAAAGAGAGCGTGCGAAAGAAGCCCTAGCCGAAGTATTTCCGGACCATCTTCATACCGATATCGCTGGCCGCCCATTTCTCCCCGTTGAACTTGACCGCTCCCAGCCGCTCAAGGTTCGCCAAGTGTTCTCCCAGCTTCTCTGCCGGGAATCCTTTCTCCTTATGACCAGGATAGATGTCCCCGAGACCTTTCGAGATCTCGCGAGCCGTCTTTGGCGACTCACAGATCCGGACAATCTGAATATTCGTCTCTGTCGTCGTCAGTATCCGGAAGATCTCTTCTTCTGACAACCGCGGCTTGGTCAAGCTGAAACTCACAGCCCCAGCAGTCTGCGAAGGACCCACCTTCGGCCCGTGCCTCCGATGCCGCATGAACGAGTAGCTCACAGCTCCCCAAGTAGCCAACAATAGGGTCCAGACGAACCCCGCATTCGCAAGAAGACCAACGATCTCGTCGAACTGGAGAGCAACAGTAGTCATCATTCTACCTCACCCTATGTAGTGCCGCCATCTCGATCCCCGCAGAACCCACACGGTACGCGTAGACCTTCATATCCGTAAACGCTCCAGGCATCTTCAACACTCTCATCTTGCGAGCATAATCCTCACTACCGAAAGGCTCAGTCGACAAGTCAACCACTCCATCACTCAGATGCTTCACAGTATTCTCAACATGCTCATTATGCACTCCCTTATTGGCCAACAGAAGATACAATCCCGACGTCTCACGCACGTGAGTCTGCAACGCCTTCAGCGTCTGCTCAACAGCCGGAAACGGCGCGGAACGAATAACATCACTCAAACTATCCACCACAAGCGTACAAGCGCCCAGAGGCGCAACAACCTGTGGAAACTCCTTCGCCAAGAGATTCGCGGGACCAATATCCCAGTTAACCATCCCTGACGCTTTCTGCTTCTTCATCCCTAAGCTGTCGATGAACCACATCTTCCGCGAGTCGAAATATCTTTCAAGACCCCAGCCATACAAATTCATCTCTGCTACAATATCCTCCCACGAACGGCCAGTCGTGAAATATACAGCAGGCCGACCGTCAAGCAACCCTCGATACATGATCTGCTGAACGCAAGTAGTCATTCCCGTATCTGCCTCGCCTAGGAAGAGGATGATGCTACCCGAGGGAAGACCGCCCATGGACTCGTCGAACGCCGATATTCCGCTCGAAAGATTCTGCAATTCTTACACCTGTCTTTGTCTCTGCTGTCCCTGGTCTTCCGTTGCGAAGCCCTGCTGGTCGATGGTGTGGGCTTGCCCTTGAACCCCTTGTTCCACTACCCCGGAACCGTCGGATACTGGAACCGTCCCTGTAACGATTTCTTCGAAGCCCGAGTCAGCGGCTTCGGCGCTTTCTCCGTTGAGTATGGAGGCGCTTACCACCGTGACTAGAGCTTCTTACGCCGATCGGTCCCTTGATGTTCACGCCCTCGGTTCCGATGGTGAAGGCGAAGTCGTTGAGACTATGGCTGGTTCCACGCATCTTCCGGACGAAGAGTTTGCGAAGCGGCGAGCTCTGCTTGACGAGCGAGAGCACCATGACCCCAGTGGCCAGAAACTCTTCAATGCCATAGCGGCTGATGAGCCCTGAACCCTCCACGATCTCCGTCGTCATCAACGTAGTGCAGCCGACGTCTTTCAGCAAGAGTCCGACTTCTAGGAATATCTCCCTGAGAGTGTTGAGGTCCGTGACCCGGAATCCAAAGCCTGGGAGTGAATCCACGACCAGCCTCGTCGCGCCCAGCTGCTCGACCAGTATCTTGACCTCGGAGAGCTTCGAGCGCAAGTTGTACAGTATCGACTGCAATGACTCCTGTTCAGCCATCTCTGACTCGACCCGCTGGTAGACCGCGTCGACCATGCCGATCTTCTTCTCAGCCTCGAGCTTCTTGAAGTCCCAGCCGAAACGCAACATGTTTGCTCGGAACTCCGTCGGAGGCTCCTCCGTCGAAACATAAACACCGGGCTCACCATATCGTGTCGCGCCTTTGTAGAGATACTGTCCGCAACAGATGGTCTTCCCACATCCGGCGCCCCCGGCGAGTAGAACTCGTGCCCCTTTCGGGAATCCGCCTTCTAGAACGTGGTCTAGACCCGGGATACCGGTGTGGACCCTTTCAATTGACTCTTCCATAATGTCCCAACGTACCGGTCGGAAAATCCACGATAAGCCTAGAGTAACCTGAGACAGGATGCTGCAGTAACATTGAACGATGTAAGGATTCGCAGTTTAATCACTCAGCAAATTCTCTGATGATGATTCTTCATCGGGCCAATTTTTCATCTCGGACCGGGGAACCTTTTTAGGGCAAGATACGTCGGAGTCGGTCCCTTCAGTGAGCAAGAATGCCAGAACGGGGATACTCGGTTACTGGGCTGGACCCAGACCGCACTGTAAAGTGCGCAGGCCGAGAGCTTCGAATTTCCCCAAAGGCATCCGTCGAACTCTGCCGGACAATCCGAGGAATGAAACTCCCAGAAGCCAAGAAACTGCTAGAACGAGTAATCGAGAAGAAGGTCGCGGTAGCGTATCGTCACTATCACAAAGAAGTTCCACATCGTCGAAATCTTACAGAGCCATTCTACGCCGGAAGATATCCGCAAAAGGCGGCCGGAAGACTCCTCCGGCTCTTGGAAGAGCTTGAGGCGAACGCCGAGTACCGCAATCTCGACACGGAGCGGCTCAAGATAATACACGCCGCAGCCCAGAGAGCCAACAAGATCCCGAAACGCAACCCCCGAGCATTTGGACGCTCGGACCTCCTTCAAGGAACAACCACCCATATCGAACTCGTTGGGTTCGAGGCCGAATAATTGTCAGTTACCAAATATTTCATCAAAGACGTGTCTCGACGTCTTGAGATCGACGAGTTACTCCAGAAAGATTTGAAACGAGCCGGATACAGCCGAGTCGAACTCACAAAGAGCCCGGTCGGAACTAGAGTCGTAATCTATGCGGCAAAGCCTGGAATGGTCATAGGTCGAAGAGGCCAGAGCATCAAAGACCTTACAAAACTTCTCGAAACAAAATTCGGAATAGAAAATCCACAGTTATCCGTAGCAACCATAGAGATCCCCGAACAAGACCCGAAAGTCGTCGCGTCCCAAGTCGCACAAGCATTGCAGAGAGGAGTACATTTTCGAAGAGCAGCCTACTGGGCTATCCAGAGAGTCATGGAATCGCAAGCCCTGGGCGTCGAGATCATAATTCGCGGAAAACTTACAACCGAGAGATCAAGATTCGAAAAATTCCGGGCCGGGTATCTCCCTAGAGTCGGAGACCCAGTTCTGAAAAGTGTGAAAGTCGCGGTAGCAGATGTTCAACTGAAACAGGGCCTGTTTGGCATCAAAGTCAGAATCCTGCCTCCCACTGTGGATTTCATAGACAAGCCCACGATGAAGACTCCGCCGCCCAGTGTCGCGCCGACCACTACGGTCCAAGCGCCTATCGTGGAAACCCCGGAGGTAGAAACCGAGAAGGGGGAGCCCATTGGCAATACTGCGCAAGCGTGAGATGAAGCAGATGCTTCCCGAAGAGCGGAAGAAAAAAATCTTAGAGCTCAGAGCCGAACTTACGACGATAAGAACCTCCGTAAAGTCAGGAGGAACAGTGGAAAATCCTTCAAGAGTGAGGGAGCTCCGCCGGACCGTCGCGAGACTCTTAACGGCCGAAAACAGTGCAGTAATGACGGAAGAGGCAGAATAAATGCCGATAACCCCGCAAAACATCTTGGCTCATGAATGGATTGGACTCCAAGTCACCGTCAACGCTTCTCCGGACCCGGGACTCACGGGCCTCCTTGGGATTGTCAGAGACGAAACAAGAAACACTCTGTTAATCGAAGCTCGGAATCGACTGGTCAGAGTGCCAAAAGCTAACGCTCAATTGAACGCAACCTTGCCGACAGGAGAAATAGTTCCCGTTGAAGGACGGCTCCTGAGGCATCGACCTGAAGACAGGGTAAAGAAAGGGGTCGCAAAATGGTAGTACACAACATCGGACTCGACGTAAAACCACCAAAAGCTGGGTGCAACGATCCAATCTGCCCATTCCACGGAAGCCTATCAGTCAGAGGAAGAGTCTTTGAAGGAACAGTCTCCACATCAAAATCTTCAAAGACTGTCTCAGTTGAACGAGCCTATTTGCACTATTATCCAAAATACAGCAGATACGAGAGGCGAAGAAGCAAGACCCTCGCTCACAATCCACCCTGTATCGCCGCAGCAACCGGGGATAGAGTGACCATTGCAGAGTGTCGACCGCTCAGCAAGGAAGTCTCGTTTGTCGTGATAGACAGGAAAGCGGTGGCAGAATAGACATGCCAGCACCGAAGACGAGAGCAGTAAGCGCCCGCGGAATGGTAGAGTACAGGCCCAGAATAGCTCGAGGCCTTCCTGTCGGCTCTCGTTTGACGTGTGCTGACAACACTGGAGCGAAAGAGTTGAAACTGATTAACGTCCGGGGATACCACGGACGTCTCCGAAGGGTTCCGGCGGCCTGCGTCGGAGATATGATAATGGTCTCTGTGTCCAAGGGCAAACCCGATCTGAGGAAGCAGGTCTTTCCAGCGGTCGTTGTGAGGCAGGCACGAGCGCTGCGTAGACCTGATGGAACGCGACTCTCCTTCGAAGACAACGCCGCGGTCATTATGACCCCGGAGGGGGAATTGAAAGGCACGGAGATCAGGGGACCTGTCGCTCGGGAGGCGGCTGAGAGATGGCCTAGAGTGGCTAACCTGGCTTCAACGGTGATTTAGACTATGGCTAGCGCAAAGCCCTCGAAGCAGCGGAAACGGTTCTTCCAAGCACCCAAGCATCGGCAGCGAAGAATGCTATCAGCTCGATTATCCGACGACCTGACCGCCAGACACAAGGTCAGACGCGTACCACTTAGAACTGGAGACACGGTTCGTATAATGAGGGGTGAATTCGCGGATCTAGTCGGGAAGGTCGAGAAGGTGGAATATTCCACAGGAAGAATCTTCGTGGAAGGCATGACCCGGGAGAAGGCGGCCGGCATCTCGTCAAAGCTTCCCGTTCACTCTAGCAAAGTCCTAATCACGAACCTTAACCTGTCCGACAAGTGGCGAAGCGGACTCTTGGCAGAGAAATCGAAGACGTCCGAGGTATAATCAGTGGCACGCAAGTCGGGACCCAGGCAGCTGAAACGCGAACCGGCACCAGGATTCTGGCCAATCAAGCGCAAGGAACGGACATGGGCGCCCAGTACGAGACCAGGTCCGCATTCTAGAGAAAAGAGCCTCCCGCTCGTAATTATCATCCGCGAGATCCTAGGATACGCCAGAACAGCGAAAGAGGCAATCAGAATTATCCGCACTGGAAAAGTCAAGATAGACGGAGTCGTCAGAAAGGATCACCGGTTCCCAGTAGGGCTCATGGATGTCCTGCAGATCGAAGGAGCCGGCCAGATCTTCCGCATCTTGCCCAAACCCAACCGGGGACTGACCCCGACGCCGATCTCCGAGAAAGAGGCCGGATTCAAACTCTGTAAGATAGTCGGCAAGAGGAATATTGAAGGGGGTAAAATCCAGATCAACCTTCACGATGGCCGAAGCCTCATCCTTCCAAGCCAGGGTCCTAGACAGAAGACGGAAGGAGAATTCGCTCCCGGAGGAGCAATGCAGCTCGGCCTACCCAAACAGAACATGATGGGAGTGGTGCCATTTCAGGCAGGTGCGCTCGGGTTGGTAATCGACGGTAGAAACCAGGGAATCTTCGGCAAGATCACAACCATAACCGCTGGAACTCATGCGCGACCCAAGATAGTCAAGATCGAGACAGCAACCGAAGCCTTCGACACGCCAGCAGAATACGTGATACCCGTAGGAACCCAAGCATCACTGATCGGATTGGGAGAGAAGTAATGTCTCAACCCACCGTGGTGGAGGAGGGGACGAATCCTCTTAGAGTCGTTAGAATCGAAAAGGTGACTCTAAACATTGCCACCGGCAAATCAGGCGAGCCACTTGAAAAAGCGAAGAAGGTTCTCAATCAGCTAACCAACAGGACCCCGACAACGAAACAGGCGAAGAAGGCGATCAAAGATTTTGGCGTCAGAAAGGGAGAGCCAATAGCAGCAGTCGTGACGTTGCGGGGAACGGATGCTGGTGAATTCCTTAAGCGAGCGCTGGAAGCAGTGAGCAACAAAGTTAACGAGAGTAGCTTCGATGACTATGGCAACTTCTCCTTTGGAATCAAAGAGCACATAGAAATTCCGGGAACAAGATACGTTCCCGAACTGGGAATATTCGGTGCAACCATCCACGTCACGCTTGGACGCCCAGGATACAGGATTCGATCGCGAGCCATCCGTCCTGCAAAGATGGGACGCAACCACTACGTGTCAAGGAACGACGCCGTCAAGTTCATGCAGAACAACTTCGGAACAAACGTAGGAAACTGAGTATTGTCATGGCCAAGTTGAAAGCGAAGAAGCAGCGGAAGTATGGAAAAGGTGCTCGTCCATGCAAACGCTGCGGTCAGTATGGACCCATAGTGAGAAAGTACGGACTCAACTTCTGCAGACAATGCTTTAGAGAAGTCGCAGTGGGACTCGGTTTCAAGAAGTACATGTGACCAAGAATGGAACCCATCTCCAATATGTTCTCATCCATCCTCAACAATGAACGTAGACACAAACACGAATGCATAGTCTACCCTGCATCCAAACTGATGGGCCAAGTACTTCGCGTTATGCAGAAGTACGGCTATGTGGGTGAGTTCGAGTTCGTCGACGACGGCAGGGGCGGAAAATTCAAGATACAACTCCTGGGGCGAGTCAACGACTGCGGAAGCGTGAGACCCAGATTCCCATCAACAATCGGTGAGTTCGAAAAATGGGGAAAACGCTTTCTGCCCTCTCGAGACGTCGGAATACTCATACTCACAACACCGAAGGGAGTCTTAGCGCACAAGGAGGCCCGCGAGGCTGGCGCAGGAGGCCAGCTCCTAGGGTACGTATTCTGAAGGGTGAAGCATGACGACAAGGTTCGAGACTCTTGAGAGAACTGTCTCTATCCCCGACCAGGTGTCTGTGCAGGTCGAGGGACGGACAGTCAAGGTCAAGGGGCCATTGGGATCATTGCAAGAAAATCTGTCCCACTTGCCAGTTTCGATCAACGTGAACGACAACAAAGTACGATTGGAAACGACCTGGCCACGGAAAAGAGAGATCGGAATGTTGGGGACTGCAGCAGCTCATGTGCGAAACATGCTCAAAGGAGTCACGCAGGGCTACCGGTACGAGTTGCGCACCGTCTACGCCCACTTTCCAGTCACGGTCAAGGTGGATGAGAAGGCGAAGGTGTTGAAGATCGAGAATTTTACCGGCGAGAAGACCCCAAGATACGCGAAGATAGTTGAAGGGGTGAAGGTCGATGTCAAGGGCGAGGACATCTCAGTGGAGGGCATTGACTTGAAATCTGTGAGCCAGACCGCGGCGAACATTCAAGATAGTACCAAGATCAAGAAGAAGGACCTTCGAGTCTTTCTTGACGGAATATACGTGTCTGGAAAAGGACCCGCCCAAACGCGAACCAAGCCTTCAAAGTGAGAGAAATGGCAGGATCAAAACCCGAGTTCAGACGCCAAGAGAGCTGGAGGTACAAGCGGGTCAAGGAGAACTGGCGTAGGCCACGGGGAGTTACGAGTAAGATGAGAAAGGAGGAGAGCGGTTTTCCGGCCAAGGTCAAGAACGGATACGGCTCAACTCGCTCGACACGCGGACTACACCCTAGGGGTCTCGTCGACATGCTGGTCTGGCGAGAAGTCGAACTGGAGAAGCTGGATCCAAAAGTGCACATTGTTAGGATCGCGGCCCGTGTTGGAGAGAAGAAGCGGCGTGGAATCTTAGCCAAAGCCAAGGATCTGAATTTTCATATTGCAAATCCTGGAAAGGAAGAGGGACGAGCAGTAACCGAGACTCCACCCATGGACGAGGAAAAGGCTCTACCCGCGGAGACGGGAGAGGAGAAGATGGAAGAAAAGAGCGAGATAGCTGCAGACGAGGATCTCGACAAGACCGAGGAGAGTTCTGAATGAGTCTGAAGAGCCAGAAGAGGCTGGCTGCAAGCCTTCTGGGTGGAGGTTTGAATCGGGTTTGGATCGACCCCGAAGAGAATGACCGGGTCCAGTCGGCTATTACCCGAGAGGAGATCAAGAGTCTCATACGCGAAGGCAGAATCAACCTTCTGCCGAAAACGGGTATCAGCAGAGGTAGACATCGCGCAAAATCGGGGCGGAGAAAGAAGGCCGGGAGCCGAAAAGGCGGCCAGAAACCTGGCAAGGAGGCCTGGGTCCTCAAGATCAGAGCGATCAGGAGACATTTAAGATGGCTGAGGGACAAGCGACAACTCTCGCCTGGTAGCTACGCGGCACTCTTGGGGATGGCGAAGGGTGGAGCGTTCCGGAGCGGCTCGCATGTCGATGAGTATGTAAAGGCCCGACAGGTGGTCAAGAAGCGTTGATTCATGGCTGACAGTCCGCGCTACGCGCTCCCATACCGGCGACGTAGAGAGGGTAAGACAGACTACAAGCTGCGCCGGGCACTGGTCAAATCGGGCAAGCCGCGGGCTGTTGTCAGGCTTACCAACAAGTATGTTACTGTTCAGATCACTGATGCAACCATCACCGGAGACATTGTGAGGGCCTCAGCTTCCTCTCGAGAGCTTCCTAAGCTGGGTTGGAAAGGCGGGCTTGGAAATCTTCCCTCGGCCTACTTGACGGGAGCGCTCGCGGCTCGAAGAGCTGTGCAGAGAGGGATCAAAGAGGCAATTCTGGATCTTGGGCTCAAGGGTCCGACGAAAGGCTCGAAGCTCTTTGCGGTGCTGAAAGGACTAGCGGATTCTGGTCTCACTGTCCCGCACTCTCCAGAAAAGCTTCCATCCATGGAACGGATCGGAGGAAATCACATCGCTACGTACGCGAAATCTTTGGCGGGCGAGCACGATCTGTACAAGAAACGATTCAGCGCCTACCTCAGCCGCGGGTTGAAACCTGAGGATCTGTCTGGACATTTCGAAGAGATTAGGAAGACTGTCTCAACAGCACCCTTGGAGGCGGCTAAATGAGCCAGCGTCCCGGTCAAGAAGTCGGATGGGTTCCGAAGACGAAGCTCGGCCGACAGGTCCAGCAAGGAGAGATCATTTCGATGGAGGAGATCTTCACTCAAGGATTGAGGATCAAAGAGCCGGAGATTGTTGATACACTCCTGCCGAACATTCAGCAAGAGGTTCTGGGGATAGGGTTTGTACAGAAACAGACCGACGCGGGGGAGAGATCGAGATTCAGAGCCGTTGTCGCTATCGGTAATGGTGACGGGTTTATCGGAATTGGCGAGGGGAAGGCGCGCCAGGTCCGGACGGCGATCGATAAAGGGACGGTCCAAGCCAAACTGAATATTATTCCTGTACGGCGGGGTTGTGGTAGCTGGGAGTGCCGCTGCGGGACTCAGCACACTGTCCCGTTCAACGTTACAGGTAAGACTGGGAGCGTTCGGGTAGAGGTGTTGCCTGGGCCGCGGGGTCTGGGATTGGTTGCGGGGGAGATTCCGAAACAGGTTCTCCGGCTAGCGGGTGTGAGGGATTGCTGGACTCGGACGTTCGGGTCGACATCGACTTTGTCGTCGTCGGCGTTGGCGGTGTTTGACGCCTTGACGCAGACGTACAATGTTGTGACGCAGAGCGACTGGGTGAACTAGGATGGAGTCGCCGAGCAAGAATCCTATTCTCGCGGTTAGGCTCCGCGGGACGGCTTCGGACAATCCGGATGTTCAGAGGACGATGGAGTCGTTGAAGCTAGAACGGACCTTCCAGGCTAGGCTGTTAGATAATACGCCGTCGAATCTGGGAATGCTTCGCTCAGCCAAGGTTCTAGTGGCGTGGGGAGAGGTCAGCCCGGACCTGCTGGGACGGGTCTTGGAGAAGAGGGGTGAGCGTGATGGCGCTGATGGACTAGATGATGGTTTTCTCAGACTCTTGGGAAGGTCGAGTTTTGAGGAACTGGCGAAGGCGGTCGTGGCGGGAGAGACGAGTCTACACGAACTGTTGCGGGCTGGTCTGAAGGTGCCGTTCAGATTCCATCCGCCTCGCGGAGGGTTCAAGAGGAGTCTAAGGCGGGCTGCGACTGACGGTGGCGAGCTAGGCTATCGGGGCGCGGATATCAATAGTCTTGCAAAGCGTATGATCTGAGTCGGGCCTGATAGGAAACTCGAATATAGTCTCGGATGATCATTCTGTCTTTGGTTGTCTAGTGTTTGGCTCCGCGTAAAGAAGCTCGGCGTCACCGTAGCCG
>Ga0209235_1001675_pt1 | contig 12163 bp, 9 predicted proteins | sample GraSoi013_1_20cm_4_FD_185817 | JGI IMG/M metagenome (GOLD analysis project Ga0209235, IMG submission 185817) | Grasslands soil microbial communities from the Angelo Coastal Reserve, California, USA - Sample 09_25_2013_1_20cm (SPAdes) (version 2) | ecosystem: Environmental > Terrestrial > Soil >...
GGCTTCACGGTGCCCGCCATGATCCCCGGGCTCTCGCGGAACTGGTCGCGAACATCTTTGATGATGGACCAGGCTGCGCGGCCGACCGCCCGGATGGCAAAAGCAGTGAACAGGAAGACGAGGGCTGCCCCCATGAACGCGCCGATGAACGTCTCCGGATGCGCGAGATCGACGGCCTTCACTCGCGCCTCGGAGAGGAACGCGTTGAACAGGAGGAACGCGGCGAGGGCCGCGCTTCCGACCGCGTAGCCTTTCGTGAGGGCTTTCGTCGTGTTGCCCGCCGCGTCGAGCTTGTCCATGTTCTTCCGCGCGGCCTCGGACATGCCGGCCATCTCGATGATGCCGGCACCGTTGTCGACGATCGGCCCGAAGGTGTCCATCGCCAGGATGTAGGCCGCCGTCGCCAGCATGCCCATCGTCGCGATTGCGGTCCCGTAGATGCCGCCGCCGGGAATCCCCGTGGATTCTCCAAGCCAAAACGAGAACAGAATCGCAATGGACACGACAACCGCAGGGATCGCGGTCGCCTCAAGACCGACCGCGAAGCCGGAAATGATGTTCGTCGCAGGCCCGGTCTCCGAAGACTTCGCGATGTCTCTCACGGGTCGATACCGGGCTTCCGTGTAGTATTGCGTGACCCATACGTAGACGACCGCAGTCACCATGCCGGTGATGCCGCAGAGCCAGTAGTAGGCCCAGGTCAGGCCTCCCGATGCCGTCGGCGTGGACGGTTGCAGCATCGCCCACGCCGCCACCCCGAATAGGATCGCCGCGAGGACCGACGCCACGATGTATCCGCGGTTCAGGGCGCTCATCGGTGCTTCGTCCTCGCGCGCACGGACCACGAAAACCCCGACGATGCTCGCGACGAGGCCAAGCGACCGCGCGACGAGCGGGAAGATCACGCCCGCGATCCCGAAGAACGGAAAGAGGACGACGCCAAGCACCATCGCACCGATGTTCTCCGCGGCGGTCGATTCGAATAGGTCTGCTCCGCGGCCCGCACAGTCTCCGACGTTGTCACCGACCAGATCCGCGACGACGGCGGGATTCCTCGGGTCGTCCTCCGGGATGCCTGCCTCCACCTTGCCGACCAGGTCCGCCCCGACGTCCGCCGCCTTCGTGTAGATGCCGCCTCCGAGCTGTGCGAACAACGCAACGAGGCTCGCCCCGAACCCGAAGCCGACGATCGATAGGATCAGGCTGTCTTCCGTGGCCTTGGCCGTGCACAGGGCGATGGTGTACCCCGCGGTGATGCAATCGTTGAACGTCGTCGGGTTGATGGCGGATCCTAGGGCCCCGTACCCGTAATACAAAAGGGCCACGCCCGCAAGAGACATGCTGACAATCGAAAGGCCCGAGACCGCGCCGCCCCGGAGCGCGATGACGAGGGCGTCGTTGAAGGACTTGAGAGAACCCGCTGCGGAACGAACGTTGGAGCGGATCGCGATGTGCATTCCGATGTAGCCGGACAGCGCCGAGAACGTCGCTCCGAGCGCGAAGGCCCCGGCCGTCTCGAATCCGATGAGGAGGCCTTTCTGGGCGCCGAGCGCGACCGCGAAGAGGACCGCGAGGGCCGCCGCAATGAAGGCGATCGTCTTGTATTGCCGACGCAGGAACGCCCGCGCACCCTGCTGAATCGCCCCCGCGATCTCCCGCATCTGTGCCGAGCCGGTGTCCCGTCGCAGGATATCTCGCGTCAAGATGGCCGCGAAACCGAGCCCCGCGAGGATTGCGATGGGGATGATGAAGCTCAGGTCGATTTGGGCCGTGGCGTCCACTCCTCCTCCGTGAACGCGGCCGCAAGTTCCTCCTCGTATTTAGGCTTTGACGGGTCGCTCAGGCGCCGTACTTCTCCATGCGGTTCGAGGCGTTCAGGAGGACGTTCATCACGTCCGTCCCGCGGAGCCGACCGAGGGCGCCGTGGGCCATGCTCCGTTCGTCGAAATTGAGAACGTCGTCGACCCGGACGCCTTCGCCGAAGATCGTGAGGGGCACGGGATCTCCCGAGTGGTCCTTCAACGCGACCGGTGTCGAGTGGTCGGCCGTGAGGGCCACGACGACATCCGTGGAGAGCATCGCCTTCAGATGGCCCATCATCGCGTCCATCCTCTCGATGACGCGGATTTTTTCGGACGCCTTCCCGTCGTGCCCGCAAAGGTCCGGTGCCTTCACATGGAGGACGACCAGATCGTGGGTCGCCAGCGCGTCCATCGCGGCATCCGCCTTCGCGATCATATCCGTGTCGAGGCCCCCGGTCGCACCCCGCACGTCGATGACGTCCATGCCGAAGGTCCGAAACATGCCGCGAATCAGCGCGACGCCCGCGATCCCTGCGGCCGTCAGATGGAACCGCTCCGTGATCGGAACGAGATCGGGGAAGATGCCGGCCCCTCGCAGCACGATTGCATTTGCTGGCGGTTCGCCTTTTGCGACGCGCGCTCGGTTCACCGGGTGGGACTTGAGGATCTTGTGCGACTGTTGGGTGAAGACGTTGACGGCCTTCGCGGTGACCTTCGCGGCGGACTCGATGGGTTTTGATTCTCGGATCGTCTCACCGATCTCGTGGGGATCGGTGTCCGTGACCTTCGGCGAAAGCCCTCGGCCTCGCAACACCACGGCCACGCGGTGTTCCGTCCCCTCTCGGACGTTCGCCTTGATCCGTCCCAGTTTGAGCCCATCGAGCGCTTTCGCGAGTTCTTCGGTTCCCTCCCGAATCCGCCCGGCCCGGCGGTCCATGAGCTTCAGGTCCTCGTCGACCGAGGCGAAATTCCCGCGAAAGGCGATGTCCCCCGGCTTCATGTCGATGCCCACGCCCGCGGCTTCAAACGGGCCGCGGCCTGTATAGACCTCTTTCGGATCGTACCCGAAGAGGGCGAGGTGGCTCGTGTCGCTGCCCGCCGCGACGCCGGGGGCGATGGGGTCGACGAGCCCATTCACGCCGTTCGACGCGAACCAGTCCAGGTTCGGCTTCGGGGTCGCCTCGAGGGGCGTCTTGTGACCGAGCTCGGTGAGCGGTCGGTCCCCCAGGCCATCGAAAATCACGAGGAGGATCTTGCGCACATCCATTTCGGCCGCCGAAGGTCCGGTCCCTAGATATGTCTTTGCTGGCCGCCTGCCGATGCCCCCAGCGCATCAAAGTTTCCGCGAAGATATTTGCCGCCGTTCGGCGTGTTCCTAGATGTCGGAGGCACCGCACGTCCGCGATGTTCGCTTGTCCGCGTTGTGGCGCGCCGAATCCACCTGGGAACCAGTTCTGCTCGAACTGCGGGATCGCGTTGACGGCGTCGGTCCAGCCGGCAACAATTCCCGCGCCTTACTCGCCGATGTGGCCTCCGGCTCTGGCGCCTCCTTCGACGAGCAACCTGACCGCCATCGTGGTGGTCGTCGTGATCGTCATCCTCGTGGCCCTCGCCGGCGTCGCGGCGGTGTTCGTCGGGAGGCAGATCAGCGTTCCGATATCGCCGTCTCCTCGAGTCATGGGGGTCGTCGTCGCCAGGTCTGCCGACGGCACGAACTGGACTCTCACGATCACCTCCGTCCCTACGGGACTGTATCCATCCACCGCTAAGTTAGCGGTCGCAACGAGTGGAGGCGCCACGGCCCTCGCCCCGACGCCGTTCGTCTCCCTCGATTACGCGTCGCAGAGAGCCGCCTACATCCCAAGCCAACCGGGCGGCCCTGTCGCGGTGGGCGACCGGCTCCTCCTCAGCACGACGACGTATTCCACCGGGTACACCTATCAGATATCGGACAGCACGTCGATTCTCGCCGCCGGCATGTTGCGATGAAGCGATCGACCTACGTTCGGGCTTCGGCCTTCGCCACGCTCACGGGCATTCCCGGCGTCGCCTCGAGCTGAGCCGCGGCGCTCGCTTCTCTCCGGGAAATCTCAAGGAACCCACTCGAAGACAGTGTGGCGAGCAGGTCACCCGGAGCGACCAGGCCGTACGTCCTCACGAAGGGAACAGTCATTTCATAGCCACCGACTGTCATCGCGAGACGATCGCCGAACGACCACGCTTTCTCGGCGAGAGGCCGGGGGATGTTCGTGACCACGTTGCCGAACCGATCGTACGTGATGACGACGGCGTCGAAACCGCCCTTGCGTTTCTTCGGTTCTCCGAAGTCCAGGTCGACAAAATCGCGGATCGGCGGCCCGACGTCCTTGACCTTGGTCCCGAACGCGAGATGCGCCGCCACGGGTGCGAATAGGTCGCGTCCATGGAACGTGTCCGAGAGTTCGGGCCGGCCCAGTTTTCGATTCGTGATCTCGCGTACCTCTTTGAGACCGAGGCGGCGCGCCGCCGGGACGAGGAGTCCGTTGTCCGGGCCTACGAGGAACGCTCCCTCGCAGACGCATACGATCGCGCGGCGCTTCGTGCCCACGCCGGGATCGACTACGCCGACGTGAGCCGCGAACGGATAGTACGGGACCGCAGCATACAGGACGTAGGCCCCGTGGCGGATGTCGTGGGGCCGGATCGAATGATCGATGTCCACGATCGTTGCCTCGGGATTGACCGTGAGGATCGCGCCCTTCATGGCGCCGATGTACTCGCCCGCTCCGAAGTCGGTGGTCAACGTGACGATCGCGCTCAGTCGCTTCGACCTCCTCAGCTGAGGCGCCGCAAGCCTTCTTTGATCCGGGCGAGTTCTTTCTTGCGGCGCTGGATCTCGACGTCCGCTTTCGCCGCCCGAGCCTCGCGGTCCTTGAGTTTCGTTTCCCGTGTCTTGAGAGCGGACTGGGCAGCCTCCGCGGCGATTCGCTCGCCCGCGAGTGCATCCCGGTCCGCGGCGAGCTTCGCGAGCCGCTCCTCGATGCCGCCACGTTGCGCGGCGACCGCCTCCTGCCGACGTTTCCCATCGGCCTCGGCGCGGGCCACGCGCTTCTCGGCGTCCGATTCGCGGTCTTCCACTTCGTCGATCCGGTGCTGAAGGCTCTCTTCCTTCTCCCGGAGGGCGGCCTCCTGCGCCTCGACCTCTCGTTCTCGGGCTTCGAGTAGCGCTTCGCGACGTTGGATTTCCTGTTTCGACCGAGACTCCCGACTCGAGATCGCGTCCGACCGTTTCTCAAGCTTCTTCGTTTCTTGTGCGTGCGAGGCCTCGGATTTCTCGAGCGCCGCCTTTCGCGATTCGATATCCTGCAGATCCGACAGGAACGCGGTTTCTTGTTCCTCCAAGGTGGCCTTCAACGACTCGTTCGACTCCGATTCCTTCGTGAGCGCTCGCTCCGCGGCGGCGACCTCGCTCTCGCGCCGTTCGAGCTCGCCTCTCTTGGCGGCGTACTCTTCTTCAAGCGCGGACCGTCGAGACCGCAAGTCTCCCTCGACGACTTCGGCCGCGTCGGACCGTTCTGTCGTGTGTTCTTCGGCTGTTGCCGCCGCCTTCTCTCGCTTCTCGATCGCGGCTTCGCGACGTTTTGCCGCGGCCTCTCGCTTGTCCAGCTCTCGATCGGCGGTCTCGATCGCGCGGAGGCGCTGCTGGGCGGTTCGTTCGGAACGGAGAAGCTTGACCGCTTGCGCCTTCATCCTCGAGCGGTTGCCGGACAGCTCCTCGTCCATGCGCTCGAGCCGGCGCTTCAACTGCTCGAGCTCCTTCCCGCGGGTCGCGAGGTCCCGCTGGCGTCGGCGCACGTCGACCTGACGCTCCCGGGCTTCGCGTTCCTCCTCGGAGACCTTGCGATCTTTCGCCGCGAGGTCCTTCGCGAGCTTTTGCATGCGCTTCGTCGCCCGTTCGAGCTCCTCCCTCTGGTCGTCGAGTCCCAAGTCCTGGGCTTCGAACGCTTCGGCCTGTTTGGCGAGTTTCGTGGCCTTTTCGGCAAGTTCCGCCTCGCGGGCCTCCAGGTCGGCCATCGTCCTCGGGAGCGATTTCTCCCGTTCATCGAGCGCGTGTTCCCGCTGAGACACCGCTGCCACATGGTCCCGGAGCTTCTGTTCCCGTTCGCGGATCGCCTGGTCCTGACCGGTGAGGAGCCGCTCGCGGCGTTCCGCCTCCCCGAGGCGGTCGTCGAAGACCTTCCGGGCCTCGGAGATTTTCTCCGCCTCCGCCTGCAGGTTGCCGTACAGATCGTTCATCTGTTTCCGCTCGCGTTCGAGGGATGCGGCTCGCGCATCGAGGGACGTCTCGCGGTCCCGGTAGGTGGCTTCCTTCGATGCGACCTCCCGCTCCAGCCCCCCGAGTTTGGCCTGCCGTTCCGAGAGGCTGCGCCGCTGGGCCTCGAGATCCGCGCGCGCTTTCTCGGATTCCATCGCCAGGACCTTCTTCTGCGACTCGACCTCCACGTCGCGGGACGCTCGTCGCTCTTCGAGGCGGCTCAAAATCAACCCGCTCGCCTGCTTGACCGTCTGCAGTTCGGTCCGGAGGGAGTCCAGTTCCCGCTGTCGCATCGCGCTCCGCTGGTACTCCTGTTCGAGTTCCCATTTGCGGCGGTACAGCTCCTCTTCGCGCTCGACGAGCGTTCGTTCTTGATTGCGACGGCCCTCGAGCTCCTTCTCGTATGCCTCGCGCTCGCGGGCCTCCTGGGCGATCGCCTGCTCCAGCACCTCGGCCGGGTCTCCGATGCCCTCGACCGCGGCTTCGGGGTAGCTTCGCTGGAGGTGGTCGATGCTGATCGATGAATGGCCGTAGTCGTACGTGCGCACTTCGAGCTGGGCGCGGGCGCTGGCGGCGTCCTTCAGGATCTCGGGGAGGGCCTCGTGGCCCGCCACGTCGACCGCGGACCGATGTTCCGCCAACACCCCATCGCCCCGACGGAGGACGAGGACCCCTTGCGACGGGGTGTCGCCGCGAAAGACGGAGGTCTTCAGCACCCCGTTGAACTTCATCGCCCGAAGCTCGGCGAGGATGGACCGAATCACTTCGGGCCCGCCGTCGGCGATCCGTTCCACTCGCCCCGGAGGGACTTCCATCGCGTATTACAGATTATTGTCACGTTAAGAAGGTTCCCACGAAATTCTGTCCCGCGACACCCCCAAGGAGCCCGAAAATGGTTTTCTACGCCCGTGGCCATGGCGTCCGTGCGTTCGTGATGAGAAGAGGGTCAGCCGACCAACGCGTGACGACCCCTATGAGTGCTGAAACGCAACGTCTCGAGCTCGCCCGGACCCGGCGTGGCGAATTGAACCTCGCGGAAAGAGGTAAAGGGGCGGTCCCGAGCGGACCGCCGTGCCATGTTCCTAGCGCGGAGGGTTCGTACCCGTCATCTGGGCGACCAGTTCCGCCGGAAACGCGTCGACATCTGACAGACCGCCGTGCAGGTTCCCGTTCAGGCCGCCGTTGCTCCGCTGAACGCCGACGAACCACGGGGCCTTCAGGGTCGTGCTCCCGCAGCCCGCGACGACGTCCCCGAAGAAGAAGCCGATCCCGATGCTCATCCCTCCCGCCAGCGTGACGGTGGCCCAGGCGGTGCCGCCCGTGGGAACCGTGAGGGTGCCGGGTGAGACAGAGACCCACGTCCCTGAAGTGGCGCTCACTACGCTCAGAGAGCAGCTGAGCCCGCTCCCGGTCTCGTCGTGGAAGGCTACGGACATCCCGCCGTTCACGGCCTTGCCACCGGTGAAGACGCCGAAGCTCACGGACGCAGGAGACAACGTGGCGGGCGTGTTCATCGCCGACCCGACGTTGATCCGGCCGCCACCACGCGACATCGGACTCGCAAGGGGCGCCCCGCTGCTCGGGTTCTTAACGGGGCGGTCTGCGTTGTTCACGAGCGCGGATTTCACCTGCGCCGGCGACCAATCGGAGTGGGCCGCGAGGAGCAACGCCGCGGAACCCGCCGTGTGCGCCATCGGTACGGGATGTCAGCGGTCCGCGAGATTCGGCTCCGCGATTCGACGGATCTCGACGACGACGCCAGGTGCCCCGTAGTCTTTCGACGCGGCGATATCTACGACCTGGCTGTCGTCGGCAAAGACGACGTACGTGAGCGCGTCTAGAACCGCCCGGGTAAGTTTGTCCAGGTCGGGCCGCTTGTCCGGCCAAACACGCCGCCTCTTTGGAGCCGACTTCGGCTTCGGGATTCCGAAGTGCAATTCGATTCCGACCGGCCCTTCCCACGGTTCATCCGGCGCGAATCGCTGGGCGACGTCCGCGACGAGCCTTCGCCAGCTCGAGAGGCCTTTCGCGGCCGAGGTAATCACGGGCCTGCCGTTCACGACAAACGCCCTCGTCGAGCCCTGCGGGACGGGGAGGCCGTGGACCCGGAAAGAGATAAGGGAGCTAGTTCGGATCCCTCCCGACGTCGAGAGGACGGACCGATCGTCTAATGACTTCGCCCTCTCCGCAGACTGCGGAGCCCTTGGCCTCGGCGTTCGGGTCGCCATCTCCCATCCTCACCTCCGTCGACGCGGAGGTGTCTGACGTCGGGCGGACAAGGCCGCGCGCGGTATTAACATTTCTCCGGGCTCGGCTCGCAACCTAGCTTCCGCCGGTATTTAGCCGCTTCCGTGGGATCGGTGATCGCGCGCCTACTTGATCGCGGTCTTCGCGCGCTCGATGTCGTCCACGACGAGCGCGATTTCCGTCCGTCCGTTCTTCGATCCGAGGATGTAGATCGAATGCACGTTGATCCCTGCGCGGGCGAGGCGCTTCGCGACCTTCGCCAGTTCTCCGGGACGGTCCAAGAGGTCGAGATTGAGGATGTCGCTCAGCTCGTACTTCAGGCCGGCGTTCGTCAACGCCTTCTGCGTCGTCTGCACGTCCGAGGTCACGACACGAAGGAACGAGATGTCGTGTTTCGATTCGCTCGCGATCGCCCGGATGTTCACGGCCCCGTTGGACAGGGCCTCCGTCACGCGCGCCAACTCCCCGGTTTTGTCGGCGACGAACACCTTGAACTCTTTCGTTGCCCTCCCCCTCGTCCTCGGCCGACTGAATCGGCGGGGCCGCTACAAAAGGCTTCCCCACCCCCGAGCGAACGTCACGGCACGAGGCGCGTGCGGTCCCGCGGAAACAGGATCGCCTCGCGGATGTTCGGGAGGTCCAGGAGCTTCTGGACGAACCGGTCGAGCCCGAAGCCCCAGCCCCCATGGGGCGGCATGCCGTACCGGAACGCCTTCAGGTAGAACTCGAAGTTCTCCGGGTTGAGGCCCTTTTCTTTCATCCGCGCGAGAAGGACGTCGTACCGATGTTCTCGCTGTCCGCCGGACGCCATCTCGTCCCCCTTGTACTCGAGGTCGAAGGACAGGGAGTACTCGGGTTCATCCTCTTTGGCCATCACATAGAACGGTTTGATGGCCGTCGGATATTCCGTGATGAAGTACAGCTCGTGGCCCTGCCGGCCCATCTCCTGCCCGAGGGCCTTCTCCCCCTCCGTGTCGATGTCGTCCCCATCCCGAAGTCTCTTCCCCCGGCCTCGGAGGATCTCGAGCGCTTCCGAGTACGGGACTCGCTTCAACGGCAACGACGGCCGTTTCGGCTCGACCTGAAGGAGCGCGAGCTCGCTCTTGCATTCGGCCCGCACGCGTTCGATCGCGGAATCCACGGCGCTCTCGAGGAACGGGAAGAAATCTTCCTGGCGTTCGATCCAAGATACCTCGCCGTCGAAGGAGGTGAACTCGGTCACGTGCCGCACGGTGTCGGATGGCTCGGCGCGGAACGCCGGGGCGATCTCGTACACCCGGTCGAGCCCCGTCGACATGAGCATCTGCTTGTACAGCTGCGGGCTCTGGCTCAAGAACGCGCGGCGCCCGAAGTAGTTCGTTTCGAACAACGTCGCGCCGCCCTCCGCGCCGGCGCCCGCGAGTTTGGGCGTCTGCACCTCGATGAATCCCTGGCGATCCAGGTACGAACGGAACGCCGCCGCGACGACCGAGCGCACCCGGAAGACGGCCCGGCGATCGGGCTTCCGGAGATCGAGCGGGCGGTTGTCGAACCGAGTGTCCATGTCGGCGCCGACCTTGTCCGCGATCGGCAGAGGCAGCGGCGCGGCGGCGGGGCTGAGCACATCGAGCGCGGTTGCGGTGAGTTCCCAACCGTTTCGCACCTGGGGATTCGGCTCGATTCGTCCGCGGACCGCGACGACGCTCTCCCGGACGACCTTCGATGCGCGGTTGAAGAGATCCGGATCCGCCTTCTTCTTGATTGTCGCCTGGAAGGTGCCGTCCCGCTGCCGGACGATCAGGAAGGCGATGCCCCCGAGATTCCGAACGTCCTCGACCCAGCCCGCCAGCGAGGCGTCCTTACCATGGTCCGCCGCAGTAATCGACAAGAAGGATCGGAAGGGGGCCATTCACGCGGAGAATGAACCGCGGTAATAAAGATTGCACGGATGGCCGGGCCCGCTCCGAAGCATGGACCGGCTTACCGGAGGACGCTGACCTTCTTCTCTTCGGGCGGGACCATCTGCATGTGGGGGTACGCGAACTCGACGCGGGGCTCGTTGCTGAATTTCTCCAGGACGCGCTTCACCAGCCGGGTCCGATATCCGCCCTTCGCGAAGACCGGGCAGAAGTAGACGAGCGTCAGGTCCACGGAGGAGTCCTTGAGTCCCCAGCCCACCCGCGGCTCCTCGGCCATGTAGTCCGCCAGGTCGGCGAATTCGTACTTCGATCGCAGCTGGCCGCGGTTCTCGCGCATCATCGGGCCGACGATGTCTTCCGCGGCCTCGAGGATCAACTTCTCTGCGAGCTTGTGGTCGCTCTCGTACGTGATGCTCACGGTGAGCTGGTCCCAGACGAACGGGGTGTCCTTCGTGTAGTTGAACACGTTCCCCTTCAGGACTTGGCTGTTCGGGATTGTGACATAGCGGCCGGTGAAGCTGTCCCCGTACAGCAGACCGCCGAACTCGCGGAGCGTCGTGTTCATCGGGGTGATTTCGACGACGTATCCTTTCGACTGGTTCATCTCGATCCGGTCGCCGAGTTTGTAGAGGCCCATCGTCACGAGGATGACCCAGCCAACGATGTTGAGGAGCGGCTCCTGCAGGACGTAGATCAGCGCCGCGGTGACTAACCCGGTCCCCAGCAGGCTGTATCCTTGCGTGCCGCCGCCGAGGAGGACGAAGAGGACCAGGGCGATCGCCGTGCCCCAAACGACATACGACACGAGTTGGAAGTGGGCGAAGATGTCAGCCTCGTATCGCACATGGGTCCGTAGGGCGGCGCGGAACACTGGACGAAGGACCTCGAGGAGGGCCTTCGTCGCCACAAGGATCGGGATAATGTAGATCCACGGAGCCAACGACCTGAGGTCCAAGCTCGGGGAGGGAAGCCCCGGGATCGCGACGACCCCGCCGAGGACGAAGATCCCGAGCAGGATGACGAGCGTGATGCCGACCCAGAGGAGGGCTCGCGCTTGACGCCAGGCCGCGACCTTCACAGATGGAGCGAGCGTGGGCCGCGTTATTTAATGACGGTGCCGAGGTTATCACGGCTGAAAGGGGGCAAGCCATCGGGGCGACGAAGGTCGACTCGGCGGGGTGCGCGCGGACGACGAGACCGAAAACTCCATGGCACCGCGCGATGTCCGTCCGGCGCGGGTGGCGGGCGTGGGCGAGCACGTGATCGAGGTCCGCGGCCTCGTGAAGCGGTATCCGGACATCACCGCCGTCGACAGCATTGACTTTGAAGTCAACCGCGGGGAGGTGTTCTCCCTGCTCGGACCGAACGGCGCCGGCAAGACGACCACCGTCGAGATCCTGGAGGGCCTCCGCGACCCGACCGCGGGAGAGGCCCGCGTGCTCGGGGAAGACGTCCGATCCGGGTATCGTCGGATCCGCGAACGGGTCGGGGTGCTGCCGCAGGACTTCGAGCCGTTTGACCGACTGCGTCCTCGGGAAGCCGTGGCGTACTGGGCGCATCTCTTCGACCATGCGGTTTCCGAAGGCGATGTGGCGAACATCATCGAGACGGTCGGGCTCACGAACCGCGCGAATGCGGTGGCGTTGAACCTTTCCGGCGGCGAGAAGCGGCGCCTCGGGATCGCGATGGCGCTCGTCGGCCAGCCGGAGCTCCTGTTCCTCGACGAGCCGACGACGGGCCTGGATCCGGGCGCACGGCGGGAGCTCTGGACGCTAATCGGAGACCTCAAGCGGAAAGGCCGGACGATCCTCCTCACGACGCACTATCTCGACGAGGCGGAGCAGCTCGCGGACGACGTCGCGATCTTGAACCACGGCAAGATCGTGGCTCACGGCAGTCCGTCCGCCCTGATCTCGCAGTTC
>Ga0209235_1001677_pt1 | contig 12159 bp, 11 predicted proteins | sample GraSoi013_1_20cm_4_FD_185817 | JGI IMG/M metagenome (GOLD analysis project Ga0209235, IMG submission 185817) | Grasslands soil microbial communities from the Angelo Coastal Reserve, California, USA - Sample 09_25_2013_1_20cm (SPAdes) (version 2) | ecosystem: Environmental > Terrestrial > Soil >...
AGGGACTACTTTGCCGCCAAGGTGAACGGCAACTTCCCGGCCAACGGACAGCGATTCGGACTGCCCACCATTCAGGGAGTCGTCTTCCTGGCCGATGGCAGGAACGGTGAGCCGCTCGCGGTGATGGACTCGATTGAGATCACCGTCCTGCGGACCGGAGCAGCGACAGCCGTCGCCGCGAAGCATCTTGCGCACGTGAACTCCAGAGTCGCGACTGTCTGCGGCTGCGGAAACCAGGGCCGCATCCAGCTGCGGGCCCTCTCCCGCGTCCTCAGGCTGGAGAAGGCCTTTGCCTGGGACCTCGATGTCTCGCGAGCTCGCGCACTTGCGGACGAGCTTTCTGCCGAGTTGGGAATCGAAATGGAGTCGACCGAGGACCTGGCCCGCGCTGTGCCCATGAGCGACGTCTGCGTCACCTGCACTCCCTCGCATGCGCCATTCCTGCTGCGCGAGCAATTGCGGCCCGGCGCGTTCGTCGCGGCGGTCGGCTCCGACAGCCCGGACAAGCAGGAGCTCGATCCATCCATCCTGTCCTCGGGAACGGTCGTGGTCGATGTCCTGGACCAGTGCGCGACAATCGGCGAGCTTCACCATGCGCTCGAAGCCGGTCTCATGACCCGTGAGGGCGTTCACGCCGAACTGGGCGAGATCGTCGCAGGCCGCAAGTCCGGCCGCCGTTCGGACGATGAGACCATCGTTTTCGACAGCACGGGGACGGCGCTGCAGGACGCGGCTGCGGCAGTATTGGTCTACGAGAAAGCGATTCGGGATGGAATCGGCTTTGTCATGACGTAGAGTCGCGATCTGATCGGGACTGCCTCACCACGCCCCGGCTGCGTCCCTACAGCAGCTGTGACACCGTTTTTGGTGTACCCCTGGAGCCTACTCTGCTCGTAACGAGAGCATCGGGTCGACCCGCGTCGCGCGGCGGGCTGGGACCCAGCTCGCGAAAGCCGCCGAGACGATGAGCACGGCTGCAGTCGATGCCAGCGTCAGCGGATCCGTGGTGCTCACTCCGTACACCAACGATGAGAGAACGCGAGTAGCCGCAAGCGCGCCGATAACTCCCAATCCGACACCGGCCACGGCGAGGCGCAAACCGCGGGCGACCACCATCCCCAGCACGCGTCGAGGGGCCGCTCCGAGTGCCATGCGAATACCGATCTCGCGCGAGCGCTGGGCGACCGAGTAAGCCATCACTCCGTAGATGCCTAGAGCGGCGAGCGCGAGCGCCACCAGCGCGAATATGCTGAGCAGTGTCATCTGGAAGCGCCGTTCGCCCAGCGAGTCGGCCACGACCCGCGACAAGGGCTGCGGCGCTGACATGGGCAGATTCTTGTCCAGCGCGAGCACCTCGGCGCGGAGCGGCGGCAGCAACTGCAGCGGATCACCCTTCTCGGCCCGGACTGCAATCCGCAAGAACGTCACCGGGAACTGCAACAGGGGAATCACGACGAGTGGCGCAGGCGCCAGGTCGAGTCCCTTGGTGTGCACGTCGCCGATCACGCCCGCGATCTCCCATGCGTCGTTCGGCGCGAGCAGGTCCAACACGCGTCGGCCGAGGGGCTCACCGTTCGGAATGTGGCGGCGCACGAACGCTTCGTTGACCAGCACGATGCGGGGAGTGCTCCTGGAGTCCGTCCAGCGCAGGTCACGGCCGCGAAGAAGGGGAATACCCATCGTCTCCGGATATCCGGGCGTGGCCCATACCGCCTCCGCCTTCGGTGTCTGACCGGGAGGCAGCTGTTCGCCGCCCTCGAGGCGAAAGCCCAATGCGGACTGCGTTCGCGGATCGAGAGGAATATTCGTCAGCAGCGCGCTGCTGCGCGCACCGGGCACGCCGGAAACCCGCTGCAAGAGTTGCTGGGCGAAAGCCGCGACGCGATCGTTTCCGTACTGCGCTTCTGGCAGGTCGAGGTCGGCCACCAGCACGCGCTCCGGCGATGCCAGTCCCGTGCGCACATCGAGCAACACAGCCAGCGAGCGAATCATCAGCCCGGCGCCTGCGGCCAGCACCAGGGCGAGCGCCATCTCCGCCACGACCAGCGCCGAGCGGGCGCGTGCGCGCGCGCCGCTGCCGCTCGCTCCGTTCCTGAGCACGTCCATCAAGCGGGGCTGGGTGACTTGAAGGGCCGGCGCGAGGCCCGCCAGGAGACCCGCCAACATGGAAATGAGCAACGCGAACCCGAGCGCTGCAGCATCGAGATGCACTTCATCGATGCGCGGCGTTCCCTTGGGCGCAAGGGCAAGCAGCGCATCGAGGCCCCAGGCAGCGAGCACCATCCCGAGAGCGCCGCCGGCCACAGCCACTAGCATGGACTCGATCAGCAGATGCCCGACCAACTCGCTGCGGCCGCCCCCCAGCGCCGCGCGAATGGCCAGCTCGCGCTGCCGGGCCATGCCGCGCGCGAGCAGCATGCTCGCAACGTTCGCGCAGGCGATCAGCAGCACCAACAAGACCGCGCCCTGCAGGGCGATGAGCGCCGGCTTCAACGGACCGACCAGGTCGTCGAGGAGCGGCCGCGCTTCCTGGCGCCACCCGCTGTGCTCTTCGAGCTGCTCCGCCAGGCGCGGCGCGAGGCGGTCGAGGTCAGCCTGCGCTTCCCGAACACCGAAGCCGGTCTTGAGCCGGCCGACGACGGTGATCCAGGAATGGTCGCGGCGCTGCAGCTCGATGGGTTCGAACGCAGCCGGCACCAGCATCTCGGCCTGCCGGAGCAGTGGAAAGCGAAAGTCCGGCGGCATCACGCCGCCGATCACGGAGACACGCCCATCCAGAACGAGGGTGCGGCCCACGGCAGACGGATCGCCGCCGAACTCCCGCCGCCAGAATCCGTCGGTGAGCACGACGGTGCTCGGGCCGCCGGCGACGTCTTCCTCCGCGCCCGGCGCTCGTCCGAGCGAGGGCCACTGGCGCAGGGTCGAGAAAAAGCTTCCAGTGACGCGTGCGACACGGATCTGAATCGGCGAACCGCGTCCCGTCAGCGTCTGCCGCTCCGCGCGGATGCCGGCGATGGACTGGAACGCACCGTTCCCTTTTGTCAGGTCGATGTAGTCGGGCGCGGAGAATGGATAACGGGCCTCGCTCCCCGCAGGGCGTTGGTAGATGCGCACCAGTTCTTCGGGGTGTGGCGGCGCCAAAGGCCGCAGCACGACCTCGCGCAACACGCTGAAAATCGCCGTGCTCCCTCCCACGCCGAGCGCCAGAGCGAGGACGGCCGCGACGGTGAACCCTGGAGCACGCAAGAGGGTCCGCAGGGCGAAGCGCACCTTGTCCATGTCTCAGAATGCAGCGAGGGTGGTGCCAGCTCTCAACTTTGAAATCACGGACGATTTGGTCTAACTGCGTTCGGCTTCGGGATCGCGCATCCCATTCTCGGACAAGCCGCGAGCGCAAGCTCGGCCCAAGTGGGGAATGCCCACCTCGGCGAGTACCGGCTTGGCGAGGCGCTTGAACGCGGCAAAGGAAATGAGCACCGCGCGTCGAGGGCGGAGCGTCATTTCGTCTTCGTCTTGCCCAGTGCGGCCACCACGGTCTTCGCGAGCTCTTCCGCCGGACCGATGCCCCAGTAATGCAGGAAGAGCACACGCGGTTGCTCGCCCGACATGTGTGAGTGAATGGCGACGACATTGATCTCGCCGTGGCGCAGCGCCTTGAGCACGTCCTGCATCTCCGACTCGAGCATGGCGAAGTCGCCGTCGATCACCGCCTTGTCGTCGGAGCCCGCCAGCGCCGCCCAGGTGTTCACGCCCATGGTGTTGCCCATGGTCATACCGCGCACTTTGGTGGTGCGGCCCCAGGTCGCCTTGTAGACGCCGTCCTTGAACTCACCCTTCTTGCCGAAGGCCGCGTCCAGCTTGGCGGGATCGATGGTGCTCTTCGATGGATCGATGTCCGCTCCCGGAACCTGGCCCTTTTCTTTCAGGGTGGCGAACACTTTGCCCACGGCCGTCGCGAGCTTTTCCTCATCGCCCATCCCGCCGATGTGCATGAACATCACCTTGGGCGAATCCCAGAAGAAGTGGTTGTGCAACGCGGTGACCTCGAGGCCGTTGTCGAGGGCCGTGCTCATCGCAGTGTTCACCTGGTCCTCGGTAAGGACCACGTCGCCCATCACCATCGTGTGCGCCCCGCCGCCGCTGAACGCCGCCCACGCGGTGAGGCCGAGCGGCGGCGTCAGCTTCACCCCGGCGGCAGTCGAGCCGATATCGTTGCGCGGATATGAGACCTTGAACGCGCCTTCCTTCTCGTCGAGCTTTCCCTTGAGCCCGGTGAGCTGCTCGATTTTGGCGGTGTCCAGCTTCGCTGTGGGATGCGCCGCCATGAGGACGGCTACGACGGCGATCATGCTGCTCTCCTCTGGGCGTTTTCGAGACGCCGGTTGACTTCGTCCCACTGGATGTTCTGGAAGAAGGCGTCGACGTACTTGGCAGCCGCCGCGCCATAGTCGATTGCGTACGAGTGCTCGTACATGTCGAGCACCAGGAGCGGCTGCCCGAAGGCGCACGCCTGGGTGTGATTGCCGGACCAGTAGGTGCGCACCTCACCGCGCTGGAAATCCCACGCCAGGACCGCCCAGCCGCTACCGCCGGCGAGGCCCATGCCGGTGAGGCGAAACAGTTCCTCCCAGCGGGCGAACGATCCGCAAGCGCGCGAAACCGCATCTGCCACCGGCCCACACGGATTCCCGTCGCCGCCGAGGTTGCCGAAGTAGAGCTCGTGCAACGTCGCCGAGTTCGCAAACGTCAGCTCACGCTCCTTGAGCGCGGCGACCAGAAGCGGCGGCGTGTCCTTGCTGACCCGCGCCAGTTCCCCCTCGGTGCGATTCAGGTTCTTGACCGCGCCACCGTAGTTGTTCTCGTGGTGCGAAACGATTAGCCGCTCGGACAATCCGCGCAGCTTCGACGCATCGAAGGGCAATGGCTTGACGGTATGCATGGCCGACTCACTTCGGCGTCGCTGTTAGATCGTCGAACTGGATGATCGAATCTGCCTTCGTCCAGACGCCAAACTTTCCTGGATCCTTCAACGTGCCGTCGTGGTCGTCGATCACCTTCGTGCCGTTGAAGAAGACCTGGATGTGGTCCCCGACCATCTCCATGGCGAGCTCGTGCCAGACGCCCGAGGCGACCTTCCCGTTCCACCCGGCAAACCTGACTCGGCGGCCCTTGATGACATGGTACAGGTGGACGTTGTCCTCGAGGGCGTTTGCGCGCGTGATGTAGTAGTTGTCCTTGTCCTTGAGCCGCCAGACGATTCCGCAGCCCTGATCGCCCTTTCCCGCGACCGGCTTGCACTTCACCGAGAGGCGCAGATCTTTGATCTCCGGACCGGTGTACGCGACCGGAAAGCGGTAGTCGGTCTCGTCGCCGTCGGTCTGGGCTAGGACGTTCTTGCCGCTCGGCGCGTCGTCAACGGCTTGCACGACCCATTTGCCCGGCTTCCCCTCTCCGGTGAGCGCGAACTCGAATCCCTTGGGCGGCTGTCCGGCGGTATCCGAATCGAAGTTGAACGTCGTCATTTGCTTCTCCTGCGCGAAAGCGGCCATGGCGAGCAGCGCGACGATCGAGATCCAGTGCTTCATGTCTCGGCTCCTCGGCGCTTGCGTTTGAAGTACTCATAGAGATCGTCGAGCACGAAACTGGCGCGCTGCAGGCGCACCTCGTCCTCCGGATGCGCCATGGCGATGCCGTTGATCAGGTGCTCGAAACCCGCGTTGTCTGGCCGGCCATACTTCTCGTCCTTGAGATCGATGTCGTGGACGATCTCGGCGATCGCCCGCAGCGCTGCGTCCGTAATCTCGAAGCGCGCGAGCAGCACTTCGAAAGAGCAAAGCTCGCCTTGGTGGGTGAACTCACCGTCGAACATGTCGAAGCGAAGCTCGGCGGGCTGATGGCGGTACTCGCGCGCGGTCACGAACTTGAACCTCGCCTGCGGATCGATGAAGCGGCGGATGAGCCACGCGCTCGCCATGCGATCGACGTGGATGCCGGTTCGCGTGACCCAGGTTGCGCCGCGCGGCTTTTCCAGGGCGTGCGTCGGAGGGTCATCAGTTTTCTCCGGACGCGCGGCGAGCTTCTCTGCCATCTCCTTGAGCAGACCCTCAACGGACTCGCGGCTGCGCGCGTGAAAGAAGTCGATGGTCGCAACCTCGCCCACCCGCTTCTGCAGCCGCGCGAGCGCGCCTTCCAACTCGCTGCGCTTCTCGTCGGCGATCTCTCCTTTGCGCGGAAGGCGGCGCAAGAGCTCACGCGCATCGTTCGCGATGGCCTGGTAGTCGGCGTCGCGCGCGGCGCGGAACATCTCCTTGACCTGCTCGTCGTTGAGCCCTTCTACGAGCCGGGCCTCGACCAGCGAGGCGTCGCCGCCCCCCTCGACGATCTCGCGCAGCACCCAGTTCAGGTCCTCCTGCGCTTGCTCGTTGCTGGGCAGCGCATAGACCGAATTCTTGATGCCCACGGCGCCGAGGCGCTGCAGCCGCCGCCAGATCTTCACGCGGAAGTAGTTCGGCTTCGGCGGAATCTGGTGGATGAGCAACAGCCAGCCACCTTTGTCTCTCTCCGGCACGACGGCGGGTTATAGTGCAGGCGTATCTAGAGTCAACAGTGAGTGCTGCAATTGAATCCGACCAAGGTCAACGAGAGAGCGGGTGCAGAGGACGCCGCAGGGCACGTCTCCATGCGGGAGATCTTCTGGTACTTCCTCAAGCTGGGCTGGCTCGCATTCGGCGGTCCGGTGGGCCAGATCGGCCTGATGCATCTTCAAGTGGTCGAGCGCCAGAAATGGATCGACGAGGAGGAATTCGTCCGCGCCCTGAACTTCTGCCACGTACTGCCTGGTCCCGAGGCGCTGCAGCTCGCCATCTACATCGGCTACAGGAAAGGCGGCTATCTCGCAGGGGCGCTGGCGGGATTCTTGTTCATCCTCCCCGGTTTCATCACCTTGACGGCGCTCGCATGGATTTACGTCCACTACGGCAAGACCCCGCAGGTTCTCGGGATGCTCTGGGGTTTCAGGCCGGTGGGTCTAGCGCTCCTTCTGGCAGCGCTGGTGCGGATCTCGCGCGCGGCACTCAAGGGTGTCTTCTCCGTCGTCCTCGCGGTCGCTGCCTTCCTGGCATTCTTCTTCGGGCAATTGCCTTTTCTCGTCGTCCTGCTGGGCTGCGGGCTCTGCTTCATCGGCTGGCGAAGGCTGGTTCCCGTCGCGACGGCGCTCGCGCTGCTGCTGCCGGGGCGCGCGGAGGCGGCGGAGTCAGCGTGGCGGCGCGTCTTCGACATCTCCTCCTTCTTCCTCCGGGTCGGGTTGTTCTCCTTCGGCGGAGCCTATGCGGTTCTGCCGTACATCCGCGAAGGAGCCGTCGCGAGCTACGGCTGGATCAGCGATCGCGAGATGATCGATGCGCTCGCGCTCGGGGAGACGACGCCCGGGCCGCTGATCTCGATCGGAATCTTTGTCGGCTACCTCGCCGGGCACGGCCGCGGCGTGCCGTGGCTCGGCGCGACGGCCGCAACCTTTTGGCTCTTCTTGCCGTCCTTCGTCTTCGTGCTCGCCGCCGCGCGGCACATGGACTGGCTGACTTCCAGACCCGGCGTGAAGGAGTTCCTCAAGGGAGTGACGAGCGGCGTGGTGGGGCTGATGTTCTCGATCTCGATTCCACTGGCGAAGGTCGCGTTCATGCCGACGGGGCAGATCGATTGGATGACCGTCGTCCTCGGCCTTGCCGCCTTCACGGCGCTCACATTCTGGAAGTGGCGCCTGAACGTCGTAGTCGTCGTCCTAGCCGGTGGCGTGCTTGGCCTCGTGCGCGCTTTCGCGCCGGGGCTATTCGGAGGTCCACTCCAATGAAATGGTTGACGGCCTTTCTGCTCCTCTCGATCGCCTGCCATGCCCAGGCTGCAGCGGCGCCGTTGTTGCGCAAGGTGGCCGACGTCCCCCTGCCGGGCGCCGCCAGCAGGTTCGACTACGCGAGCCTCGATCCCGGAAGAGGGCGCCTCTACTTGAACCACATGGGCGCGGGTGAGGTCGTGGTCTTCGACATCCGTGCGCGCAAAGTCGAAGCAGTGCTCAAGGGCTTCCCGCGCTGCACGGGGACCCTTGCGGTACCGACCCTCGACCGCATCTTCGTGAGCACCCCCGGTGACGGCCATGTGGTCGCGCTCGATGGCAAGACGCATGCGGTGCTGGCACGGCTCCCTGCAGGACAATTCCCGGACGGCATCGCGTTCGAAGCGGGTTCGGGAAGGATTTTCGTTTCCGACGAGAAGGGCGGAGCGGTCATTGCCATCGACGCTTCAGCGCTCAAGGTCCTGAAACAGATTCCGCTCGGCGGCGAGGCCGGCAACACCCAGGCCGATTCCGAAGCGCACCTCGTCTACACCAACGATCAGACCGACGGCGACCTGGTGGTGATCGATCCGGTCAAGCTCGAGGTGAAGGAGCGAATCGCGCTGGGCGTGAAGGGCAACCACGGGCTCTACCTCGACCTCCCACGGCATCTCGCCTTCATCGCGAGCGAGGATACCAATCAGCTCCTGGTGCTGGACCTCGCCCGTCGCGAGATCGTTGCCCGGTTTCCTGTGGGAAAAGGGCCGGACGTGCTGTCGTTCGACACCGGCAACAGACGTCTCTATGTTGCGAGCGAGTCCGGAACGCTCTCCGTCTTTCGCGAGACGGACACGGGCCTGGTGAAGGAAGGCGATCCGCAGGTCGGCCCCAACGCTCACGTCGTGCTGGTAGATCCCGCGAGCCACCTCATCTATTTGCCGCTGAAGGACGTCGAGGGGCATCCCGTGCTGCGAATCATGGAGCCTGTGCTCCCTGCGACTCCGTGACCGCCGTGTGAAGACGTCATGATTACCGCGCAACTTCTCACCGGGGCACATCCCAAGGAGTCGGTCAATCGCGGCCGCACAGCTGCGGTCAGGCGGAGGAGGGCTCCCGCGAATGTTCCATCCTTGTTCCAGCAAAGCGAAGCGTGGCCACACGTGCACAGCCCCAACTCGGGTGATTGCTCTCGAACCCGAAGTTGCTCGGCTGGAACGGATGTGAACCGGCGGCGTCGCCTTGTCAGGCAACGCCCATGAAAAAGCCCGGACCCGCTAAGTACGCGGAATCCGGGCCATTTGGAGCGGAACACCGGGTTCGAACCGGCGACCTTCGCCTTGGCAAGGCCCCGACGAGGACGTGCACGGAGATGCAACGGGAGTCAACCCGCTGGAATCTGAGGCGCTCGCGGAGCCCGCGAGCACGCCAGATTTGCAAGCCGATGCAGCCCGAATCAACGGCGCTACTGACGCCGGACTGACGCCGCGCTCTGCCGCGGTGCCCGGCTCGGTCGTCGCCACAATCCCGGATGACCGCCTGTTCATCATCTCAGAGGTCGCAGAGCTGCTGAAGGTCCCGAAGTCCGCCGTCTACTCCGCCTGCGACCGCGGAGATCTTCAGTACGTGAGGTTCGAGGGAGCGGTACAAGTCGAGGGCCGCGACCTGAAGACTTGGCTTGTGGCCTGTCACCGGACGGAACCTTCGACGCGGTGACACGGGGACGACGATACTTCGCTTGACAGGAGGAGCGAGCGAAGATCTCGCCTCAACAGAGCGTGGTGACACACGCCCTCCGACCAGTACGCCGATGACGAACGCGGATACCACTCGATCACGACCGCACTTGCTACTGCTAGGGCGTTTTCTGGGTGGCGAAGAAGTACAACCCGTTAGACCACGCTGTTGTGAGACCGGAACTTCGCCATGAAGGCGCGGCCGAGATGTTGTTCGGCCTTCATGAGGTTGTGGCTCTTGCAGAGCAGACGGATGTTGTCGATCGTCGGGTTTGCCTCCGAGAGCGACTTCGAGATCATGGCCGAACTCGAGGCGGTGCGTCGAGTCGCAGAACTGCCCATTCCCATTGGCCAGGTGCAGCGTCCCTGGTCGCGCTCCCAGACCGCACGCTTGACCGCGTCCGGAACGTAGCGATCGTTTTCGCTGGGCCGTTCCCAGGGCGCGCGCGGTCGCTCGGTCAGTGCCTTGCGCTTGCGATCTCGCTCGAGAACGAGCTTGAACACCTCGCGCACGACCTGGTCGAAACCCCCGTCGGGGAATTGGTGAGAGAGCGCAGCGCGCACTTGCTCCTCGATCTGATACTCGCCGAGCGCCTTCCTCGGCGCGGGTTGTGCGCAATCCATTTTTCGGTTACTTGAGCAGGATGCGCTTCGCGACGATTACGGAAGAGCATCCACCGTTCGAGTTTCGATCGCCCCACGGTGTCGGGAACATGAAGTGTCAGAGCCGTTACTGGAACGGCATCGCCGTCCGCCATGTCGTTCAGTGCCTCGGCCCAGGCAGGGTTTGGCACGACCTTTCCTCCAAAGATCCGACCGTGGCGATTTTGCTCGAACAGGTCGGAGGCTATTGCGAATCGCGGCTGAACGTGAATCGGCCGACACCCCGCACCCGCTTCGACGCGGGCCATACCGTGTTCGTGCCCGCCGAGATGAGCGTCTGGGGGTACTCCGACGGAATCGAATCGACTCGGGACCTTCGATTGAGTTTCAACGCTAATGTCCTTGCTTCGATCCTCGGCGATGAGTTTGAGGTCGGAAAGACCAGGGAGCCCGTCCTCATGGTCTACGACGACAAGATCGCGCGGTGCGCATCGCTGTTGGCCGAGGAGTGTCGCGAACCTGAGGCTCGTATGTACGGCGAGAGCCTGACCACGGCGCTCACGGCGCTTCTGTTCGCCCGCTGGAAACATCCGCGCAGCGAGCCCGCGAAGGGGCTGGCACCCTGGCAGTTGCGTCGGGTCCTGGAATTCTTCGAGGCCCACTTCGCCGAGGACATCGGCCTGCAGGAACTCGCCGATCTGGTTGGGCTCTCCCAATCGCAGTTCGCCAGGGCATTCAAAGCATCCACTGGCACCCCACCGTATCGCTGGTTCGTCGCGGCCCGAATCAAACGCGCCCAGGAACTTTTGCTCCAGGGCAGGGCATCGCTCGCCGACGTATCGATCCTGACCGGCTTCGCGGATCAAAGCCATTTCACCAAAGTCTTTCGGCGCGTGACGGGCACATCGCCCGGACAGTGGCGGCGCATTCGCAAATTCTGACCGAAATCGAGTCCCCGGCCGGGTTTGCGGCGGGCCATCAATTCCCGACCGCTTCCAACCGGCTTCAAGACGGGACGCTCGAATCGGACCAGGAATAGCGAAATCCGACAAGATCGACCGCCCGAACTCGATCTACTTGTTCGCCCAACCTGATCGACGCGGTCGGTCCTTGCCACCCGCGAAGGTCTACGAGCAGAGGTACGCCGGGCGGCGAGATGCGATCCATGAAACGGAGGATGTTCCGGTGAATCGAACGGTTGTCCTATTGGCGCTGAATGCGATGGCGTGCGGCGCAATTCAAGCGTCGGTTCCGGCATCGAAGCCTTCGACTTCGGTCAGTCCGAATCGCACGGACCTTCCGTCGGCGGCGGCCGCGCGGACGGACGACAAGCCGAAGGAAGACGAGAAGACCTTCATCAAGCCCGATGCTCGTTCGACGCCGTACGCAACAGTGACGGACGAACGGCTTCAGCATCCGGAAGTCGGTGATTGGCTGATGTACCGGCGGACGTACGATGGCTCAGGCTTCAGCCCTTTGAGCCAAATCACGGCGAAGAACATCGGGAACCTATCCCTCGCTTGGTCGCTCAATACGGATCTGGTCGACGCCCACGAAACGACGCCGATCGTAAACCACGGGCGGATGTTCATCACCACGCCCGGCAATAACGTCATCGCACTCGACGCCAAGACCGGCGATCAGCTTTGGCGGTATGTGAAGAAATATCCCGAGGGCCTCTTTCAACTGCATCCGACCAATCGGGGTGTCGCTCTGTACGGCGATCGGGTTTACATGGCCACCACGGATTGCCAACTCGTGGCGCTGGATGCCGCCACGGGCAGGGAAGCCTGGTCGGTTCAGATCGATGACTACAAGACCGGCTGCTACGCAACGCTGGCGCCGCTGGCTGTGCGAGGCAAGATCCTCGTCGGTTACTCCGGTGGGGAATTTGGCGTCCGAGGCTCGCTGAGCGCCTTCGACGCCGAGAGCGGCAAGCGCATCTGGCGCACCTACACGGTGCCCGCACCTCATGAGCCAGGCGGGAACACCTGGAAA
>Ga0209235_1001679_pt1 | contig 12158 bp, 7 predicted proteins | sample GraSoi013_1_20cm_4_FD_185817 | JGI IMG/M metagenome (GOLD analysis project Ga0209235, IMG submission 185817) | Grasslands soil microbial communities from the Angelo Coastal Reserve, California, USA - Sample 09_25_2013_1_20cm (SPAdes) (version 2) | ecosystem: Environmental > Terrestrial > Soil >...
TGCTGGCGGCCACGGCGGTGCTGATCATCGGGACCGCATGGATCGATCTCGGTCGCGTTCCGTTGCTGCTAGTGCCGCTCTCCTTTCTCATGGCCGCCTACAGTGCCGGTGAGTTTCTACAACATGGCAGGGGAGAATCGGAGAAGGCGAGAGAATTTCCCATCTGTCAGCTTACCACACGACTCGGCACGGGTCTGGCTTGTCTCTCCGTCTTGGTTGTGACAGCCGCGCTGTGCGGCGTTCTCAGGTTCACGGTCGTCGTCCTTATTCCCCTCGTCGCACTGGGAGCATGGGTCTTGTTTCATACCCTCTGCGAGCTGCGGCTGTCGCGTCAACTGCTCAAACCAGCTCTCGCCGGCCTCGTCCTCGGTATCGCATGGCTTGTCGCCTGGCTGTGGGCCACCATTCCGCCCACCTTTTTCGATGAATTGGCGTATCACCTGGCCATCCCTCAGCGCGCGATCGCGACCGGGACGCTGCAAGCCATTCCCTGGGTGTTCTTTACGCTCATGCCGCACGCGTCGGATTTGCTGCTCGGTTGGGGCATGGCAGTGGCCGGAGATCTCGGGGCGCGGGCGACCCACTTCTCCGCCTGGGTGCTCTGCTCTCTGGCCGCCTGGGCGCTTGCTGATGCCATCGCAGAACCGCATGGCTCTCCGTGGATCCCCACGATCGTCGTCGGCGCACTCGCGACGTCACCGATGTTGTGGTTCCTGGCTACGCTTCCGTTTGCCGAACTCTGGCTAACCACGGCAGTGCTCGTCAGTTGCGTCATGCTGGTGACGCCTGGTATGTACAGCCGGCCGTGGCTGTTCCTGGGACTGATGCTGTGGCTGGTCGGAGCCGTGAAGCTATCGGGTTTATTTTGGATCGCCGCTCTTCTTGCCGCCGCGCTGGTGCTTGGGTGGTCTTGGAAGGAGTTGTCGAAGGCGGGAGCGGTCATGCTTGCCGGCATGTCGCTCTGGTGGGCTCGGGCTGCGTACTACACGGGCAACCCGATTTATCCGATGGCGTACCGCTGGCTGGGTGGCACCGGCTGGAGCGATGAGAGTCAGGCCCGAGTGATGGGTGATATGGTTTACGGTTCAGGTGGCCTCGGGGTGCTGGGTGTCCTGCGCCTCCCCTGGGACATGGTCCGATATCCGGAGCGGTTCGCATCCGCTGGAGACGCGGGGATCGTTGCTGTCACAGCGACCTGCCTGCTTGTGGCCTTGCCGATAGTGGCGCGGTTGGCCGCATGCGGTCCGGAGACGAGGCGGAGGATGGATGCAGCAGCCGTCTTTATGTTGATCGCGGGCGTTTGTTGGCTTTTGACCACACCAACGACTCGCTATTTCGCTCCAGCACTGGTCATTGGTCTTACCGGCCTCGCTGGGGCCTGTTTCTATCTTCGGCCGACTGGCAGGATCATCGGCGTGCTTGTCCTCGGCGCCGGAGCGCTCTGGGGCATGCAAGGCTTTATGGCCCAGCACGCGTTTGTCTTCTCCTCTTTCCAGGTGGCGTTGGGGCGTGAAACAGGGGAAGCCTTCCTGACCAGGCAGCTCGATCATTTCAAGGCTGCGCGGTTCGTGCGAGATACCCTGCCCAAGGATGCCCGGCTGCTGTTCGTCGGAGAAACCCGTCCGTACTATTTCGCGAGGGAAGCCGTGGCTCCCTCGGCCTATGATTCCCATCCCCTCTATCGTTGGGTTCAAGAATCTTCTTCTCCAGATGGGCTGACCGCAAGACTGGCTGCAGAGGGCATAACGCATGTTGTTCTCAACATTCGCGAGTTCCATCGTCTTCACGAAAAATATGGTCTTCTAACTTTCTCGGGCGAAAGAACCGAAGAGAACGATCGGCGCCTCAAGTCATTGCCTCAAGCACTGAGTCTACTGTTCAAAGACAATGGTGTGTATGTCTTTGAAGTACCGGAGCTCAAAAGGTGAGGTCTCGTTCAGGGGGTCTAAACCACTGCCGTTCTCTTAGCTCGAAAAGCCTTGGTCACTGGGATGAAGCGTTTGCTTACGGAAGGAACCTCATAGTGAAGTTAACAATTGACGCTTCTTGCCAACCTAGGCTTTCAGGTATAATTTTCGTCTAAAACGAACGGGCTACATAACTCAAGCACTCTGGTGTCTTCACTGATCAGGTCCGATATGGACAAGCATGACATGTGACACCAAATCATCACGCTGTCGACCAACGGCCTGTAGTGCCTAAACTATTTCAAAATAATACTGGAATCGACGCACGGCAGATGATCTGGGCGGTGAGTACAGTCTCTGGACGGTATAAACTCAAGCCCGATCCTCACAGCAGTCATTCAATTGTGCTGGAGTGGCTCGGAGAAGGTAATGGTCGACGCTTGCTCGATGTCGGTGCGGCGGACGGGTTGCTGAGCCGCCACTTCACGGAACAAGGGTGGTACGTGACGGCCATCGAACGAGAGCCGGCCGTCGCCAGTGTCGGCGCTGCGTACTGCGAGCGTATGCTAATGACGGATCTCGATCGGGAGCTTCCCGAAATCGACGGCCTATTCGACGTCATTGTGTACGCGGACGTGCTCGAGCATCTAGTAGATCCGCTCCGCGTGATGACTGCCCTAAACCGCATGCTCGCCCGTGGCGGGCTTGTGGTGATTTCCATCCCGAACATTGCGCATCTCTGGATCCGGTTATCGCTGCTAATGGGCCGTTTCGAATACACCGATCGCGGCCTGTTGGACCGCACTCACTTAAGATTCTTCACTTATCGGTCTTTGCGCTCGCTGATCACTGACGCCGGTCTCTGCATTGTCCGAGAGACTGCCACGCCCGTTCCCATTTATCAAGTCATGCCAGCGTGGTGCCATGGTCGTTGGCTTGCGGCGTTCCACAGGTTGAGCTCGATGGCCGCGCGTCTGCTTCCACGGCTCCTCGGTTATCAGTTCGTTGTGCTAGCGCGCCGGGAGCAAGATGAATCCTAAAGTGATCGTTGTCATGCCGGCCTACAATGCCGGACGCACGCTGCGGATGACATATGAGAAACTGCCGAAGGAGAGTGTCCACCGCGTCATCCTCGTGGATGACGGCTCCACTGACGAAACGCTTGAAGTCGCACAGCAGCTCGGCCTCGAGATCTTCGTGCACAATCGCAACTATGGCTACGGCGCCAATCAGAAGACATGTTACATGGAGGCGCTTCGCGCGGGGGCCGATATCGTGGTAATGGTCCATCCTGATTATCAATACGATCCGACCCTTGTACCGCAGCTCATCGAGCCCATCATCCAGGGACGGGCCGACGTCGTCCTGGGCTCGCGCCTGATGAGCGGCGCGGCGCTGGCGCAGGGCATGCCCTGGTGGAAGTACATCGCGAACCGCTCCCTCACCGCGCTGGAGAACCGCGCCTTCGGGCTCTCTCTCTCGGAGTTTCACACGGGCTACCGCGCCTTTCGCCGTGAGGTCCTGGAAACCCTAAACTTCACGGCGAACTCAGACACCTTCATCTTCGATCAAGAAATCATCGCACAGATCGCCTGGGCCGGCTTTCGCATTGGTGAGATCGCAGTCCCGACCCGGTATTTTCCCGAGGCGTCATCAGCGAGCTTTCTGGCGTCGACGGTCTACGGGATGCAGATACTCTCCCTCCTCTTCTGGTACACGCTGACCTACTACAGAATATGTCGCTCCAGCAAGTTTGACAGTCTACACACTCGTTACACGCGAATGCTCTGATGGCCATCCAGACCGCAAGGTCTTTCTCGTTACGACGTGCCATCAACCCAAAGCGCCACGTGGACGGGAATGTATGGGCATCGCTGATCGGATTGGAACGACAGGAAAGCAGTTTAACGCAATGAACTCAGAACCGTGGTAAATTTGCGCTAAAACAACTCACAAACAACAAGATCCTCCGGAATCAGTCGAATGAGTGGAAACTTTCCGAGTTATTGACTCCGCGAATGAAACGGGGAAACTGTCGCGAAATCAAGCTATTGTCAAAACACGTAGAAACCGCTCCCACAGTCCCGTTTCTCCCCCTGCGTGAAGGGCCTGATCGAAATGCCTTCTTAACCTAGATTTCATGGTCTCGGATGGACTGGATGCGCGGCGAGGTTCTCGCCATTGCGGGGGTTGCCCGTTGCAGGCCTGATTGCTGCCGATGCGCCGATGCAATGCTCCCCGTAGAGGCGAAGAGGCCTCTAGTACGACAGAGAAGGCCGTGCGGCACCAACGCATAATGGTGAGATGGAGGCCGTGCGCCGTCCGCCAGCCGACACTCCCGCTACCCCTCCATCACCAGCACGCCGGCACCCTTGATGCGCCCCGCTTTCAACGCCTGAAGCGCGCGATTGGCCTCCTCCAGTCGGAAGGGCTCCACGCGCGGCCGGATCGGAATCTCGGCCGCCACCTTCAAGAGCTCCTTCGCATCCTCCCGCGTGTTCGCCGTCACGCTGCGGAGCGAGCGCTCCCCGAACAGGTCACGCGTGTAATCCAACGCCGGGACCGCGCTCATGTGAATGCCGGCCAGGGCCAACGTGCCGCCCCGCTCGAGCGCCTGCAGAGCCGTGGGAACGAGCTCTCCGGCCGGCGCAAAGAGAATCGCCCCATGGAGCTTGACCGGCGGCGCGTCGGTGGCGCCGCCCACCCAGGCCGCGCCTAGTTCTCGCGCGAGCGCTCGGTGGGAGGCCTCCCGCGTGCAGACATAGACTTCGCATCCCCAGTGCCGGGCCACCTGAATGGCGATGTGGGCCGACCCGCCGAAGCCATACAGGCCGAGACGCTCGCCGGGCCGGACGCCGCTGAGCTTGAGCGCCCGGTAGCCGATGATGCCGGCACAGAGCAACGGGGTCGCTTCCTGATCTCCAAAGACCTCCGGGACGCGATAGGCGAACGATTCGGGGACCACCGCATACTCCGCATACCCGCCGTCCACGTGGAGCCCCGTGAATTGCGCCGACTCGCACAGGTTTTCGCGTCCGCTCCGGCAGAACCCACACTCCCCGCACACCCCTCGGAGCCATGCCACGCCGACCCGATCCCCCTTGGCGACCAGCGTCACTCCGGGGCCGACCGCATCCACTCGGCCCACCACCTGATGTCCCGGCACGATCGGAAGCCTCACGGCCTCCAGTTCGCCCTCCACGATATGCAGATCAGTCCTGCAGACGCCGCAGGCCTGCACCCGTACCCGCACTTCCCCGGCGCCGGGCTGCGGCACCGCCCGCTGCTCCAGTGACAACGGAGCCTTCTCCACCGGCCCGCACCGCGTCAGGACCATGGCTCGCATATCCCCTTACGACTTTCCGCTCTCCAACGAGCTGGCCGGAGTTGCCCGCTGAGGCGTCCTCACCCCGGCCGAGACCACCGCGGTTTTCGAATTGGGCTCCGAGATAGCCCATCTTGAAAACCTGTGGTATAGTGCCTCCCACATATCAAAACCAACGCATTATGCCACGAAAGAAACTGAAGAACTCATTCCCGCGACGATTGTCGGCCTGATTCGACCGAGACGGACCGGCGAGACGCACGAGAAAGGAGACAGGTATGGACATGACCCAACTGCTGTCGTTCGGCGTCCAGCAGGGGGCCTCGGATTGCCACCTCAGTTCGGGCGAGCCCCCCATGCTCCGCGTCAGTGGGGAATTGAAAAAGCTGGACCACCCGGTCTTGTCGAGGGATGAAGTCCACAACATGATCTTCGACATGATGAACGACGTCCAGCGAAAGGTCTTTCAAGAGCACCACGAGTGCGACTTCTCCTTCGAAATGGGAGACATCGCCCGCTTCCGCGTGAATGTGTTCGTGCACCGCCGAGGCGAAGGGGCCGTGTTCCGGACCATCCCCACGAAGATCATTCCGCTCGAGCAACTGGGAATGCCCCCCGTGCTGCGGCAGCTGTGCGACAAGGAGAAGGGCCTCGTCCTGGTGACCGGGCCGACGGGATGCGGAAAATCCACCACGCTGGCCGCCATGCTCGACTATCTGAACGAAACCTTCGAAGGTCATATCCTCACCATCGAGGACCCGATCGAGTTCGTGCACAAATCCAAGAAATGCCTCGTCAACCAGCGGGAGTTGGGGGCCCATACCCATTCATTCGCCAATGCCTTGAAGTCAGCCCTGCGTGAGGACCCGGACTTTATCCTGGTCGGGGAGATGCGCGACCTGGACACGATCCAACTGGCCCTGACGGCGGCCGAGACCGGGCACCTGGTCTTTGGGACCCTGCATACGTCCAGCGCACCAAAGACCGTGGACCGTGTCATCGACGTGTTCCCACCGAACCAGCAGTCCCAGATCCGGGCCCAGTTAGCCGAATCCATCGAAGGGGTTATCACCCAGACCCTCGTCAAGAGAAAAGGGGGCGGCCGGGTGGCTGCCCTGGAGATCATGGTCGGCACCACCGCGGTGCGCAACCTCATCCGCGAGACGAAGCTTCACCAGATCCCTGGCATCATGCAGGCGAGCAAAAAGGACGGGATGCAGACGATGGATATGGCCTTAGTCGAGCTGGTCACGCGGGGACTCGTGGCCAGGGGGGAGGCCCAATCCAGGAGCATGACGCCCAATCTGTTCGGCCCTCCTACAAGCAAAGTGGCCGGTGCCGGCGCGGCGGCTGTCGGGGTGACCTCCTAGGGGAGAAGAACACCCGAGTGACCCGGTCACGACCTGGTGTCATGGTCGGAGGATACCTATGGACATTCGTTACCTCCTGAGAGTGATGGTGGAACGGGATGCCTCGGACATCTACCTGACGGTGGACCTTCCCCCGATCTATCGCATCCAGGGGATCACCCATCCCATCGGGGACACGGCGTCCACGAATGAACAGCTCGAGAAGCTGGCCAATGACATCATGCGGGAGAAGCAGCGGAAGGAGTTCGAAGAAAAGATGGAGATGAACCTGGCCCTGTACTACCCGGAGCTAGGCCGCTTCCGCGTCAACATCTTTCGCCAGCGGGGCAACGTCGGGTTTGTCATCCGCCAGATCAAAGTTGAAATCGTGCCCATCGACAAGCTCGGCCTGCCTCCCATCGTCAAGGACATCGCGTTGACCAAGAGAGGCCTCGTCCTCTTCACCGGGGCCACGGGGTCGGGGAAATCAACCTCGCTGGCGGCCATCATCGACCATCGGAACGCGAACGCTCCCGGTCATATCGTCAGCGTCGAGGATCCGATCGAGTTCGTCCACCGCCATAAAAAATCCGTGATCACCCAGCGCGAGATCGGGTTCGACACCCATACCTACGAGGCGGCGCTGAAAAACACCCTGCGTCAAGCTCCCGACGTGATCCTCATCGGGGAGATCCGCGACGCTGAGACCATGGAAGCGGCGATCACCTTTGCCGAAACCGGCCACCTCTGCCTGTCCACCCTCCACGCCAATAACGCGAACCAGGCGATCGAGCGGATCATGAACTTCTTTCCTACCGAGCGCCATCCCCAGATTTACCTGCAGCTCTCCATGAATCTTCGAGCGATCATCTCCCAGCGTCTGATCCCGAGCGTGGACGGCAGACGCGTCGCCGCCTTGGAAATTCTCATGGATACCCCTCGCGCCAAGGATCTCATCAAGAAAGGGGCCATCGACGAGCTCAAAGACGCCATGGAGCAGGGGGTGCAGGAAGGCTGCCAGACCTTCGATTATATCCTGTTCAGCCTGTACAAGGCAGGAAAGATCAGCCTCGATCAAGCCCTGATCAATGCGGACAGTGCCAACAACCTGCGCCTGAAGATCAAGCTGGCAGGCATGAAGGCCGAAGAAACACTGGCCAAGCCTCTGAGAAAGGACGAGCAGGCAGGCGGCTTTCAGATTAAGGGTACGACGGGCAGTCCCGCGCGCAAAGCCTAACTCCCCACGCTCCCACGCTCAGCCTCGCGCAACCCGTTGAGAGGCATCCCGGTCTCGCTCATGGTTGCACTCCCGCGGTCTGCTTTCCCTCCTTTGAGACATCCATCGCGCAGCGAACACCGAGGGTGCGGTCCTGGTACTGCGGCTCAGCCGCAACTCGGGCCGTGGTCCGGATGCCGACTGGAGGGTCGTTCCACGACCCTCCCCGAATCACGCGTCGTTCCCCTTCCTTCGGACCGGTGGGGCTCTTCTCAGGGCTTTTCTGGTAATACTCCCGGTCGTACCAGTCCGCGACCCATTCAGCTGCATTGCCGGCCATGTGAAAGAGGCCGTATGGACTTTTGCCTCCCTCTTTGGTTCCATGTCGAACGCTCATGCCTTCAACACCGCTGCTGACCGGAGCCAAGGTGATGGCATTGCTCACCCACACGCCGCGATTATAGTTCGCGATATCAACAAACGGCTGCATGTGCCCCCAGGGATAGCGTCGGCCGTCGGTCCCGTGGGCCGCCTTTTCCCACTCGGCCTCCGTGGGCAGCCGTTTTCCCGCCCACTTGCAATACGCCTCGGCGTCATACCAGGTCAATCCCACCACGGGCCGGTCTGATGCCATCGTCACCGAATCCTCATCCCAGGTGGGAGGGGGACTGTGTCCGGTGGCTTGCAGGAACTTGGCGTACAACCCGATCGTCACCTCGAATTGGTCGATCGCGTAGGCAGGCACCGACACCGTGTGGACGGGACGTTCGTTCCCAATCCCGTCATTGCTCCCCATCGGAAACGGGCCCTCGGGGATCAGCACCATCGGCGCGCCGTCCTTCCCCACTGGCGCCGCTGATCCCGCCGGCGGTTGATCCGCCCCCACAGTCAGAAGGGTGGACACGACCAATCCGCCTAGCAGGCCCAGGTTCTGTACTCGTGTCATCGCAGGAGATCAACCAGAAAATGGCGTCCCCAACGGGATTTGAACCCGTGTTGCCGGCTTGAAAGGCCGGCGTCCTAGGCCAGGCTAGACGATGGGGACGAACATCGAAATGTTGTGCTGGCTTGAAGCGTGACGGAAGCGGGATTTTAACAGAGGGCTGATCGGGAGTCAAACCGGGGGTGAGACTCGACGCGAGACTTTACGTAGGGGCTCCGGGTTTCAGGGGGCGGTCCGAGGGCTCATGCCGGACTGCGCGGGCGGATGCTGGTCCTCTTCACTGTCCCAACGAGTCGCCGGGGTCATCACCTTGGAGGGGTTGACCTGTCAGAGCCTTGTAGGCCTCGCTGACCGTGCCGACCGCTGACACCTGCATGAGGAACGGGGTCTGCCAGTCACCGTCAGCGATGTGCTGCTCTTCCGGGACGAGGACACGATGCATATGTGCCTCATGCGCCGCCTCCACCTTGAGGGGCACTCCACCGACGGTCCCGATGTGCCCGTCGCGGGTCACGGTCCCTGTAATCACCCGATCGGACGGAATGAAGTCGCCTTTGGCAAGGGCCACCACTGTGATCCCCACCATGGCTGACAGACTCTCCCCGTACACCGTCACGCCGGGGGACGGGACCGCCACGAAGACACTCCAGGAGTCGGTCTCCAGGTGAGCGGCTCGAGCCGTACGGTCGATGGCGAGCAGGACCGCCGCCTGAGACGTGTATGAGAAGCGCCCCGGCTCAGTTTCAAAGGTGATCTCGATCCCTCGCCGATCGTTCCGCTTGACGAACGTCACGACGATTTCGGCCACCACCCCGACGGGATTCTGGTCCTGGTTAAGGGTTGTGCCAAGAATCCGAACCAGTTGTTGTCGCCATGGAAGGTCCGGCCGGATGTGTTTGGCCTCGGCCGCCGGGGCAGCGATAGCCGCCGCCAGGACCATCCACCCCGCACTCTTCAAAACCCGGATGGCCAGGCTCTGGCTTCCACCGCAGCCGCTGCCTCCCGACGGGAGCTTGCCAGCTGGTCCCAAGGTTCTCGACCGTTGAGGGTTGTAGCAATCTGACTTCATAAAAATAGTATAGACGACCATAACCTGTTGAAAAGACGTCTCGGTCATCCGGTTTCGGGCTCAAGACCTCATTTACCTCGGGTTTCTCAGGTATATAATCAATGGACAAAGGCCCCTTCGAGCAGTTCTTGCCCGTGGTATGAGCAGGGTCACCTGGTCGGGTACGGACCCTGCCCATCGGTTCTGTTGGCATCTCTAGCTCGGCATCACGTTCCACCAGCGAGCATGCCACCATGAAGACTGACCCCGCGACAGGTGCCCCGCTTTCATCCGAAGCACCACGGAGCGAGGCCCACCCCGCCTTGGTGCGATTTACGCTCGCCTTGATCAAGACCATGCTCCGAGCCAGTTATTACGCCCCGGGACATCCTGAGGCTAAGAAAGGTCTCACGGACCTGCACTCGGAATTTGTCCTGCTCATGGGGGACCGGGCCGAACTGACGTATATGGTCACGGTCACCGCGGACGATCGGGCCATTACCATCGACGGGTACGATGACGCGCCGCTGCCCCTGGAGCGCGTGATGAAGCAGGACGCGACGTCTCTGTTCGTCCCGAAGTTTCTCGAGTTTTTCGACCGGTGGAACCTCCTGAGCTTTTCCCTCAAAGCCACGATCAGCCCGGAGGAATTTCACACGTTTCTCGTCCTGATGAGTCAGCCACCGGAAGCCAGCCAAGGGACCACCGACGCAGCCAAACGCCTGACGCAGGCGTTCCTGGATCAGCACATCATCCATGTCTCCACCGTGTTCAACGACGACATCGTGGGCAAGGAACGGCGCCTTCCCTGGCGGCTGAAGATGGCGTTGAGCCGGTTGCGGCGCGATCTCCGCATGCTGCCGCTCTACAAGGGAGCCAGTCCGGAGGAGATCCAGCGGATCAAGACGCAGATCATTGATGATGTCGTCCGCCCCATACGCCAAGCCGGGTTTGTCAAAGATTTCCTGGTCAACTGTGACCTCGTCGCAGCAGACGTGGATTTGATGGATGAGCGCCAGGTCCAGGAGGCAATCCTGACCAGCCTGCCCGAAGAGAGGCTCGTGCAGACCACCTGGGATCTCGTCAAAGACCTGGAGCAGTCGCAGATGACGCCCGGCCAGACGCCGGCCGAAGGGACTTCCGTGGAAGCGACCCGGCGGATGGACGTGCTCCGCCAGATCGCCGACCACGTGTGCCGCAAGGGCAGCACCCCCGGCCATGAGCTGCTGGAATCACTCTTCAAGCACCAAGCGCTGTCCCTGGAAGACCTGCCGCCTGAGGTCCGGCAGAATGTGGAGACGCGAAGACTCGCAGACAGCGTGCTGGCCCGTGAAGACGAGCACGTGACGGCCCTTCGCCGACTCACGGCAGATGGAGACGGGAGGGAGCTCGTGGAAACCGTGCAGCGCGTTGTGCCGGAGCTGCTGCGCCGGGGCGCCTACGGAACAGTCGCAAAAATCCTGCGAGCCACGAACGAACAGCGGCAAGTCCCGGGCGCACCGACGGTCTTCTCGGAACTCGCCGGGCAGCTCTCCCAACTCGCGGCGTCGAAAGACACGATCGAGCAGATCCTGGCGGATCTCCACAGCTCGGACAAGGACCGGCGCACGCAGGTGGTGGAGATTTTGGCGGCCGCCGGTGAGCCGGCCGTCGCAGGACTGATCAAGGCGTACGCCAACGGTGACAACCAATCAGTTCGACTGAGCGTCTTTGACGCGATGAAGCGCATCGGGCCCATCGCGCTGGACCCCTTTCTCTCGCGCCTGGCGACCATCGAGCGCAACGCGCAGCTCATCTGTCATATTCTCACGGCGGTGGGTGATCACGGTGAGGTGGCGCTGGCGCGTTCGCTCAACCGGTTCCTTCACCACAGCAGCGCCCCGGTCCGCGAGGCCGTGCTCCGGGCTCTCGTGAAGCTACAAGGCCCCGCCGCCGAGAGCTCCCTCCTCCGGGCCCTGCGGGATCAGGAAACCGCGGTTCGACAGTCGGCGCTCGGCCACCTCGCGCGCATCACGAGCTCGCACTCGGAGGCCCTGGAAGCGTTTGGCCGGGCCCTGCGAGCCGACGACCCGACCGCACCGCGAGAGAACGACACGACGCTCCTTCAGGTCTGTCAAGCCCTGGCCCGCTTCGCGAGCCTTCCGACGGAGCACCACAGCCGAGCGGAGGCCATCCTGCTACAGGCCCTCGAGCCCGTCAGGCCGAAGGGTGTCCTGAGCTGGGTCAATAAGCCGTCCCCGCGACACAGCGAGGGGGTGCGAGCCGCGATCTGCGACGCGTTAGCTGCGGTCGGAGGGCCGGCCGCGACTGGTCCCATGCGCCAGATCGAGAAGACCGACGCAGCCCCCGTGGCGGCGAAGGCCGGTGCCC
>Ga0209235_1001682_pt1 | contig 12155 bp, 9 predicted proteins | sample GraSoi013_1_20cm_4_FD_185817 | JGI IMG/M metagenome (GOLD analysis project Ga0209235, IMG submission 185817) | Grasslands soil microbial communities from the Angelo Coastal Reserve, California, USA - Sample 09_25_2013_1_20cm (SPAdes) (version 2) | ecosystem: Environmental > Terrestrial > Soil >...
AGGGTCCCCTCGTACAGCTCCGTCATCTTCGCGATTTCGTCCGGGGAGTATTCTTCGTGGAGATCGACGCGGACGCGCAGGGGGGAGTGGCGGATCGGTGTGGAGGGACCTTCGGCCTTGGAGTCCGGGAGGTCCTGGGTATCTACCAGCATTCCGTGGTACCGGTTCGGTTGTGGGTTTGGGGCCTGTAACCCCGGGCTCCCTGCCCGAGGAAGGGCGGAAACCTAGCCGGGGAGCCGGTCCCGCGCCAGCGCCACCACACGGGCAACCTGGTCGTCGAGCGACAGGCGTGTGGTGTCGAGCACGACCGCGTCCGCGGCGGCCCGCAGCGGGGCCACCGCCCGCGTGGAGTCGGCCTGGTCGCGCGCCGCCAGCGCTTCCGCTTCCCGGCGCAGCTCTTTCGGATCGATCCGACCTCCCCCCCGCCCCCCTCGCTGCGCGAGGCGGCGCCGGGCGCGCTCTTCCGGGCTCGCGATCAGGAACACCTTCAGCGGGGCGTCGGGGAACACCACGGTCCCGATGTCCCGCCCGTCCACGACCACACCCGCGGAGTGCCGCAGCGCCGCGTCGCGCTGCTGCACGTTCACCCAGTGCCGCACCTCGGGGATCGCGGCGAGCTCCGAGACCCGACGCGTCACCCGCTCGGAGCGAATGGCCTCCTCCACGTCCACCCCGGCGACCTCGGGCCGAAACACGTCGCCCACGAGCACGAGTCGCACCGGCAGCTCTTCGGCGAGCGCGATGATCCGTTGCGCAGACCAGGAGGAACCGCTCCCCGCTCCCTGCTCCCCGTGGTGATCGAGGGCCGCGAGCGTGAGAGCCCGGTACAGCGCTCCCGAATCGAGGTGCGCCCAGCCGAGCCGGCGCGCGACCGCCGCGGCCGTCGAGGACTTTCCCGAGGCCGCCGGGCCGTCGATCGCGATCACGCGGAGAGTCACGTTGCCCGTTTCACGTTTCCCGTTTCCCGATGCTCCGCAAGTCGGCGAAGAACCGGGGATAGCTGATCGCAACCGACCCTCGCTCCGAGAGCCGCACGTCGGCCCCCGGTACGGTGCCGAGCACGGCGAACGCCATCGCCAGGCGATGGTCGCGCGCCGTGTCCACCCGTCCGCGCGGCGGCCGATCCGTGCCGCGCACGAACAGGTCCTCAGCGCGGGCCTCTGCGGCGACGCCGAGCGCGCGCAGATTCGCGGCGACGAGCTCCAGCCGGTTGCTTTCCTTCACGCGCAGCTCCCCCACCTGCCGGAACACGGTCTCACCGGTGGCGCGGCTCGCGAGCGCGGCGAGGATCGGCACCTCGTCCACCAGGGTCGGCACTTCGGCCGCCGCGACCTCCGTGGCCCGGAGCGCCGCCGGCCGCACCAGCAGGTCCGCGACCGGCTCCCCCCCTTCGTCCCGCAGGTTCACCCGCTCGACGGGCGCGCCCATCCGCCCGAGCACGACGAGGAATCCGGTGCGCGTCGGATTCACCCCGACGTTCTCGATCAGCAGCTCGCCCCCCTCCGCGAGCACCGCGGCGGCCACGAGGAACGCGGCGCTGGAAGCGTCACCCGGGACCGAAAGCTGAAAGGCTGGAAGCCTGACCGCTGACGGCCGAAAGCTGATGGCGCCGTCGTGGTAGCTGAGCGCGAGCCCCAGATGCACGAGCAACCGCTCGGTGTGATCGCGGGAGAGATACGGCTCTCGGACCGTGACCGAGACACCGCCCACGAGCCCCGCGAAGAGCAGCGCGCTCTTGACCTGGGCGCTCGCCACGGGGCTCGTGTAGGTGAAGTCGCGGAGCCGCCCCCCGCGGATCGTGAGCGGCAGGGAGTCGCCACGCTCTTCCTCTATATCCGCCCCCATCGCCCGCAGCGGCTCGGTGACGCGGCGCATCGGGCGACGGCGCAGTGATGCGTCGCCCGTGAGCGTAGCCGGGAACCGCTGGCCCGCGAGGATCCCGAGCAGCAGTCGGGCGGTGGTTCCCGAATTGCCGCAGTGCAATCGGGATGCGGGATGCGTGATGCGGGATGCGTCCACTGTCACCGCGCTGCCGTTGCGGATGGGCGAGACCTCGACGCCCAGCTGGCGCAGCACCCGCGCCGTGCTCTTCACATCCGCGCCCGTGAGCAGGCCGGCGAGCTCGCTCCGCCCGCGGGCCAGTGCGGCGAGCAGCAGCGCCCGGTGGGAGATGCTCTTGTCACCCGGCGGGCGCACCGCGCCCCGCACCCTCATGGCTCGAGCCTCCCCCGCCACTCGGCGGCGCGCCCCAGCCATGCGGTCACGGCCGCCGCGTCGCCCACCTCGAGGGCCCGCTGCAGCTCGCCCAACGGCTCTTCCAGGGAGCGCAACGCGGGGAGCAGCTCGTCACGGTTCATGAGGAGGATCTCGGTCCACAAGACCGGCTCGCTCGCGGCGAGGCGCGTGGTGTCGCGCGCACCGGGGCCGAAGGTGGCGCCTGGGGCGGCGAGCCGCGCCAGGCTGTTCGCGAGCAGCGACGCGACGACCTGTGGCAGGTGACTCGTGACCGCGAGCTGGCGGTCGTGCTGGCGGGCGTCGATCCTCACCGGGTGGGCGGCAAGCGTGTCCGCCCAGAAGCGGGCGACCTCGCGGGCCGCGTCGTCGCCGTCCCGCGCTGGGGTCACGTACACGACGGCGTCGCGGAACAGGTCGGCCCGCGCCGCGGCGAACCCGTGCGCCTGCGTACCCGCGAGGGGGTGGCTGCCGGCGAAGCGGGGGCCGAGGCCGAGCGTTTCCGCGCGCGCCACGATGGCGCGCTTCACGGAGCCCACGTCGGTGACGAGGGTGTGCAGCGCGAGGCTCGCGCGCAGCGACTCGAGCAAATGGACGTTGGCGGCTGGGGGCGCCGCAAGGACGAGCAGCTCGACGCCGCGCGCGACCTCCTCCACACGCGCGGGCGCGTCGTCGACAGCGCCCTGCCGTGCCGCAGCGGTGCGCTCGGCCGGCTCGGGCGACCAGCCGAGGACGGTGGCGACGCCGGCGCGCTTCGCCTGCCAGGCGAGGGAGCCGCCGATCGCGCCGAGGCCGATGACGCCGAGGGAGGCGGGACGCACGGGATGGAAGCTAGCGGCACCGCGAGGAGGCGTAAACGCGAAGGGCGGCCCTCACAGGCCGCCCTCGTGCGCTCGCGCCGCAGCGCGTCACCCCGCAATCAACGCGGGGTCTAGTGTCGCGGTAGGCAACCAGAGTCCCAGACACGCGCCGCTTGCGTCAGTCGCTATCCAGGGATGAGTGATGAAGGTCTGCTGCACGTAGGACTCCCCGGCAGCGAGCGTGTTGTAGAACACCCGTTGTCCCTCATAGTTGAGCCAATACACAGTCACGGGCCCTGCCGTTTGGTTGACGAACCGGATGAAGGTTGACACATCGCCATTGATCGAGTGGAAGGTCGGCTCGAGGCTGCAAGCGTACCGCGCCAACGGGAAGGCGAGCTCCCCCGCGTCTGCCCCGAGATCACTGATGAAGTCGAAGATTCCCGTCGTGCTCGTGGGGCTCAGCTCGGTGACCACCGTCGCCTTGAAGTTCAGTGAGCCATCGTCGTCGCCAAGGAGCGACAGCGGGATGATCACATCAACGGCGTTGACCGGGTAGAACGCCACGAGGGAGTTTGGCACATCCACGAGGCTCGTCCCATTCCACCGCCGGATCCTCACCGTCGATCCGAAATCGGATCCGTGCGCCTCCACAAAAAACTCCGCGCCGATCTTGTCCGCGTCGGAATGACCCGAGGTGATCCCCGCGAACCCAGTTGCGGTGTTCCGATCGGTGTCGATGGCCCAATCGACGAGCGTGGTGGCGGAGTTGAACGTGCCCGGAGCGAATCGCGCGATCAGCCTGAGCTCACCGAACCCCTTGGTGACGGAGGCGGAGACGAAGTCCGGCCCGGTGCTGGCATCACCTGTAGGGTCCGTCAGGGTCGCCGTGAGGAACAGCGCCGTGGCCGTGAACGTCAGCGGGCTTTCAGCTGCACCGGGAACGACGGCTGTCAGGTTGTAGGTGCCGGCCGCGGACGGAAGCTGCCAACTCACCTGGGCGATGCCGTCCGCGCCCGTGGTCACGGGGTTCGTGCCGATGATCGCGCCATTCTCCGTTGCTACGGAGAACGTCACGATCGCCCCGGTGATCGGCGTGCCGCCCGAGTCTCTGACCACGATCGACGGCACGACCGTGCCACCAGGCGACTGGTAGAACTGCGAGGCGCTGTTAGGGGACAGCACGGCGGGGAGTCCCCACGTGAAGTAACTCGTGCAGCAGGTCGAGCCGCCGAGCCCGACGTGGATCACGGACGTGGAGGCATACGCCGCGCGCGCGCCGAAGAGGGCGTGGAGCTGGTTCACCACAAGGTGCCAGCCCCGGCGCAAGGCGCGGGAGACCCCGACCGACCCGGTTGTGCCCAAGGCCGACTCGCAGGGCAGGAACGCGGCGGAGGCGTCCCGGAGCGCATTCACCGTGCCCTCTACCGGCTCGAACCGGAAAACGTCCAGCCGGGCCGCCTGCGCAGGCGTGAGGGTTCCCAGCTCCACGCACATACCGACAGTCACGTTGTCGGCGAGCGTCTCGTCCTTGCCGTCGCCGAACACGTAGCTCGTGTTGACCTCGCCCGAAGCTGCCTGTCTGACCGAGAGCCTCTCGATCGATGTCGTCGGGGTCACCTCGTACCGGTAACAGTCGTCGAACTGCGGCAGCCCCATCCGGCTCAGCGGAATGCATGGCCGGTCCGTGCGCGATTCGATGAGCACGACGACCTGCTCCGCAAGCGCCCCGGCGGGAATGAACAGCCCGGCCGTCTGGGCGGTCGTCAGGACCGTCACGTCCTGCCCGGCGACCGGCGTGACCACCGCCTCGCCGCAGTCTCGCCCCGGCCGGCACGCGGTCGCATCACCCGTCAGCGCGAATGTCACTGCCCCCAACTCGACCCGCGCCTTGATGGGGAGCGTCCCGTCGTCGAGCAGTGGCACGAATTCGTCCGTATCGACGCGCTGCAGCTGCGCCCCATTGTCCACCACGTCCACGTCGGCGAGGCCCAGTTGGAGGCCGGCCACCAGGAACCGAATGCGGTATGTGCACGCCGTGTTGAGGTTGAACGCCTTGGTGCGCCAGTTGACGACGTACAGCTGGTTCACCAAGTCCACACGCACCGTCTCTGAGCCCGGCCCCGTCGTGGTCGTGAACGTCGCGACCACGTGATTCGAGCACCCGGTGACCCCGCCGAGCTCGCTGATCTCGACCGTGGGCGACAGCTTCCCGTCAAACGTTCCCGTGAAGGTCGGCTGTCGCGTCATCGGCGGCAGCCAGTAGAAGTGCGAGTTCACCAGATCGTGCGCTGCGTCGTGAATCTCATAGGAGGGAGCAGCGGGGGGCGACTGACGGTCCTGACACGCCGCGGCGAGAATCGCCGCCGCGCACATCAACAGCCGGGATCGGTTCATGGGGCGCTTCCTCGACATCCGGGACGTCTGACCAGGGCGCTAATAGGAGTCGCTAATGTGTCCCCGTTTGGGAGACATGGGAAGAACCGTTCGTTGCATGAGCGCGGCAGACCAAACACGTAGAACGGGAAGAATCACCAGAACCGATAACGGAACGGCTAGTCCCGCGCTCCGGAGATCGTGCGGAACCCGGGCAGATCCTTCAACGGTCGCCACCACCAGTGCAGGTCGCCCCCGGCCCGGAACAGGTGCTCGGGGTTACCGGCGATGTAGCGCTTCAGGAGCTTGAGGGCCTCGTCGTAGTCCCCGATAAGCGTGCGGGCGAACGCCTCGCGCCCCGCCACTTCCTGGCCCAATGGGGTCGTCCATCCTTCACGCGACCGGAGCAGCACCTTGCGGGCGCTGTCCTTGAGCCCTGCCCGACCCAGAATGGCACCCACCGCCGTCAGCCCCTGATAGCGCTCGTAGGCACGCAACCCCGCGGGCGCCAGCGTGTCGAGTCTCGCGAACAGGCGCCACGCGGCGGTGACGTCCGGCGGCCTGGCAGCCGTGGTCATGACCCACAGCTGGCAGTCCACAAAGCGGTAATCCTCGGGGAAGCGCCGTACCCCTTCCTCGCACGCGTTGCGGGCCTCGGCATGCAACTCGCCGTCGTAGGACGCGAGGAACAGGCGCCAGAGGACCTGGTCCGCGGCGTCGAGGTAGGCGTCCTCTTCCAGCGCCCGGTGGGCGGCGATCACGACGGCGCTGATATCCCCGCGCTGATACTGCAGGGCGCTGAGCGTCGCGTAGGCGGTTGCGAGCGGCTTGATCTGCACCGCTGTCTGGAGATCGTCCTGAGCGGCCCGGAGCTCGGCGTCCGCGAGGTCGTGCGACACGAGGCGCATGAAATGGCGGTAGAACCGCAGCGTGCCGAGGAGCTCGAGCGCCTCTGGATCGCTGGGAGCGAGCTCGAGCGCGCGGCGCGCGTGCTGTTGGCCGAGCGTGATCCACGGGCCAGCCGCCTGGGGGTGGGCCTGAAGCGCGCGCGCGCGGCGCTGCGCCATCCGCCCCTCGAGCAGCACCGGTGCGACCCAGCGGGAGTCGGCCCGCTCGGCAGCGGCGAGCAGCGTATCGGCACGCTGCAACTCAGCAAACGCTCCCTCGGCGTCGTCATGTTGGAGCAGACGCTCTGCGTCCTTGCGCAGCCGCTCCGCCTCCTGCAGGGCCGTCCACGCCTCGACGCTGCGCGTTCCGGCGAGCTCCTCCCGCACCCGGATCTCCTCACCCAGGCGCTCGCGCAGGAAGCGCGCCGCTTCCCGGGCCAGCGAATCCCGCAGCACGAGCACGTCGGCCCGCGGCAGCTCGAAGGTCTGGCGCCGGATGTCGGCACCGCTGGTTCCGTCGACCAGCCGGACCGTGACGCGCAGGCGGGTCCCCACATTCTCCGCGCTGCCCTCGACCAGCGTCCCGGCACGGAGGAGGCGGGCGATCGAGTCGCGGGGCAGGTCCTTCGCCCGGTACGGGGCCACGCCGTTGCGCGACGTCACCGCGAGAGTCCGCACGCCGGTGAGCTGGCTGATGAGCGTCTCCGTAAGCCCGTCCGTGAGATAGCCGAGCGAGCTGTCCTTGCTCAGATCCTCGAAGTACAGCACCGCGACGTGCCGCGCATCGAGCCCGCCCTCCGCCGCGGCGCTCCCCCCCCGGCCGCGCGAAGTCACGACCTTCGCGAGCCACAGCACGAGCGCGAGGATGACGACCGCGCCGCCCGCGAGCACCATGCGCGGCACGCGACGCGCCATCAGGGCGGGCCGGGTCGCCCGCCGCAGCGGCCCCGTCGCCGCCGACGGCCTGGCGAGCGCTTCGGCGAACAGGGCGGTCGTGGGGAAGCGGTCGGCGGGCGTCTTCCCGAGCGCGCGCAGCAGGGCGTCCTCGACGGCGTCGGGGATGGATGCGCGCACGATGGACGGTGGCGACACGGCATCGAGCGAATGCCGGGCCATCACCGCCTGCGGCGTGGGGCCGGTGAACGGCGGCTCCCCCACGAGCATTTCGTAGACCACGCACGCCAGGCTGTACTGGTCGCTCCGCCCGTCGATCTCCGCGCTCCCCGTCGCCTGCTCCGGGCTCATGTAGGCGGGGGTGCCGATCACCGTCCCCGTCTGCGTGAGCTGGCGCGCGTCTCCCGCCGCGGTGACGGCGCGGGCGATGCCGAAGTCCGTGACCACCGCCGTGCCGCCCGACAGCATGACGTTCTCGGGCTTGATGTCACGATGCACGACGCCGTGGCTGTGGGCATACGCGAGCGCGCCCGCCACCTCCCCCGCGATCCTGAGGGTGTCCTCGAGCGGCAGCTGTTTCTCCCGCTCGAGCCGGTCGCGCAGCGACTCGCCCTCCACGTAGGGCATCACGTAATAGAGGAAGCCGCCAGCCGTGCCTGAGTCGTACAGCGGCAGGATGTGGGGATGCTGCAGCCGGGCGGCGATCTCGATTTCCCGCAGGAACCGGTCGGCGCCCACGGCGGCGGCGAGCTCGGGGTGCAGCACTTTGATGGCAACCGGCCGCCGGTGCTTCACGTCCTCCGCGAGGAACACCGTCGCCATGCCGCCGCGGCCCAGCTCGCGCTCGACGGCGTAGCGGTCCGCGAGCGCGTCGCGCAGAACGGCAAGCAGGTCGGGCATCGGACGCGGCGAAGCTACTGCGGGGCCCGGCTCTTGTCTATCGGATGGGCCCAACCCTAGTTATAGAGCGACTCGCCATGCCCCGTCGAGCGCCGGTCTCGGCTTCCGCTTCACCCTCCCCCGGGCGCGCAATGCGAACGCCCAGCATCAGCCGCGTGTTCGCCGCCGCGCTCCTCGCCATCGCCGTCGCCGGGCTCGTGGATCGCTGGACGGTCTGGCAGAGCGCCCGCCGCACTCAGGCCGACATGGTCGACCTCACGCGCCGGCTCGACCGCGTCGCGCAGCTCTATCCCTCCCCGGGGATCGAGACGCAGATCGACGACCTGCGCGAGCTGGCGGCGGAGGTGGGCGACGATGCGATCCAGGCGGCGATCGCCACCACGATCCTGTTCGCGGTCATGCTGGTGGCGCTGGGCGTGGGTCTGTGGTACAACCGACGCCGGCTGGCGCAGCCGTTCGCCCACGTCGTGGGCGCGCTGGAGCGCGTGGCGGCAGGCCACTACGAGGAGCGCCTGGACGAGGACCAGCCCGAAGAGTTCGGGATGATCGCACGCGGCGTCAACCGCATGGCGGGCGCGCTCGCTTCGCGCGAGCTGATGCAGGACTCCACCGCTCGCCTGCTCGCCGCGCTGAACCCGGCGGTGCGCGACCCGAGCGGCGACAACTTCGGGCCCGCACTCGAAGTCCTGGCCGCCGCCACCGACGCCCGGGCACTCGCGCTGTACCAGCCGGACTACGACTCGAACGAGTGGCGGCCGGCGGCGGCGTGGCGAGCGACGGCGGAGGCCGTGCCGCGGAAGGTCGTGCGCGAGCTGGTCGGCGACGCCGCCAACGTGATCCAGTATGCCGGCAGCGTGGCCGACCCGATTCGGGAGCAGCTGCGGTTCGCCGGCGACGCCGCGGGCGGGGGGGGCGCGGGGGGCGGGGGGGCCGGCGGCCTCGCCCTCGTGCCCCTGCGCGCGCAGAACATCCTCTCCGGTCTGCTGGTCGCGCTCCTCGAGCGCGAGCTCGGCGCGGACGGCCGCGCCGTCCTGGAGGAGGCGGCGCCGAACCTCGCGATCGCGTGCGAGCGCGAGGCCGCACACCGGCACACACGGCGCCTGGCCGTCGAGCTGCGCCACGCCGCCCAGCGCCTCGAGGCCCAGAACGCCGTGCTCACGACCTTGAACGAGAAGCTCGAGGCCCAGCACCAGGAGCTCACCCGGCTGAACGCCGAGCTCGACCAGGCGGGCCGCCTGAAGGACCAGTTCCTCGCCAACGTGTCGCACGAGCTGCGCACGCCGCTCAACTCCGTCATCGGCTTCAGCGACCTGCTGCTCACCGAGGAGGCGGGCGGGGCATCCCTCACGGCCATGCAGCGCGACTCCCTCGAGACGATCGCCCGCAACGGCCGCCATCTGCTCCAGCTCATCAACGAGCTGCTCGACATCTCGAAGATCGCGGCCGGGCGCATGGACCTGAAGCGCGAGCCGCTGGTGCTCGAGGGTCTGTTCCGCGAGGCGGCCGATACCGTGCGCGCCCAGCTCGACGCCCGCCACCACAGGCTCGTGATCGACCCACCGCCCGAGCCCTACACCGTGCTCGCCGACCACATCCGCGTCCGCCAGGTGTTGCTCAACCTGCTCTCCAACGCCATCAAGTTCACGCCCGACGGCGGGCAGATCACACTCGCCGCCGGCGCGGCGGATGGCGGCCGCACCGTCCGCGTGGCGGTGTGCGATAGCGGGATCGGGATCGACGCCGGGGACCAGGCGAAGCTGTTCCGCGAATTCGTGCAGGTCGACGCCTCGGCGAGCCGCCGCTACGAAGGAACGGGACTGGGGTTGGCGCTGTGCAAGCGCCTCGTGGAGCTGCACGGCGGGGCGATCGGCGTCGAGTCGGCGCTCGGCCGGGGCAGTACGTTCTGGTTCACCCTTCCCCGGGCCGCCGAGCGGCCGGAGCGCGGCTAGTGGCGACGATCGTGATCGTCGAAGACCAGGCCGACAACCTCAAGCTCTTCACCGCCCTGCTCACGCTCAAGGGGCACCGCGTCGTCGGCCTGCCCAACGGCACCGGGCTGCTCGAGGCGCTGCGCCGCGAGCGCCCGGCGCTCGTCCTCCTCGACATCCAGTTGCCGGGCCGCGACGGCTTCAGCCTGCTCGAGGACCTCAAGAGCGCCGAGGGCGACCAGCCCTGCAAGGTGGTCGCCCTCACTGCGTATGCGATGCCCGGGGACCGCGAGAAGACGCTCGCGGCGGGATTCGACGGTTACATCTCCAAGCCGATCGACGTGCGGAGCTTCTCAGACGAGATCGCGCGGTACCTGGGCTGACCCGACGTGGCGCAGCGCTCGCCGCCATGCGCGAGCGGGACCGTCACCACGGTGTGCGCTCCCGTCGTCGCGGGCGCTTCCACCGTGATGGGGGCGAGCGTGCCGCCGTAGTAGAGCGGGTCGGGCGCCCGGTCGGCACCTCCCGCCAGGGAGGCGTGGCGATTGGCCGTCTCCACCGACGTCAAGGCCACCTGGCCCGCGTAGGCGTAGCCAATGGTCAGGGTGATTCCGAGCAGCAACGCGTATCCGCGCATGGTCCCTCCAAACGTCTTCGGCCTCCCTAACGGCGTCCGAGGGGCCGGGTGAACTGCTTTCGTGAGTGTATGACGCCCGCGGGGCCGAAAAGGTTGCAGCGGCCTCAGGAGGTCGCCCGCGGAGCCGCGGGCGCGGGTCGGGCGGGCGCCTTGGGCGCGGGCGGCGCCTGGGGAGCCAGTTTCCGGACCTGGATCGAGCCGTGGAGCGTCTCCACGAGGATGGTGCGGCCGCCCGTGCCGACGGTCCCGCGGAAGCGGCGGGGCAGGATCCCTTGGCTCGCCGTCAGGGGAAAATCCGTGTCCACCGAGCCGGCGAGCGTCGTCGCCTCGAGCGTGGCGTTCAGCTTGGCCGGCAGCTCGAGCGTCACCGCCCCGTTCACGGTCTTGACCTCCACGTTACCGGGCTCGGCGAAGCCGGAGATCGCGGCGTGCACCGAGCCGTTCACGTTCTTCGCCTCGACCGGTCCGGCGCTGGTTTGCGCGTTGATTGCGCCGTTCACGGTCTGGGCCTTGATGGGGGCGCTGGCGCCCGCGATGGTGACGTCGCCGTTCACCGTGAACGCGTCGACCTTCACACCCCGCGGTACCCGCACGGTGAACTGCACGCGCACGCTGTTGCGGCGCAGGCTCCCCGCTTCGTAGTCGCCCTCCGCACCGCAGTGACTCCTGCCGCTCTGCCACAGCGCACAGATAGTGACTCCGTCCCCCGGGACGGCCACCAAGCGCACGCCCCTGAGCTGCGAGCGCCGCCCGCTCTTTTTGACCACCACCGCGACGGAGTCTCCGACGGCGGGCTCCACTGCCACGTCCCCGTTCACGTTCTTGAGCCAGACCGACTGCTGCGGAGCGACCTTGCCGGTCCACGTCCACACGGCGGCCGTGTCGCCGGGGGCCGCCGGCCCCGCGAGCTCCGGGGCGTCGGGTCCATCGAAATTGAGATGGAAGCCGCGTCGGGCCCTGCCCACGAGGTTGCTGATGGTGAGGCCCGCGGTGAGGATGACGGCAAAGAGGACCGCCCCGCGCACGATGTCGCGGCGCCACGTCATCCAGAACTGCCTCAGATCCATGGCCCCCCTCCCCCTCCTCCGGCCCGGCGGCCATTACGGGGCTCCCGGGGTCCAAGTTTCCAGGGTACGTTGGCGCCTCGCCCGCGGCTTCACAAGCTGTTCCCAACCCATGAGGAGGCGTTGCCGTGACCAACCGTGCCTCGCTGCGCATCAAATCGCGCGGTGGCGGTCGGCTCGGACGGCGCGCTGTACGTCACCGATAGGGGGATTCTCATCGACTCCGCGTGGAACGTCACGCATCCCGGTCCCGACCGGATCCTCCGCGTGGGGGCGAAGCGCGACGTGAGCGTGCCGGGTTCATCGTGGTGGGATCGACACGAAGCGCCAGCGCGTGCTCATCCCGGTGTTCACGCAGAACCGGGTGGAGGTGTGGCAGCTACCTCAGCCGCCGGCGAGGTAGTTCTCGTCCCAGGCGATCGCGAAGCGGCCCTGGC
>Ga0209235_1001691_pt1 | contig 12130 bp, 12 predicted proteins | sample GraSoi013_1_20cm_4_FD_185817 | JGI IMG/M metagenome (GOLD analysis project Ga0209235, IMG submission 185817) | Grasslands soil microbial communities from the Angelo Coastal Reserve, California, USA - Sample 09_25_2013_1_20cm (SPAdes) (version 2) | ecosystem: Environmental > Terrestrial > Soil >...
AGAATTGTGGCACTTTGTGCACTAACAAGGTTAGCGAATGCCTTATAACCACTGCGTCCATGACTTGGCCAAGATGAGTCAAACTATGGGAAAAGACAGGGAAATTATTTTGTCAACCGGGGATGGTCAACCAATTTAGAAAATTAATGAATTTGCAAGAGCTTGTCTTTACTGATAAGAAACAGATGACTTTGGAATTCAAATAAGGATTATCTTTTTACTAAACCCAAACATTCAGAAACCATGGGATTAATGGGTGGCTTCTCTGAACAGAAGCCCATAGCACGACTGATGGCTTTTATAGATGGCGGGTATCTGCGGGAAAACTTCACCAAAAAAGTTAATTCTGATATAGATTATGGAAAACTAGAAAATATTCTAACCGACACTTTCAACGCCAATTGTAGGGGAATGTATAGAGGCGATCTAATCCGAACTTATTATTATGATGCAGAGGTAGATGTCTCTCATCCCAAATACACTGAGCAAAATGACTATCATAATCAAATTAAGAGCCATGGAATTCAAGTGGTTCTCGCAAGGTTGAAGCCTACTGGAAATAATGGAATGGGAAATCTAAAACAAAAAGGGGTTGACGTACGATTAGCAGTAGACATGATAACAAAAGCTAACCAAAATCATTACGATTATGCTATCTTGCTTGCGGGAGATGATGATTTTCTTGATGTAGTGAAGGCAGTCAAGGATGACACTGGGAAACGTGTTATGGGTCTATTTTTTGATGATGCTATCTCGCATGATTTGAAAGATGAGTACGATATCCCATATTCAATAATCAATTTTATGAATAGTTTGAAGGTAGCATAAATCACCCAGATCAGTAACATTGAAATCTTTGTAGGCAAGAGGGTTGTTTACTATCATGCCTTCAGCCTTCGATGGAAGTCAAGACAGAAACTCAAGTATAGTGTAAAAGGTATGAAACTAATCATGGAGAAAGAATAGTCATTTACGAATAAGATTATACGCTTTAATGGTGAAAACGATTCCAGCCACCAAACCAACAAACCCAGCGATTAGAAGGACATCAGCTTCTCCCGCTTTTTCCGCAAATTTTTCTTTGATTGCAGGGCTAAATGAAGTAGAATTGTTCGTCCATTCTATCATTTCTATTTGAGAAAGCAAGGCATGACCAGCCAGTACGGCAGAAATTCCTATGGAAAGCAAGAACGCCATGATCAATAGGAGAAGTCCTATTGTCAGATCACTTTTTTGCGTCATTACATGATTTTAATTAACTATATTGAAATGTCTTCCCTTTACGAAGCTAAAAAGTGGCCGGAATTATACAAAATCGTGTGAATATCATTCGGGAATTGCAGTAGCCTAAATTAGCGCGTGGAACTAAACTAATTGCACTAAATGCCTCAAGTGAACCAAACTAGAAATTAAAATTCTAGCCTTTAGCTTTCTTCTTATAATTCTCTAACAATTCCTTCAAAGCATCATCAAGCGTAGGGATTTTGCCCGTTCTAGCCTGAATTTGGCCCATTATTTTCAATAGGTCTGTGTGAGTGTCTTTTTTGATAAGAATGGTTGTTTTGTCACGCAATGTTATACATATCTGATATATCTGACATATATTAGAATTAGTAAATGAGCACAATAAACTGCTTATACTAAGTTTAAACTTGTTTTAATATTTATTATCCATTCAAGGATAGAACAGACATGGGTTATTCAGAGGAGCATCTCCGTGAGATCTTGGAGCTAAGAGAATGGATCTCTGAAGAGATCGAAAAAAGAGAAAAAGAGTTGGAAAGACTAAGGCAAAATATCCTCATTTTAGATTCGCTTGTCAAGCAATCAAGTTTTAGCAAGGCGTCTGATCTGATGTCTGCATCAGGCAAGAAAAGCGAACCACTTCAGACAGCTTCTGTCATTCCTATAAAGACAGAAGAGAAGGTAATAGCAAGTGCGCACGTTACTGCGGATGAACTTGTAATCATTCCCTCCGAGGATATTATACTAGATATAGATATGCAGCCGTTCAAATCGTTTTTTCTTGGCAGAATAATAGGAGGCATGGAGAGCCAAGATAATATCGAGGTCCAAAATGGCAAAATCCCTCAAAATTCAGCTATTTCCTGCATGGTAAACAAGGACGGTAGCAGAATAAGAGAGATTCTAATCAAAAACTACCGCCAAAAAGAGAGAGTAAATGAGATAATAAACACAGCAACCTGGTCGTTTTCTAGAATGATCGAAAACTCTAGAAAGTGAGAAAATGGACAAGATACTAGTACTAGATTTTGGGTCACAGTACAGTCACCTAATATGCAGAAGGATTAGAGAATTTTCGGTCTACGCAGAGCTGGTACCATATGATATATCAGTTGATGAGCTGAAAAAAATGAATCCCAGGGGGCTGGTATTCAGTGGAGGGCCTGCAAGCGTATACAACAAAGATTCTCCCCATCCATCAAGTGGAATTTTTGAGATGGGCCTACCTGTTTTAGGAATTTGTTATGGCCATCAATTAATTGTCAATAACTTTGGAGGCAAAGTCAAACAAGCAAACAGGGAATATGGCTCTTCATTGCTTAGTATAGACAGCGACTCTGATTTACTTTCAGGAATAGGAAAATCAACAAGAGCATGGATGAGTCACGGAGATGCAGCAGAAGCTCTTCCAAAAGGATTTGAAGTAATAGGACATACTGAAAATTCTTTTGCAGCAGCTATAGCCAATAGACAGAAGCTAATCTATGGCATCCAGTTCCATCCAGAGGTTGTACATACTGAACGAGGTACTCAGGTTCTCAAGAACTTTGTTCTAAATATCTGCAAAGCAAAACAAGACTGGACACTAGAGAATTTCATAGAAAGTACAGTTTCTGAAATTTCCAAGATAGATGGTAACGTCTTGTGTGGAATTAGCGGTGGAATCGATTCCACTGTTGCCGCACTCTTGATTAAAAAGGCGATCGGAAGCAGGTTAAAGTGTGTATTTGTTGATAACGGATTACTACGATTAAACGAGGAAAAGGATGTCGAGGAGATATTCAAAAATAATTTTGAGATGAACTTTACCGTAATTGATGCAAAAGATAGGTTCCTTGATAAGTTAAGAGGAGTAACGGACCCTGAAAAAAAACGAATGATAGTGGGAGAAGAATTTGTCAGGGTTTTTTCAGAATTTGCAGAAAAAAATGGCCCTTTCAAGTGGTTAGCTCAAGGCACTCTATATCCTGATGTCATAGAAAGTGGTGTCTCAAAAGGACCTGCTGCGATAATTAAGACGCACCATAACGTAGGCGGGCTTCCTTCTTGGCTTGACTTGCAAGTCTTGGAGCCTCTGAGATATCTTTACAAAGATGAGGTAAGAAAGGTTGGAAAGATACTTGGAGTACCTACCAAGATTCTCAATCGTCATCCGTTCCCAGGTCCAGGTCTTGCGGTAAGGGTGATTGGGGAGGTAACACCTGAAAAATTGCAAATTTGTAAACTGGCAAGCAAAATTGTGGAAGATGAGCTGATATCATCAGGATGGCATGACAAGGTCTGGCAAGCCTATGCCGCAGTGGGTGATGATAGGGCAGTCGGAGTTGTAGGCGATGAGCGAAAGTACGGTCATGTTGTATTGGTTCGGGTTGTAGATTCTATAGATGCAATGACTGCAGACTGGACAAGGTTGCCCTCTGATATACTTGAGCGAATCAGCAACAGAATTACAAACGAGGTCGATGATGTCGCTTGGGTTAGCTACGTAGTTTCAAGTAAGCCACCGGCTACTATCGAGCCACAATAAAAATGGAATCCCCCCTCTTTGAACCTAGAAATATGCTGTCTGTCGTAAGGCTTTAGAGCTGAATTATTGAGTAGCGTTTACGGTAAATTGGATTGTATCATTTATTACCTGTGAAAAATCTTCATGAGGACGCAAAGTCAAAGCCAAGGTAACCTGTAATAAGCCTGGATGAATTATTTTGTAGTTATAAAATGAACCGGCTTCCTCTGTGATTGTCTGGTTTGGTTCTATGATGTCAAAACCTTCTGCGCATGTGGGTAGATCATGCCTAAAGATCCCTTCTACATTGCTTGAAGACATGGCATACGATAAATCCCAACCACATCCCGTTATGCCGTAAAGTGGTTTTCCAGAAATATTTTTGTACGTTACTGTAAAGCGATGATTATCTCCTACTTTTAATGGATTTGGAGACATTCCAACAGCCAATATTTTTGTAGCATTTGGATCTGAGTAATTAATGATTGTAGGCTCGGTGATTGGTGGCGATGGCGTTGTTGAAACAGCAGGTGGCGTAGGGATTTCTGTTATTGGCGGCAAGGCAGATTCATTTATTGTTCCCACTGCAGGAGACACATAAACTGGATAATATGTTTGGTTTGTAGACGTAATGTTATTGGACAAACTTGTATTAGTTGCTTTTACGTTAAATTGAACTGTCTCAACTAAATCTAGACCAAGCGGATCATCTTTTTGTAGATCTAGATGCATTGTTACATTTAGGGTACCTTCTCTAACGATTTTGTAAAAACCATCTAGATGATAACTTCTTCCATAATCGGTGGCAGTTGCATTTGGTTGGATGGATTGAAGTTGGTCAGCACATGCCACTGCTCCTGGAGGCAGCTCTTGAACATAATCTGGTGGAGATAATGTATAACCTAACGACGAAGCGGTACATCCAGTTTGATGACCCATAATCTTGTTAGATATATTTTGGTATATGATCGTAAAGATTGGCATGTCTCCAACTTTTAACGGATCTGGAGACATTTGTATTGATAGTATCTTTATTCCTGGCTTGTTAGATGATATCGCTGGTGTTGTTATTCCAGGAGACAAGATTATTGTAGATTCATTTAGATTTTTAGTTGGAACAGCATTATTGCTTTTTGAAATTGATACATCTTTGTGGACAGTATTATTACTCGTAATTTTGCCGATTGATGGGCTTTGTTGTGTTTTATTTTCATAGTATTTTGTAACTGGATGCATCAAAACAAACTTCTCTGGCGTTAACCAACCGTGCGATTGAAGTCTTTTTTCAGTAGTAGATCTTACGCAAGTAGGAAGGCTATTCAATGGATGGATTATTAACACAAAATCGGCTCTACACTTTACATCTTGCGGCATAACACCTGATTGGATCTGCTTTAATGGTGAGGGAATGCGGTCTTGAGCATATATGTTGGGAATAATTGCAAACAGGAATCCAACTCCTATTGCTATTACAAGCCAATCTCTCAAACCAACCTAGAATCGTTAAAACTTGTTATTTAGTCAGTCTATCAAATTATACTTTCATTTCCTAAAGTACCCTTCAGTCCTTCTCTTATTGATTCTCCTAAGTGCCCTGTCTGCTACATCATTGCCATATTCTGCTCTAAGATACTTCATTAGACTAGTTCGAGTCCTTCCAAACTGTTCCTTGTCCTTCATTATTGCCTCTTCACACCTCAAATCAGCGTCACTTGACGTTGATTTTTGTCCATTTAACCTCGAAAAGCCTCTATTGAATCTTGAATTCTCTTCATTTCTCTCATTTTCTCTTGTTTTTCTGAATATATTTAGCATCTATTATTTACGAACAAATCAAGCTAAAAATGTTTCTTTTATGGAGATTAAACCATTTTTGTGTAGAAATTAAACATGCCCCTTTGTTCTTTGGTCTCTTTTCAAATAAAATGTTCTGGATACTTCTACATCAAGCATATCCTGAAGCTCCTCTACCAATCTTAAATGTGCTTTAGTTGAAATAAGATTACGTTTCATAAAGAATTCCATACAAATGTTTACTATGTCTTCTGCAAGCAGTGCTTTCCATGAATCTTCTTTCTCAACAGGCTCAGATACACTGTATTTTTGACCTGTAGGTAATTTAGCACGACGAATTACTCTGTAATCTTTAAAGAGGGATTCCAGTGCTTTTTTTAAGGTCGGTATTCTTTTAGATAGTTCCAAGATTTCTTCAACATTTTTGTATTTTCTTCCAAGACCTACTTCCTCTTTTATCGGTGAATCATGAAGAACTTCTTTGATCTGCTCTTGATGTGCTACCTCGAAGAAAAGTTCAAGATCTTTCAAACCATTTGCGACAGTCTGCCGTACATCGTACCAAAAATCTGCTGTGTCTTGAAAGTATTTGCCATGTTCTTGTTTTAACCCTAATAGCTTCCTCCGTTTATCCTTTGTAAAAATCCCTCCATCCTTATCGACTAGATCTCTGTACTTAGAATGGACGTCCTTCTGTTCATATTTCGATATCTCTCGTCGATAATTAGCCATTTGTAGCAGTTTGATAGTCGATAATCACCTATAAATCTTGTTGATCAGATAGTCACTATGTCGATAAAATCACTCAAGGATCGATTAAAAGACATAGAACGTGAACTTGATTCCCTAAAAGTTTTCAGATCTACAGCACAACTGAAGAAGTTTCAAAGAGCCTTGATTGGTGAGCAGAGTTTTGTCAAAAGTGAGTTAAAGAAGCTTACTACAAAAACAACAAAGGAATCCACCCAATCAGAGATAATCAAACTTGCCAACAAGAATCGTTCTGAAAAGATGAAACGCACTTGGCGGTATCTTAAGGCGATCAAGAAAAACTATCCTGTCAAGTTATCTACAAAAGAATTACGAACCGCACTACGAAAACACAGGCAAGGTCTTGAAACAGATGTTCCAGACGTGGTTTGGAGAAATCCAAGTCCATGAATTTTATTCCTACTTCTAACGCTAAAACATTAGATAACATTCGAGTACGAAAACAGAATAGAGATCCTAACTGTCTTGAAGAGAAGCGTCCTGTTGTTGCTATGGATACAGAAACAGATGAAGGAAATATCTTCTTACTTGCTGTATCAGATGGAAATCATACTAATGACATATCGTTCGAAAAGATTGCCAAGTTTCTGTTAAGATATGAAGGATACTGGATATTTTTCTACAACTTGGGATACGATGCAGAATGTATTTTGAAATTATTGCCTGAGAATATTCTAAAATCATACCGATGGAAAAAAGTTTTAGAGTTTGAATACAAAGGATGCAAGATTCATTATATCGACAGAAAGAAGTTGACAATATCCAAAGGTCATCATACCATATCATGTTATGATATTGCACAATATTACGAAGGAAAACCTTTGACAGGAGCCTATGCTGATTCCATATCGAAACCTCTAGATCCTCAATATCTCATCATGAAGAAAAAGCGAAAATCCTTCTCAAAGCACTACAATTCTAGGCACAAAAATGAGGTCAGAAAGTACTGTATCCAAGACTGTATTCTCACAAAGGAACTGGCTGAGAATTGGCTTGAGACATTCTACAATACCTTTGGATTCTATGTGGCTAACTGGATTAGTAGCGGATACCTAGCCGAGAAGGTCTTGATAAAAAATGGCATCTACATACCATTTTTCAATGAAATACCGTATGAAATCTATGGTGGTAGATTTGAGCTAATTCAGCGTGGGTTTATAGGATATTGTTGTCTTTACGATATCAATTCTGCTTATCCTTATGCTTTAACAACACTTCCAGATATTACAGAAGGAAGATGGATTAGAAGAAAATTTATCCATCCTGATTCCAAGATCGGGTTCTTTGCAATCATAGCAGATATTGACCCAACCGTCAAGGTAGCTCCTTTTCCTTTTATCAAAAAGAATAGAACAATATGTTATCCTTCAGGTATATTCAGGACTTTTGTAACATTAGATGAACTAAAGGCAGTACAAGGAGATCCTAGAATCAGATACAAAATTTTGGAATCATATCAATTCATTCCAAACAAAAACTGTGGATATCCATTCAGGAAATTCATTGAAGATCAGTACAAAAGAAGAATGAAACTAAGAAGCGAAAAGAATCACCTTGAAAGAGCAATCAAGATTATTTTAAATTCAATCTATGGCAAGACTGCACAACGAACCAACAAGGTAATGGGAAATTTGTTCAACCCTGTTATTGCATCATACATCACTGGTTTTACCAGAGCATACTTGTATAGATTCATGAAAGAAAATAATTTAGAAAATGAAGTTGTTGCCTTTGCTACCGATTCTATTGCAGTACGAAAAAAGATTCCAAATCTTGACAGTGAAAAGTTAGGTGATATGAAATTAGACAAAGAAGGAAATGATGTGATCTTTCTCTCAAATGGATTCTATCTGTTTAATGGAATATGGAAAAAGCGTGGTATTGGATACGACAATGAGAAGAAACAGGAAATCGAACATGAAAATACTAGAGTGGATAAAGACGGAAATCTCTACATCTTGGTCAAAACCACTCGTACGACACATATCAAGAGCGGCATCTTGTATAACATGCTCAAAAAGGTAGGTAAAATCGAAGAATATGAGAAGAAAATTAACTTAAATTCTGACAAGAAGAGGTTTTGGCTTTCTGAATTAAAGTCATTGAATGATGGAACCTTTTGTGATTCTGTTGCTATGCCAATTGACTTGGTAGGAAAGTTAGTTTCAAAAGAAGATGTTGAGTTTTATGATGATGAAAAGTATGAGCCTGAAAGTGAACTTTAATTTTTTTGGGTTTTTACATAGTTATCATACCAAGGATTTGATAATTGAAGGTTAGATATCTGGGGCGTAAGAACGAATTTTGCATCAAATTCATTTATTAGATCTTGCGAATAACTCTCAGGATAATAAGCACCATAAACCTCTTTGCCGTTATCTTTTACTGTTCTTACAACGGGTAGGTGATCCAAATCACCTGCAACTAGAATTGCGACATCAAATTGATTTGTGTATGCCTTGTTTATCATGTCAATTGCTAATAAAGAATCTACTCCCTTTTGTATATCTGTTCCTTGATCAACTATCAATCCAGTTCTAACTTCATAGTTAGAAAAACTGTAATTTAGATATCTGTGAAATAATCGCTGTTTATTGTATTGATCAGTTTTTCTCGGATCTACTAAACCATCATAATAATATGTTCTAATTAATCTCACGGTATCTAATTGCGGGAATGCGTTACGTCCTCCTATGTATTTTGAAAATTCTTCAAAATTAAAGTTCTCTTTTTCTTTCTTAGATTGATTTTCTAGCCAATGATTCGTGAAATATCCGGCATCTATAAAAATCATAATTCTAACATAAATTGGACTATTATGAGTTGAGAATACAGGCATCAGATAAACTAATCAACTTAATCGACTTAAGGATTATGAGAGTTAAATCAACTCCGTAGAATAATATCCGAGATTCTGTATAGCCAACTTCACAATTGTTATTTCATGACACATCGACATTCCATCGTCTGATCGTACACGTCGTGGTCTTAAGTCCAATTCTTGTAAGTGATACATAGGCATACAGAAGACCCATTTACGCTTGGATCAACTGCCAAGCACTTGCCTTCTTGATTACAGTCACATCTAACTCTTCAATGGATAATTTTCAGAAATTTTCATATTTTCATTAGATTAATATCAGGAAATTACTTGGAGAAAACCTCCGGTTTTCTCCAAGCGGTTCAACTGTAAAATCTGTAGCATGACATAAAAATTTCACAACAAAATTGATCCAAAGCTTAGCTTTAGAAAATAATTTTTTGCCGCAGTGTTTATTTAACACACCAAGTTCACTCTGCTAACTCACTTCCAGATTTGAAAATGATTTTTGCCGCAGTGTTTATTTAACACACCAAGTTCACTCTTAACTCGTTTCCGAATTTGGAAAATAATTTTACGTAGTGTTTATTTAACTCGCACAGACTATAATTAGTTGGTGTACTGGGATCGCGACAAGAAAGATTCCCGAGTGGCCTTAGGTGTCTTTCTTGCCCTTTACACCAACTTTATTCCTTTATTACAATATTACTATATTACTATATTGTTATAGAGCTATAGTATTAATTAAGAATACTCGACCTCATTTAATTTACTTGTAAATTACAGTACTTTACATTTTCTTTTATTTAACCAAAAGATGTTCTCATCATTATTTAACTAACGTACTGTTCTTGAATTTCTTGTTGATTAAGATACGCACATAATTCGATACACTTCATCTTCATTATTGTAATCCCTTCCATCATCTGAGTGTCATCTTTCCTTCTAATTCCACTTCGTGCCTTGTACGGTCTTTTTCTATCAAATATAGTAGAAAGCAATTCGACGTATTTTCTCTTCAATTCATCAGATAAAACCACAATTCCGTCTTTTGAAAATATGTAATCTTTTTTTCGTATTTGATCTTGAATCTCAAAGACACTTCTATCTATGAGATGCCTGAATGGTTCTACCATATCATATACTAAAGCTAATTGAGAGTCATGGTTTCTATGGTAAAACCCTACAAAGCAGTCAAGACCTAGTGCATTGAGTTGCTTTGCTACTTCTGCGTACAAAATACCAAATCCATAGTTCAGAAGACCATTGATTACATCTGAAGCATCTTTTGGTCTAAATGTTCTTGGGCTGTTCCTTGAATGAAATCCTAGTTCGGAATCAAACAATATCGAAAAAGTAGGATAGTAGAGTTTTGCAACATCACTTTCAACCTTCATGATTTCTCGTAATTCATGCGCAGAATCTAAACGAGAGAATCTTTGTTTCATAAGAAAGATAGAATTTCTGATCTTTTCTCTTACCTCTGGTTTTACCTTTAGAGAATAATTCATCGAAGTTTGGTTGTTGCATATCTGCCATTTCTTGTTGTAAGAGTTGTAGGTATGTTGTGGGTCTGCTATAAACTCCTCAAACAGGTTGATTTGTGATTCAATCTTCTGGGACACTAGCCACTTTCTTAGAGATTCCAGTTTCACAGGATCTCTGAAGGCATCATATTGGTTCTGACGGATTAGAGGTTCATGACCGCCAATTTTATGAAAATAGCTGAATAGTTTGCCACGTTTATCTAACATTACAACATTGATGTTTGATTCCGCAAGTCTTTCAAGAGCTTCGGTAGATACGTAACCCTTGCCTTGAATTACTACTTTATCAAATGGACATGCGCTAGATGGAAGCTCTAATTGTTCTCGTTTATTTGAAAAAGGATCTATTCCTTGAGAGAATACTAGTCTCGAATTTTGGACTTTAATTGAAAGACCGTAACCGCGCAAAAAGAGGCTCTTCATTTCTAAGATTCGGACGAATCTTCAAATTCTTCAAGCCATTCTTTTCCAGATTTGATGTCCCAAGCAATATCTATCTCTTGAGGAGGAACAAGCACGTCTTCTATATGGAATATGGCAAGAGGCAATTTTATAAGAGATAAAATATCAATCTGATTTTGTGAAAAATCTCCTTTGCCTGTTTTAATCTCAGCCCAGCAAAGTTGAGGATTTTCAATGATTTTGTCGTAATGTTCCTTTGTTCCAACCTTGCACGCTAGAAAATCAAAAACGAAACTAGGGTTTTCTTGGGACTCGTTAGTTGGGTGCGATACAAGTTCCAATTCACTATGTAGATCTTTTGGAATTCTTACCCTAATCCTATGGAATCCTTTCTTGAAGGTAAAAACCCCGTCTTCGGAACCATTGTTTATGTTTTCAACAGAAAGATATGCCCATCCCTTCTGATCACAGCCTTCCTTGTAGTAAAGTTCGCCTAGTGCACCCTTTAGGGAATTTGTGATCTCAAGACTCACGCAAGATATGATCTATTCTAAACAAAAAGGATTACGACAGACAGCATGTTTCTAGGAACAAAACGGGGGTAAACCATTTTTTATCGAGCCACAATAAAAATAGAATACCTCTCTTTGAACCTAGGAAATAGTTTAAGATCGATACTAAACTAACGAAATCGTGAGACCGATTCACAAAATATTGGTAATTGATATTACCGTAGTTGTGGGATCCTTTTTTCTTATCTGGGCCTTATCTGGCGGTTCCATCTTTTTACATCCTACAGGACCAAACAGCTACATGACATCTTTCCCTGTTGCGCTCATGTATACCGGACTAGTGGCAATCTTGATATTATTAGGTACTGTGCTTTTGTTCCTACCCCGCAAAAGAATCAAATGATTTTTATCAAAACAAAATGTATCTTTGAATTGTATACTCGTCTCTTACTCTGGAGTAATAACAGCGGTTGGATTTTCGTTATTGTGCTCTACAATGATTTTTACATTAGCGCTATCAGATCCAAACTCA
>Ga0209235_1001694_pt1 | contig 12117 bp, 13 predicted proteins | sample GraSoi013_1_20cm_4_FD_185817 | JGI IMG/M metagenome (GOLD analysis project Ga0209235, IMG submission 185817) | Grasslands soil microbial communities from the Angelo Coastal Reserve, California, USA - Sample 09_25_2013_1_20cm (SPAdes) (version 2) | ecosystem: Environmental > Terrestrial > Soil >...
AGGGCCCGTCGGCCGGCATGTCCTGTCCGTCCGACGAGCTCGGCGCGATGCTCGACGCCTACTACGGGCTCCGCGGCTGGGACCGGGACGGTGTGCCGACGTCGTCGCGGCTCGCGGCGCTCGAGCTCGGGTAGAGTAGGGCAGGTCCTCCGTCCGGGCGGATAGCTCAGCTGGGAGAGCGCGGCCCTTACAATCCTCGCCGTGGAGTCACGCCCCTCGGTAAGTCGCTGGCTTGCCGAGGGGTTTTTCTTTCTCGCGTTGGCTGGCGTAGGGTGGTTTTGGGCTGGTCCGAGCCCGCCACGGGCACGTTTCTGGGCACGTTTTCGTCTGCTTGACAGAAGCAACAGCCGCCGTATACATTGTAGTCAGTCGTGGATCAGCCGTCACAATAGGAGGAGGAGATGCCCGCCACGGCGGCCAAGAAGAAGAAACAGTTGACGCCCGTTCCCGTCCGGTTCGGTCAGGATGAGAAGTGGCTGTTTCGTCTCCTTCAGGCCCGGGCCGAGGCCAATGATCGCTCGCTCTCGGGCCAGCTCAAGCACTACGCTCGCCTCGCGGTCATCGCCGAGGACAACCCCGATCTCCCGCTCAGCATGATCCAGGGGATCCTGGAGGCACGGGCCGAGCTCCATGCCGGCCTCGGCCAGCCCTACCAGTGGGGCGTGATTGAGCCGTCCGCCTGAGCGCACCGTCGTTCAGGCACCCCGCTTCGGGAAGGCGAAGCGGCGGCTCCCGGCGACGGCGCAGCTCGAGGTGGACGAGGTCGTCAAGCGCATCATCACCGACCCGCTCGTCGGCGAGCCCAAGGTCGGAGCGCTCAAGGGTGTGAGGGTCGTCAAGTTCAAAATCCAGACGCTCCAGCTTCTCCTTGCCTACCAGTTCGACGCGAAGCGAAACGTCATCGAAGTCCTCGACATCGGGCCGCACGAGAACTTCTACAGGGAGCTCCAGAAGTATCTGGATGCGCGATGAGCGGCCGGCCCAGACTTCCGTCAACCCCATCCAGGAGGTCTCGGGTGCCGCAGCGGCAAGCCTCCTGACCGGCCTCAGCGTCGACGAATACTTCGTGCGCACTGACACCGGCGGGGCGAGCGTCCTTCTGACCGACGGGCTCGGCTCGACGGTGGCGCTAACGAATGCTGCACGGGCCGTCCAAACGCAGTACACCTATGAGCCGTTCGGTGCTACTGGCACCACGGGCGGGGCGAGCTCGAGTCCCTTCCAGTTCACCGTCCGGGAGAACGACGGCCTTGCTGGCCTCTACTACTACCGGGCGCGGTACTACCATCCCCAGCTTCAGCGCTTCATCTCGCAAGATCCGGTCGGCGTACAGGATGGGGACAACCTTTATGCCTACGTCGGTGGGAATCCGTTAGTTCGCGTGGATCCCTTTGGGCTCTCCTGGGAGTATTCGCAGTCGAGCGGCATGGTGATACATGTCGATGACGAATCCGGAACCAAGACAGCCGAAGGCTGGGGCTATGCGGGCGCTGGGGAAGGGCTCAACAACCCGGCGATGCAGCACGTCAGGGATTTGGGACCGCTTCCCCAAGGGTCGTATACGATTGGGCCGCAGCGGGATAATCCCATCTTCGTGCGCAATCGACGAATAACGCTTCCGGGATCGATGAGGCTGACTCCCACCGGCGACACGAACTTGTTGGGACGGCCGGGAGGCTTCCTAATTCACGGAGGAGACTACGAGAGCATGACTTCATCTCAGGGTTGCATCGTCCTGCCGCCGCAAATTCGCGATCGAATCGGTCGTAGCGGGGATAACGTGCTGAGGGTGGTGCCATGACGCGCTTTCAGGGACCCGTGATCCTTGTTTTCATTCTCATGATACTTGCCCCAGTAGACGCGGCCGAGACCGTACCGATTGCTGACGTGGGAGCGACGACATTGCGCGCTCAGTCAGGGACCTCGGTGGACACCCAAAACCGGCCATAGATGGACACCTGAAAACCGGCCATAGGAAGTAGGCGCTCAAGACGTTGACGCGGCGGTGAGGCTGTGAGCCTCTCCGCCGACATGGCCAATATCTTGAGCGACGCGAAGAAGCAGCAAGTCATTGCCCTGGGGCAGTTGGGCTGGACGCTGCGCCGCATTGAAGCGGCGACGGGCGTGCGGCGCGAGACGGCCGGGGCCTATCTCAAAGCTGCGGGGATCGCCGTGCGGCCCCCCGGGCGGTGGGGCCACCCGCCGGCAAATCCGGCCAAAGAGGTGTCCACCGACCCCCGTACGCCGTCGGCCGTCCCGCCCGCCCCGCCGGCATGGCCGCCCGGGCCTCAGCGGGCACCCACCGCCAGCGCGTGCGCGCCCTACCGCGAGCTGATCGAGCTGGCTCTCGCCCGGGGCCGCAACGCGATGGCGATCTGGCGGGACCTCGTCGACGATCACGGCTTTCCTGCCCAGTACGCCAGCGTGCGCCGCTTCGTGGGGAGGCTGCGGGGGCAGCGGACGCCCGAGGCGCACCCGGTGATCGTCACCGCCCCCGGCGAGGAAGGCCAGGTCGACTACGGCGACGGCCCGATGGTGCGCCACTCGGTCACGGGGAAGTACCGCCGCACGCGGCTCTTCCTTTTCACGCTCGGCTACAGCCGCAAGAGCGTCCGCCTGCTGACCGTCGCGTCGAGCACGCGCCGCTGGTGCGAGCTGCATGAGGAGACGTTTCGCCGCCTCGGCGGCGCCGTGAAGGTCACCGTCCTCGACAATCTCCGCGAGGGCGTGCTCACACCGGACATCTACGACCCCACCCTCAATCCGCTCTACCGCGACGTACTGGCGCACTACGGCGTCGTCGCACTGCCCTGTCGTGTCGGCGATCCCGATCGCAAGGGCAAGGTGGAGTCGGCCATCGGGCACACGCAGGCCGCCCTCAAAGGGCTGCGCTTCGAGAATCTCGACGCGGCCCAGGCCTACCTCGATCGCTGGGACGCCCGCTGGGCCGACACCCGCATCCACGGCACGACCAAGCGCCAGGTCGCGGCGATGTTCGCCGAGGAACGGCCTGCGCTCCGACCGCTGCCCGTCGAGCCGTTTCGCTACTACCAGTTCGGCACGCGGACGGTCCATCTCGACGGCTGTATCGAGATCGACTACGCGTACTACGGCGCGCCCCCTGGCTGGCTCGGCCACGAGGTCGCAGTCCAGTGGAACGCCAGTTACGTCCGCCTGCTGGATCCCACGACGGGGCAGCTCCTCCGCGAGCACCGGCGCCAAGCCGCGCGCGGGCGCCACGCGATCCATCCCGACGATCGGCCGCCGCGGACCCCGCCCACCACGGTCACGCTGCTGGCCCAGGCCGCCCGGGCCGGCACGCACATCGGCCCGCTCTGCGCCGCGATCCACCGGCGCGATGGCGAGGTCGGCGTGCGCCGCATCCTCGGGGTCCTCGGTCTCTGCAAGAAGTACGGGACGGCGGCCGTCGACGCCGCCTGTGCGGCAGCGCTCGAGCTCGAGGTCGCCGACTACCGCTTCGTCCGCCGCTATCTCGAGCGCCATCCCGCGGCGCCGCTCACGCTCCGCCAGGTCGATCCCCTCATTCGTGAACTCACCCACTACCGCGACGTCATCGCGCGCAAGACTCAGGAGGCGATCCCGACATGAACCTCGTCGAACTGCAACGCGCCCTCCGCCAGCTCCGCTGCTCCGGCATGGCCGCCGGCCTCGAGCCGCGGCTGCTCCAGGCGCAGACCGAGACGCTGGCCCCCATCGACTTTCTCTCCACGCTCGTGAGCGACGAGCTGCTCCGGCGGCAGGATCGGCTCCTCGACCGCCGCGTCAAACAGGCCGGCTTCCGCGACGTGGGCAAGACGCTCGACACCTTCGACTTCGACTTCAACAAGAAGATGAACCGCCGGCTGGTCTTCGAGCTCGCCACCGGCCGCTTCGTCGCCCAGCACGAGGACGGCCTCTTCCTCGGCCCGCCCGATCCAGCGACATAATACCCACCTCGCTATGTTCGTGAATCTTCAAGGCCCAGCTGCTCCGTCGATCGAGTTCGCGGAAGCGTCCCGCCCCGTTTGATCGCTGCGACCGTGCGTTGCACGGTTTCGAGGTCGAGATCCTCACGCCGAATCGCCCAGGGCGCACCGAGGATCGGCTGCCTCGCGGGCAGCAGGCCGCGCGTGATCATGCGGCGGACCGTCGTTGGGCTGACGCCGAGACGCGTCGCAGCGTCCGCCATGGTAAGCAGAGCCGAGCGGTCCACGCTTCGATCGAAGGCCGGGATGTGACGGTGGCTGCGCAGGTTCGCGACGCGAGACTGGGTCCACGCATGGCCCGCTCCCGTCCGATAGCCGAGGCGATTGAGGACGCGGGCGATGTGCTGATCGGACTGGGCGCGCGCCAGCTCCCGCACGACGTCGACAATCGGGCGATCGGTGACGTAGCGATGCTGTCCCTTCCGATTGCGTGGGATGACGAGCCGGGTGTGCTTGCCCCCTTTCCAGTGGATGATCAGGACGAGCTGCGGCGTCGCGCTGTCGACCGAGGAAACGACGATCTCTTCGATGAGGAGCCGCACGATCCGTTTCTTCAGCCGCATGTCAGTCGCCGCCCCGGTCCAAACGCGTGGGAAGTCTTCGGCGAGCTCGAGGAGCTTTGCGCGGTCGGGCGGGGTGGTCGCCGCAGCGTTCGCGTCCAGTGCGACCAACCGTTCTCCGAGTGTCTGTACCCGGGCGAGCGCCGTGTTCCAGCGCCGCTCCAGCGTCTCCGCGACCAGCCGATGCTCTGGCTCCACGACATCGTACTGGCGCCGGGCACGCTCCGCCTCGTACCGCGCCTCCCGGAGCTCCAGGTCCACGGCCCGGCGCTGGGCATCCACCTCGTCCGTCGCGGCGGTGCCCGTGGCCAGGGCCGCTTCGATGGCGCCGGGACGGAGGACCCGAAGGATCTCGCGCTCGATCGCCTCGTCGACGCGGAGGCCGCCAAAGGCGAGGCACCAGTCTGTCCCGTGATTGAGGGCCGCGCCCCGGCAGCTATACCGAGGGACGTACCCCTTGGTCCCCGAGTACGAGACATGCAAGCGGCGGCCACACCGCCCACACCGGAGCAGCCCCGGGAGCAGACTGGGTCCCCGTCGCACCGCGCCTCGCACCATCAGCCCCTTCATCTGCGCATTGTGGCCCACGAGCGCGAGAGTCCGCTCGTGGGTGTCCCAGGGAATATAGGCGTCGTGGTGGTCACGGAGCAACGCGATCCATTTCTCTCGCGGCCGCCGGTGGCCGCGGGTCTTGTGCGGCTGGCCGTCGACGACGGCCGTCCGGGTTTCGGTGCGCCCGAACGCATAAGCCCCCGCGTAGAAGGGATTGGTCAGGAACTTCAAGACCGTGTTGTACACGGGGAGCCGCCACGTCACGCGTTCGCCCCATGTCGGATCGCGATCCAAGGCGGGCAGTGACACCTGCTCCTGACGAAACCACAGCAGAGTCTGGCGGACGCTACCGACCTCGGTGAACTTCGCGAAGACGAGCTCGATGGCGTGCTGGACCCGCTGATCGGGATGCTTCTCGATCCGGCCGTCGCGCGTCTGGACGTATCCCACGGGGAGGCCAAGGATCAGGGCCCCTCGCCGCGCCTTCGCGAGGAGGCCTTCGTGCGCGCGCTGCCGAATCCACCCCAGCTCCGCCTCGCTGATCGTGCCCTTCAAGCCGAGCAGTAACCGATCGTTGAGCTGGCGAGGGTCGTAGACGCCCTCCGCGTCCACGATCAGTGTGTTCATCAACCCGCACAGATCGAGGAGCTGGTACCAATCGCGATTATTGCGCGCCAGCCGCGAGACCTCGAGCCCAAACACGGCGCCCACGTGGCCCAGGCTCACCTCGGCCACAAGGCGCTGAAAGCCTGTGCGGCCCACCGCGGTGGCACCCGACTTGCCCAGATCCTCATCGATCACGACCACCTGATTCCAGCCGAGGGTCCGCGCGTGCCCCTGCAGATCGTACTGACGGCGACGACTCTCGTGATGATGGCGGACCTGATCGAATGTGGATTGCCGCACGTAGACGAACGCTGGACGACCGAGATGCTCCGGATGGATCTTCTCGCTACTCATCGGCCGATCCCTCGGCGGGCCGGGGCGGAGTCGTGGCCTGCTGCAGGAGATCGCCGAGATACTCGCGGACGCGGTCGCGGATGTCGGCGGGCACGTCCGCCCATCGCATGGCGCTCGTCCACTCCAGCTCCAGTTGATCCTGGCCGGACCGCCGTCGTCGCATCGTGCCGAGCCTCCTTGTCTTCCGACATGGTCTCGGCCTCGATTGTTACGGGCGCCGCTGCCCACGGCAACGCACGAAGCAATCCGATCAGCGCTTCCAGCGCCGCCACGCAGACGCAGGGCTCGTCGACGAGCACCAAGCGCGCGCACTGCTCGCGCGAGGTCATCCATTCAGGCAGGAACGTCCACGTGCCATCGGGCAGCAGACACCGCAAGGCGCGCTGACCGTCTGGCGCCCGCTGGGCGCGCTTGACGGTCAGGCGCTGGCCGACGAGGGGATGCCAGGAATAGTGGATGACGACGGAACGCTGAAACTGTGCAGTATGTGACTGTTCCGCCCGGCACCGGCAAGAGCCATCTGGCCCAAGCGATTGGCTTCGCCGTCATCCAGCAAGGCCATCGCGTCCTCTACCGTGAGGTCCATGCGCTCGTCGACGAGCTGGCCGACGCGCAGCTCGGGGGCACGCGCAAGCCGTACCTCGCACAACTCACGACGGTCCCGCTCCTCATCATCGACGACCTCGGTATGCGTAAGCTCCCGCACACCGCGGCCGAGGATCTCCTGGAGATCGTCATGCGCCGCTACGAGCGGGCCTCGACCCTCATCACCTCAAACCGTCCCGTGGAGGATTGGGGCAAGCTCCTCGGCGACACCGCCGACGTCACCGCGCTGCTCGATCGCTTGCTCCATCACGCGCACGTCCTCACGTGCGGCCCGCGCAGCTGGCGCACCCGACTTCACAGCGACCGCAACGCCTCCTGAGGCCAGCAGCCGTGACTGACGCAGCGCGCGCCGGCCTCAGGCGCCACGATCGTCGAGGTGGGGGCTATCGTGGTATTCCCCTAAAACGAGACTTGCACTCTCATGAGTGAACGCGCTACAACACACCCGCTTGAGCGCCGCTATGGCCGGTTTTCAGGTGTCCATCTATGGCCGGATTTGAAGTGTCCACCGAGGGTCAGGGAAGCGCAGTATCGAGGCTTCCATCACCACGGAAAGACGGCGAGCGGCATTGCATGAGGATGAAGACGACTCGACAGCTCCAGAACGAAGTGTAGTTCGAGCCATTACCATTAAGATGAACGGCCAAAAGATCCCTGTTCCCGGCTCCGTGTTCTGTGACCTGGTCTTGCCGAATCGCGCCGAACTTGGGGTCGGACCTGGAATCTCGGTACTGACAATCCGAGGCGGTGACGCGTCAGCGTCCTATGTCGTCCGTATCGAGTTCGATTCAGACCGTGTTAAACGGACGACGTTCGCGAGTTCGTTGATACCTGACAAGCCGCTACAGATTACAACTTTCTATGAACGCACACTCGATGACCGGCCGCTGAAGAAGCGGTAAAGCCCGCCAGAAAAACGAGGGCATCGACCTCTAATACTCTCGGGCGCGGTACTACCATCCCCAGCTTCAGCGCTTCGTCAGCGAAGATCCGATCGGATTTCGCGGTAGGGACTTCAACCTCTTTGCCTATGTCCGAAACAACCCTCTGCGGTTCATCGATCCGCTTGGGCTCGACTATCTCGATGTGAACGTATCAGCAGGAACCCCGTGGTTTGTCGGCGGCACGGGGGGAGCTATGTTCCAGGGTGGATGCGTTTATCCTTATGTGGGCGGTGGACTGGTAACGCCTGGCGCGAGTCCGGCGGTGACATGGTCTCCGAGCAGCGTGACGACAGGTTGGAATGTGGGACTTCAGGTAAACTTCGGGCCCGCCTTCCAAGTCGGCTACTCGTTCGGTGAAAACGGCGGGTTCTTCTGGGAGGTCGGTGGCAGCATGCCTCCGGGCGCGTCGCTCACGGCCTACTACGTGTTTGATCGAGTGTATTGCAAGCCCAAAGCGCCTGCGGTCTCGAGCAAATCAAGCCAGTAAAAGAGGTGACTCATCGATACGTTAATGAGTGTGATCGCTGTGCTCGTCGGAGCGAGCTTAGTACTCCTACGCAAGCGGTTCGCTCAGTACACCATACGACAGCAAAATCGGGTGTGGGGGTTTCGGTTCGGGGACAGCGCTACGCGGTCGGCCGAGGTGGTTGCCCTAGTCGTTGGAATAGGGTTCGTCGCGATAGGCATCTTGGCGACACTTGGAATTATTCGGCCGAAATAGTCTGTCGCTCCGCGGACCCGCATCACGTGTACAGAGACGGCAACATCCTTTGAGGTGACTCACCTCCAAACGGCGTGACTCACGCGTCCCTCTGTCGTGGCGCGACCTTGCGTCGCAGGTGAGTTGACGCTTTATCTTGCCCTCCCTCCTTTTGCTCTCCGCCCCTCGACGTTTCCCCATCTCTACTCGCCCGCCGGCTGAATCCCGCGCGCCCGCGCGCTGGCTCCGAGAGGCCGGCCCCGACGTGGAGGTGACTGGACTGCGATGTTGGGCCGCCTCGGCGGCCGTCACTCGCGACCCACCCAGTACGCAGGGCGCCGCTTGAGATTCATGACCGCGAGGATCCGAATGCTGTCCGGCTTGACCGTATAGAGAAGTGCGTAGGGGAATCGTCGGAGGACGCGACGGCGAACAGAACCGCGGAGAATCAGCCCGCTTCAGGATTCTTCTCAATTGATCGTAAACACCGATCCACCTCACGGAGGAAGGAGGACCCCAGGCCCGGTTTCTCGAGATCGTAGTACTGTGCCGCCTCGTTCAGTTCGCGATCGGCGAGCCGGTGAAACTCGGGTGGGCCCATTCATCTCAGCTTAGCCCGAGCGTCCCGAAGCACATCGGCCGCTGGCCGGCCGGTACCCGGTGCTGACTCCCAGTCGGCATCGCGCCGCTCGGCCTCCTCCGCCCACAGGCGGTCGTTTTCCTGATCCGAGAGAGTCTCGAGGCTTGCAAGGAGTTTTTCGGCTAACCGAGCCCGGTCCTTTGGATCGAGTTTGAGGGCCTCCGCCTCGATTTCTTCGACGCTCATGTCCGTCATTCTATCACCAGCCCGCCGGTCAAAGTTTGTCGGAGGAGTTGATCGGCCGCGGGCTCGGAATCCACTGGCCGGACCTCGGCGAGGATCTCTCGGTTGCCGAGCTGCTCTCCCAAAAATTCTGAAGAAATCCGAGGTCTCGGTCTACGAATCCCACGGCCTTGAGAGGTGTCCGTGTGGCCGGCCTGAAAATCTCAACAGTCCGGACTCTATGGGGACTGTGGAGCTTGCCTGGCCGCCGCACGACCTGCGGGCACGCCAGATCCGCTACTACTATAATAGCTTCGGGCAGCCACTTGACCGCGCCGGCAAGCCGGGTCCAGAATCTTTGACCCATCATTCGCTTTGCGACGGAGGGGTATTCCCAGGATTGTGGTGGTTTGGTAGATGACGAAGGAGCCTCCGACGACACGGAGGACTGGGACGCACGAACGCGTCGACTTGCCGATAGCAGGTCACGTGCTATCACGGTGCTGTATTGACTGGGCGATAACGCTCGAGTTCCTTGATGGCTTTCCAGAAACCCGCATCAGAATCGGTGGGTTGTTCAGTCTACGGGAGGGAGCTACCGAGCTCACGATCAATCCCGAGGATCCATTGAGTGCAGGCAAATCGGTCGTTGTGGTGAGGAAGAAGGCAGCGGGTGGCGTTGCGCTTGGAGATGGAACGTTGAATCTCGAATTTACTGACGGGATGCAACTAGTGGTGCCACCGAGACCGGCGTACGAAGCATGGGAGCTATCCGCGTCGAACGGGCTCAGGCTCGTCTCAATGCCAAGTGGTGGTCTCGCTGTCTGGGATCCGTTGAGCTAGTCTCGTCATAAGCGACGTTGGCCTCGTCCACTTTCTGGTCTGACTCACCAGTTCCCGCGTCGCCGCTCCAGGTGCGACTCGCTGTCCGGCGGTTGACTGTCTTTTGTGCTCTTGCTTTGATAGTCATTGGTGGTGCCGCAGACTTGCATGCTGCTGCATCAATCGTGGCCGAGATGCAGAGCGCCGACATCCCTGAAGAACTGCGACGGCTGAAGGACGCGGACCCGGCGGTGGACGTCGTAAACGCCGTGAAGAGAGGCGATCTGCGTTTCCTGGCAGTGCGAGGCTTTACGGTTGAGGTGCCTGGCGTACCAAAGACCTCTGAGGGTGGGCGCTCCTCGGAAAACATGGGACCAGAGAAATCGAAGGCACGGGGGACGACAAGATGATCGTCGACCTGCAAATGGCGGCGATGCGTTACGCCGAGAAGTACGATCGCTTGTTGTTTGAGCACCTGAAGGCCCGTTAGCCTCGTAAAGGGCGGTAATTCCCCGGTATTCGGCCTTAGCGCTCCCGAGGTGACTCACTTCCTGCGGGCGTGACTCACGACTCCCTGTCGCGGCGCGGCCTTGCGTGACAGGTGAGGTGAGTCTTTCTCTTGCCCTGAGACGAGCGGGGTCTCGCCGCTACGCATTCCACGACTCCATCCCAGTTCCGTTTCCGGACCCGGCATCGGTCCGCCGTCGGACCCGTTCTGGGCCCGCCGCCGGCCCGCCTCAAGGCACGATCCCGGTCCACGAACGAGCACAGCGTCTCGACCAGGAGCAGCCACAGGTCAATCACCTCGCCGAGCAGGACGCGGTATTACCCAGCGTGCGCGCCGAGCACGCGCTGATGAACCTTCGCGGCTCTCTTTTCTGCGCTCTGGCCGCGGCCCGCATACGGCCCTCGCGCCGAGATGGCCGATTGCGTCTGCACTCGCAGAGGGCCGCGCGCCGCTCAATGGACGCGCGCACTTAGGGGCATCCGGCCCTCCCCTTTATCTTGCCGTGCCCCGGCCTGGTTCCTGACGTCAGCCATTCCGAGATTCCAGTCGTCCGGCGGGGCTTCAACCGCCGCACCACCCACGCCACATCAACCGCGCTGGCCCCGACGTAGTTGTTCCGCCGGCCCCACACCGCACCGAAACCGGCACTGCTGCGATTTGCGCCGGTGCGATGCAAAACACCGCACGCGCGCGGGACGCGTGCACGAAAGATCATCTCGATCTCGGCGACCACGGCGCCTTCCGCACAGAGGACTTGCGAGACAGTGCAAAGTAGCCGGGCGACGCTGGCATGCCTTTGGCTTACAGCCCGGGAATATGAAGGGCGCCGCGGCGCCGGCGAGTGCAGTCCGGAGACAGCTATCGCTGCAGCAGCGGGCCGTCGAGCAACTCAGGGCACTCGCGAAACCGTATCGGCTCCGGGTCCAAGTCGACGCCGAGGGGTTCCCATTCATCCCCGGCCGGTACGGCCAGATCGAGTGGCACTGCGACGGCGTGAACTGCTGGTCGTGTGCGCTTCCGGGCCAGCTCGCCCTGGCGGTCCACACTGACCGCCCACGCCTCTTCGAGAAGCTGTGGGTGATCCCGGGTGTCAGGCGGCACCAACGGGCGACACCGAGATGCGCGCCGTGTTCCCGCCCGACGCGCTGGAGCAGGTCGCCCTGGTCATCAAGGCCCGGCGCCGGCGCTCGCTGTCGCCCGCAGAGGCCCGCCGGCGGGGGTTCAAACCCACACACGGAGCGACCTCAGAACCCTAGAAGCGACGATCGATGGACACCGAGGGCAACGGGCTGGGTGAATCGACGAACGCAAGCCCGAAGTCTGGGATTCGCACCGGCGGCCCGGGCGACCGAGTGAGGGGCGCACCGGTGAGGGAGGCGCCCCTACTTAGGCCGGGGCGCCTGTTCGACGTGGACCGAGCCGCCGCCTACCTCAGCGTTTCGCCGTGGACCGTTCGGGACCTCGAGGCTGCGGGAACGATTAAACCTGTACGCGTGCCCCTTCCAGGGGGGCGTGAACTGCGGAAGCTCCTCTTCGACAAGGCGGACCTCGACGCCCTGATCGAAACATGGAAGACTTGAGCCCTTGTCGCGGGAGCCTGAACTCACCGGCGGCGGGAGAAAAGAGCAGCAGATGGGGTCCCTGTATCGGCCGAAGTTGAAAAGCGGTAAGCCGAGC
>Ga0209235_1001695_pt1 | contig 12113 bp, 8 predicted proteins | sample GraSoi013_1_20cm_4_FD_185817 | JGI IMG/M metagenome (GOLD analysis project Ga0209235, IMG submission 185817) | Grasslands soil microbial communities from the Angelo Coastal Reserve, California, USA - Sample 09_25_2013_1_20cm (SPAdes) (version 2) | ecosystem: Environmental > Terrestrial > Soil >...
GCGCCATCGTGGGTAAAGATGGCCTGATCACTGAACCGGAGCAGCTTCGCACCTACGAGTGCGATGGCCTGACCAATTTCCGCGTGGTGCCCTCAGCGGTCGTACTCCCCACTTCCACCGAACAAGTTCAGGGGGTGGTGCGCACCTGTCACCGCGAACGCATTCCCTTTGTCGCGCGGGGGTCGGGAACCGGCCTCTCCGGCGGCGCGCTCCCCATCGAAAGCGGGATCGTCATCAGCCTGGCGCGGCTGAACCGCATCCTCGAGGTTGATCTGGCGAACGCGCGGGTGGTGGTGGAGCCAGGGGTGATCAACGCCAGCGTGACGCAGCAAGTGTCCCCCAACGGTTTTTTCTATGCGCCCGACCCATCGTCGCAGCAGGTGTGCAGCATCGGCGGTAACGTAGCGGAAAACTCAGGCGGCGCGCACTGCCTGAAATACGGTTTCACCACCACGCATGTGCTCGGCCTGGAAGTGGTGCTTCCGGATGGCTCGTTGGTGCACCTAGGCGGCAAAACGCTTGACCGCCCTGGCTACGACCTTGCAGGCGTGTTCGTCGGCTCGGAAGGCACGCTGGGCATCGCCACGAAAATCATTCTGCGCATCGTGAAGCGGCCCGAAATCATCCAGACGCTGCTGGCTGCGTTCAATTCCACCAACGAGGCCGGCGCCGCGGTCAGCGGGATCATCGCCGCCGGCATGCTCCCCGCCGCCATCGAGATGATGGACAACCTCGCCATCCAAGCCGCGGAGGCGGCGGTCCACGCCGGCTACCCGAACTGCGGCGGGCTGCTGCTGGTTGAGCTGGATGGCCCTGCGGCCGAAGTCGAACTCCTGATGGCGCAAGTAAAAGAGATCTGCACCGAGTGTGGCGCATGGGAGATTCGCGTGGCGCAGTCGGAGGAGGAGCGCGCCGTCATCTGGAAGGGGCGCAAAGCTGCCTTCGCCGCCATGGGCCGCATCTCGCCCAATTACATCGTGCAGGATGGCGTGATTCCGCGCACGGCGCTGCCGCAAGTGCTGAGCGAGATCGAGCGGCTGAGCGCCGAGGCCGGGCTACGCGTGGCCAATGTCTTTCACGCCGGCGACGGCAACCTCCACCCGTTGGTCCTCTACGACCGCCGCATCCCGGGACAGGAGCACCTCGCGGAGGAATTGGCGTTCAGCATTCTAGGACTGTGCGTGAAAGCCGGCGGCTCGATCACCGGCGAGCACGGCGTGGGGGAGGAGAAGAAAAAGTTCATGTCGGTAATGTTCGCCGAGCCCGACCTCGATACCATGCAGCGCGTTCGATGTGCCTTCGACCCGGAGCGACTGTCGAACCCCGATAAGGTTTTTCCTCGGCCACGTCTCTGCGCGGAGAAACCAGGGCCCTATCAACCGCACCCCCTGGAGGTCGCGGGTGTGGCGGAATTGTTCTAGTCTTCGGCTGTTCGGAATCCTCGCAAAACGGCGGCCAGCTAAGCTCCGGAAGGCCGCACTACAGGATCGCTTGCGAAATCAATGTCATGTCAGGGTCTCCTGAAGCAGCGATGAAAGCCCAAATGGCAGCGCCATGGGCCGAGCTTGCCGCAATCGTGGGAAGCGACCACTTGCGCGCGGCTACCCCCGCCGATGCTGTCGACGGCGTTCCGGCGCAGATGGTCATCAAGCCGGCGAGCGCTGACGAATTGGCTCGAGCGCTCCGGGTGGCCAATGCTGCGGGTCTCAGCGTGATTCCCCGAGGAGGTGGCACCAAGCTCGGCTGGGGCAACCCGCCGCGGCGGGCCGACCTCATCCTCTCAACCGCGCGCCTTGATCGCGTACTCGAACACGCCTGGGGAGACATGACCGCCACTGTCCAGGCGGGCTGCACCGTCGAGCATTTTCAGCGCATCCTTGCCGAACACAGGCAGCGCCTTGCCCTCGACGCTCTGTGGCCTGAGCGCGCCACCATTGGTGGCATGCTCGCTGCTAACGATAGCGGGGCGCTGCGCGTGCGCTTCGGCGCGCTTCGCGATTTAATCATCGGCATCACCCTGGCTCTCCCCGACGGCACGCTGGCCAAGAGCGGCGGCAAGGTCGTCAAGAATGTCGCGGGATATGATCTGCCGAAACTGGCCACGGGTTCGCTCGGGACCCTTGGCGTTATCACCGAGGCCGTGTTCCGGCTCTATCCGCTGCCGCGCGATGTTTGCAGCATGAGCTTGACGGCCGCCTCGACCGATACCTTGTGCCAGATCGTGCTTGCCGTGCAGGATTCGCGACTGGCCTTTACGGGCCTGCAATTGCGCGCGGAGTCCGAGGGCCCTCCTCAGCTCGACGTGCGCTTTGAAGGCACCACGGCCGGCATCCAGGCTCAAGTGAACCAGTTGCTGCAACTCGCTAAGCATGCGACCCAGGTGGATATCCCACCGAACGCCCCGGATATCTGGAAGGCGCGCGAGGCGCTGTGGACAGGGACAGAGCCGGCGCTTATAGCAAAATTCAGCGTGCTGCCCTCGCAACTAAGTTCTTTCTGCGGGCTGGTCGCGCGGGTCGCCCAGCCGCTGGGTGTTACCTGGAGGTTGGTGGGCCAGGGCTTCGGCGTTGGTTTTCTGCGCTTGGAAGCGCAGCGAGAGCAAAACGAGGCAGCGCTTGTTTCCGCAGTCGGAAGCTTGGCCAGCGAACTCGAGCAACTTGGCGGGACACTGGTCGTGGTGCACTGCCCACCTGCGATGAAAGTGGGCTTCGATGTGTGGGGCTCGTCCGGCGACGCGCAGCCATTGATGCTGCGCGTCAAAGAGCAGCTCGACCCGGCCGGGACGCTCAACCCCGGCCGGTTCATTGGGGGAATCTGATGCCAGATCCAGATGCGCCCGAGACAGTCCTTGCCAGCCCTGCGCCGAGTGTCTTCGACGACCACAATGCACCCGCGCAGAAGTTGATCGACGAATGTGTCCACTGCGGTTTTTGCCTTCCCACCTGCCCCACCTACGCCCTGTGGCACGAAGAGATGGACTCTCCCCGCGGCCGCATCTATCTCATGAAACTCGGCAGCGAGGGCAAAGTCAGCATGACGAGCACCTTCGTCAGCCACTTCGATCACTGCCTAGGATGCATGGCCTGCGTTACCGCGTGCCCGTCGGGAGTGCAATACGACAAGCTCATTGAGGCCACGCGCGCGCAGATCGAGCGCCACTATCCGCGTTCTTTCGGCGCACGACTTCAGCGGCGCATGATCTTCGCAATCTTCCCGCATCCCGGCCGGCTCCGGCTGTTGCTGGGGCCAATCTGGTTATACCAGCGACTTGGGTTGCAGTGGCTTGTGCGGCGTTCGGGCCTCTTGAATCTTCTGCCACCGACGTTGCGGGGGATGGAAGCGCTGCTGCCCAGTGTTTCCCTGCGCGCGCTGCGGGCGCGGATGCCCTCCCATATGGTTGCGCAGGGTGGGACGCGCCGGCGTGTCGGGCTGCTGCAGGGCTGCGTGCAGCGAGTGATGTTCCCTGGCGTCAATGGGGCGACCGCGCGCGTGCTGGCGGCGGAGGGTTGCGAAGTGTTCATTCCGCGCGGGCAAGGCTGTTGCGGCGCGCTGATGATCCACGCCGGGCTGGAAGAGCAAGCCCTGGCGCTGGCCCGGCGGCTGATTGACGCCTTCGAGCGCGCCGAGGTCGATACCATTGTGATCAACGCTGCCGGCTGTGGCTCGAACGTAAAGGATTATGGCTACCTGCTGCGTGATGACGCGGCCTACGCCGAGCGTGCCAAAGCCTTCTCAGCCAAGTGCAAAGACATCTCCGAGGTTTTAGCGGAACTCGAGCCACGCGCGCCGCGCCACCCGTTGCCCCTGCGCGTCGCCTATCACGATGCTTGTCACCTGCAGCACGCGCAGCGCGTCCAGGCCCAGCCGCGGAAGGTCCTGAAGACCATTCCGCAACTCCAAGTGTTGGAAATCCCCGACTCGGCGATCTGCTGCGGCTCCGCAGGCATCTACAACCTGATCGAACCCGGCCCGGCGCAGGAATTGGGCGATCGCAAGGTGCTGAATTGCCTTGCCACCGGCGCAGATCTGGTCGTCTCCAGCAACCCGGGCTGCCTGCTACAGATTACCGCCGGCCTTAAGCGCGCCGCTCGCACGCTGCCCGTCTTGCACATGGTCGAGCTACTCGACGCCTCCATCCGTGGCACCCCCGCCTCTTCCCTGCTGCAGAACGGCGCTGCAAGACACTGAGTCACTGCAACTACCGCAGCAGGTCGGGGAATCGGAGACGCGTTGCCAGCTTAACCCCGCCGCTCATCCTTACCGTCATTTCTTTTTAAAGTTTACCTTTTCAATATCTTATGGCCACAGACCTGAGCGGATCGGAAGCGCAATTCGGTTAAATGTTCAGTAGATACTTCATACTTTAAAAATTCGCTGATTACAGTAATTATACGAGTGTTAATTAAAGGATGAATGCCGATTGTCTTCTTGCTTGCTCTGCCTTATGTGTGCGACGCGTGGGTTCAGCACCATTCGTGAACAAGCGGCCCTAAATCTTTCGTCATACACGTCGCAAGCCCCCAACTCGCAAACTCGCTCGGACCCCAAGAAACATGCTCTGACTTTCAGGATACACCTTGTTACCTTCGCATGGTAATTTCAGAGGTTAGCTGTGCAGATGACCACAACCAGTCCTGGGCATCTGTGTCCGGCCTTCAGGGAGCCGACTTGTAAGCTCCTCAACCAACACGCTGGCGATCCCCGGGCGGCGTATCTTTCCAATGCCCTCCTGGGGCTGTGCAGTCGAACGGAGCCGTGCGAAATGAATCGCGCCCGAGAGTTGACGCATGGCGAAGCTCGGCCAAGGAGCGGCACCGATGCTTACATTACAAGGCAAGGTAACTGAGTTCAACGGCTAGTGGCGACCCATTCGGAACGCAATCTAGCCTTCGGCCATTCGGTCAATCCTCAAATCCAAGCCTGAATACACTCTGAGGGCTTCGTACAACACGACAAAATCTTTTGGGTTAAACCTCAAAAGGCTTGTTATCTCCGAGCTGCCCAGCCAGCAGGCTATAGTCTCAATAGTAGCGCTCTATATAATTTCTTTACTTTAAAGTACTTAGCGAGGACTCGGCACTCGTTTCGAGGGGCCCTTTTGGAATCCCAATTGCTCTTGCACGGCGCTGGCGGTCGTGAAGGAGGTTTGGAATGGCTAGACGGCAAGAACTCGGTACGCAACCGGCCACGATCGAAGGTGACAGCAGGGACCTCAAATCGCACGGTTCGCTGGATGCCGACATCATCATCGCCAACGCCCCGGACCCCGTGTTCGTCTCCGACCTCGAAGGCAAGATCCTGCAGGCGAACGATGCGGTTTCCCAGCTGCTCGGGTTTCGCCAAGATGAGGTGCTCGAGCAGTCGCTCTCGCGCTTCATCACCCCCGATGAAACGCGGGAGTTCACGGCGGCACTGCGCGAAGTGGTCGAACGGGGTGTCATGCGGAACGTCGTCCTAAACCCTCGCAGTGCGAGCGGCGAGGTCATCCCCACGAGCCTGAACGCCTCTGCCCTGCGCGATCCTGACGGGCGGGCGATCGGGGTGATCGGCATCCTGCGGGACATGCGGGAGCTGGACAAGGCGCGAGCCTACGCCGAGAGCTTGATCAAGAACGCGCCGGACCCGGTGTTCGTTTCCGACCTCGAGGGGAAGATCCTGCAGGCCAACGACGCGGTCTTCGCGCTCCTCGGCTTCCGTCCGGACGAGCTGATCGAGCAGTCGCTCTCGCGCATCATCTCGCCCGCTGAAACGCGGGAGTTCCTGGCCGCCCTCCGGGAGGTCGTGGAGCGGGGCGTCACCCGCAACGCCCGGCTCAACCCGCGGAGCGCGAGCGGGGAGGTCATCCCCACGACGCTCAACGCCTCGGCGCTGCGTGACCCGGACGGCAAGGTGATCGGCGCCATCGGCATCCTGCGGGACATGCGGGAGCTGGACAAGGCGCGAGCCTACGCCGAGAGCTTGATCAAGAACGCGCCGGACCCGGTGTTCGTTTCCGACCTCGAGGGGAAGATCCTGCAGGCCAATGACGCGGTTTCCGCACTCCTCGGCTTCCGTCCGGACGAGCTGATCGAGCAGTCGCTGTCGCGCTTCATCAGCCCCGAGGAGACACGGGAGTTCACGGCGGCGCTGCGGGAGGTCGTGGAGCGAGGCGTCACCCGCAACGCCCGGCTCAACCCGCGGAGCGCGAGCGGGGAAGTCATTCCCACGGCTCTCAACGCCTCGGCCCTGCGTCACCCGGACGGCAAGGTGATCGGAGCCATCGGCATCCTGCGTGATATGCGCGAGTACGAGCAGGTGGTTCGCGACCTAGAGAAGTCCAAGAACGAGCTGCAGGAGAAGATTTTAGATCTCGAGAAATTCGAGGAAGTGGTGGTTGGCCGCGAGCTGAAGATGATCGCCCTCGAGAAGGAGCTGGAGAGCCTACGGAGGAAGCCGAAAGGCTGAGGGTGGGAGGAGCTGATCGCGATGCCGGAGACCGCGATAGAGGACTATCGGCCGGGGTTTGGGGGGCCCGGAGCGGCTACGACGGCAGAGAGTCGACTTCGCGCGCTAGTGGAGACGCTAGAACGCCGCCTCCGGAAGGGCGACGAGCAGCGCCGCGCGATGCTCCACATCGTGGGCGACCTGAACGAATCCAACAAGCGCCTCGCCAACCAGCGGAAGGCCATGCTTCACATCCTGGCCGATTACGAGGAGGACCGCCGGCGACTCTCCCGCCAGACCGAGCGGCTCGACAATTCGAGGCGGGCCTTGCTGCATCTCTTGCAGGGCTCGCACAAGGACAAGCTGCGTCTCGAGGTCAGCCGCAAGGCTATGATTCACATCATGGGGGACCTCCGGGAAACCACGGCCGAAATGCAGCGACGTGAACAGGAGTTGCGTGACAAGCAGGAGCAGCTCGTCCAAGCGGGAAAGCTCGCCACGCTCGGCGAGCTCACCACGGGCGTAGCCCATGAGCTTAATAACCCCCTGAATAACATCGGGTTGTTCGTGGGCAACGCTATCGACTTCTTGGAACTCGGCGTGAGGAACAAGGAGCAGATCGTCGGCGAGCTGCGCCACGCCATGCAGCAGGTGCAGAAGGCCACGGAGATGATCTCGCATCTGCGCACGTTCGGACGGGCGGCCCCCGTCAGCCGCGAGCCGATCTCCCTGAGGCAAGTCATCGATCGGGCGCTTTCCCTTGTGCAGCAGCAGCTCCGGCTACGCGAGATCGAGGTCACGGTCGACCTGGACCCGGAGGAGCCCGTGGTCGTCGGGAATCCGATTCAGCTGGAGCAGGTCTTCATCAACCTGTTGACGAACGCGCGCGACGCTATGGCCGACTCGCCACGCAAGGCGATTCGCATTTCGGGCTCGGTCGACTACGCTGCGGTGGAGGTCGCATTCGCCGATACGGGGCACGGGATTCGGCCCGGGCTCGAGCGGCGGATCTTCGATCCATTTTTCACCACCAAGGAGGTCGGGAAAGGCACGGGCCTGGGCCTGTCCATCACCTATGGGATCGTCAAGGAGCACGGCGGCACGATCTCGGTCGTGTCTCATTTCAACGAGGGTGCCACGTTCCTCATCCGTTTACCCCTGACCCCCGCCGATACAGAGGGGACCTCGCCCCAATGACGGCGTCCTCATGATCACGGGCCGCGGTGAGTACGAGTTGCGGTTCGCGCCTTCCGGAGCGCCGCCTGGGATTCCATCCGGAAGCCGATCGACCTAGATTACTTAGTGACGTCGTTGCGCCACAGGGTTTTCGAGCGCGAGAACTGAATCGCCGAGCAAAGGATCGGCAGTTGACCCTGCAGCGCGGCGTCAGCGAACTGGAGCGAAACATGGAAGGAGCTGGGGTGCTAACTCCGCCCCAAGCCGGTGAGGGGCGAGCGATGAAGCAGCCTCGCGTGCTCGTCGTGGACGACGACCCTGCCCTGCTGCAGGCGCTTCCCGAGGCCCTCCAGCTCCGAATGGCCGGCGTGACGGTCGATACGGCCGACTCGGCGGCCGCCGCGCTGGACCGGATCGCCGCCCGGGACTACGACGCGATCATCACCGACATCAAGATGCCGGGGACGAACGGTCTCGGGTTGCTGGCCGAGATCCGGACGCGCTGGCCCGACACGCCCACGATAATGATCACCGGACACGGCGAGCACGCGCTAGCGATTCATGCCCTCCGCGGAGGAGCCTACGACTTCATTCAGAAGCCGATCGACCGGGATTACCTTGTTGCGTCATTGAGCCGGGCGATTCAGATGAGCGAGCTGAGTCGCCGGGTCAGGGAGCAGCAACTGGCGCTGAAGCGCCGCGCCAACGACCTGGAGCGAACCGTCGAGGAGCGCACGCGCGAGCTGCGGGAGGCAACCAGGGTCATCGACAGCCCTTTGAAGTGGCTGACGGGCCCGAGTCGGCAAATGCAGAAGGTTGTTCAGCAGATCAGGCAGGTGGCCGACTCCCCGCTCACGACCCTCGTCGAGGGCGAGACCGGCACTGGCAAGGAACTTGTGGCTCGGGCAATCCATCACCTGAGTGCCCGACGCAAGAAGCCGTTTATCGCCGTCGACTGCGGCGCGATCCCGGATACCCTGATCGAGTCGGAACTGTTCGGCTATGAGAAAGGCGCGTTCACCGGCGCAGATCAGCGAAAGGAGGGGCGATTCCAGCTTACAGAGGGCGGAAGCCTCTTTCTCGACGAGATTATCAATCTTCCCCTCGCCACGCAAGCGAAGCTCTTGCGCGTGCTGCAGGAACGGCAGGTGCAGCCGCTTGGCAGCAAGCAGGCGCTCCATGTGAACGTTCGGATCATCGCCGCCTCCAATGTTCCCCTCGAGCAAGAGGTGCAGGCGGGCCGGTTTCGCCCAGATCTTTACTACCGCCTTAACGAGTTTGTGATTAGCATGCCGCCCCTCAGGGAGCGAGACGACATCCTTGACCTGGCGAACGGGTTTCTCGCAGAAGCCAGCGTGGAGTTCGGCCGCCCCGCCCGCGAGATCTCAGAGGCGACGGCCAAGGTCCTTCTGCGTTACCATTGGCCGGGGAACGTGCGGGAGCTCCGGAACGTCATTCGCCGGGCCGTCGTCCTCGCTTCAGACGTGATTGAGCCGGAGCACATGTCGCTTTTCGCCAACGACGCGTCCCCGGCGATTGCACTCCGGGACCAACCAGCGCCGGTCGGCCCCTCTCTAAAGGAGATCGCTGAGGCGGCCGCGGCGGATGCCGAGCGGCAGGCGATCCGTCAGGCGCTCCAGGCCACCGGGGGAAACAGGAGCACAGCGGCCCGACACCTCCGAACCGACTACAAGACCCTGTACCTCAAGATGAAGCAGTACGGCATACCTGCTGCGCGGTTCAGAAAGTCCCGAACGTCTCACCGGTAGGAAGTTGTGGCTATCCGCTCTGCTTGATCCAGTGTCCACACCTACCTCTTTGCTAGCCTCTCCCTGATGTCGTTTTTCTGAAGCATTCTCCAAGTCAAAGAGAGTTCTCTGTCTGCTGGCTGTCTGGCGGCCGCGCCATGGTCTTCGCACCATAATTGTGGCTAGCCACACTTCTCGGGCTAAACGGGTCCCGGACGAGCGAGAGATTCGACTGCATCGCAACTTCCTCAGCACCAAAGGTTTCTCCGTTCACTCGTGTTCAGACATAGCCGCCCCATAGGAGGCGCCTGCAACGGCACATGTTTTGCTTAGAGGTCAGGCGTTCCCCGCTGACGCGCGTGGGATCAGCACCATTCGTGAACAAGCGGCCCTAAATCTTTCAGAGAGGACGCACATGAACAAGACTACCCCCTTCCCTAGCTCTTGATTTAGCTCGACCTGTCGACAAGGACAGCGTACCAGCCCACGCTTGGCAGAGGGAGGAGGAAATGTACACAGCACATTACCGAGGGGCGGCTCACGTGGCCGTGGTCAGCGTGCTCGTTCTGATGTACTTCCTGCCCGCGTTAATAGCTCTTATCGCCAGAAGGAAGAATGCCAGGGCCGTGATGGAGTTCAATTTCTCGCTTGGTTGGACGATTATCGGCTGGGTCCTATCCCTAGTCTTGGCTTGCATGCCTGACGAGAGCGAAAGCCAAGGATCAGCGCCCGCACGTAGGTCACTCGAAGTGGTTCGGGTGTCGCTCGATGAGGGTAACGAGACCATCGGAATCACGCCAGAAAAGTCGACTAAGCGAATTGCGGACGCGTTTGCTGCACAGCGGCGTCGTTTGATCTTCGAAGAAGGCCCCGACGCGACCTAAGTGGGGCGATAAGGGACAGGAAAAGAAAGGTGGACTGCTTGCTAGAGGAGCGGCGGAGGCGGTGAGGGATGTGGCTGGCGCTAGTCCTTTTTTGCTGTCTGCAGTTTGGCGTAGTAGTTAGGCCAGCTTCAGACCCAGACCTTCTGCAAATCTACAAAGAGCAAACGCTGCGTGGTTCAATCACAAAATGCCAGAAGATCACCTCAGAATCACCTGGGACAGCATAACCGAACGCAACGGCGACATCGCCTTTACCTGGATCACGAATTATGAGGGCGAGGGCGAACGTATCTCAATTGTCCTTTCGCCGCGGATGAAGAACTGTGAAAGCTGCACCAAGATGTTGCTGCTGCACGAAATGGCCCACATCAAGTTGAGAAAGCGCAAAGTGAAAGACGTTCACGGCCGGGAATTCCAGCATGAAATGCAACGGCTTGCGCGCATCGGTGCCTTTCGGGATCTGTGGTAATGGACGCGATCTCTGAGACGCTTCTGAAGGCACCCTTCGATGATGCACTTCCGGACTGGAATGCGAACCACCGAGCCTGGAGCGACATGTACCATACGTACCATACGTCCCTCTGTAGATACGCACCTGCTGCGCGGTTCAGAAAGTCTCGAACGTCTCACCGGTAGGAAGTTGTGGCTATCCGCTCTGCTTGATCCAGTGTCCACACCTACCTCTTTGCTAGCCTCTCCCTGATGTCGTTTTTCTGAAGCATTCTCCAAGTCAAAGAGAGTTCTCTGTCTGCTGGCTGTCTGGCGGCCGCGCCATGGTCTTCGCACCATAATTGTGGCTAGCCACACTTCTCGGGCTAACGGGTCCCGGACGAGCGAGAGATTCGACTGCATCGCAACTTCCTCAGCACCAAAGGTTTCTCCGTTCATTCGTGTTCAGACATAGCCGCGCCATAGGAGGCGCCTGCAATGGCACATGTCTTGCTTAGAGGTGACGCGCGTGGGATCAGTACCATTCGTGAACAAGCGGCCCTAAATCTCTCAGAGAGGACGCACATGAACAAGACTACCCCCTTCCCTAGCTCTTGTCATACACGTCGCAAATTCCCAACACGTAAACTCGCTCCTGTCCTTCTCGCCGTCGCGGTGCTCACTGTGCTGGCGACGGGCTTGAGCCAACACTTCGGCGCTGTCCGTGCGCAAGCGCCTGCTCCCCCGCCACACGTGGTGGCCGGACTGGCGTCCCTGAAGACCATCGCGGTTCCGGTGCCGCGCAACCTCGCTGCATACATCAAAGACAGAACCGCGGCGATCGCTCTGGGCAAGGCCCTGTTCTGGGATATGGCCGTTGGCAGTGACGGCCAAGCGTGCGCGAGCTGCCACTTCCATGCCGGCGCTGACAGCCGGTCGAAGAACCAGCTCAACCCTGGCTTCCGCTCTGTGCCTCCGGATACGACTTTCACCGTGTTCAGCGCGGGTGGCGGCGGCCCCAACTACCAGTTGAAAACCGCCGACTTCCCATTCCACAAATTGGCCGATCCTGGCGATCAAAACTCTCCTGTTCTGTTTGACACGAATGACATCGCCTCCTCGGCGGGCGTCTTCGCTGCCGCCTTCACGGGCGTAAACTCCTCCCCCGGTCTTCTGGGCCTCAATGACACCGACAGGGGCAACATCGCCTCGCCCGACCCGGTCTTCAACGTTGGCGGCACCAACGTTCGTGGCGTCGAGCCGCGCAACACTCCGACGATGATCAACGCCGTCTTCAACCACCGCAACTTCTGGGACGGCCGCGCGCGGTTCGAATTCAATGGCCGCAACCCAATCGGGAAACTGGACCCCACTGCAAAAGTGCTGCGCGTCCCGATTCCGGGCGCTGCGCCCGAGCAGATCAGTCTGATCGATGGCTCCCACCCCGACCTGG
>Ga0209235_1001698_pt1 | contig 12091 bp, 7 predicted proteins | sample GraSoi013_1_20cm_4_FD_185817 | JGI IMG/M metagenome (GOLD analysis project Ga0209235, IMG submission 185817) | Grasslands soil microbial communities from the Angelo Coastal Reserve, California, USA - Sample 09_25_2013_1_20cm (SPAdes) (version 2) | ecosystem: Environmental > Terrestrial > Soil >...
CGCCACGATTTCCGTTTCCCGATTCCCGTTCTGGTCGTCGCCGGGCTCCTGGCGGCCCCGCCCGCCCCGGCCCAGGAAACCGCTTCGGACTCCCTCCTCACCGTCGAGCATTACCTCGACTGGGAGCAGGTCGCCGACCCGCAGCTCTCGCCCGACGGCATGCAGGTCGTCTACACCCGCCGCTACGTCAACAAGATCGAGGACAAGTGGGAGTCGGCGCTCTGGATCATGAACGCCGACGGCTCCAAGAATCGCTTCCTCGTGAAAGGCTCCGGCGCCCGCTGGTCCCCCGACGGCGCACGGATCCTGTACCTCGCCGACGGGGAGCCCAAAGGGACGCAGCTGTTCGTGCGCTGGATGGACGCCGCAGGAGCGACCACGCAGATCACTCACGTCACGGAGACGCCGGCCAACCCGCAGTGGTCGCCCGACGGCAAAGCGATCGCGTTCGCGATGTTCGTCCCGGACCAGGAGCCCTGGAAGATCAGCATGCCCGCGCCGCCGGCCGGCGCCAAGTGGACGGAGGCTCCGCGTATCGTCGACCGGCTGCATTACCGCCAGGATCGCGTCGGATTTACCGAGGCCGGGTACACGCACCTCTTCCTCGTGACGGCCGACGCTGGCACGCCGCGGCAACTCACGCGCGGCAAGTGGAACGTCGGCGCCCGCTTCGACGGGCTGTCCGGAAACGTGGGCTTCGACTTCACCCCGGACGGCAAGACGATCGTCTTCGACGGACTGAAGGAAAGCGACTGGGACAATCATTACCAGGATGCGCAGGTGTACGCGCTCGACGTCGCCTCCGGGGCGATCCGCCAGCTGACCAGCCGGCCCGGCTACCACGCGAATCCTCAGGTGTCGCCCGACGGCAAGCTGGTGGCGTTCGCAGGCTACGACTCGACCTCGCACACCCATACGACGAGCGATCTCTGGGTGGCTGGCATCGACGGCTCCGGGATCCGCGATCTGACGCGCGATTTCGACCGTGACCCGAACGAGCTGCACTGGGCCCCCGACGGCAGCGGCGTCTACTTCGCCGCCGGGGACCGGGGGGCGATCAACGTGTACTTCGCAGCCCTGCGGGGCGGCGCGACGCCGGTCACGACCGGCGCCCAGGTGCTCTCACTCTCGTCAGTGGCGCGCGACCTCACGGCCGTCGGGCTGCGCAGCGACGCGAACACGCCGCCCGACGTGGTGCGCTACCACCTGCGCCGGCCGGGGGCGCCCGTGCGGCTGACGGCCGTCAACGACGACGTGCTGGCGGGCAAGCGGCTCGCGAAGGTGGAAGAGGTCTGGTACACCTCGAGCGGCGGCGCGCGCGTCCAGGCGTGGATCGTGAAGCCGCCGGCGTTCGATCCGTCCAAGAAGTACCCGCTGATTCTCGAGATCCACGGCGGGCCGTTCGCGATGTACAACGTCGGCTTCAGTTACATGTTCCAGAACTTCGCGGCCGACGGCTACGTGGTGCTGTTCGTCAATCCGCGGGGCAGCACCGGCTACGGCAGCGCGTTCTCCAACGGCATCGACCACAACTATCCCGGCCCGGACTATGACGATTTGATGGCGGGCGCAGATACGCTCATCGGCCGTGGCTACGTCGACACGCGGCGCATGTACGTGTCGGGGTGCAGCGGCGGCGGGGTACTGTCGAGCTGGGTGATCGGGCACACGACCCGGTTCGCCGCCGCGGCGGTGCGCTGCCCGGTGATCGACTGGATCGCCATGGCCGGGGAGACGGACATCCCGCTGTTCACCTACAGCTTCTACGACGCGCCGTTCTGGGAGAAGCCCGACCAGTGGCTGGCGCACTCGTCGTTGATGTATGTGGGGAAGGTGACGACCCCGACGCTGCTCATGACCGGGGAGCTCGATCGCCGCACGCCGATCCCGCAATCCGAGGAGTACTTTGCCGCGCTGAAGGTGCGGAAGGTCCCGACGGTGCTGCTGCGCTTCAGCGGCGAGTTCCACGGCACCGGGTCCAAGCCGTCGAACTTCATCCGCACCCAGCTCTACATGATGAGTTGGTTCCAGAAGTACGGCGGGACGGCCGCGCCGGCGGTGACTAGTGCCGTTCCAACTCGTTTGCCCGGAGTTCCGTGAGCGATTCCTTGAATAGTTGGAACGGCACTAGCGGGTCGAACTGACGAACTGCTCCGCCTCGGTCGACCCCGCGAGCGCCGCCGTCGACGCCTCCCCACCCATGATGGCGGCGAGGACCTGGTCGAAGTAGCCGGCGCCCACCTCGCGCTGGTGCTTGGTGGCGGTGTACCCGTCGGCCTCGCGCGCGAGCTCCTCCTGCTGCAGCCGCACGTACGCGGGCATGCCCTCCGCCTGGTAGGCGTGGGCCAGCTCGAACGTGCGCAGCCCGATCACGTGCCAACCGGCCAGGGTGACGAACTGGAACTTGTAGCCCAGGCGCGCCAGCTCCGCCTGAAAGCCCGCGATCTCCCGCTCGTCCAGGTGCTGCCGCCAGTTGAAGGAGGGCGAGCAGTTATAGGCGAGCAGCTTGCCCGGGTAGCGCGCGTGAATCGCGTCGGCGAAGCGGCGCGCCTCCGTCAAGTCCGGCTTGGACGTCTCGAACCACAACAGGTCGGCGTACGGGGCGTAGGCCAAGGCCCGGACGATGACCGGCTGGGCGCCGTCGCGGACGCGGAAGTACCCCTCCGGCGTGCGCTCACCGGTGCAGAACTCCCGGTCCCGGGGATCGATGTCGGAGGTGAGCAGGGTGGCGCTCAGCGCATCGGTGCGGGCGACGATGAGGGCCGGGATGTCCAACACGTCGGCCGCCAGGCGCGCCGCGCTCAACACGCGAATGAAGTGCTGTGTGGGCACGAGGACTTTCCCGCCCAGGTGCCCGCATTTCTTTTCGGCGGCGAGCTGGTCCTCGAAATGGACCCCAGCCGCCCCGGCTTCGATCATCGCCTTCATCAGCTCGAAAGCGTGGAGCACGCCTCCGAATCCGGCCTCGGCGTCGGCGACGATCGGCGCGTACCAGTCGGTCGCCCGCCGGGATCCCCGCCCCTCCTCCCCCCCTCCCCCCCCTCCATCCTCGGCCCGCTCGATCTGGTCGGCCCGCAGCAATGCGTTGTTCAGGCGCCGGACCAGCGCCGGCACGCTGTTGCTCGGGTACAGGCTCTGGTCGGGGTAGGTCTGGCCGGCCAGGTTCGCGTCGGCCGCCACCTGCCAGCCGGAGAGGTAAATGGCCTTGAGTCCCGCCTTGACCATCTGCACCGCCTGCGCACCGGTAAGGGCGCCGAAGGTCGCCACGTACGGCTCCTGCCGCAGCAGGCTCCAGAGCCGGTCGGCTCCGTGCCGGGCCAGCGTATGCTCCACCGCGAGCGACGGCCGCAGGCGCACCACGTCGCCGGCCTGATAGTCGCGCCGAATCCCGTGCCAGCGCGGATCCTGCGCCCACCGCCGCGCCAGGGCATTTACCTCGCTCACAAAGTCGGGCTGCATGATCAACGCTCCTTGGTTGGGCCGGCGTCCAGCAGGCCGTAGGCCGGCAGCGTCAGGAACTCGACGAACTCGGCGGCCAGCACCAGCGCGTCCAGCAGCGCCGCCGCTTCGCGCCGGCGTCCTCCGGGTCCACCCAGCGCGGCCAGCTCCTGCTGCCGGACGACGAGATAGAGCTCGGAATCGACGAGACGCCCGTCGCCGAGCCGACAGCGGTGCCGCAGCCACTGCCAGAGCTGGGCGCGCGAGATTTCCGCCGTGGCGGCGTCTTCCATCAGGTTGGCGATCGCCACCGCCCCGGTGCCCTGGAGCCAGTTGTCCAGATACTCCAGCGCCACGCGCACGTTGGTGCGTACCCCGGCCTCCGTGATCACGCCGTCCGGGACGCGGATGTCGAGCAGGTCCCGTGCGGTGACACGGACGTCCTCGCGCTGCCGGTGTTTCTGGTGCGGGTGGGCGCCGAGCACGCTGGTGAACACCTCGGTCGCGAGCGGCACCAGGTCGGGATGTGCCACCCAGGTCCCGTCGAACCCATCGGCCGACTCGCGCTGTTTGTCCTCCCGCACCCGCGCCAGCGCCCGCGCATTCACCTCGGGGTCGCGCCGGCTGGGGATGAACGCGGCCATGCCGCCGATGGCGTGCGCGTCGCGCTGATGGCACGTCCGCACCAACAGCTCGGTGTACGCACGCATGAACGGCACCGTCATGACGACCTGCGCTCGGTCGGGCAGGACGAACTGGGCGCGGTTCCGGAACTTCTTGATGACGCTGAAGATGTAATCCCAGCGGCCGGCGTTCAGTCCCGCGCTGTGGTCCCGCAGCTCGTAGAGGATCTCCTCCATCTCGAACGCCGCGAGAATCGTCTCGATCAGCACCGTCGCGCGGATCGTCCCGCGGGGCAGGCCCAGCGCGTCTTGGGCGAAGCAGAACACGTCGTTCCACAACCGTGCCTCGAGGTGGGACTCGAGCTTCGGCAGATAGAAGTAGGCGCCCGAGCCCCGCTCCAGCAGCGCGCGCGCGTTGTGGAAGAAGTGGAGGCCGAAGTCGAACAGGCTTGCCGAGACGGGCTCGCCCGACCACAGCACATGCCGCTCGGGTAGGTGCCAGCCGCGCGGCCGGACCATCAGCGTAGCGGTGCGCTCGGCGAGCCGGTAGCGGCGCCCGTCAGGGCTCGCGTACTCCAGCGTGCGCCGCACCGCTTCCTGGAGGTTCGCCTGCCCCTGAATCACGTTCGCCCAGGTCGGCGACAGCGCGTCCTCGAAGTCCGCCATGAACACCCGGGCGCCGGAGTTCAAGGCGTTGATCATCATCTTGCGCTCGACGGGACCGGTGATCTCGACGCGGCGGTCCTGCAGATCAGCGGGGGGGGGAGCCACCTGCCAGGCGGCGCGGCGCACGCCGGCGGTGGCGGAGAGGAAGTCCGGCAGGGAGCCGGCGTCGAACTCCGCCTGGCGCTCAGCGCGGCGCTGCAGCAGGCCGGCGCGCGTGGGGCGAAACTCCTGCTCGAGGCGCCTGACGAATTCCAGCGCCTCCGGCGTCAGCACTTCCGCCGCCTCGGGCGGAGCGCTCGCCTTCACTTGCAGTTGTTCCTTCACCTGCACCCCCATGTCACCCCGGGGCTACAAGTTTCGAGCCAGGGGACGCGACCGGCCGTCGTGCCCTGCGCCGGGCGCGGCGACAACCGTTGTTGCGAATATGCTACACCTCTGTCTCTCCGGCCACGCGCACTCGCGACCCGTAGGCGGGCTACCCTGACCGGGCGATGCGTGCGGCCACGAGCCGCGAATCAACCCGGATGTTGTACAGCCCGCCGGTGGCGTCGTAGTTGTGCCCCACGAAGTACAGCTTCGGCTGGTCGGCACTGGTCACGCGGTCATCCCGGAGGGCGAACCCTTTAGCATCCCGCCGCACCGCGTCACCCAGGAACTCCAGCGCCGGGGCGAACCCGGTGGCCAGGATGACGTCGTCGAAGGGCGCGAACGCCCCGTCGGCGAAGCGCGCACCGTCTTCCGTGAACCCTGCGACGCCGCCCCGCACCCGGACCAGGCCGGCCTTGATCGCGTCCACGAGGTGGAAACCGATTACGGGGATCGCGTCGAGCGGACTGTAGCCGGGTCGGGGGAGTACCGGCGGCCCGCGGCGCAGGTCCGTCAGCTTGGCGACGCCGGCGACCAGCACTTCTTGCAGGCGGCGGGGGAGCTTGCGCACCCAGTAGGACACGTACTGGATCGGCAGTCCCAGCAGGGTGAGCGGCACCACGTTCGCGCCCGAGCGAACCGCGAGCGTCACCGTGCCGCCCGCACGCGCGATCTCGCTGGCGATCTCGGCCCCGGAGTTGCCGACCCCTACGACCAACACCCGGCGACCGACGAATGCATCCGGCCGTCGATACTCCACGCTGTGGAGCAGCCGGCCCGCGAAGCGCTCCATTCCGGGGAGATGGGGGCGGCGGGGATTGGCCACGATCCCGCTCGCTACGACGAGGGCGCCAGCCTCGAACTCGCGTCCGTCGCACTGCACCTGCCACACGCCTCCCTGATACCTGGCACCCGACACCTGACACCCTGTTTCGATCGGCAGCCCGAACCGCTGCGCGTAGTCCCGCAAGTACTCCCAGAACAGCGCGCGGGGGACGAACAAGGGGGCCGATCGCGGAAAGCCGAGCCCCGGCAGGCTCGACATGTGCTTGCCGGTGTGGAGCGTGAGGCTCTCATAGAGGTTCGCCCACGTGTAGCCGACGACCTCGCCCCCCTCGAGCACGTGGTGGGGAAGGCGACGGGCGGCGAGCTGTTGGGACGTGGCGAGGCCGGCCGGCCCGCCGCCGATGACGAGCGTCGGCAGGATGGCCATCAGCCGAGCAGCGCTGGGGCGTCCCGCAGCATCCCGTCGGCCACGCGATCGGCCAACGCCATGATCGTCACGTACGGATTGATCTCGAGCGAGTCGGGGAAGAGGGACGCGTCCGCGACGCGGAGCCAGGGCAGCCCGTGCACGACGCCCCAGGAATCCGTCACCGAGTCCGCCGCACTGCCCCCCATGCAGCAGCCGCCCATGAGGTGCGCCGCCGACAGAGAGACGCTGCCCTCGCGGAAGTACCGTTCGGAGATCCGCTCGTCGATCTGAGAGGCCTCGGCTTGCTCCAGGAGTGGCGGATCGGCGAAGGGGGTGTGCACCCGGACGGCGCCGGCCGCGAAGAAGATCCGCGCGGAGGCGCGGCTCCCGCCCACCAGGCCGCCCACGGTTCCCCGGGTGAAGTGGTAGTGCACCACGGGCTGTCCGGCGCGGTCCACGGCGATGCGGTTGCCCGGCGTCGCCCGGTCGCACGCCAGCAGCAGAATCATCTGCAGGCGCGGAAACGCGTGCATGATCGCGCTGTGGTCCGCGCCGAACCCCGAGAGCGCCTTCGCGGTAGTGAACGGGAAGTACATGCACGTCTCCAGGACGAAGGCCTCCTCGGCCGCCCGGTCCACGAAGTAACTCTTGGGGTGCCCGACGTCGTTGGTGATCGCCCGCGGATGCTCGGCCACCAGGATCAGAGCGGGATGGCAGGTGAAGCCGCTTCCGAGGGAGTGGGGAGTGGGGAGTGGGGAGCGGAGTAGGAGCGCTGTGCTGCCGATCGCGCCGCCCGCACACACGACCAGCTTCGCCGGCACGCGGTACTCGCCCGACTCCCATTCCGAGGGAAGTCCCTTGCCCCCGTCGGGCTTTTCCCGGACCCGTACGACCACGCTGCGGTCGGGCTCGATTCGTAGCGCTTCGGCGCGGGTCACGACTTCCACGCCGGCGCGCTCGGCCGCTGGGAGCTGCACCCGATTGGTCCCCTGCTTGGCCTGGTTGGGGCACCCCAGGTTGCAGAGGCTCGACCCGCGGCAGCCCGTCACGTTCACCGGGAACTGCTCGACCCGGTACCCGGCTCGTGCCCCCCCGTCCACGAACAACCGGTTGTTCTCGTTGATGCGCTCGGGTTCAAGCAGATGGACGTTGTTCTCCCGGAGATAGCGCTGCGAGCGGCGCAGCAGGTCGGCGTAGTCTAGTCCGGGAACACTCCAGCCCCGGATCACCCGCTCCGGCGCCGTCAGCGACGTGCCCGTGTACACCACCGTGGAGCCGCCGTAGGCGTGCGCGAACGCGAGCGTCATCGTCCCCTCGGCGGTGAGAAACCCGCCGCCGTCCGCGTACAGCTGGCTCGCCATCTCGAGCTCGCGTCCGGTGAACTCGTCGTCGGCGAGCCGTGGCCCTCGTTCCAGCACCAGGACCCGGCGGCCGCCCTTGACCAGAGGCGTGAGCGCCTGGGCCACTGTCCCGCCCCCCGCGCCGGACCCGATGATGACGACGTCGTACGTGTAGGTGCTCACCGCCGTGCCTCCCAGCCGCGTGAATCGGCGCGGTAGCCGATCTCCGCTGCGGCGCCGGGCCGCCCGTAGTAGCCCAGGAGAATCAGCGTCCGCAGTCCCCAGAATCCCCGCCGCACGAGGCGCAGCGGCGAATCCTGGATTCGCAGCAGGAATCGGTTGCGGCGCACGGGATCGAGCGCGGAGAAGCGCTTGCCATAATAGAGGAAGGGGAGCCACTCCAGCGCACGGATGAGCAGACGGAGCTGGCGGCGCAGCGCCGGCGGGCGCGACGCCAGCGCTCGCTCGACGATCCCCTCCACCTCGGTCCACCCCGCGGCGTCGAGCCGAGACGCGTCCGGCACCACCGTCTGCGCCAGCGCGCGGAAACCGGGACGGAGATCCTCGAGCACGCGCGAAACCTAGGACCCCGCCTCACGTCCAGCAAGAAAGTGGCATATTCGTCGGGGTGAGGCGAAACCATGAACGAGGAACTGGCCGGATACCTGCAGCAGATCGAGGCGGTCAAGCGGGAGGCGGAGACGTTCCTCACCGGCATGACGGACGCGCAGTTCAACTGGCGGCCCGGCCCCGATCGCTGGTCGATCGCCCAGTGCTTCGATCACCTCAACGTGTCCGTGCGGAAGACGATTCCGGCGTTCGACCGCGCGATCGCCGCCGCGCGCGCCCGAGGCCGCCTCGCGCCAGGTCCGTTCCGCTATGGATGGTTCGCCCGCTGGATGGTGGGGTCGATGGAGCCGCCGGTGAAGCGCCGGCAGGGGACGTTCAAGATCCTCCTTCCGGCACAGGAGGTCCCGCTCGCCCCCACTCTGGCCGAGTTCCGGATGGTGCGGGATCAACTGGCCGAGCGGGTCCGCAGCGCGGACGGGCTCGACTTGAAGCGGGCGCGGGTGATCTCGCCGGTGAGCCGCCTGCTCCGCCTGCCGCTCGGCGCGTACTTCGCGTTTGTGGTTGCCCATGACCGCCGGCACCTCTGGCAGGCGGCCAACGTGCGCGCGGCGCCAGACTTCACCCACCGTGGAAGCTGAGGTCGTTGGCGGGCGCTGAAACCCGCCCCGTCCTGCAACGGTAGGGCCCTCGGCCGCGTCTAACTTGGCAACACCCTTCCCTCGCGAGGTCTGTTGTGTTCCGCTGGCCGTGCCTGGCATTGCTCTCCGCGACCGCGATCCCTCCGCGTCTCTGCGCCCAGACTGCCGCTGCGGGGATTGCCCCGCCGCGCAAGCAGGTTGTGGCGACGCGGGTGCCCGGCGACGCCGTTCGGGTCGACGGCCGTCTGGACGACGCGGTCTGGGCCGAGGCGCGCTGGATCCGGGACTTCGTTCAGAAGATGCCGCACGAGGGCGCCCCGCCGACCGACAGCATGCGCATCGCCATTCTGTACGATGACGGCGCGCTGTACGTGGGCGCGCGGATGTACAGCCGCGACCCATCCAAGATTCAGGCTCCGCTGGCACGGCGCGACGACACCTCCCAGATCGAGCATTTGTGGGTGTCGTTCGATACGTACCACGACCGCCGCACCGCCTACTCGTTTGGCGTGACGGCGTCGGGCGTCCGGATGGACTTCTACCACCCGCAGGACAACGAGTACAACGTCGATGGCGGCTTCAATCCGGTATGGGAGGCGAAGGCCATCATCGACTCCCTCGGCTGGACGGCGGAAATGCGGATTCCCTTTTCCCAGCTCCGGTTCAACGATCGGGCGGTGCAGGTGTGGGGCTTCAACGCCGATCACTGGATCCCGTCGCGCAATGAGGACGTGTTCTGGATCCCCGTGCCGACAAACCGGACCGGCTGGTCTTCCTGGATGGGCGACTTGGTGGGCATCCAAGGCCTCAAGCCGTCCCGGCGCCTCGAGCTGCTCCCGTACACCGCCGGCACCTCGACGCTCACCGGTGCGCGCGATCCCAAGAACCCGTTCGACGATGGCAAGAACCTGGGCGCGCGCGCCGGCGCCGACCTCAAGATGGGACTCGGGCCGAACCTGACCCTCGACGGTGCCGTGAACCCGGACTTCGGCCAAGTCGAAGCCGACCCGGCCGTGGTGAACCTCTCGGCGTTTGAGGTTTTTTTCGACGAGAAGCGGCCGTTTTTCACCGAGGGCCGCCAGCTGCTCCGCGGCAACGGGCCCAGTTACTTCTACTCGCGTCGGATCGGCGCGCCGCCGCGCGGGGCGGTGAGCGGCGACTTCGTGGACTACCCACACAACAGCACCATTCTCGGTGCCGCCAAGGTGACCGGGCGTCTCGCCTCCGGGGTCTCCCTCGGGGTGCTGACGGCCGTGACCGGCCGGGAGAGCGCCCGCACGGTCGGGTACGACACCGTGAGCGGCGTCGGGACATTCGGACGGGTCGAGGTCGCCCCCGTCAGCGGCTACGGCGTTGCTCGCGTGCAACAGGAGTTCGGCACCAACGCGTCCGTGGTCGGCGTCACGCTGACCGGCGTGCACCGCGACGTTGCTCCGGGGACCGCGCTCGCTGCGCTCTACGACCGCGAAGCGCTCGCCGGTGGTGCCGACTGGATCCTCCGCTGGAACCGCGGCACTTACGAGCTGCAGGGCTGGCTGGGCTTCAGCCACCTCCGCGGCGACTCAGCCGCCATCAATCGGGTGCAACGCTCGGCCGTGCACTTCTTCCAGCGGCCCGACGCCGATTACCTCACGTACGACCCCACCCGGACCACGTTCACCGGCACGGTCGGCACCCTGCAGTTCAACAAGAACGGCGGGCGCCATTGGCTGTACGGGCTGGGGGCGGGGTGGGAATCCCCCGGCTTCGACCCGAACGACGTCGGCCGGCTGAGCAACGCCGACGGCCGGTTCGAGTACACGAGCCTGCGCTACCGCGAGACGCAGCCTGGGAAATTGTTCCAGAATTACGGCGTGGGGCTGTACACCAACGCCGAATGGGACTTCGGCGGAGACCGACAGTTCCTCGTGGCGGAGCTGGCGGGTGATGTGACGCTCCGGAACTTCTGGACGATCAACACGTACGTCGACGTCCTGCCGCGATCCTTCGATCACTCCGCCACCCGCGGCGGCCCGACGGTGGCGACGCCGCGGACGTGGGACGCAGTGGCGCGCCTCGGAAACAGCTTCGGCGCCAAGACTTCCTGGAACGCTCGGATTTACTACGGGCGAGACGAGCTGGGCGGCGAGACCTACCGGCTGAGCGGCGGCCTGTCGATCAGACCCGGCGCGCGCTGGCAGCTCTCGCTCACGCCCAACTACCTCCGATCCATCAACCCGCGGCAGTACGTCGCCACTTTCGGCAACGGCGGGCTGGCGACCTATGGCGGGCGCTACGTGTTCGCCTTCGTGGACCAGAGCACGTTCCTGACCCATCTCACGCTCGACGTATATGCCGAGCCGTTCGCCGCGAGCGGGCGCTACTTCGGCTTGGGCGAGCTCGCGGCGAGCCGCACGCTCGATCTCAAGCTCTATGGGACCGGCGGCACCAGCCTTTCCCGCGACGGGGCGGGGAACTACACCGTGATCGACGGCAGCGACACGCTCCAGATCGCCAACCCTGACTTCAACGTGCTGTCGTTCCGGAGCAACGTCGTGATCCGCTGGGAGTGGCGGCCGGGGAGCACGCTGTACCTCGTGTGGTCCCAGAACCGGTTCAACGCCGACACGAGGGGCCAGCTGGTGCGCCCTGGGAATCTGTGGGATTCGGTGCGGGCGACGGGAGACAACTTTCTGGCAGTGAAAATCAGCTACTGGATCCCGGTGAATTAGGACTGATAGCGGCTAGACGCACAGACGCACGGCGGAGAACAGGGCCGAGTGAATGGGAATGACCTGCTCACCCGCACCTGTTCCCCGCTGTGCGTCCGCGCGCCTAGTTGTTGCCGGGTCTGTTGCCCGATTCCTGCCGCAGTAGGGCTTGTTTCCGCTCCATCCCCCACCGGTACCCTCCCAGGTCCCCGTTGCTTTTCACTACCCGATGGCAGGGGATCACCAGCGCCGCCGGATTGCTCGCGCAGGCTCGTGCCACGGCGCGCGTGGCGCGTGGCCGGCCGATCGCCCGGGCCACCTCCGCGTACGACCGCGTCCGCCCGTAGGGGATCTTGCGCAACGCCTCCCACACTTGGCGTTGGAAGGCGGTCGCCCGGATGTCGAGCGGCAGATCGAGGTGCGGTTCGCGCCCGTCCAGGTAGCGCAGGATCGCCGCTACCCAGCGGCCCAAGTCGCCCCGGTCGCGCTGGATCTCCGCGCCGGGGAACTCGCCGCGGAGCTCGGCTTCGAGCTCGGGCGCGCCGTGGCCTAAACTGACACGGCA
>Ga0209235_1001702_pt1 | contig 12080 bp, 11 predicted proteins | sample GraSoi013_1_20cm_4_FD_185817 | JGI IMG/M metagenome (GOLD analysis project Ga0209235, IMG submission 185817) | Grasslands soil microbial communities from the Angelo Coastal Reserve, California, USA - Sample 09_25_2013_1_20cm (SPAdes) (version 2) | ecosystem: Environmental > Terrestrial > Soil >...
CGCCCAGCACGAACGCGGCGAACATCAGGTGGACCTCAGCGGCGATCCAGATCGCGGCGCGGCTGCCGATGACCGGGAAGTCCCGATACGCGCCGGCGGTATCGGCTGCAGCCTGGAGCAGCATCATGCCGCCAGCCATCAGCCGTCAGTCTCCGATACGAAAAACGGCTTGCGCTTGGAAAAGTCGATCGGCATCGCACTGCGGATTTCCGTGAGCAGCTCGGGCGTAATTTCTTGGAGTCCACGATCGCGAGCCCAGTCCTCGACGCGCTTCGCGACGACGCCACGCACGAACGAGGGGATACGATCGAGCCGCGAACGCGCCGCCGCCGACCACACGAGCGCGGGAGCAAAGTCTTTCCCATAACTGACGCTCACGGGTTCGATGATCTCGACGTCTTCACGGGGCTCATAGATGCATGAGGGATCGGCCGCGAGAACATCGCCCTCGAGCGCAAATGCGCGGGCCCGGCAGCCGCCGCACAGCTTCCGGTACTCGCAGCGCCCGCATTTGCCGCCAAGCGAGCCTTCACGGAGCTGCTGGAACAGGGGCGCGCTGCGCCAGATCTCGCCGAAGCTCTGCGACCGCAGATCGCCCGCGACCTCGGGGAGATAGGGACACGGCGTCAGCTTTCCGTCGGGCGTGATGCGGCAATACTGTGTGCCGCACGGACAGCGGGTTTCGTAATTGAGAATCGGCGAATCGGGATCGGTCGCATGCACGTGGCGCATGAAATGCGGCGCGCACTTGGCGCGAATCATCATCTGGCCGCGGTACTGCCGCTGCCAGCGCGCGAGGTCGGCGAGGATGGCTTCGTACTCGGCGGGCGCCAGGTCGGACAAGCCCGCACCGCGCCCCGTCGCGACGAGGAAATAACAGTTGAAGGCCACCGCACCCTGCTCCGCCGACCACTGCGCCAGGCGCTCCAGCTCGGTGCGATTTCCTTTGGTCGCGGTCGTCTGAATGATGAAATCGATGCGTTGTTCGCGCAGCCGTCCCAGCGCCGCGATCGTGTCCTCGAGTGAGCCCTTGCCGTGGCGGAAGTTGTCGTGGTAGCTCGGACGCAGGGAATCGATCGACACCGCGACGCCGCGCACGCCGGCCGCCTGCAGTGCCGTGATCCGCTCGTCCGTGAGCAGCGTTCCGTTTGTCCCGACGACCACTGTCGCGCCATGGTGTGACGCATACCCAGCGATCTGCGTCAGGTCCTGACGCAGCAATGGCTCACCGCCTGAGAGGATGATCATGGGCGCGGGATTCACGGCGAGCAGCTCGTCCACGATCCGCAGGCACTCCTGGGTCTCGAGCTCGGACGTCGCGCTCTCGTGCGGCCCCGCGGCGATGTAACAGTGGGCGCACTCCAGGTTACAGCGCCGCGTGAGATTCCAGGCGACGACGTGTGGAACGTAGCTCACTGCAGCAGCTTCTCGATTGCCCGCTTCGCGTCCTCGGGCGTCACGGTCTTCATGTCGACTGGACACTTCTCCATCTTCGCTTCGATATCGCGGATGGGGCAGCGCGTGATGCCTTGCGCCTTGGCTTCTTCGATGAACGCGCGCATCTCAGGCGACAGTGCGTCCTTCCCTTCAGCTTCCGCCCTGATTTGCTTCGCCCGCAGCTCGGTGAACATCACCATCATCGTGTCGACGTCGAACTCGTCGGCTTCGATCATCGCCTGCTTGTTGTCGTCCATCACCGGCGTGGTGACGCGCCAGATGTCGTGGTTCCGAGCGAAGCGCTCGACGGTGTTGCGCGCCAGCGGGCGGGCGATGAGCGGGACGAGCTGGAGCCGTTGCCACGCCTCCTGCGTCCATACGATCGGATCCGTCACCACCCGCTCTCGGATACTCACGTTTCCCGTCACAGGGCATTTCGTTTCGATCATGGGAACCGCCGACACGGGATCCGCGTCGGAACCCTGCACCTTCGTCGCCTTCATCTGCTCGGTCGCCTTCACCTCGGCGAGGGCGATTTCCTCGGCGCTGCCGATGCCCATGATCAGCTGCATGTGGGTCGGGAGGAGCTTCTGGATCGCCTCATCGAGCCACTTGTTCGTGACGGTGGGCGGCGGGCCGCCATTGCCCGCCTTTTCCAGGACGTACTCTTCGACGGCACGCCGCGCGATGCCCTGCGCGAAGGGCGGGACGCGCAGAATGCGGACTTCGGCTTCCGGAGCCCACGGCAGGCCCGCCTGGCCGTCTTCCTCGATCCAGGGGATGTCTTCCGGGCGAACACCGACGACCCCGGTCAAGAGCACGCTGCACGGCGCCAGCCGGACCAGGTTCTCCGACTGGCTGCCAAGCTCCGTGTCCTCGATGCGATGGGCGCCATGCCGGCCGATGACCAGCAGCGTGGGTTTGATCTCCTCCGCCCACTGCATGATCACCTGGAACGGCTTGCCGATGAGGATCTGCGTCTTGAGCGGTACGTCCGGGAACTGCTGCGCCATGACTTCGGCGCGTTTCAAGTTCGCCTGGCAGAGCTTCAGCAGCCCCTTGTCGATGATGTTGTTGTGCAGCTCTTCCTGTTCTTCAAACTTGAAGACCTTCGAAGCCTGATACGACAGCACGTCCTTGATGTTGTGGAAGACGACGTGGTGATACTCGACGTCGAACGCGCTGCAGACGTACAGCGAGCCACCGAAGTCTTGCGCCAGCTCCAGCGCGGCTTTCATCGCCTTATAGCTGTAGGACGAGCCGTCCACGCACACCATAAAGCGCCCGCCGGTGAGCGGCTGCTGATCGCGCACGATCAGCACGTCTTTTTCGACGCCGCGTAGCACGCGAGCCACTACACCACCGAGCTGCGAGAACTGCTGGCGCCCCAAGCCATGCGCGCCAAGCGCGAGCAGGTCATACTGCCGTCCCGACGAGCCGACGAGGCGCGCGGCCGAGTCTTCCTCTTCGGCGACGAGCCGGCCGTTCTCGCCGACTTTGACGTCGCTGCGGACCCTGTCGCCGCCGTCGTATCCCGCGGCGCGATTGGGGTCGAAGCCGATCAGGCCCGGCAGGCGCCCAGCCCCGCGGTTCACCTCGTTGACGATCTCTTCGTAATTGATTCCCTCAAGCAGCTGCCGAGTGAGGGAGACTCCGGCGGCCTCGCACCGCTTTCCAAGCTGGTCCAGAAAGCTGTCGGCTATCAGCTGTAAGCCTTTTTCAATCAGCTTGTCGTGGATCTTGCGCTGCCTCTTGATCTCTTCGGGGGTCTGGAACTGCGCGGGAAGGCCGGTTTCGAGCTGGCGGAAGCGGACATCGTGGAGGCGGGCGGCATAGACGTGGTTACCGGTGATTCTGCCGCCTGTTTTCCTGCACATCTCGATGGCGCGATCGACGGCCCAATCGGAGTGCTGCGAGTTGTCGACGGGAACGAAAATCTCGCGGTACACCACTACCTCCCCGAGTAACGCCGCTCGAGCGGGCCCTAAACTCTAGATGTCGGTGTGGATGCCGTCAGAGTTAGGGATATGTGCACGGGTCCCGATGCTGTCAAGGAACTTGTTCACAAGCCGCAGGGACGATCTGAGTGCCGTCTGCGTTCCAAACCGTAATCGCGTCCACGGGGCAGCAGTCGCACGCGCGCAATAGGCGCTCGCGCTCGACAGCGTCCGGTTTCACAAATACCGCCGTCCCACTCTCATCGAGCACGAAGGCTTCGGGAGCTTCGGTGATGCAGTCCCCGAAGCCGACGCACAGCGTGCGGTCGATGCGCACCCGCAGCTCGCCGACGCGGCGTTCTTCGAAGTCGCCCCCCCTCACATCCCTTCCAGGCCCAGCTCGGCGCGGGCGGTGTCCATGATGGCAGGCGTGATCTCCGTGATGCCGCGTTCCTTGGCGTAATCGGCGTAGATCTTCTTCACCATGCCGCGCACGAAGCTGGGAATGCGCGACAGCCGCTCCTGGGCGTCGTCCGACCAGGCAGGACCTCCCCCACCTGTAACCACGTTCGCACGGACCATCTCGAACGGCTTGGCCGGCACTGTGCGGCCGCCGATCTCCACGCCGAGCGATGAGACGAGCTGCGTCTCCATGGGATTCGTGAGCATCGCGACGACACGGCCGCATGTGGGGCATTTGAACGTCGCCGCCAGGGTGCCGTCGCCGGGCAACTGCCGCTCGCCAAAGGCCATCTGTTGGTCGCACTCGACACACAGGAATTTCACAGGCGGGATCCCAGCGCTGACCAGGTGTCTGGTGTCGGGTGCCAGGGGATACGAGCGAGGACCGGCGTGTCGAACTCCTTGGACAGGTCGTCGGCGGCCGTGCCGCTAAACTCCTGACCGACCATGTTCTCGACGATGCCCAGCAACTCCGATCCCCGGTCCACGGCCGCGCGCATGGCGCGGCGGACCGCGTCGCGCGACTCGGGCGTTGGAATCGTTACCGTGAGCACCGGCGGTGGATTGCCGAGGATATCGCACAGCTCGATGTAGCGCTGCATCCCGGGCGGCAAGTCGAGTAGAAGCGTGTCGAGGTTACCCCAATTCACATCGCCCAGGAATTCGCGCAGTGCTGAGGCTTCCATCGCTCCCCGCCAGACGAAGCTCTCGGCGCTCGGGCCCTTGAAGGCGAGGGGGGCGCCGTCTTCGAGCAGCAGAGCCATCGAGATGCACTTCACTCCGTCGAGGCCGGTTATCGGCGCCACGCCCTCGTCCGACGTGCGGTGGGCCGCATGTGCAGTCTCCAACAGGCGTGGTATCGTCGGGCCATTCAAGTCGGCGTCGAGCACTCCGACCGAGCTGCCGTCGCGCGCGAGGGCACGCGCAAGGTGCGCCGTGACATAGCTCTTGCCTACGCCCCCCTTACCGCTCATCACCGCTACTGTGCGCCGGACGCCGGCCAGGCGTTCCGCCACGCGCTGGCGCTGCGTGAGGATCTGGTCCAGCAAGCCAGAGCGGTCGGGATTGGTCAACTGATGGTAGGTGCGCATGGACTGAAAACTAGCCGGTTGGGCGGTTGGTCGGTTAGTATCCCAGTATGATCGAAGCGCTCAAACAAAAGCTCCAATCCGAAGTCGAACGCCTGAATCACGAAATCTCGTTTGTCCTGCCGAAGGAGATCGAGAAGGCGCGCGCCCACGGCGACCTGCGTGAGAACTCCGAATACAAGGCCGCGCTGGAGCGCCAGCAGTTCGCGCAAGCGCGCGTGCATCACTTGCGGCTCAGGCTATCGAAGCTCTCCGATGTTCGGGAGCAGGACATTCCGCGCGACTGCGTCGGCTTCGGCTCGCGCGTGACTGTCGAAGATCTCGAGACCAAAAAGAAGGAAGTCTTCGCCCTGACACTCGGCGAGTTCATCGAGGGCGAGGACGGCGCGGAAGAGATGCCGGTCTCGATGGCGTCGCCGCTGGGGAAGGCGTTGCTCGGCGGCAAAGTCGGGCAGAAGGTGGACATCACACTCCCGATGGGCAAGCGCAAGCTCAAGATCGTGAGCTTGGATACGGTGCACGATCTCGCGGGCTCTTGACTAAAACATTCCGATGATATCACTTAGACTCACGAAACAGTGGCCAATACCCCTGGAGTGTCGATGATGTCGATGCGTCTGCTGACCGCTGCGGCGGTCTTCTTGCTTTTCGTCCCTCTGGGCACGCTCGTCGCGCAAGCCGATCCCGATCATCCGGTGGCCGGTGGCGGCACCCTCCCGGCCGGTTGGCGTGTCCGCACTGAGCCGAACCGCCAGACCGGACAACCGGCGTCGCTCGAGAACGTGAGGTTCGCGAACATGGGTGACGGCCTGCATACGACGGTCGGCCCGGCCGCGATCTACTGGCGTGACCGTGACACGATCTCGGCAAATTATCACGTCGTGGCGAAGCTGACGCAGATGAAGAACCCGGCCCACCCCGAGGCCTTCGGGATTCTTATCGGCGGCAAGAACCTCGCGGACTCCGGTCAAACCTACACCTACTTCCTGATCCGCCCGATCGACGGCATGTACTCGATCCGCCGTCGCACCACTTACATGACACGGCCGACGGCGATCGTCGAATGGACTGCCAGCGACGCCGTCACCAAGTCCGATTCGAGTGGCCACGCGACGAACGAGCTGAGCATCCAGGTGCAGGGCGGCAAGGCCAAGTTCATGGTGAACGGTAAAGAGGTCTACACCGGCGACGCCGCGAATCTCGATGTGAATGGCGTGGTCGGATATCGCGTCAATCACAATCTCGACGTCCATCTGGGACCGCTCGGGATTCATAAACTGTGACCGCCTTGAACCCAACGGCCGACGAAGATCGCTTTTCGTTCACGCCGTTCACGCGGCATCCGTTTTTCACGCACGTCAATCGCTGGATCCTGGAGCGGGTGATTTGCCCGGGCCGGCAGGTGATCGTGGACCTCGGCTGTGGCCCGGGCGCCGTCACGGAGCTCATTCTCGAGCGCGTGGGCGCCCAGCAGCCACCGCCACACGTCATCGGCGTCGATCCGTCGTCCTCCGCCATCGCCAAAGCGCGCGCGGCCATTTCTTCCAAGTTCGCCGAGTTCGTGCAGGGCAGCGCCGAATGGCTGTCGAAGCTCGTCAAGTCGGCCGACGCGGTCGTGTTCCTCAACGCCATTCACCTGATGCCCGACAAGGAACAGGTGCTCAAGGAGATTCGCCGCGTGCTGAAGCCGGGCGGCCTGCTCGCGTTCAACAGCACGTTCTTCAACGGCGCCTATGTCGAGGGGACGAGCGGGTTCTGGCGGCGCTGGATCGTCCGCTCGGTGCAGGCGCTGCGGGAGAAGGGCATCGAGGTCAAACACACGGGCCATGCGGCGGCGATGGAATGGTTCTCCGCCGATCAGTACAAGGCCGCCCTGGTCGCCGCCAGCTATCGGCCCACGACGGTCGAGCTGCTGCGTGTCGAGATGACGGCCGCCGCCCTCGCCGACATCGGCCGTTTTTCGCTGTTTATCGAGGGGGCGCTGCCCGGCGCGCCGCTGGAAGAAGGATCTGAGGCGCTGCAGACGGGGCTGGCCCGCACGATGGAGGAGCTCAAGGTGGATTCGGTTCCGCGCCACTGGTTGGAGGTTGTAGCGGAAGCTGTCTAGCAGCCCAGATCGTCAGCCCCAGCACGAGCAGCGCCCCCAGCGTAATCACGTTCAACGATTCCACCACGCTTCGCCCGTGTGTGCCGATGAGTGCCGGCCCGGTGAGTGTCAGGCACGCAAATGACGCCCACCACGCGAGCCATACCCAGCGCTGAACCTTCACGCCCTGCATCACTCGCCAAATCAGCCAGTAGCCCGCCAGCAGCGAGACGAAGTGAGCCTTCCAGGCAAGTGGAGAGACGAGCGGCAGGATACAGAGTCCGACGGCGAGCTCGCCGTGCATCGACGGGGTATCGAGACCGGGCGGGTGACGACGCCAGGCAAACGCCAGCGCGAGCGCTCCGATCGCGCCGAGGGCGTAGAACAGCCGCACGACGCGCCGCGGCGGCCAGTCGGCCACGGCGTAGTGTATGGGGTCACGAGCGCCGCCCTCGCGCGTGAGCAGGCGCCTCAGCGCCGCGACCAGCGACTGGTTCGGGAACATCGGCGTGGGATTGGCGGTCTCCGCAGCGGCAACGGTGCGCCACTCCTTCCAGCGCTCGACCGTGATCGCGGGACCGAAGACGAGCAGAGGCAACAGCACGTTCAGGACGGCGAGGAATCCGCCTGTCCACGCCGCGGCACGCCAGGCGCGCTTGTACAGGAGATACGCGAGAAACAGGATGGGTACGGCGCGCGCGCTTATCGCCGTCGCGAGCGCCAGCCCTCCCATCGCTTCACGGCGCCGCCGGAACAAGTCAAAAGCGAGCAGCACGAGGAACAGCAGATACAGATTGATCTGCATACTCTGCAGGTGTTCCTGGAGCAGCCGCGCCGTCATCACCAGCGGAACGAGCGTCGCCGCGGACGTAAGTGGCTGAGGCGCTTCGCCGGCGAGACGCGGCAGCAGCCGGCATGCTCCCCACAGTGCCGCGAGGCTCCCGAGCTGCCAAATGAGGAGCGCGCCGACCCGCGAAATGCGGGCGACCTCCGCCAGGACGACTGCGATGAAGATGAAGAAAGGAGGCCAGGTGTTGAAGCTCAGCGTGGCATAGGGGTCACCATGCTGCAGCACGACTTGGCCGACGCGCAGGTAGTCGTGGAACACGGCCAGGTCGATTCTGACGAGACTGCGCCCGACCTCCCATGCCGCCAGCAGCACGAGGAGCGCCGCGACGGTGCGGCGGCCTCCCTGGCTCACGCGATCACGAATGTCAAACGGCTATGGGCTTCTCGCAGTGCGGTCTCGACGGCTGCCGGCGTCTCCCCGCGCGCAAAAATGAACCCGGGATAACGCGACCCCTCCGGAAACGGAATCAGCCGCTCGCCTGGATGCGCGGTGATCTGCACGTCTTCGACGAGCGGCACGCGGTTCGCCTCGGCCACGCCGCGCACTTCCTGCAACATCCCCGCGCCTGGAATCGGAATCATCATGACGCCGGCGGCCAGTCGCTCGCGTCGCAGTGACGGGATCGGCATCCCAAGGGCGTGACGCAAGATGATTTCCTCCAGTGTCACACCCTTCCCGCTTCCCGCTTCCCCGAATTTCAGCACCGCCGAGCAACGCCCGCCGATCGGTCGCGCGGCCAGCTCGATCAGCCAGGGGCCGTTCTCGTTGTAGCGCAGCTCGGCGTGCACCGGACCCTCGGTGATGCCGATCGCGCGTACGGCGCGATCGGCGCAGTCCCTGATCGCCGCCTGCAATCCGCCCGGGACACGCGAGGGCGTAACATAGATCGTCTCCTCGAAGAAGGGGCCGTCGAGCGGGTCCGGCTTGTCGAACACCGCCAGGACGTGCAGGCGGCGATCGACCACCAGTCCCTCGAGCGCGACTTCGTAGCCGGGTATGAACTCCTCGATGAGATAGTGTCGCGCCCGGTCTCCGCAGGCCGCGGCGGTCTCGGGATCGGCGAGGATGGCGCGTAAGCGGCCGTGGGCGGCGAGGAATGATTGAGGGTTGTCGGCGCGGATGACGCCACGCGACGCCGAAAGGCGCACTGGTTTGAGCACGCAGGGATACGTCAGAGACTTCGCGATCGCGGCAGGATCGTCTTCCAGGTTATGCAACATGAAGCGCGGGATCGGCACCGCCGCCTTCGCCAGCTGCTCGCGTTGGACGTGCTTATCGCTCGCCGCGATCGCGGCGTGAACGGGATTCCCCCGGAGCGCGAGCTTCGTCGCGATGGCCGCCGCAACCAGGGCAGTCCTGTCGTCCACGCCGACGACACCGTCGATGGGGTACTGTCTCGCGAACACCCGGACGGCGTCCGCGGCTCGCTCTGGTTGCTCGAAATCGAGGGTGAGGAGACCTGCGGGATTCACAGCTTCGAGCGTACTGGCCTGCTCCGACGCCACCGTCAGCTCCACGCCAATCTGCCGCGCGGCCTCCACGAACGCCGTTGTGCGGTAGGTCGTCGTGGGCAATAACAACAACAATCGGGGCACGGTGGACAAAATAATGTAGGGGCGCAGCATGCTGCGCCCCTACACAACACCTACGCGTTCCAATCCAGTCATTTTTTCGACGCCTGAAAATACGGGTTCGCGCCCGAGGTGTGGTCGGTGATATCCACGATGCCACGCACCGCGGGCACCAGCTGTGCCAGCATGCCCTCGATGCCCTGGCGCAGCGTGACGTCGGCCATCCCGCACCCCTGGCAGCCGCCGCCCATGCGCAGCATCACGACCGCATCCTGGACGTCGATGAGCTCGACGTGCCCGCCGTGTCGCGCCACCATCGGGTTGACCTGCTCTTCGAACACCCGCGCGACCTGCTCGTAGAGCGAGTCGTCGTTGACCGCACCTGCGGGTTTGGGAGCGGCGGCCACGGGCGGCACGTCGCTCGCCAACGCGGCGCGAATGGCCGCGCCGACCGGCTTCCCGACCGCCTGCCACGGCGTCGGTGATTGCTTGACCACGGTCACGATGTTCCCCGACACAATCAGCTCGTTCACCGCGAGCCCCGGGATCGCGAAGATCGCCTCGGCGAGCGGAGAGCCTTTCGCGTCGTCGGATCCGGTAAACCGGCGTACGCCTCCCGCGAACACCGGCACGCTCACGACGAATTTGCAGCGCTGGGCGTCGATCGGCTCTGCCGAAATGCCTATTTCAGCGGCTGCCATTCCTCATCTCTTTCGCCGCGGCCACCATGTTCTTGAGCGCGGCCAACGTTTCCTCCCACCCGCGCGTCTTGAGGCCGCAGTCGGGGTTGACCCAGATCTGCGCGTCCTCGAGCACGCGCGCCATACTCTTCAGCGCGCCGGTGATCTCCGCCACGGGCGGCACCCGGGGGGAGTGGATGTCGTAGACGCCGGGACCGATCTCGTTCGGATACTTGTACTGCTCGAAACCCCGGAGCAGCTCCGAGCCGGAGCGGGCACTCTCGATCGAAATCACATCCGCGTCCATGCGCTCGATCGTACCCAGCACATCGTTGAACTCGCTGTAGCACATATGCGTGTGAATCTGCGTGGCGTCGCGGACGCCCGCCGTGGCCAGGCGGAACGCGTCCACCGCCCACTGCAGATACGCGGCCCATTCGGCGCGCCGTAGCGGCAGGCCCTCCCGCAGCGCCGGCTCGTCGATCTGAATGACCCGAAGACCCGCCGCCTCGAGGTCGATCACTTCGTCCCGAATGGCGAGCGCGATCTGTTTCGCCGTTTCGGAGCGCGGCTGGTCGTCGCGCACGAACGACCACTGCAGGATCGTCACCGGCCCCGTGAGCATCCCCTTCACCGGTTGCCGGGTCAAGGACTGCGCGTACTTGCTCCAGCGCACCGTCATCGCGCTGGGACGCGAGACGTCGCCGAAGATGATCGGCGGCTTCACGTACCGCGTCCCGTAAGACTGCACCCAGCCGTGTTCGGTAAACGCGAACCCCGCGAGCTGTTCGCCGAAGTATTCGACCATGTCGTTGCGCTCGAACTCGCCGTGCACGAGCACATCGAGCCCGATCTCTTCCTGCAGCTTGATCGTCTTCCCGATCTGACCCTCGATGAACTGCTCGTATTCGTCGGCGGTGAGCTGCTTATCGTTCAGTTTGCGCCGGGCCGCCCGCACTTCAGTCGTCTGCGGAAAGGAGCCAATGGTCGTCGTCGGATAGGGCGGTAAATCGATCTGCGATTTCCGGCGCTCGGCGAACGACGCGCGACGCGCTTTGTCTTTCTCGGTCACCGACCCCGCGCGGCGCTGGACCGCCGCGTTGTGAATGCGCTTCGAGGTGGCGCGCGACTGCACGGCACGGCTCGAGGCTTCGGTGGCCGCGCGGTCCCCCTTCGCCAGCGCCACCACCTCCTGAAGCTTCTGCTTCGCGAACGCAAGCCAGCTCTTCAGCTCCGCATCGAGCTTTGTCTCGAGATCGAGGTCGAGCGGCGTGTGCAGGAGCGAACAGGACGGCGCGATCCACAGCCGGTCCGTCCCCACCTTCTGTGCCGCTCGCTCGACGAGTGCGGCCTGCTTCCGCAGATCGGCGCGCCAAACATTCCGGCCATCGATGACCCCGGCGGAGAGCACTCGACCCTTGGGCCACGCGGACAGCAGCCGCTCAAACTGCTGCGGCGCGCGCACGAGATCGACGTGTAACCCGTGCACCGGCAGCGCGAGCGCCGTCGCGAGGTTGTCATCGAGACCGGAGAAATACGTCGCGACCATCAACTGCGCGTGGCCGGCCCGTTTCGCCAGCTGGCCGTAGGCGTTCAGGAATGCCGCCCGCTCCGCGTCCGTGCGGTCCAGTGCCAGGACCGGCTCGTCCAGTTGAATCCACGTCGCGCCGGCGGCGGTGAGCGCGCTCAACACCTCCGCATACACCGGCAGCAACGCGTCGAGCAGCGACAGCCGGTCGAACGCTTGACCCTTGGTCTTCGCGAGCAGCAGAAAGGTCACGGGCCCGATGAGCACCGGCGTCGCGGCGATGCCAAGCGCCTTCGCTTCGCGGTACTCGTTCACCGGCTTCTGCGACGAGAGGCGGAACGACTGTCCCCGCTCGAGCTCCGGGACGATGTAGTGGTAGTTGGTATCGAACCACTTCGTCATTTCCATCGCGGTGACGTCGCGGCCTTTTCCCTGACTCCC
>Ga0209235_1001704_pt1 | contig 12072 bp, 13 predicted proteins | sample GraSoi013_1_20cm_4_FD_185817 | JGI IMG/M metagenome (GOLD analysis project Ga0209235, IMG submission 185817) | Grasslands soil microbial communities from the Angelo Coastal Reserve, California, USA - Sample 09_25_2013_1_20cm (SPAdes) (version 2) | ecosystem: Environmental > Terrestrial > Soil >...
GACCGTTGATAGTCGTTGACAGATTGCGATTCAGGGCTGGTTTTAGGCGATTTCACGCTAAGGACATGGTTCATTGTAGCTTTGGCTAGGATGCGGTGGAGCTCAAAAGTTTTTTCCGAATACTGTTGATTATCAAAGGTGGAGTCCAGATGGAGAAGACTCGGATATACTTGGGTGACGCGGCCGACTTTAATACACGGCTTTCCCCATGCTCCGAATACCCCTTGATGAACGAGTCAACGAAGTTGGCCAAGTCCCGGCTGTACGTGAGCCAGTAATGGCCGGAGTAGTAGAGAAACTCGGCGGCGTCCCATGAGACATCTCCCCTAAATCTTCCCTGTTCAAGGTCGACAAGGGTAGCATTGCCCCTCCGGTCCACGATGAAGTTCTCCGGTTTCGTGTCTCCCAATGCGACGTCCTGCTCGTGTGCTCCTGCGACCAGGACCCCTGCGTTGTAGGCAGCATCTCTCTCCCTCTGGCCCGCCTGGGGGAAACCAGCAAAGGAGCCGAGAAAGCTGGACAGCTGGTCGCCCAGGACATGTGTGAAGAGCACGATTCTATTCCGAGTGTCAGCACCAAGTATCTTTGGAACTGCTAGGCCTCGACGGTAGAGCAGGTCGTTGAAGTAATACTCCGCCTCCATCCTTCTCCTCCCAGAGATCGAGAAACGGACGCTGCCAATCCCATACAGGCTAAGCGTCACCCATTTCAAAGAAACCCAGTTCGTATACCTTTTCGCGACGAACCGCTCATTGTCTACCTTGACAAGAAACACATCATTAACGAAGCTTCCCATTCGCCTTATGGAGACCCGGCCACCGTCCCGAACTGTCCGCACCAGTCTTAGAACGGCTTCAGTCTCCTCAGACACCTAACCAGACGCTCCGAAACTCCTAGTAGGACATGCTGCAACCACCCTCCTAAATAGCATCAACTCAGAAAAAGAGAAACGTTTGAGCGGGAGATGCCCTCAACACCGAACACCCGCAGCCTCGTTATCTACGTCGCAACCACGTACCTGCTCTTCCTAGTTGGAACGCTGGCTGTCCTCGTCTATGTCCTGCCATTGCTGCCAGGAAGGTTTGTGCACATCGCAGACAAAGGGCTGTTCATAATAGAGCTCGGAGGAGTCTTGACTGTACTCGTGCCCCTGATCGCGATTCCCCTGGGGTTTCGCGTACATGTACTTTTTTGGAGGCGTAGTATCGCTGCGCGCGATGAAGCTGTACCTCTATCTGACCAGGGAAAGGCACCTGGCGCTACCTGGAAAGACTGCGAGCCCGCCCGGAACTAGCACAGCTCCACAGTTGAAATTGCGACGTCAAGTTCTCTATCTCCTGCTCATACTAGCCGTAGCTGTGTCGTTTGCTTTCTACCTTGCAAAGAAGCGCGAGCCACTAATAACTCCAATTGGTCAAGCACCTGACGCTGCGGCACTACTAACGGGAGACTTTGACCCTGACAATGTGGGCCTCACTAATGGTGGCAATCGTTTCGCTTGCGCTCCCTTATTTCGGCGGGCTGCGGCTCAGAAGCATAGACGCGGGTCCATTCCATACTACAATACTCACTTCTCTAGTAGAGTTCGCTGGAGGAATCTCGCTCGTCTACGCACTTCTCACAAGGCCCGGGCAGGAGAATATCGTGTTCTAAACATCTCTATTTCTTGGATTGCGTTGGTCATTCGCGACGGGCTGCAACCTCGGCGCTGAACCGGGGAATAGAATGATTTTGCAAGTGTCCTCCGCGAGGACTGACTCCCGACTGCTTTCGTCCAAAATCTGGCGAGGGAACCCCTCTGGCAAACTGGTCAAGATTCGACTGGAAGAAAGTTTGACTTCTCCGCTCCACGGACAACCATTCGATAACGCATGATAAACTGGCTTCAGCCAGAAACATAGAAGGCCGATTTACAGAGACGAAATACTGTTTTTATACAGTGTACGGTCAAATTGCTGGCGCAAAGCGCTTGGATAGAGTTCCCACAGGGATCAAAGGGCTTGATGAGCTTCTGGGAGGAGGATTCCCCGAGGGAAGATGCATTCTCATCGTTGGAAGTCCCGGATCTGGAAAGACGACTTTTGCGATGCAATACCTCGCGAATGGTGCCTTGCACGGGGATGCAGGACTCTACGTGACGCTTGACGAGCATCCAGAGCACATCAAGCAGAATATGAAAGGGTACAACTGGGACTTGGACGACCTCGAGAAAAAAGGAAAACTGCTAGTCATGGATGCAAGCCAGTTGCGACGGGCAAGACCCAAGGAGCAAGGACCTCATCCAATGTTCGCTTCAGCCACGACTGAAGGCGTTGGTTTCCCGGAGCTCTTGAAAACGATTTCAAAGGTCATCGAGGGAGAAAACATTCGACGAGTTGCCCTAGACCCAGTCACCTCGCTAATGCTACGCTATTCTGAAGAGTTGAAGAGGAGAAGAGCGACTGTGGCGTTCTTTGATACCCTTGCAGATTCGGGTTGCACGTCTTTGGTAACCAGCGAACTGAAGACGTCACTAATGGATCGTCGGTTCCAGCTTGAGGAATTCCTCTCTCACGGAGTCGTATTGTTGCACACTCTTATGCACGAGGGCAATGTCGTGCGAGCAGTGCAGGTTGAAAAGATGCGGGGAATCCCCCACGACACACAGATCCGGCCCTACCAGTTCGGACCCTCAGGATTGGAAGTCTTCCCGAGAGACAAAGTGTTCTAGGAAATTACTTTCTGGGCTTCTTTGAATAGAAGATGATCCCTCTTCCCTCCTCAATAGTATAGATAACCCAGCCCTGCTGAAACCGACGCGCTCTTAGTTTGGAGATGCGCATCCTGCTCTTTCGCACACCACGTTCCTCGAATGCTTCCATCTGAACTACGCAGTCGGCCATGTCCTGGAGACGACGTTGCACGGTTCCTTCGATGCTGGGTCCCAATGTGAAGAAGGCCTTGCCGCCCAATCCTCGCACTTTCGCCCCCACAGATTGAACGAATGAAATGAGGCTCTCGGGTTTTGTCTTCGAAGCCAGGGGAGTTAGGGAGTCGAAGAAGAGGCTGCCTTCTTTGAAAGAGTCCGTCTGTAGCGACGTGGATATTTTCATGCTTAGATTGGTCAGGTCGCCAAGTGACGGAACGAAAAACTTCTCTCGCGATTCCTGTCCAGCCTCTGACGAGTAACCATCGACGAACGTCAGGAGTCCATTCGTCTCGTACCCCGAGACGTCCAATCCCATCGACTTCATTCCCTCTCGAATATTCGTAGGAAAATCTCCAGTTGCCACGAAAATGCAATGCCTTCCCTTCTTAAGGTCCTCAAACATCAGTTCTTCTGATAGGATTGTTTTTCCTGAGCCAGTATTACCCTCAACGGTGACGAGACTTCCTCCGTCAAGCTCCCCATTGGTCAATGTGTTGAAATAGTCGAAGGGAACGAGATAGCTTTTCGACCTCCTTCTTCTACCGTAGTAGACGACGCCCAAAGCAGCGGCCCCAGTTACACCCACAGCATAGGGAATCAGGTTCAGAGTTTCAGGTGAGAACAAGTTGGGAGTACGGGAGAGTTGGAAGAAGTTCGCTGGCCCACGAAAGCTGAAGGCGCGGTTATTCTGGATGTCGAAAATGTCGATGAATACCTGATAGATTCCCGCCGTAGCATTTGACGGGTAAGGCCAACTAGTTGTATACAAATAGGGAGGTAGCGCGCTTGGCAGGACGGGAAGCGGGGTCATCGTAAGGTTTGTTTCTCCTCTAACAGGGCGAAGGAGAGGATCAACTAGCGTGAGGTTCACACGCGATATGTCAAGAAAGCCTAGCATCGAGTCAACGCTGGTCTGAATCGTAATCAAGTCAGTGGAGTTCAGGTTGAAGCTCGTAACAGGGTTGAGATGTTTGTCAAGTATGGCTACGGGTCCGGACCTCTGATCCAGAGTGATGTACCCGAAAAGGGGCAACGTGACAAATGAGGGGGTTGCACTTGAGTCGTAATAGAGTTTGATACCAACACCTTTTGGTATAGGCGAAGCAAGTTGCATCGAGATAGAGACGTGCGCACCCAAGCCTAAGGTCTGGCTCGGTATGGAATATGTGAAGTTGAGAGGCTGGAGCCTCGTAGAGTCTATTGGATGACTCTGAACTGATGTGACGTTAATGTAGAAGCCGGTCTGGCCGGCAAGCTTTTCGAGAAAAGAGCCCACAAGCGAGACTCCCGGAAGGGTAACGTTGGAGGTGAGGTAGAGGGAGAAAACCATCGAGCCAGAAATCGTTGCAGTCTGGGTGAATAAGAACTGCGAGAGGTCGAATTCTATCCGGGGCTGAGAAGTCTGCGTGAGGTTTGCTATAGTCGGAAGCCCTGGCTTCGGAACGCTCGGAAGAAGGAATTTCGATGAGGTCAGATAGAATGTCCGTTGAGTCGGCCCGATGTCTGAATTCACCAATGGCAGCGCTGAAGGTACAAGCGTCAGCAGCAGAAGCGCGATTGGGAGGAGGGCCTTCAGTCCCATTCTCTTCATGGAAGAAGAGGCGTCTTGGGTTAAAAGGCTCTTGGAAGGAGCACGATAAACGGTGAGAGGGATGGTGGGTAGCGAGCTCGGCCGGGCTAGGCTTTGCCTATGCGGAACACGGATGTTCCGCAGTTGGGGCAGACGCCTTTGATGGCCGGCTTGCCGTTCTTGAGCGTGACGTTCTGGGGGTTCTTGATTTCCACGCTTGTTTTGCATTTGACGCAGTATGCTTGTGGCATATCGTTCACATCTGAGGGGCACGAGGGAAAGTAGTAGTATTTAGCACTCACGTAGGCGCTCAGAAGGGGACTTCATGAAGGGGTTCTGGACGACTGGCTCTGAGCTTAAAGCGCGCCAAAATGGCTGGAATCAGCCTAGTTGACGAAGTTCACTTGATAATGACACTTTTCCTCCCAAAATAGCCGAGAGTAGAGAGATGGGGGGTACTACAGAAGAACTGGTGAAGGGACCATTGCACTCAGAACCTCGCGAGAAGTCTCTCATACAAGTCCTTCAACAGACGCTTCGTAGAGTAGTTCTGTAGCTTTTGGGCCCATTCTTGCTCGAGAACATCCTTCATGGAGGGTGTTCTCAGCTTGTCGAGTAGGAGGTCCTTGCTAGCTCTCATTAGCCCGCCGGCCATCTCTGAGAAGGTTTCAAAGGACGGGGGCGAGGGTGATTCGCCTCTAAGGATCGAAGCCTTTCTCAGCTCGTTGTAGAACCGTAGGGTCGCTTTGACCGACTTATCGATTTGCTCGTCTATCTTATCGTTGAAGTCGTAAAGTACCATTGCCGCTCAAACTCTAGGATTCCTTCTGAGACTGCCCGAATCCTTCCTAGCTCGGCTCGAGGGCTTTCGAGCGTAAAAATGGTTTGGGAAGGAGCCTAAGGACCCGATCCTCCGTGGTCAAACGAGAATCATGGTCTTCACGGCCTCGGCTGATGAGCTGGCAAAGTCAAGAGCTTCAAGGGTCTCCTTTAGCTGGAATCGATGTGTGATGAGAGGCCTAAGGTCGATCTTCCTCAGGGTGAGCAAGCTCAGAGTCGCTCGTATTTCCGCCTCCGTGCAGGAATAGCTTGTGATGATTGACTTTTGATCGGCGAAGAACGTGTTGATGGCAAGAGGAAGAGTTGAGCCCTTTGGAGGTGCTCCGAAAAGGAGCACCTTCCCTCCCTTTCGCACCGCCGAGACAGCTTGTGAAAGGGCTTGTGGGTTTCCGGTTGACACTATTGCGAAGTCTGCCCCATCGCCGGTTTCGGCCTTCACCGCTTTCGCGACGTCTTCCTCGGCCGGGTTGAAGGTTCTCTGGGCACCCATACTCTTCGCGGCATCCAGCCTGACCTTCCGGACGTCGCTGCCGAATAGGGGTCCAGTGCCGATGCTACGAAGGAGCTGGATATGGGTCAGCCCTGCCGGACCAAGACCCGCGATTAGCACACTATCACCTCGATGCGGTCTAGCAACATTCAGCGCTCTTAGGCAACACGCGGTCGGCTCTAGAAGCGCTGCCTCCTCGAAACTCACCGAGTCTGGAAGCTTAGTCACGGCTCCCCTTGTGACGTTGTACTCAGGCACACGGAAGTACTCTGCCAGTCCGCATGGGTCGAAGTTTGTCTTCTTGAAGGAGTCGCACATTGTATGGTCACCGCGCTGGCAGAGATGACAGCCGTAGCATGGAACGTGATGGTGAGGGACGACCCGGTCGCCCTTGGTGAAGCCACGGACTTCTTCGCCGACCTGTTCTATCTGTCCGCTGACTTCGTGGCCGAGGATTCCTCCCGGCCCGTAGCCTCCGTGGATTTTCTCGAGATCGGTGCCACATATTCCAGCTGCTTTCAGTCTGACGAGCACGTCTCCCAGGCCTACTTTGGGCGGAGGGAGATTCTCGAGAACAACTCCCCCATGTTCCTTGAGGAGGCAGGCAAGCATGGGTTTACGCCAAGGTCCAGTCATGATTTAACCGGATGGTCAATGTCCTTCCCGTGTTCAAAAAGTGGGTCTAGATTGATTACCCCCTCCCCGTCTCTATATGGTCTCTACGAAGGACAGTGTCAGTTTTTCATGAGTTTTGTGCGCTTTTGTAGCGGTTTTTCGGGGGGGTTTTTTTGACAAGTCAGGGAATAACGCCGATCGCGGGGGCATTCCATGGAAGCCGGCCGGCGGCTTCTCAGAAATGCTTGGAGGAATCTTAAATATAACATATGTCATGCCGCAGAGATTGAGCATAACGTATGTCATACAAGCATCCCGAAACGCTCGTGGACACAAGGTGGGTCCAAGACCACCTCAACGATCCAAAAATGCGCATAGTGGAAGTCGACTACGATCCGAACGTGAACTATAGCCTCGGCCATATACCGGGTGCGGTCTTGTTTGACTGGAGGAGAGACCTCAACAGCCCAGTTCAACGAGATATACTCACTAAAGCACAGCTGGAGGAGCTCCTCGGCCGGTTCGGCGTGACCCCTGATACGAAGCTAGTCCTGTATGGCGATTTCAACAACTGGTTCGCAGCCTACGCCTTCTGGGACCTCCAATACTACGGCGTAAAGAATGTGGTTCTGATGAATGGTGGAAGGAAGAAGTGGATAGACGAGGACAGACCACTCACTAAGGACGTCTCGGAGTACACCCCCTCCCATTTTTTGGCCTCACTACCCGACGAGAGCATTAGAGCATACTTGAGGCAAACATTCGATTGGTATACTTCACCGAAGCACAAGTTCGTCGACGTTCGCAGCCCCAAAGAATTCACAGGAGAGGTTCTAGCACCTCCCGAATACCCAACAGAGCACGCACAACGCGGAGGCCACATTCCAGACGCGGTAAACATTCCATGGTCCCAAGCCGTCAAGGAAGATGGCACTTTCAAGTCCTACGATGATATCAAGAGACTCTACGAGAACCAAGGCGTTACTCCCGACAAGGAAGTCGTTGCGTACTGCCGCATCGGCGAACGGTCCTCCTTCACATGGTTCGTGTTGAAGTACCTGCTCGGCTATCCGAACGTACGCAACTATGACGGGTCGTGGACTGAGTGGGGTAACATGGTTCGCAACCCAATCGAAAAGACGACTCAACCAAAGCCGATTGTCCAACCTGTGGCTGTCTGAGCAAGAAAGCGAACCGTCCTTCCTGACTTTTCCCTCTTTTCATTCAGAATCCCAAGCGCCGGTCTTCTTCACGATGAAGTGGAACAAGCCGCCTTCGTTTCGCCAATCTACCAAGGATTGGCCCGACCGGTCTGCCCAGCGCACCATCTCGACATAAGCTGTCGGGTCGTCTGACACGATGTGGACCACATCGCCCGTGGGAATGGACAGAACTAGGTCATCTAGCCTCACTAGAACTACTGCACACTCAACCCCAATCTCAACCAGCTCATGGTCTGGGAATGCTTTGAAACACTTGGCTCGATATTGCTTGAGCTTCTGGCGAAGAGTTTCCTCAGCATCGTGGATATTCATCAACAATGCTCTTTCCGCGTCGATATTCTTTGTTTCTAGCCGGGCCACCCAGCCTTCGCCGTACGGTGAATCGTTCAGAATTTTTGGCTTGCTGATGACCAACGCGTTCGTTTCCTTGATTCTCCCTGATATTGGGGAAGGAATGGGTCCTAGGAGTCGTATACTTTCGAGTGTGCCTAGACTATTTCCTCGATGAACGATGGCCCCCGTGGCCTTCAGTCTCGCAGAGGTGAGTTTTCCCGCGATTGCTGAAAGGACGCTTGTCACACCTACGACCGCTTCGTCTTTGGCCAGCCGGACCCAGGTGTTGCTCTCAAGATGGTAGAGCAGGTCATCCGGGAAAGTGCAATGGTCGATCTCCATTTTAGGACTAGCTCCAAAGTGAGCTTGTCTTTGATGTTTGAAACTCTATTTGGCGGGTTCTGTTAACTTATCGTTTGATAAGTAACTTGCTCTCATCGACTCCGGGGATTACCGTCGTCGTCGGGTTCCTCTTCACTGCTTCACCTGAGAGCCTTTCCGCCTCAGAAGCATGAATGCTTCATCTTGGCCTGGAACGGTCGAACCTCAACCGCCCCAGAATAAGCCCATGCAGGCCTGTCACGGTTTGTTAGCCTACGTTACACCCGTAATCATCCTTTCATGGTGTAGAGACCAGTGGACGGTTCTTGCACGGGTGCCCATTCACGACGGAAAGACTACTAGGGACCACGGTCAGGGTGTAGAAGTGGATGAAACTGAAAACCGTCCATCCATCGACAAGTCAACAGAGCCCTAATGCCCAAGTTGCATCTGTGACGTTAGAGCGGAAGGCGAGTTGCAACCTAGTAGGTTAGCTGTGCCTACGCATCAACTTCCACCAGGCTCTGAACCGTTCGTACCCTTGACAGATTTCGTGGAGGCAAATGTTCTCGGAAAAGGCTTTGCGAAGAAGCTCGGCAAGAAGCTCTGAGCAGGACCGTCCTTCTGGATACAACAGACGCTTGTTCTAGGTCAGCGAGTGTAGGCAATTTCCCCAGCCTAAAAACCAGTCGATCGGACAATGGTTGAACAAAACGCCAGAACAAGCCCTGAATCGCGATCTGTCAACCGTCGTCAACGGTCGACTTGACGGCCTAAGGAAAATGCTAACGATCCCATTGTCTCGAAATTCCAGACTCGCCCATAACACGCCCCGACAACCGAAAATCGCCCATTCTCCCCCCAGACAGGAAACGACCCCTGTAAGAACGACTGGGTACGGACGCGGCCGTTTGAGACGTGAAACTCCTCCACGAGGATGGAATGGGGAGAATCGCGAAAAAGCAACTCTGCCTCAGAGATGTTGTTAGGGTTATTACGATTGCTTGCGCTTCTTATTTAGTCGGCCTCTGAATTTCTCGCCCGTTGTGGGCGACGGTGAGAGTGTGGATAGATCCTTTGACTCCAAAGCAGGCCTTGTTCTTCACTCCCCTGCGCGAAGTTCTCCTCAAGGAAGGGAACGAGGTTCTTGTCACGACCCGGGCCTACAGGGAAGCAGAGCAGACTCTTCAGATGAAGAAGGTCAAGTACGTTGTCGCGGGACGGCACGGTGGTGGAACCAAACTCGGCAAACTCATTGCTACGGGAGAGAGAATTGTGGAACTTGCCAAGATTGTGGCTAGGTGGAAGCCTGACGTCGCGGTGTCTTTCACCTCGCCTGAGGCCGCGAGGGTGGCTTTTGGACTCGGGATTCCCCACGTTGCGGTTAACGATTCCCCGCACTCCTGGATGGTGGCGAAGCTGGCCGTCCCGCTCTCGCGGTTTGTTTGCTCTCCCTGGATCATTCCGAGGCCAGTTTGGCTCGAGTTAGGCGCACGGCACGACGGAGTAGTGTTCTACAAAGCACTAGACCCAGCGGCCTGGCTAAAGCGCTTCACGGCCGACGAAAAGGTCTTTGACAGCCTCGGCTTGGACAGGGACCGTCCCTTGATCATGATTCGAACGGAAGAAGCGTTTGCGGCTTATCTCATTGGCAGAGCGAGTGATAGTGCCCCAGTCGTGGGCCCGGTCATCTCAGATATTCTGGAAATGAAGTTGGATGTTCAAATCGTTGTTTCCACTCGTTATGGTAGGCAGGCCCCCGTTCTCAGGAAGAGTTTCGGGAGAAAGATTGTTGTTCTGGACACGATAGTTGACGCGACCAGCTTGCTGAAACAGGCATCATTCTTCATTGGCTCTGGGGGGACTATGACCGTCGAGTCCGTCCTTCTTGGGACACCAGCAGTATCATGTTTTCCGGGTCCGAGACCGCTCTATATTCAGTACTTGGAGAACAAGCGACTTGTTGAAACCTTGCATTCACCGAAATCCATCGCGTCACGTGCTCGGGAGGCCTTGGTTCATCCTGAGAGGTTCGAATCTCAACGGAGCAGGGGAAGAGCTTTGCTCAAATGGATGGAAGACCCGGTGAAACGCATCTCCAAAGTTGTAAGGGAAGGCTGCTAGCTAGATGCCGTCACAAGTAGCGGTTAACGATCTTGTCAGGAAGATCAAGTCGAAACAGGCCCGGGTGTGCGTGGTCGGCCTTGGCTATGTAGGCGTGCCTCTTTCTGTCGCGTCAGCAGAGGCTGGTTTCAACGTTGCGGGCGTGGATACTGACCGTGATAAGGTTGGCAAGCTCAATGCTGGTCTTTGCTACGTTGAGGATGCTTACAGCGAGAAATTGCTCCCCTCCCTTGTCAGCGCCGACAAAATTCATGCTTTCTCAAGTCTGAAGCAGGGAGCAGAACAAGCAGATGTAATCATCATCTGCGTTCCCACCCCTCTTGACAAGAAAGGGGGCCCGGACCTTAGCTACGTCAAATCAGTCGGGAGGGGCCTGGCCGGCTGCCTATCAGGGTACAAGCTAGTAATCTTGGAGAGCACCAGTTATCCTGGCACTACGCAAGAAGTTCTGCAGCCTCTCCTCGAACATGGAGGCAAGAAAGCTGGGCGTGATTTTGCCCTAGTGTATTCACCTGAACGGATCGATTATGGAAACCCTCGCCATAGCGTGAAGGACATAAACAAAGTTGTTGGAGGTATAGACGAAGCGTCCACAAAGGTCGGAACTCAGTTCTACAAATCCATTCTGTCCGCGCCAGTTACCTCTGTTAGTAGCCCGGCTGTCGCTGAGGCGGCTAAGATTTTGGAGAACATATTCAGATACGTTAACATCGCCTTGGTCAACGAGCTGAGCATTCTGCACGAGGCTCTCGGCGTGGACTTTATCGAGGCGATTGACGCGGCCGCCACGAAACCCTTCGGCTTCATGCCCCACTATCCAGGCCCCGGAATCGGCGGACACTGTATACCAAAAGACCCATTCTATCTCGTCTACAAGGCTAAGCAAACAGGGCTCCCGTTGCGGTTGGTCTCCGCGGCCGAAGAGGTGAACAAGCTAATGCCCGTCCACGTTGTATCTAGATTATTGTCCGCGTTGAAGGTTTCGGGGAAAAAGCCTGAGGGCTCGACCGTTGCCTTGTGGGGCCTGGCTTACAAAGGCGAAGTTAGAGACACACGCAGAAGTCCAGCGCTAGAGGTCATACGCTCGCTGGAAAAACGGAAGGTCAGAGTAGTTGTCTACGACCCATACGTGCCAAAGGTATCTGTCGACGGGAAGACCTACCAGAGCGCATCCTCACTGGAAAGTGCGGTGAAGGGCGCAGACTGCGTCCTCATTACCACCAATCACAACGCCTTCCGTAAGGCGAGACTGAAACTAGTCAGACGTATGATGAATAGGAGGCCCATTCTCTTCGACACCAAGAACATGTTGAAACGGGTAGACTGCGAGAACGCAGGGCTAACCTATCTCTCGGTGGGAAGACCCTAGACAGAAAAAATCGCTAGGGTCAGAAAAAAGGAGAACAACCCAGAAAAATTGCATCTCTTGATTGACGAGGTTCAGCTTTGGGATGGCGTTGGGTCGCTGGCGCGGCCAAAAATGTCTGTGGAGGTTCGAGACGGACGGATCCACTGGGTCGGACCCGCGTCCCAGTGGCAGGGCAACCGGGCCACTGTCCGAGTCGTTGAGGGTAGGGCGCGTACGTTGATTCCTGGGCTCATGGATTGTCATGTTCATTACAGCAGTCCAGGTGGGCCTGATTGGATT
>Ga0209235_1001706_pt1 | contig 12064 bp, 13 predicted proteins | sample GraSoi013_1_20cm_4_FD_185817 | JGI IMG/M metagenome (GOLD analysis project Ga0209235, IMG submission 185817) | Grasslands soil microbial communities from the Angelo Coastal Reserve, California, USA - Sample 09_25_2013_1_20cm (SPAdes) (version 2) | ecosystem: Environmental > Terrestrial > Soil >...
GTCGGAGAACTGCCGGGGAGGGTGCTATGACGCCGCTTGAGCCTAAAGTCAAAGTCGCCCCTCAAAGCGTTTTCTACGTCTTGCGCTCAAGTGAGGGTACTTGCGCATCAGGTTGCGGAGTTTCTCAAACCCGAGTCGCCGAGATAGTTTTCGGGATCGAAATTGTCGAATGGGACCTTTGCTCCGCCTGTCTTTCTCGGACCCGTTTCCTTGAATACTTCAACTCCCTGCCTCCCGCGACCCTGCGGGAAGCGGAGGAAATGAAAATACTCCTGGGAATTTCGAATGAGACGTTAGAAAGGCAGTACCGAGCTGCCCCGCCCATAACTTAATTTCGAGAATTCCGATTGGTGGTACTCGCAAAGGTCGCCGAGATGCCGGAACATGATCGCGCTACGGGCAAGCGGCTCCATATTATCATCAAAGCCAGCGTCAGCCCTCTCGCCGAGACTCTGGGCGGGATTGCCGGTTCACCACAGAACCGGCCCAGAACATCAACGGCAAATGAGGTAGCTAAGCCACTCTGACTCGCCATCCAAGCGGAATGAAGACTCCCAAATTTGTAATGGTATCGTTCGATGTAGACAAGACCCTTTTCCGCCAGCCTGCTCTTACTCAGGCGGCCCGAGGTTTAGGGATCGGGAAGAAGTGGGACGCGATTGACCAGATGTACCATCGACAGCGGATAACTCTGAGACAGGGTCTTTTGCAGCAGTTTCAGCTTCTCGTCGGGATGAAACTCGTTGACGTTCTATCTGAAGTCTCTAAGGTTCCGATGATGCAGAACATCCGCGAAACCGTTGACAAGCTATTGGGCCTCGGACTGTCAGTGATCCTCTGCACGGACAATCCCGATTTTCTCTGCCAATACCTGGTGGAACAATTCGGTTTCCGCGGGTTTGTCTCTTCGAAGGTGGCTGTGAAGAATGGCGTGATTATCGACGATATCGAGCCATTACCTGACAAGAGGCTTGGCATCAGAAAGTATTGTGCTTGGATGAGTATTCCGCTGAGCAAGACGGTTCATGTGGGAGATGGGTTGAACGATGTTCCCGTCTTTCGAGTAGTAGGCTATTCCATCGCGTTAAACACTAGCCTTGAGAAGGTGAAGAAAGCAGCTTCTCATCAATTGGAGACTGACGACTTTCTCGACGTTTACAAGCATATTCAGTCGGAAATGTCCAGTACGAGGTCAGTAAATTAGCCGGCTACTGAGCGCGAGCCTTTTCTTGTCTGTCAGGAACGCGCTTTCTTGGAGACCCATCTTTCGCCCGAGAAGGAGGGCCATGTGTTGCAGACAGAACATGACTTGAAGAGCTGCAAGAATGGGCTCGGCCGTGCGACCCTTCAACAGATACGCATGGAAACCATTCTTCGAGAGAACTCGAAACACTTCACCCGTCTTCTTGTCTGAACTTGGCGATAAGAACAGAAGATTGTCTGTTTTGTTTTGGAGTGAGAAAAGCTGGGAGTGCCCAAGCTGTTCTGTATGCTGGTATTGAGCCGGTATTCCCAGAACCTCGTGGATCTTGAAGGCTGCATACATTGCGAGCGCGTAGCACGTCCCAGATCCAACGAACAGGAACTCTCCGCGAGGATGGACCCTAAAGCGTCGAGCCCACTCAGCTGCTCGTCTTTCCATAATTGTTAGAGAGTCGAGTTTCGGTAATCGACGGATCAGTGCGGCTACCGCAAGCAGTGCAGCCGAGAAACTCGCGGTCCCGGACGTAAGGATTCCCGAGTTTCGATACCGTAACTGGATCAGGTCGTCGCACTCTCTCGCAAGTGGACTCTTCGGGTTCGCGGTTATTGCGACGCGCTTCTTCGCTACCCCTTTGACTTTCCTGGCGAGTTGTATGTTCGTTCTGGTTTTGCCGCCAACGGATGTTATGAAGACGGTCTTGTTCTTAGATACCTGCGGGTAAAGCTGGAGCTCGAACGGGTCTGCAGCAAACGCCTGCATTCCAGACAAGTAATGGACGAAAATTGAGCTTGCAAAGGAGTCCCCGGACCCGGTGAAAATCATATTCGAAGGGTCAAGGAGGCGGAACCGGTGGTCCTTTCCGAGTTCGCGTGCGAATACCGGAAGATCCTCGACCTGATTGTGGATTTCCCGTTCCATCGCCTCTATTGACGATGTTTTACCCAGCCTTCTCTTCTGACTCTTGCCGATAGATGCCACCGGAGTAGGTCCATTTCTTCCCGCACTGCTTGCATTGGAGGTTGAACCCGGTCCGCCAGCCGTCCGGGCTTCGTATTTCGCCGGTTATGGCGAGTTCCCCACGGCACGAACAACGCGGGACAATCCTTGACAAGATATTATGGATCACGCATCGGGCAGAATAAATGCGATCGGCGGTCCGAGGGCTTTCATGGGATTGCTAGGGAGAAATCGCGGCGCCGCCTTCAGTTATTCTTATATGCTTTGCCCCTTCACACATATAGAATAGGTATTCGAAACATCCAGGAAGGACTTTCAGGGTCCCCATGGATATTCGAAAACTGAGAGCGTGATGAAAAAACGTCGTATAAGGTCATGGTGGCCTTCGGCGAACAGACCTACACTCTTCTTAGCCAAGAAGCTCGTTCTCGAGGGATAACTATTCAGGAACTGCTCCGCGCGGTCGTTATACCTGACTGGTTCAAGGCCAAGTACGAGCCCGTTCCTAGGCAGAGTCCGATCGTCGAAAGAAGGACGAGGGAGGAAGAACCTGTGGTGCCGTACTCGTTCTCAAACAAGCTCAGATACTAGCTTCAGCCAGGCGAACTCCCCTTTTTTCATACATCAAGGGCGTTACCGATAGCGATCCCAAGAACCATAATCGAGGTATAGCCGATTGGTCAATCCGGTCACGACAATGCGACTCTGCCCGATTTGCCACTCTGAAAAGATCATTCTCTGGATGGGAGGATATACTGGTGCCATGTACAGGTGTCCGGACTGCGGCTACGTGGGGCCGATAACAATCGAGACGGACGAGGCAATTCCTCCCGAAGAATCCAAAGGCAAAAGAAAAGGACCGCCCCGTTGAGGTCGTACTACTAGTTTTAGAGCCTCACCAGGTCGGAATCATATGATAGCTAGTTTCTTCCCGGCCTTCTCAAACGCGTCAGTAGCGCGGTCAAGATCCTTCTTCGTATGCGTACTTGTTACAATGGTCCGGATTCTCGCCTTGTCCTTCCCCACCATCGGAAAGACTATTGGAAGAACGAATACTCCGAGCTTGAACATCTCGTCCGCCAGCTTATGGGCCTTCCCGCTCTCCCCTACCATGACAGGCGTAATTGGGGTCTCGCTCTGTCCTGTGTCGAAGCCTAGGTCCTTGAGTGCCTTCTTGAAGTAGCGGGTATTCTCCCAGAGTTTTTTCACAAGCGAGGGGTTCTGCTTCACCAGCTGTATTGCAGCAATGCAAGCGCCTGGAACAGCGGGTGGTTGGGACCCAGAGAGAAGATAGCTTCGGACCTTGTTCTGGAGATAGTTGCACAGTTCTTTGGAGCCGACTACATAGCCACCGACACACCCAAAGGCTTTGGAGAATGTTCCCATGTCAACATCCACCTTTCCTTCCAAGTGAAAGTGGTTGGTGATTCCCCGTCCATTTTCCCCTAGGACTCCGTCACCATGGGCATCATCGACATAGGTTATGGCTTGATACTTTGCCGCTAGGTCGACAATATCCTTCAGTGGAGCGATGTCTCCATCCATGCTGAAAACTCCGTCAGTGATGATCATGACTCTTCGGAAGTGATCTGTGTTCTGTAGTTGTTTCTCTAGATCAGCCATGTCTTTGTGTTTGTAGACTCGCCTCTCGGCTTTGGTCATTCGACAGCCATCGATGATGCTTCCGTGGTTGAGTCCGTCACTGATGATCAGATCTCTCTCATCAACAAGCGCAAGGATCGTGCCCGCGTTCGTTGCGTAACCCGATTGAAACGTGATCGCCGATTCAGCCCGTCGGTAATCGGCGAGAACCTTCTCCAGCTTTAGGTGAATGTCCATGGTACCCGCGATAACTCTTACCGATCCAGACCCCGCACCATACTTTCGTGTAGCAGTAATCGCGGCCTGCTTTAGCTTTGGATGATTAGCCAACCCTAGATAGTTATTGGAGCACAAGACTAGGACATTCTTGCCGTCAACTTTGGCGTGTGGGGCTGATGGGCTCTGAAGAGTCCGGATGCGCCAAAGCAAGTCATCGCGGTCGAGGCTATCCAACTCTTTACGCAGACTATCTATCAGTGGCTCTCTTCGTAGATCGGATTGCTGGCTCATTTCTGATCCGGGTGATCCGCACCTGTGTAAAATGCTTTAGATAATGAGTTCCATTTCTGCTAATTCAGACTGACAATAACGTTTTACCACTCGACCGAAACGCCGGGGAACAGTTCAAGGGAATCGTTTGAAAGAACAAATGCACGCAGTTGTCAAGACTGTTCCGGGTCCTGGTGCTGTCTACGAGCCATGGACCTTCGCTCCAAAGCCAGGTCTGAGAGACATTCAGGTCCGAGTCGAGGCCACTTCGATCTGTGGAACTGACGTGCAGATCTATGATTGGCACGAACTGATGGCTAAGCGGGTCAAGCCTCCCCTCGTAATGGGTCACGAGTTCGCAGGAAAGGTGGTGGAAGCGGGGAAGGAGGTCTCGGACCTCAGAGAGGGTGATATTGTCTCTGGCGAGACCCACATTAACTGTGGAAGATGCTTCCAGTGTCGCACCGGGAATGGACACATCTGCGAAAGGATGCTCCTGCGGGGAGTTGACACTGACGGGTGCTTCGCTGAGTATCATACTCTTCACGAGAGTAGCGCGTGGCTCAACGACAAGAGAATTCCAATTGAGACGGCAAGCGCTCAAGAACCGCTAGGCAACGCTGTTCATGCTGCGTCTGCAGCGGACATTCCGGCACACACCGTCGCAGTCTTTGGTTGCGGTCCAATAGGAGCATGTCTAATTGGACTTTGCAAATCGTTCGGAGCCAGCAAGATCTTCGGAATCGACATCGTAGAATACAGGCTGAACCTGGCGAAAAAAATGGGTGGAGATGTTCTCATCGACGGATCCAAAGAGAAAGTTGTCGATACCATCATGAAAATGACCGACGGACGCGGCGTTGATGTCTTCTTTGAAATGTCAGGTGCGCCGCCATCGTTCGAAGAGGGATTCAGGGTCCTTCGCCCTGGGGGAACTGCCGTCCTATTCGGGCTGCCCTCGAAGAACGTCGAGTTCGATGTGGCGAATTGGATCGTTTTCAAAGACGCAAACGTCCGAGGGGTCTTCGGGCGTCGATTGTGGAGTACGTGGTACAAGACAGCGGAGGTGTTGAAGGCGGGAGAGGTGGACCTCTCGAAGGTGATTACTCACAGGTTCGCGCTGAAAGAGTTCGCCAAAGCATTCGCCCTCATGAAGTCGGGCCGCAGCGGAAAAATCGTCATGTATCCCAACCGGAAACCGCCGAGCTAGAGCTATATTCTACTGGCCGAGATCTTAGGCCTGGCGTTTCTTTGGCTCAGCTGTTTGAGCCTCCTTCTGCCGGCTCTTCACAATCTCGATAGCTAAGCCCTTCAGCACGGTTGCTCTTTGACCTGTCTTCTTGAACGTGACATAACCGGTCTTCTCCCATGGCGAACCCGATAGAGCAGCCTTCTCCTTAGTCTCGGGAGAATATCCAAGGGACATTGCCGCCTGCCAGACCTCCTTCAGACTCGGCTGCTTCACCGCCCGCGATACCGGGAGCCTACGTCCTTGACCCCGGGTCTTAGAACTGTCTAGGTGAGCTGGCCAAACTATTAGGAATCCGGGGCGTTTCATTCGCCCACCGTCTCAACGCCTAGTTCTTCTGGGATTTCTCTAGGAGTATTGCATTGATAACGCCGTGTTGGCCCGGGCGGGACGTGACTCGTGCCTGCCCGAGCTCTGTTTCCACAATCGCACCTTTCGTGATGACGCCCCTTCTTTGATAGTCTACGTTCGCAGGGTTTCTTACGACTCGCAGAAGCTTCGATTTCGAACTCTTACCGGAAGCCTGGTCTGTCACTACAGCCCAGTCGGCCACGGCGATCCGCACTTTTATTCCGCCGCCGAACATTCCTACCCGTCTCTGCTTGACCGGCCCAAGTGTCGTCTCAGTCGGCTCAGACCCAGCTTCGAAGGCTCTCTTTCCCCGCCAGGCTCGCTTAGTTCCACCAGTGGGTTTTCTCTTGTATTGACTACCATGACTCTGGGGCATTGGACGACACGAGATGCTGCTTCAGGGTTTGACATATTAACCGTTCCCTGAGAGACGCGTGCTAGTCCGATTTTTCGAGATTTTTCTGTTCTCGGTAACCGAATCTTTATTTGGTCGCGGCCGCCTCTGCTCTCTAAATTCGAGGCGCAACCTAGAGAATGCCCAATTATTGCTTGGAATGCGGCGGAAACCTAAGTTATGACTCCGCAATCAAGCAATACGCGTGCAAGAGTTGCGGCCTAACTTTCACCCAGCAAGACCTTCTACAGGGTCGAGAGAAGATGTTCCAGAGCCAGGAGACGGTCGACGAGGAGAAGAAACGCCGCCAGAAAGACTATCTCAAATGGTGGCTCAGCTCAGATAAGAAGACCAAGTAGACAATCTCTTCCCCAATTAACGTTCCAGCACTCGTTCTTGTAAGCACGAAGCATCAATACTGCTTTTCCAGTTCGTATTTTTCATTGAAGCACAGGGTTTATTCCCGAAGTGGATTACAACTCTTCTGAACAAATCCTGACCCTCTCCAAGAGCGAAAACATCCTCGAAGACATACTCGAAAAATGGAGGCGTGGATCCACTGGGCCTCTGCCTCAGTTGACTCCTCTCCAGCTTCTCAACGCTCTGGTTCTGGTTGAAAGAGAAGGACCTGTGGGACGGAGAGCCCTGTCCGAAACCCTCCAGCTAAACGACGGGGTCGTTCGCGGACTATTGGAAAGGCTGGCAGCAAGCAAAATGGCCTTGGTAACTGTGAAAGGTGTCCAGCTTTCCAAGATGGGAAAGGGGAGCCTCCGGAAGCTTCTTCGTCAGCTATCAATCAAGAAGATCATTTCCATAGACCAATCTGACTTGGTATCTGCCAATTCTGTCATGGGAGTGCACGCCACAAAATTGTACAGACCAGGAATGACTGGAATTGTTCAGAGGGATGAAGCGATTAAGGCTGGAGCTGAAGGCTCGATCACAGTTGCAGTTCTAGGCAAGAAGCTTGTGATTCCGCCTGACAACAAGAGTATCGCAGAACTCGCTCCAAAAGAAAGCGCAAGGCTCAGGAGCGAGTTAGAACCCACTGACAAGGATCTCATCATAATCGGCTTTGGAAAGGATCCGGGACGCGCACTTGCAGGTGCACTTGCAGCAGTCCTCTCGCTTCAGAAAGCCTAGGAGAACCTAGAACTGACAGAAAGGCGGAAGTTGTCGAGGAAGCCCACGGCCGAGATCATCTCGATCGGTAACGAACTTCTCATCGGACACACACTTGACACTAACTCCCACTGGATCGCAAAACACCTTACAAGGTTAGGGTGGACCCTCGAGAGAGTCACACAGCTACGCGACTCGTTGGATTCAATCAAGTCAGGTGTGCGAGGATCTCTCAAGAGAAACCGGAGTGTCCTGATCACAATTGGCGGCTTGGGTCCGACCCATGACGACATGACGTTGGCTGGAATATCACGAGCCATCGACAAACCAATGAGACTGAACAAGGAAGCGTTGGAACTTGTGAGAGATCATTACCGAAGACTCGAAAGCAAGCCTAAACTTACGAAGTATCGGACTAAGATGGCCACTCTTCCAGAGGGTTCCGTTCCCCTGCCGAACCCTGTTGGCACAGCTCCCGGAGTAAAGATGCAAGAGTCAAGTACAACCCTGTTCTCCCTGCCGGGTGTGCCTTCCGAAATGAAGGCGATATTCCGCGCCAGCATCATTCCTTACTTAGAATCGTTCCATACGACGCGCCCCAAGGAGGTAGAGATCAAGATTACCGGGATTATTGAGTCGGCGCTCGCACCAGTTCTTGATCAGGCGCGCAAGATCTATCCAAGATTATACTTCAAGTCTCATCCTAGAGGGAGAGAAACGGGAATCAGGCCCTTGATCCTGCTCCACATCTACAATGTCGAACCTGGAGCAGAGAAAGAAATCTCTGAGGCGTCAGCTCGCATAATGCTTGAATTGGCTGGAATCCGAGCCCGATCAAGCTCATCATGAAGAAATGATCTTCCATTTCGCCGCAAAGTCTGCCCGATGCCTCCGAAAGCTTACTCAGTGGCGACTTGGACGAGGTCTTCTGGTTGTCTATTGCTAGTCTGAGACAGGTTCATGATTCCGCCCGTCAGACTCTGGGCTCCTACTCCGTTCTTTGCCAACACCTCGGCTACACGTAAAGATGTTCCTCCTGCCATGCAGACTAGGAGCGTTTTTGACTTGTCTTTCGGCAGAAGAGCGTTGATTCCGGCTGGAATTTTCTCGGTTGTTATCAGCGACTGAACGTCTCGCGCTGTGGCAACCTTAACCTTGTCCTCGTCACATCCTAAAGCATCAGCAACCAGCTTGATTCCTTCTTCCCTCGGAACAAACATCGCGTGGGTCCAGAGAACCTCCCCATAGCTCGGCTGCTTGGAGTTCGCTTCTTGTACGTTGACCTCGAGGGGGTCTGAGGTCTCAACTGGTACCTCAAGATCGGCTAGGTATTTTTGCAGTCCATCAGCGATCATTACTACGAATTTGTTACCCGCACCGTAGTTGATCATCTGCAAGGCTGAGTAGAGGGCTAGTGCGCCGCTCTCGCCGATGCCATAGCCTCTGCCGGCAAAGAATCTCAAGAGTCGTCTAGCCGCCTCGAAATCTACCTCGTGTTCCCCGCCGTATAGCTCGGGCTGGTAGAATCTCAGACCGACAGCCTTGTCTCTCGTCCTTATCCCAGCAACATCCTGGTTGGCCAGCGGGAACACTACGTGCACGGACTTTTGTCGGTACTTGGCCTGTGCATATTTCGCGAGACCTGCTGAGGTTCCTCCTGTTCCGAAGGCGGTGATTATTCTAAAGTCTCCGAGAGAGTAGCCGTGAGCCTTGAGCTGCTGGTCGATCTCCGGCGCTGTAGTTGTCTCGTGAGACCGAACGTTTAGCTCGTTATCATACTGTTCTGGACAGAATCCATCGTAGATTTTGGCGAGTAGTTTAGCAAGGCTGATCACGTCCTGTTTTGCGAGCAGCACCTCCACATCTCCTCGATTCTTGTCGAGGACTGACGTGTCAAGGCCAAGTTGTGCGAGCTGTTCTCGGACACTCTCTGCGGCGGCTTTCGCGACTACTAGATTCTGGTCTATCTTGAGCCCTGGTGCTGGGCATATGTCAACATCCAGATTCACCGATCGCACTCCTTCATTCTTGAGTTCGTCCAAGACTCCTCCTTGCAGTCTCCTCGAGACGAGAACGATGACTTCTAGCCCGAGGTCTCTCAGCATGCCGAGGGCTAAGCCGAAGTTGCCGGAGGTTGCTTCGAAGATCTTCTGGCCAGATCTAAGCTTACCTGTAACGATTGCGTCCCTGATTATCTCTACTGCGGGTCGGACCTTGACGGAGCCGCCGAAGATTTGAGAGTCCAGTTTACCGAAGACTCTGACCGACTTCGAGTCTATTCTTATTCCATACTCTGCCTTGGCGCATTCGGATAGGGCGTCCGTTAGGTCAACTAAGGGAGTCGCATTCGCAACTACTCCAGTCTTGTCTCCTCCAGCGACATGAGGGGTCCGAATCAAGATCTCAGAATCAAATTTTCCAAGGAGATCTTTGTCGATTTGCGGTGAGAAGGAACTACACTGCAACGATTGTCCATAGCGTTAGGGACAGGGCTTTATATAACGTATGTCATATTGAGGACTCTATGACCGGGACTTACAAGGCGCCAGATATCCCGAGCAGTCAGATCACGGGAGAACTTGTCCGAGACGAGCTACTCAGATGCTTTGAGAGCGCGAACAGGGAATTCTTCACACTCCTAAACCAGCCGGTAACTGATGAGGCCTTGAAGACACAGGTCAAACAGTTCGTTGAGGGAGTATTCCAGAACTGCGGTGTCAGCTACACTGAGCCAACCAAGACCGGAATCTTGACGGCTATCAACCAGTGCAAGAGTAACGCGGAACAGATGATGGGACCGAAGGGGTCAGACATAATCAGCCACCATTACACTGAGATGATGAAACTGGTTAACAGACTTCCCGAGAAGGAAACCTATGTCTCAGTCAGTCAGATAACCTGATTAAAATAATACTTGATCTCGGCTCGGTAGCCGGGAAGCGCTTTTGACGAGCGTGGCTAAGGACCCTGGTTGGATGGTGAATCCAATACTGTTCATCATTGTAGCTGGACTCAGCGCCTTGTTCATCGCAGCCATACTCTACCAGATCCTCGGAGCACGATAGCCTCAACTCATAACTAATTAGTAACCCCCATGCGCCCTCATTCTAAACCTTGGAACAGGCGACAGCACAACTCCACACACCTCGCTCGGTGAAACTTGAGCGGATTGTCGACGAGACTCCCTCCATCCGCTCGTTCTGGTTCAGTGACGCAACCCTGCACAAAGCTCACCCAGGGCAGTTCGTTATGGTCTGGGTCCCAGGCGTTGACGAGGTGCCGATGAGCGTCCTAGCAATTCACGGAAAGAACGAAGCAGGGGTTGTCATCAAGAAAGGCGGCCCGGTGAGTGTCGCTCTCTGGGAGAAAAAACCCGGGGACCTGTTCTGGGTCCGGGGTCCATACGGGCACCCTTACAGTGTTGGACACCATCACAAACTCTTGGTCGTAGGGGGCGGAACAGGGCTCGTGCCATTGCTATCTCTACTGGTTCATTTTCGCGGCCGCGACGTCACCCTAATCACAGGAGCACGGACAGCCAGCGAACTACTCTTCAAGGACTGGCTGATCGCAGACAGCAAAGAACACCATTTCAAACTCGTTTTCGCAACCGACGACGGAACCTACGGAGAGAAGAACCAGGTCCCGAAGGTGGCGGAGACCGTAGTTAGAACTGGACACTTTGACGCGATCTACACTTGTGGTCCCGAGCCGATGATGAAGAAGATCTATGACCTTGCAATGGAAACTCGCTGCCACATTCAGGTAAGCTTGGAAAGAGTGTTCAAGTGCGGCGTGGGAATATGCGCTGCCTGCCTTATCGGACCCTACCTGGTCTGTCACGATGGACCCGTATTCTCGGAAGCAGAGCTCAGCGGCATGCCCGAATTCGGGCACATGAGACGCGATCTCTCGGGCAAGAGAGTTCCACTGAACGCAGGTCATTGATTCAGACTTTGATACTCCTTGTAAGCCAAGCATGATTCAGTCGCGAGTCTCGGCCTCACAAGTCGACCAGTACGCAAGGGCTGGTACGAATCCTATTGGAACCGGTGAAACATTACTTCCTGGCTAAAGCGCGATCGAAAAAGTTCGTTTGGTGACCCCAGCCAACCGTTGTCTTGATTACATGGTCTAAATCATGCTTCCGAAGAAACGAAGCGTTAATTAGAACGGTCAGCTTTTTCATCGATATAGGAAGGGAGATAGAGACTTACGCCAACTCATGGCTCACTCACCAAAGCAGGTAAAGTCAGGCAGCAGACTCCCAAGATCGTGGCTCTAAACAAGCCCGGGCTTTCACCGCGTGAACGAGTCCGAAGGAATGCGCAGAAGAGATTTGTTCTGGGCAGAAAACCGGGCCAGAACTACATCAGAGTCTAGGCCCTAGACAGTCCGCTTTTTCCATTCAGATGCAAGCATCCTGTAGCTGACAGTATCGACGAAACGATCGTAAATCCGCTCCCTCTCCCGGGAGATTCCCTCCTGGCTGAACCCCAATCTCTCTGGCACCCGACGACACCTCGTGTTCTCGTATGCGCAAGATATCTCAACACGGTTTAGGCCAACCTCATAAAATGCGAGATCGACAAGTGCGCTACATGTTCTTGTCATGATCCCCCTTCCCTCGAAGGATTTGCCCAGCCAGAAACCGATCAATGCAGCTCGGTTGTCCCAGTCGATATAGTCGTAGGTT
>Ga0209235_1001708_pt1 | contig 12054 bp, 10 predicted proteins | sample GraSoi013_1_20cm_4_FD_185817 | JGI IMG/M metagenome (GOLD analysis project Ga0209235, IMG submission 185817) | Grasslands soil microbial communities from the Angelo Coastal Reserve, California, USA - Sample 09_25_2013_1_20cm (SPAdes) (version 2) | ecosystem: Environmental > Terrestrial > Soil >...
CCGCCACTGCGGCCAGGAAGCCGCAGATCACATACGTGACCAGCTGGACGAGCCAGCCTCGGACGCCGGCCAGGCGGCAGGCGACCGGGTTGTCACCGATCGCGTAGATGAGCCGGCCGTATCCGGTCTGGCGAAGGCCGACGATCACGATCGTTGCTATCGCCCCCCACAGCAGGGCGCTGTTGGGCACGAACCCAAGGACCTTGCCCGAGCCCAGGGTGCGGACGATGTCGGGCACGTTGGGAGGCCCCTCGGGGCTCACCTTCAGGCTGTAGACGAGGAGGACGCCGGACACGACCAGGCCCATGCCGAGGGTCATGATCAGGGGCTGCACCCGGAAGATGGCCACGCCGATTCCGTTGAGCAGGCCGACGACCAGCCCGACCGCCAGGGCCAGGATCACCGCACGAATCGAGCCGAAATAGGACTGGCTGGCCGCCACGTACGCCGCGGCGGTCATCACAGCCGCGACCGAAAGGTCGATGCCGGCGGCATCACAAGGGTCTGTCCGGCGGCGACGATCCCCAGCGGCGCGGCGAACAGGATCGTGTTGGCCACCCAGGTCGGACCGACGGTCCCGGGCCGCGTGACGCCGATCACGAGCACCAGGAGGAGCAGCACGCCGACGAGCACCAGAGAAGGCCGGTCGCGCAGCTGGCCCTGCAACACGGTCCATCGGCCGCTGCGCATGCCGGTCGCCCGAGCGCTCATCCAGCCTGCACCCTGCGTTGGATTGCTCGCGCGCGGAGCAGCGGTGCCAGGCCGCCGGCCATCACGACCAGCACAAGCAGCACGCCCTGGATGACCTGCCCCAGGTTGGGGTCGGTGCCTGTCAAGATGAGGTCCGCGGGCACCAGCGTCAGCACGAAAGCCGCGACGATCGGGCCCGTGATACCGCCCCGGCCGCCGGCGAGGCTGACCCCGCCGAGCACGATCGCCGAGATGCCGCTGAGGGTGTAGATCGTGCCCGCGAGCGGTGAGCCGATGCCGGTGCTCATCATGAGAGCGAGGCCGCCGCAGGCGGCGAAAAAGCCTCCGAGCGCATACGAGAAGACACGGGTTGGCCCGACCCTGACCCCTCTTCGAAACGCGGCGGTCCGGTCGCTGCCGACGGCGTAATGCGCCAGACCCAGCCGGCCCAACCTGAGTGGGACCCACACGAGGGACACCACCACGATCAGGAGGAGGAGTCCGTTCGGAACCCAGGGGCTGAACAGATTGCCGGACGACAGAGCCATGAATGCGTCGGGCGCGCCGCCGCCGGGCTTGGCCAGGATCAGCAGAGCCACGCCATACGAAAGACATCGCCAGGGTGACCACGATATCGGGCACTCTTGTGCGGACGGCGATCAGGCCGTTCAGGCTGCCGGCGAGGATCCCGCCCACGAGGATGAGCAACGATATGAGGACCGCCGTCTGGAAATCGTGGTGAAGCATGTAGCGCGCGGCCAGCACATTCGCCACCGCCATCATCGCGCCTATCGACAGGTCGATCCCGCCGCCGATCACGACGCATGCTTGCGCAGCGGCGGCAAAGGCCAGGGGCAGCGCTCCAACCACCAGGGACTCAATTTCGTACGGACCGTAGTTGGGATGGATGGAGATGGTGAAGATCATTACCGCCACGAACAGGCCGTAGATACCCAACGTCCACGCGTTCCGGCGAACAAAGCGGGCGATTCCCGGGCCGACCGGAATGCGACGGCTGACGCGAGCAGCCGCCTTCACGACGCCTCCGCGGCAGCGGCACGGCTGAGACCATGAGCGGCTCTCAACAGGGCGGCCTCGGTGGCGTCGTGCGCCGAGAGCTCGGCGACCACGCGGCCGGCGAACATCACCAGGGCTCGGTCGGCTGCCAGCTGGATCTCGGGCATCTCGGACGTGAAGAACAGAACCGCAGACCCTGAAGCCGCCAGCTCGCGCAGGACCCGATAGATCTGCTCCTTGGTGCGAATGTCGATGCCCCGCGTCGGATCGAAGCACAGGAGGGTCAGGAAGCCGGTGGCCAGCCAGCGGGCGATGGTCACCTTCTGCTGGTTGCCACCGGACAGCCGCATCACGCGGGATCCGGCACGGGTATCGATATCGAGCCGGTTGATCGCCGTTCTGACGCGGCGACGCTCTGCGCCACTATTGATCAACCCCCAGCGCGACAGGCGGTTGACCATCGGCAGGGCGATGTTCTCGAGCACAGAGCGCTGGCGCAGCAGCGCAAGGGCACGATCGGCGGGTACCAGGACGAGTCCGGCGCCGATGGCGTCGTGCGGATGACGGAATCGCCGGGTCTTCCCCTGGACGAGGATCTCGCCGGCGTCAGGACGGCGGTTTCCGCTCAGGCACTCGAACAGGTCCGCCTGCCCTTGCCCCTCGAGGGCCACGATGCCCAGCACCTCGCCCCTACGAAGGGTGAACGAGATGTCCTGCAAGACGCCGGACCGAAGTCCGCGAACTTCGAGAGCCGCGGTTTGCTCAACCCTCGGGGCGGGCGCGGTGTCGGCTACCGCACCTTCGGACACGACCACCGATGCCGCCGCCGGGCCGAGCATCAAGGAGACGATCTCCTCCTGGCCGCTCGACGCCATGTCGACGACGCCGACCGTGGTTCCGTCCCGCAGCACGGTCGCGCGGTCGCACAGGGCTTTCACCTCGGTCATTCGGTGCGAGATGAGGACCACGGACCGACCCTCGGACCGCCAGCGCCGCGCCACGCGAAACACACGCTCGCTGAGGTCCGCCGGCATGGTGGCGGTGACCTCGTCGAGGATGAGCAATCGCGGCAGGGCCGCCAGCGCCTGAGCGAGGTCGAGGAGATGAAGGGTGGGCGCGGGCAGGTCGCGCACGTACTCGGTGAGGTCGACGTCCTCGAGGCCCAGCTCCTCCAGCCAGGGCCTTATCGCTGGCATGGCCGTGCCGGTGAGGCGGAGATTCTGAGCCACGGTCAGCAGAGGGACGAGGCTGACGTCCTGATAGACGGACGCGAGGCCCGCCTTTCTCGCGCTGGCCGGTGAAGCGAACCGGACCTCATGGCCGTCGAGCAGGATCACGCCCGCGTTGGGCGTCACGTCGCCCGTCAGGACCTTGACCAGCGTGCTCTTGCCTGCACCGTTGGCGCCCATGAGGGCGTGGATCTCCCCGGCTCGAACGCTGAGGGCGCCCGAACGCAGGGCGACCACGGCTCCGTAGTTCTTAGAGAGCCCGCGCGTCTCCAGCAGCACGTTCGCGTCGCTCATCACGCGCTGTCAGTTTCGGAGAAAAAGACAGGGCGTGGATCTCTCCACGCCCTGCCTGATTGTGTGTTCGATGGATCCTAGAGGTCCGCGCAGGCGATCAGGTCCGCCTTGGTGTAGGTGGTCCAGGGGGCGACCTGGTAGGAGACGCTGTAGTACGCGTTCAAGGTGGGGTCGTAGTGGTTCTGGAGCTCAGACAAGCCCGAGCTGCTGACGTTGTCCCAGATCTGCGGGTCTAGGTTCACCAGGTGCGGCTCCGACTTGCCCTGGAGAACGGCCAGGCCGAGCGAGAGGCCCGCGCCCCCCACGGTCGGGGGGTTGGTGACCGCGGCGCCGCCGAGGCCCTGAGCCTTGAGGTTGATGAGCTGGCCGATGAAGCCGTCGTTGTCAGCGCCGATCGTAGGTACGTACGGCTTCTTTGCCGTCGTATACCCGTCGACGACGGTCGAGTCGATGCCCGAGGTCCAGATTCCGTCCACCTTCAAGCCCGAGCCGAGGATGTCCTTGATCTGCTGTGCCGCCGGGTCCAACGACCAGTTGGTGAAGGTCTCTTTGACGACCTTGATGTTCGGGTACTGGGCCAGGGTCTGCATGAAACCGTTGTGGCGGTCGGCGTCCGCCGAGACCCCGTTGATCCCGCGCATCTCGACCACGTTGCCCTTGCCGCCGAGCGTCTTGAAGAGCCAGTCGGCGCCGAGCTGCGCGTATTTGACCTGGTTGTTGTAGAGCTGGTACGCCTGGCTCGAGGTGACGCCCTGGTCGACCGTGACAACGACGATGCCCTTGTCAGAAGCCTCCTTGATGACCGTGTCCAGCGCGCTTCGGTCGGACGGGTTCATCACGATCACGTTCACGCCGGCCGAGATCAGGTTCCGAACGTCGGCGATCTGGCCGCTGGGGTCGGTCGTCCGGTTGGCGGTGATGATCTTGGAGACGACGCCCGATGCCTTGGCCTGGGCCTTAATAGAACAGATCATCTCCTCGCGGAAGCCGTTGCCGGTGAGCGTGTTGGAGATGCCGACCACGTATTTCTTGCTGCCGCCGGTCGAGGTGTTACCCCCGCCACAGGCAGTTGCGAGCAACCCCGCGACAAGCATCAACCCGATGGCCGTTGGCCATCTACGTTTCGACATACATGCACCTCCTATCTTTCAACCAAGGGCATCGAGGACGGAAATCGTTTGCCAATTGGATGGCAGAGATCGTAAGGGCCGCCCTGCACGGTGTCAAACCAAGCACTGGATGGGGCTACACGAGCAGGGGGCGCAGCGTGTTGCGGGCGAGAAGGAAGCCACGTTTGACCAGGTCGAGGTCACCCTCGAAGGAACGATCCTCGTGCTCCACCGAGACGACACCGTCGTAGCCGGCCGCGATCAGCGCCGCGATGAAGCGGTTCCAGTGCACCTCGCCCAGACCTGGCATTCGGGGTACCTGCCAGCCCATGCCGAGCGACATGACGCCGTTCGAGTAGAGGCCGTCGCGATCGATCTCCAGGTCCTTGGCGTGCACGTGGTAGATCCGGCGGCCGAACTCGCGCACCGCGCGCGGGATGTCGATGAGCTGCCAGACGAGGTGAGAGGGGTCAAGGTTCAGACCGAGGGTGTCGCCGGGCATGGCCTCGAATAGGCGCCGCCACAAGGCCGGCGAGTACGCGAGGTTGCGACCACCCGGCCATTCGTCGGCGGAGAAGATCATCGGACAGTTCTCGATCGCGATCCGGACCCCATGGTCGGCGGCAAACTTCACGAGTGGCGGCCACTGCTCCAGGACCTGCGCAAATGCCGGCTCCATTGGAAGGCTCTGGTCGCGCCCGATAAAGGTGCCGACCAGGTTCACCCCTAGCCGCGCGGCGGCGTCGATCACCTTGCGCAAGTGCTCCTGGGAGTGGGCGCGCACGGCCGGATCTGGGTCGAGCGGATTCGGATAGTAAGCCAGCGAAGAGATCGTCAGCCCCCGGCCCTCGACGACCTCGCGGACCCGCTTGATCGCGGAGACGTCCAGCGATTCGACATCGATATGGCTGACGCCGGCGTAGCGCCGGCGCTCTGCACCTGCCGCCGGCCAGCACGCGATCTCGAGGGCTTCAAAGCCGTTCTCGGCTGCCCAGCCCGCCACCTGTTCCAGGGACAGGTCAGGGAAGGCCGCGGTGAGAAGGCCCAGCTTCAACTCGCGGCCCTCTTCAGCCTTGGTCGGGGTTCGGAATCATGACGTCGCGCACCAAGGTGGCCAGGTCTCCGCAAGCCCCGACGAACTGGCGCAGCGTGCGCCGCGTCGGCGGGAACTGGTCGAACTCGCCGACAGTGAGGCCATCCTCGGAGTACGCCCGGCGGAAGTCGGGGAAGTGAGAGACGAGCTCACCAACCACGTGCGGGTCGACCGGGTCGTCGATTCGAGGCTTCACCTCGATTGCGCTGGCGTTGAGGCGCACCTGCCACGCATAGGGTGGTGAGATCACCGCGTCGGCGCCGATGAGCTGGCTCCAATGCATGTGATTGCGGAACGCCGCGGAGAGCAGCCGGACCCGATAGCCGCGCTCGCGGAAGAGCTGATAGGTCTTCTTGAATACGGCAACCCCGGCCCATTCGAGGTAGCCCGGGTCGACTGATATGCCCTCCTTTTCCATCACGACCTTCAGCCAGTCGTCCAGGCGGCCGACCATGATCGTGCACACCGGCCCCATCGATGAGACATCGTTTCCTTCAGCCTCTCGTCGCCGCAGGCCTCGCTCCATGGCCTCCGCGACGGCGACGCACTGAGGGAGCGTGAAGCAGACGGTCGCGTTGATGCTGATGCCGCGATAGGTCGACTCTTCGATCGCCTGGATTCCCGCGCGCGTCGCCGGGATCTTGACGATCATGTTCGGCGCGAGGCGGTTGAAAGCCACAGCCTGGTCGACGATCGCGTCAGGGTCGCGATAGAGCCGGGGGTCGGTCTGGATCGAGAGCCTGCCGTTGCGCCCGCCCTGCTCCTCGAAGATCGACTCGAGTAGCTTCGCCGCCCGCACCGAGAGCTCCTCGACCAGCTTCCAGGCGATGACGTCCTCGGTCGCGCTGGGGATTTCTTTGATCAGGCTCTCGATGCGGGGCCGCCAGCTCGTCATGTCCTTCTTGAGGATCGACGCGGCGATCACGGGGTTGCACGTAGCTCCGACCGCCCCATCCTCGATCGACTGCGTCAGCTCCTCGAGTGACGCTGAGTCGTTCCATAAGGCGGTCGGGGTCGTCTGCGTCATTTGATGCAGAAGGCTCCTGTACGCGACGCGCGGGATGGATGCTTTCATGGCTCCACGCCGCTCGAGCGGCCAGATCATCATATCGGCGGATAATCCCAGCGTGGCGAGAGCAAAGGAAGAGATCCTCGGGCAATTCCTCGGTGACGAAACGTTCCCGGTCGACTGGGAATCAGAAGCCGAGAAGCGGCTCTTCTGGGTCTTCGACGACCTGCATTGCCCGAACCCGCTGAGCCCGATGTTCGCCGACATCGGGGGGTGGTGGCTGAGCTGCGACCACATGTTCAGGCGCTTCGGGACCGACTTCGCGTCCGACTGGCTGGCCAAGTTCGTCAACGGCTACGTGTACACCGCGGTCATCCCCGCGGACCCGAATGTCCAGATCGATTCGACCCGATACGGGTCGCGATATGCGGCCCGCGTGCCGCGAGACCCGAACTACGCGGCCACGATCTCGAAGTATGGGTTCGCAGTCCTGCCGACGTATGGCCGGCATTTCGCCGCCTGGTGGCGAGACCGCCTCGTCCCGGAGATGACGCGAAACTACGCCTATCTCGAGGGGAAGCTCGACGAAGCCGAACGAATGTTGCTGATGGAGCTGGCCGTCCTTCTGGAAGACGCGATCGACATCCACGACCGCCACTGGAAGATTCACTGGATGCTCAACTTCGCGCAGTTCTCCGCAACGCTCAACCTGCGCGCCGCGATCCAGAAGTGGCGCGGCAGCGTCGACGAGGTCGTCGTCGGCCGCTTGCAGAACTCAGCGAGTGACCGCAACTGGGACTCGATCAAGGCCCTGTGGGAGCTGAAGGAAGAGGTCAGGAAGAACCCGGAGCTGACGGCGGCCTTCAAGGGCGAAACCGCCAAGGACATCCTCGAACACCTTCATGAGTCGGACCGCGGGCGGCGGTTCCTGACCGATCGGGTCGCGCCATATCAGCGCGAGTACGGCTATCACGCGGTCTGGAGCCATGAGTTCATCTTCCCTACGGTCCGCGAGCAGGTCGAGCCGGTGATCGAGCTGGTGAGGGGATACGTGGAGACCGGCTACGACTACCCGAAGACGATCGCGGCCGTGAAGGCCGATATCGAATCAGCCGCCGACGAGCTGCTGCATGGTTTGACCGGCAACGCCTTGGACGAGATATCGAGGCTCAACGACATCAACCTGCAGATGGCACCACTGACGCCGGACCACCACTTCTACATCGACCAGGGAGCCAACGCGCACCTGCGTCTGGTCCTGATTGCCATCGGCGCCAAGCTCGTCGAGATGGGTGTTCTCGACCAGCCGGACGACGTCATGTTCCTCCAGTACAACGAACTGCGCATCTTCATGGGCGACCCCTCGGCCAAGGAACAAATAGAAACGCGCGGCCTCATCACGACGCGGCGCGCCGAGCGGAAGGCGGCCTATCGTTTGCGCCCGCCCGACTGGATTGGAACCGTTACCGCGACCCAGCTGGCCGTCCCGTATCTGGCCAACTGGGGGTTCCCCGAAAAGTTTCATCGCAAAGCGTCTAAGGTCGAAGGCCGCATCGAAGGGCTCGGTGGGTCTCCCGGGGTTGTCGAGGGGATCGCGCGCGTGGTCCTCACTGTCGAGCAGTTCGACCACGTACGCAAGGGCGACGTCGTGGTCTGCCAGATGACGAACCCCGCCTGGGTCGCGCTGTTCACCAAGATGGCGGGCCTTGTCACAGACGCAGGCGGGCTCACCTCCCACGCCGCGGTGCTGGCTCGCGAGTTCGCCATCCCCGCGGTCATCGGCACTTCCCTCGCAACCAGGACGATCAAGGACGGCGACCGCATCCGGGTCAATGGCACCACGGGCGTGGTCGATATCCTCGAGCGAAGCAAAGCGGCGGCGCCCCGCTCCAGTGCGCTCGCCGCCGATCGCATGGCGCAACCCCGCTAGCCGATGCTCTAACGGCGGCATTCGATGCAGCCATTCGCCTATGCCCGGCCCGCCACCCTTGCCGATGCGTTCGCGCTGCTCGACGAGCACGGCCCCGATGCGTGCCTGCTGGCCGGCGGCACAGACGTAGTCGTCGGGCTGCGCAATCGGACGCTCAGACCTGAGATGGTGATCGATCTCAAACAGGTCGCCGAGCTCCAGCCTGCGATCAGCGAAGAGGGGTCCTGGCTGACGATCACCGCCACCACCGCGCTCGCGGGCATCGACGAGGATCAGCGAATCCACGCGCGCTTCCCGGCTCTGATCGAAGCCGCCGCGACTGTCGGCTCGGCCCAGATTCGGAATCGCGCGACCCTGACCGGCAACATCTGTCACGCGTCACCGGCGGCGGACACGGCGCCGGCCCTTCTGGCCTATGGGGCGAGAGTCAACGTGGCGAGCGCGCGCGGCACACGGCGGGTGGACCTTGACGAATTCTTCGTAGGTCCTGGAAAAACCGTATTGCAGCGCGGCGAGCTCGTGACGGCAATCGATCTGCCGATCGCCGCTGAGCGCAGAGGAGCCGCGTTCGCGCGGATCACTCGGCGACGCGGGGTGGACCTCGCAACCATCAGCATTTGCTGCGTCGTCGAGTCGGCGGGGCGCACAGTCCTTGCGTATGGGGCGGTGGGTCCACGCCCATTCGTGGTCGCGGACGAGAGCGGGCTGCTCGCAGACCCGGCTGCCCGTGATGGGGCCAAGGACGAGGTGCTTCGGCAGCTGCTCACGAAAGCCAGCCCGATCTCAGACGTGCGGGGGAGTCGCGAGTATCGCGAGGCTATGCTCCTGGTCATGAGCCGCCGCGCGCTGCGCGCGTCCCTCGAAAGACTGCGAGCGGCGTAATCGCGAATGTCATCGACCCCGATTCGTGTGACGGTCAATGGAGCTGAGCGCGAGGTCGAGGTCGCGCCCAACACCACGCTTCTCGACTTTCTGCGCGATCGCCTCCAACTGACCGGGACCAAGGAGTGCTGCGACCTGGGCGAGTGCGGCGCGTGCACGGTGCTGCTGGACGGCCGAGCCGTGAACTCCTGCTTGATGCTCGCGGTGGAGGGTGACGCGCGGGAGGTCACCACCATCGAAGGGCTTTCAGAGAACGGACGGCCGAACGCGCTCCAGGACGCGTTCCTCGCGAAGGGCGCGGTGCAGTGTGGCTTCTGCATTCCGGGACAGGTGATGGCCGCCCGGTACCTCTTGTCTCGTAACCCGCATCCGACGCTGGCCGAGGTTCGCGAAGGCCTGTCCGGAAACCTGTGCCGCTGCGGAGGCTACGTGCAGATCTGCGAAGCGGTGCTGGCTGCGAGCGAGGCAGGCACGTGATCGGAACGTCACAACCGCGGGCGGGCGGGCTGGCACGGGTCACGGGGCGGCAGCAATTCATCGCCGACATAAACCTGGACCACGCGCTCCACGTGAAGCTCGTCCACCTCGATTGCGGCCACGCGCGGATTGTCGCGATCGATACAGCGGCGGCATCTGAGGTCTATGGCGTCGTCGCGATCCTGACCGCGGCCGATCTGCCCCAACCCGTGCCTCGGTTTGGGCCGGTGCACGACGATCGGCCGATCCTCGCGGTCGGGGAGACGAAGTATCACGGCCAGCCGGTGGCGGCGGTCGCCGCCGAGACCAAGGAAGCCGCTGAGGCCGCCGCCGAGCTGGTGCGGGTGGAGTACGAAGCGCTGCCTGGCGTATACACGGTGGCTGCCGCGCTCGACCCCGCGGCTCCGCTCGTGCAGGAACCAGGGCTCCGGCCCGACGATCCCTTGCGACACAGCAACGTGCTGCGCGAGCTGAACTACGGGTGGGGCGACGTCGAGGCGGCGAAGGCCGACCTGGTGGTCGAGAACTCCTATGCGTTTCCGATGGTCACGCATTTCGCCATCGAGCCTCACGCATTCATCGCGGCTCCGGATGACGGTGGCGTCGTGATCTGGACCGCGACCCAGAACCCGTTTCAAACGCAGCGCATCATCGCCAGGGTGCTTGGCTTACCGCTGGCCCGGGTCCGCGTCATCGCTCCCGATCCTGGCGGCGCCTTCGGCGGCAAGCAGCACCCCAAGTACGAGCCGCTCGTCGCGCTCCTCGCACTGAGAACGGGCCGGCCCGTCCGGCTGCTCCTCACCCTCGAGGAGACCTTCCAGGAAGTGCGCCGGACGTCGTGTGAGATTCATGTCCGCACCGGGTTTCAGGCCGACGGCACGATCTCGTTCCAGGACATTCAGAGCGACTTCCTGCTGGGTGCGTATGCGGACGTTGCCGAGCGCGTTATCACGAAGGCCAATTACCTCGCCTGCGGTCCGTACCGCGTTCCGGATGCGCGCATCACGGTTCGAGCTTTGCTGTCCCACACCACCCCGAGCACCGCCTTCCGCGGCTTCGGTACGCCACAAGTGTCGTGGGCGCATGAATCACAGCTCGACGACGCGGCGCGTTGCTTGGGGCTGGACCGCGTCGATATTCGGCTTCGTAACCTCGCCCGAAAGGGAGAGGCCTTCGTGCCTGGCGACACCCCATGCGACGGCGATTGGGCGGAGTCGGTGCGCAAGGCGGCCGGGGCGATCGAGTGGGGATCGCCGATTGCGGCTGGGCGCGGACGAGGCCTGGCGGTCGCGATCAAAGCATCCGCGACCACGGGCGCGTCTTACTCCATCGTCAGGCTGCATTGGGATGGCAGCGCGACGGTCCTGGCCGGCACATCGGACATGGGGCAGGGCGCCCGCACGGTGCTCGCCCAGGTCGCGGCACATGAGCTCGGCATCCCGATCGACTCGATCAAAGTGGTGATGGGCGACACCGCTGCCGTTCCGTTCGACCTGCAAACCTCCGCGAGCCGCTCGACGGTGTTCATGGGCCAGGCGGTCGCGCGCGCATGTCGGGATATCAATGCGCAGCTGAGACAGATGGCCGCCGACCTTGGACTGGTCGCAAATGTGAGCGTGGTGGAGCTGCTTCGCGCCCGCTTCAGCGAGGTGAGGGGAGAGGTGATCGGGGTCGGGTCTTATCGAAGTGAGCATCAGCCCGGCCATCCGTTGGGTGGAAGCCCGTCCTTTTATGAGTTCTCGTGTACGGCTTCCGAGGTCGAGGTCGACGAAGGCACGGGCCAGATCCTGCTGGTCCGGCACGTGACCGTCGCGGACGTCGGCAAAGCCCTGAACCCCCAGCACGTCGAGATGCAGGACGAGGGTGCGGCGGTGATGGGCCTCGGCCACACGTTGATGGAGCACATCCTTCTCGACGATTCCGGGCGGATTCGAAATCTCGGGGCGCTGGACTATCGGATCCCGACCACCAAGGACCTGCCCCTGGAAATGTTCGCTCTGGTCGTGGAGAATGCCGACGGGCCGGGGCCTTACGGATCGAAGGGTGCCGGCGAGGGCGGCTTGATGGCGACGGCGCCGGCGGTGGCTTCCGCGGTGACGGAGGCGACTGGCGTCGTCATCCGCGATCTGCCCTTGACGCCGGAACGAGTGTGGCGCGCGATCCAGAGTAGGGATTTGTGACCTTCGTCTACTCGCTGGACGACAAGCACGATCTGCCACCGGATGAGCTCGTCGCCCTCATCGGCGGCAAAGCCGCCAACCTCAACCTGATGGCGAGCGGGCTTGAGCTGCCGGTGCCACCGGGATTCGCTATCACGACCGAAG
>Ga0209235_1001712_pt1 | contig 12043 bp, 10 predicted proteins | sample GraSoi013_1_20cm_4_FD_185817 | JGI IMG/M metagenome (GOLD analysis project Ga0209235, IMG submission 185817) | Grasslands soil microbial communities from the Angelo Coastal Reserve, California, USA - Sample 09_25_2013_1_20cm (SPAdes) (version 2) | ecosystem: Environmental > Terrestrial > Soil >...
GTGGGCGCGAGCCTGCCGCACCTGCGCGGCAGCGGCGTCACGCTCACCAACTCGGCGGGCGTCCACGCCGAGCCCATGGCGGACTGGGTGGTCGCGGCGATCGCCTATTTCGCCCGGGGACTCGATCGGATGCGCGCGGCACAGGACGCCGGGCAGTGGGCGAAGGACGAGTTCGCGGACCTGCAGGTGCCGGTGCGGGAGTTCTGTGACCTGCGCGTCGGGGTGTTCGGGCTGGGCGGGATCGGCACCGCCGTGACGCGCCGCGCGCTGGCGCTCGGGATGACGGTGGCCGGGGTGCGGCGCCGGCCGGAGCAGGGCGGACCTGCCGGCCTGCGCTGGGTGGGCGGACTCGACGCGCTGGCCCGTCTCGCGTCCGAGAGCGACTGCTTCGTCATCGCCGCTCCGCACACGACGGACACGGCGGAGGCGGTGGGGCGGGCGGTCTTGGAGCGGCTGCCCGACGACGCCATGGTGATCAATGTGTCCCGCGGCTCGCTGCTCGACGAGACCGCCCTCCTCGAGCGGCTCGCCACGGGCCGGCTCCGCGGAGCGGCACTGGACGTGTTCCGCACGGAGCCCCTGCCGTCCGGGCATCCCTTCTGGAGGCATCCCCGGGTGCTGGTCAGCCCCCATGTCAGCGCCGTCTCGACGCGGTTCTGGGAACGGGAGCTGGGGCTGATCGTGGAGAACATCCGGCGCTATCTTGCAGGGGCGCCGCTCCGCAACGTGGTGGACTTGGAGGCCGGGTACTGAATGGAGAAGATCATCAAGGCGGCGGTCGATCGCGGCGCCTCGGACTTGCACATCAAGGCGGGCGACGTATTCCGGGCGCGCATCGACGGCAAGCTGGTGCCCCTCACGAAGCAGCGCCTCACGCCCGAGCAGACCAAGGCCATCGCCCTGCGGCTGATCCCCAACGACGAGGACCGCTCGCGCATCGAGCGGCTGCGCGACTACGACTGCTCCTGGGGCATGCCCGGGATCGGGCGCTTTCGCGTGAACATCCTGCGACAGCGCTCTTCCTTCATGATCGTGATGCGCGTCATCCCCTTCGACGTGCCGTCGTTCGAGAGCCTGAAGCTCCCCCCGGTGCTCGGTCAGGTGGCGTCGGCGGAGCGGGGGATGATCCTCGTCACCGGCGTCACCGGCTCGGGCAAGAGCTCGACGATGGCGGCGATCATCAACCACATCAACCAGACGCAGCACAAGCACATCCTCACGCTGGAAAACCCGATCGAGTTCTTGCACCGGGACATCAGCTGCTCGGTGACCCAGCGGGAGATCGGCGTCGACACCGACGACTTCCGCATGGGCCTGCGCGCCGCCTTGCGACAGGACCCCGACGTGGTCTTGATCGGCGAGATGCGCGATGCCGAAACCATCGACACCGCCATGAAGGCCGCCGAGACGGGCCACCTCCTTATCTCCACGCTTCACACCCCGGACGCCGTCACCACGGTGAGCCGCATCGTGTCGATGTTCCCGCCGGAGGAGCAGGAGGTCGCCCGGCTGCGGCTGGCGGAGGCGCTGCAGGCTGTCATTTCACAACGGCTGCTGCCGCGAGCCGACGGCAAGGGCCGCGCCGCCGCGCTCGAGATCCTGATCGCCACCGGCACCGCCCGCGACATGATCAAGGACCCCAACCGGGTGCCGGAGCTGCAGGACTACATTCGGGAGTCCCGCGAGCAGTATGGGATGCAGACCTTCGATCAACACCTCATGGACCTCGTCGGCGACGGCAGTGTGACCTACGAGACCGCGATGGCGGCCTCGTCCAACCCGGTCGACTTCGAGCTGCAGATGCGTACCCTGCGCCGCCGCTCACGCGTCGCCACCACGACCGAGACCGCCGGCGTGGACGTCGAGAAGCCGGCCGGCTTTACGGACGACCTGTCGAGCATGTTGCCGGAGCAGTGAGCGGGGCGCGCTTCGGCGGGGTCCTCGCCCCCATCCCCACACCGTTCGACGTCGCCACGGGCGAGGTGGCTCCGGTCCACCTGCGTCACAACGCCGCCCGCCTCCTCGCCGAGGGGCTGGATGGTCTCCTCATCGCCGGCTCCACGGGGGAGGCACCGCTGCTCGATCCGGACGAGCAGCGCCGGATGACGGCGTGGGTGCGGGACGTGCTGCCGGACGGCAAGATGCTGTTCGCGGGCACGGGCGCCGAGTCGACTCGCCAGACGATCGCCCTCACACGCGCGGCAGGGGCGGAGGGCGCGGACGCGGTGCTGGTGCGGGCCCCCGGCTACTTCGGCCCGATGCACTCGCCGGCGAGCCTCGTCGATCATTTCCGGGCGGTCGCCGACGCGAGTCCGATCCCGGTGCTGCTCTACAACATGCCGAAGTACACCCACCTGCCGCTCGCGGCCGGACTACTGCAGCAACTGGCCGGACACCCGAACGTCGTCGGCGCCAAGGATTCCTCGGGAGACGCGAAGAACCTCGCCGCCTACCGCGACGCCGCTCCCGGCTGGACGGTGTTCGTCGGCTCGGCCTCGCTGCTCTACACGGGGCTCGAGCTGGGGTGCCAGGGCGGCGTCCTGGCGGCTGCCTGCTTCGCACCACGGCTGTGTGTCGACCTCCTGGTCGCATTCCAGGGCGGCGATCGGGTGCGCGCCGGCGCGCTCCAGGAGCGGCTCACGCCGCTCGACAAGGAGATCGTCGGCAAGTTCGGCCCCGCGGGCGTCAAGGCGGCGATGGATGCGGCGGGCTACTACGGCGGGCCGATCCGCGCGCCGCTGGCGCCGGTCCCGGCGGGGGATCGGGAGCGCATCGCCCGGCTGCTCGCGGCGTGACGGACCCGAGCGCGCTCCTCGTGGAGCTTGCCGTGCCGCGCTTGCCCGGGACTCCAGCCAACGCCCGCGTGCGCGCCGTTCTGACCCGCGAGCTGGCCGCCCGCGGGTTCGTCGTCATGGAGCACGCCTTCGCCGCCTCCCCGGCGCGCCTGGTCGGGGCGCAGCTGTGGGGCGCGGCGCTGGGGGCCGGCATCTTCGCGACCGTGGGGCTCGCGCTCGCGCCGGGCGGCGGCCGCTGGCTCGTCGTCTGGACTCCGGCGCTGCTGGCCGCGCTCGTGTGGCTCGCCCTGGCGGCACGTCGCGGCCTGCCGCTGCCGATCCCGCCCGTCAGAGCCGCGAATCTGATCGCCGTGCGTCCCCGCACCCGCGTCACCGTGTGGCTCGCGGCGCACTATGACTCCAAGGGCCAGCCGCTCTCCATGGCGGGCCGCCTCGGGGTGGTGGCGCTCTGCGCGACGGGTTTCCTCGGGCTCCTCGCGCTAACCGCCCTGCGTCTGGAGTTCGGCTGGCATCCGGCGTGGCTCCTGCCGGTGTTTCCAGGCATCGTGGGCGCGCTGCTCCTGTCCCGCTGTCGCGTGCACAATGACTCGGCCGGAGCGGTGGACAATGCGGCGGCGCTGGTCACCGTGCTCGACGTCGTCGACGCATTGCCTCCGGGGACGCCCGTGGGGGTCCTCTTTCCCGATGCGGAGGAGTTCGGCCTGGCGGGCGCCCACGCGCTGGCGCGCGAGCGGGGCAACCTGCTCGCGGGTACCGCCGTCGTGAACCTGGACGGGATCGACGACGTGGGACCGACCCGGGTCCTCCGGCATCGCCCCGGCCCGGTGGGGAAGGCGGTGGCGGCCGCGCTCGGCGTGCGCCCGGTGCGCTTCCTCCCGGCGTTGGTGGATGGCCTCGCGCTCGCCCCCGCGGCACGCGAGTGCATCACCATCCTGCGCGGCAACTGGCGCACCGCGCGGCGCGTGCACACCGCACGCGACACGGCCGACCGGCTGACCCTGGAGGGGAGCCGCGCGGTGGCGCAGGCCCTCGCCGCCGCCTTGTCTCAGCGGTGAACGCCGCCTAACTTTCCGCAGAGGATAGTCCAACGCCCCGCACCATCGGGGCCTTTTTTTTGAGGCAGCGCGCCCGAGGAGCCCATGTTCGGACCAAAAACCCACTGTGTGGTCGTAGTCGGCGCGCAGTGGGGCGACGAGGGGAAGGGCAAGCTCGTGGACGTGCTCGCCGAGCGCGCCGACCTCGTCGTGCGCTACCAGGGCGGGGCCAATGCGGGCCACACCGTCCACAGCAGCGCCGGGGAGTTCGTGCTGCACCAGATCCCCTCGGGGATCCTCCAGGGCGCGGTCTGTCTGGTGGGGAACGGGGTGGCGCTCGATCCCGAGACGTTCTTCACGGAGCTGGACGCCCTCGACGCCCAGGGGGTGAAGACCGAGCATAAGATCTACGTCTCCGAGCGGGCGCATCTCACGCTCCCGCTGCACAAACTCCTCGACCGGGCGCGCGAGCAGCGCGACAAGATCGGCACCACGGGGCGGGGGATCGGTCCGACGTACGAGGATAAGTACGGCCGTCGCGGCATCCGGGTCGGCGACCTGCGGAACCTGCAGCGCGCCCGGGAGCTCGTCAGCTCGCGCGTCGCCGCGGCCAACGAGATGCTCGGGTTGCTGGGCGGCGCCGAGCGGGCCGACGCTGCGGAGCACTGCAAGTTGCTGGCGCGACTCGCGCCTCGCCTGCTGCCGCTGGCCGTAGACGCCGGGCGGGTGGTGTACGAGGCATTGGAGCGCGGGGAGTCGGTCCTGCTCGAGGGCGCGCAGGGCGCGCTGCTCGACGTAGACCACGGCACGTATCCGTACGTCACCTCGTCCAACACCACCGCGGGGGGCGCCGCGGTCGGGGTCGGGATCGGCCCGACGGCGATCGACGCCGTGCTCGGCGTCGTGAAGGCTTACACCACCCGCGTGGGCAACGGCCCCCTGCCGACGGAGGCCGAACCGGGCGTGGCCGAGCGGATTCGCGAGCTCGGGGGCGAGTTCGGAGCCACCACCGGGCGGCCGCGACGCTGTGGCTGGTTCGACGCGGTCGTCGTCCGCTACGCCGTGCGCGTGAACGGCCTCACCGGGCTGGCCGTCACCAAGCTCGACGTGTTGGACACTTTCCGCGAGATCCCGGTCGGGGTGGGCTACCGTCTGGATGGCGAAGTGATCGACAGCATGCCGGCCGACGTGGAGCGGATCGGCCGGGTTGAGCCGATCTACGAGGCGCTCCCCGGGTGGCAGAAGTCGCTCACCGACGTGCGGCGCCTGGCCGACCTGCCGCCGGCGGCGCGGGCGTATCTGGACCGGCTGCAGGACCTCGCCCATGCGCCGATCCGATATGTGAGCGTTGGGACCAGGAGAGAACAGATTATAGAAGTGAGTTGACAGAGAAGACGCCAAGTCGCCAAGACGTCAAGCGGTTACGAGCCTGAAGAGGTGCTTGCGGGCTCGGAGAACTTGCGAAGCAATCCGTAGACGACTCGCCCCCTCGGCAAGGTTGAGGGCGACACTGTTCGATGCTCGCCGCCACTGGTCGGCCAAGTCTCGCTCAGTGTCGGGGAGCCGGGCGATGAGCGGTCGCGAGAGCACCGCTAACCGGCGCGCATGCGGGTAAGCCTTGAGATCCATCTTCTTGCAGCTGTCCCGCTATGAACCGCTTAGCGTCTTGGCGTCTTGGCGTCTTCCCTTAGCACTGGTGCCTGATCACTTCCAGCCTAGCAAAAGAGAACCCCCCAGAGTTTCCCCTGGGGGGTGATCGCCCGTCCGACATCGTGCGCCCTAGAACCCGATGTGAACGGAGCGAAATGCTCTCTCGGGTTGGGGCGCGCCGTGACCTCTGGCAGCCTGGCCGTCTCGCGTGTGCTGAGACCCTTTGGCTTTGCGCCCCGCCGTCGCCGACGGTTTGCCCTTACAGAGATGCTCTGAGAGCTTGGTCAGCAAAAACAATGCCTACCGCTAGCATCGGCTAAATCATAGGGAATAGCGGTCGCGAATGCCTCTTCCTGCATTGCATAACGCCCGTTTTCTGGCATAATGCGGCGATGCTTGGAAGAGGCTAGTATAGTTTCCCTTCCTAAGACAAGTTAGCTGGTGCCCCCGACCATTCTCGTCTCTCCCGCCGCCTTCAAGGGTAGCTTCAGCCCCCGCCAAGTCGCCGACGCGATCGTGAGCGGCGTTCGCCGGGCACTGCCTGGGGCGGTGGTGCTCTCCTGCCCAGCGGCCGATGGCGGAGACGGCTTGCTCGACGCCGTGCTGCCGCCGGGCTCCTTCCGAGAGCACGTCCGGGTCACCGGCCCGCTCGGCGTGCCGGTGAGTGCCGAGCTGGGCTGGCTCGACGCGGAGACGGCGATCCTTGAGAGCGCCAGTGCCTGCGGGCTGGCGCTTCTCAAGCCTGAGGAGCGCGACCCGTTGCGCGCCACCACGCGCGGCGTCGGCGAGCTCATCTTCGAAGCGGTGGACCGCGGGGCTCGCACCGTGATTGTCGGACTCGGCGGCTCGGCGACCGTCGATGGCGGCACCGGCGCCGCGCGGGGCCTGGGATGGACCTTCCAGGACTGGGAGGGCGCGCCGCTGCCGGAGGGCGGTGGTGCGCTGTTCAACCTGACCACGATGCGTGGTGGCTGGGGGCTCGAGGCGAAGCTCATTGCCTTGACCGACGTCACGACGCCGCTGTTGGGCTTGGACGGTGCCGCGCCGGTCTTCGGGCCCCAGAAGGGGGCCACGGCGGAGCAAGTGCGCCTGCTGGCGGCCGGGCTGGAGCGACTGGGGATGCTGTGGGGGCAGCAGGGCCGGCCGGATCTCGCCACTCTGCCAGGAGGCGGAGCGGCGGGCGGCCTGGGTGCCGGGCTCGTGTTCTTCGCCAAAGCGAGCCTCCTGCCCGGTGCCGAGTGGGTGCTCGAGCGGGTCGGCTTCGACGCCGCGCTGGCCAAGGCGGACCTGGTGATCACCGGGGAGGGGACGTTCGACCGCACCTCGCTCGCCGGCAAGGCGGCCGGCGAGGTGCTGCGCCGGGCCCAAGCCGCCAAGAAGAAGGTCGCCGTCGTCGCGGGACGCGCCATCGATTTGATCGGCGCGCACACCGTCAGCGGTCAGGGCGAAACGCTCGATCTGGCCGGCGTGGCGCGGCTCGGCGAGCAGGCCGCGCGGGAGGCGCTCGGGTTGCCGGTCGGTTAGCGCGTCTCTAACTTCCGCCTTCCTATGCCTTCGGCCGACAACGTGATGGACAAGCTCGTGTCGCTCGCCAAGCGGCGCGGCTTCGTGTTTCAATCCTCGGAGATCTACGGGGGCCTCGGGTCGGTGTGGGACTATGGGCCGCTCGGGGTCGAGCTGAAGAAGAACATCAAGGAGCGCTGGTGGCGCTCGATGGTACACGCGCGCGAGGACATCGAGGGCCTCGACGCGGCCATCTTGATGCATCCCAAGGTGTGGGAGGCCTCGGGGCACGTCGCCGGTTTTGCCGATCCGCTGGTCGACTGCAAGCAATGCAAGAACCGCTTCCGCGCCGACGACCCGCGCATCAAAGGCACGCCCGGCCAGCCGGACGCGCAGTGCCCGGTGTGCGGTACCAAAGGCTCGCTCACGGCGCCCCGCCAGTTCAACCTGATGTTCAAGACCTTCATGGGGCCGGTCGAGGAGCAGGCGGCCGTGATCTTCCTGCGGCCCGAGACGGCGCAAGGGATCTACGTCAACTACCTCAACGTGCTCCAGTCCTCCCGACAGAAGCTCCCGTTCGGCATCGCGCAGATCGGCAAGGCGTTCCGCAACGAGATCACCCCCGGCAACTTCACGTTTCGGACGCGCGAGTTCGAGCAGATGGAGATGCAGTTCTTCGTAAAGCCCGGCACCGACGGCGAGTGGTTCGAGCTCTGGCGCGCCGAGCGCATGAAGTGGCTGGTGGAGCTGGGCATCCGACCCGAAAAGCTGCGCTTCCACCAGCATACGCCGCAGGAGCTCGCGCACTACGCCAAAGAGGCCTACGACATCGAGTACGAGTTCCCCTTCGGCTGGCACGAGTTCGAGGGGATCCATAACCGCACCGATTTCGACCTCTCGCGCCACCAGCAATTCTCCGGCAAGAAGCTCGAGTATCTGGATGCCGCGACCAGCGAGCGCTACATCCCGTACGTCATCGAGACCTCGGCCGGTGCGGACCGGACCGCGCTGGTGGTGCTGTGCGACGCCTACGCCGAAGAAGAGGTGGAGGGGGAAAAGCGGGTCGTGCTGCGCTTTCAGCCCTCGCTCGCGCCGCTCAAAGCGGCGGTTTTCCCGCTCGTCAACAAGGACGGCATGCCGGAGCTGGCTCGACGGCTGTATGATGGCCTGCGCCGACACTTCAACGTCTTTTACGACGACGGCGGCTCTATCGGGCGGCGCTACCGCCGGCAGGACGAAGCCGGCACGCCGTTCGGGATCACCGTCGACGGCCAATCGACGCAGGACCAGACGGTCACGGTGCGGGATCGGGATACCCTGAAGCAGGATCGTGTCGCGGCGGACCGCCTGGTGACGTACCTCAAGGAGAAGATCGACGACTGAGATATTGCGGATTGCGGATTGCGGATTGCGGATTCGACGCTCGCGTTTCCAATCCGCATTCCGCAATCCACAATCCGCAATCGGGTGGGGCGGTTGTGCGGCTGGATGATTTCCGCGCCCTCGTGGAGGGTCTGCTGCAGCGCGTGCCCCCCGCGTATCTGGACGGCGTCGTAGCGGTGGAGGTCAGTCCCAAGACGATCCCCCACCCGGTGCGGGGCGACGTGTACACCCTGGGAGAGTGCATTCCCCTCCAGTGGAGCGGCAGCGGCGCCGACCTGCAATCCCGGGTCATCCTGTATCACGGCTCGTTCGCGGCGCTGGCACGACTCGGCGACTTCGATTGGCGGGAAGAAGCCTGGGAGACGCTCACCCACGAGCTCCGCCACCACTTGGAGTGGCGGGCCAACCAGGCGGCCCTCGAAGCCTTCGACTGGGCCGCCGAGCAGAACTTCGCCCGGCATGACGGCCAGGCGTTCGATCCGGCCTTCTACCGGTCGGGCGAGAAGATTACGGACGGCGTCTACAAGGTGGATGACGATGTGTTTATCGAAGGGGAAAGGGGAATGGGGAAAGGGGTGGGGTACGAGATCACCTGGCATGGGCGACGTTACCGCGTGCCGTTGCCGAAGGACCTTCGCTCGCCCGCGTTCGTGACGCTTCAAGGACTGGCGGACCCGCCGCCCGGGGATGCGGTGCTGGTGCTGTCGCGCGCCGCGTCGCTCTTCGACGTGTGGAGGCGGCCTCGGGTCACGCAGGTGACGGTGGTGATGGAGCCTCGGGATGCCTAAGCGCGTCTATCTGGCCACGACCGATCTCTTGTTCCGCTCGAAGCTCGACGCCGTGGTGCATGCCGGCGGCGCCGAGGTGACGCGGGACGAGGCGGCGTGCGATCTGGCCGTCGTGGAGCTCGACCTGCCGGGCGCGCAGGACCGCATCCGCAAGGCGGTGGCGCGCGGCGTTGCGGTGCTCGCCTTCGGCTCACACGTTCACGCCGACGTGCTGCGCGCCGCCCGCGAAGCGGGCGCCGTGGCGGTGCCGAATTCCGGGATCGAGGACCGTTTGCGGGGGATGCTATGAAGCGCGCCGTGACTCTTTGCGCCGTCGCGGTCGCGCTGTATCTCACGGTCTACATCGTGTACCGTGCGCGGCACGTCCAAGTATGGGCCGGCGATGGCAAGGCGTACGTCATTCTCGGCTCGCGCCTCACCTGGTATGGCTATCGGCCGCTCAGCTACGTGGACGCCCGGGTGACGGGGATGCGATTCCACCTCGGTCCACGCCGCGACACCCCGCAGGCCGTGCTCGACCGGGCGATCGCCGCGGCCGGCGGCGCCGGGCGGTTGGACGCCCTGCGGGCGTTCATGTGGAACGGGCGGGCCGATGCGGCCATCGGGGAGCGGACCCTGCACCTGACCGGGTCGTGGCGGCTGCAGCTCCCCGACAGCGTGATCGTCACGACGACGCTCGAGGGCCAGCCGCCGGCGAGCGCTCGCAGTCTCATCATCGCAGGCAAGCGGGGGTGGACCAAGGTCAACGGGGCGGTCACGCCGCTCGCGCCGGAGCTGCTCGCGCACGAGCGCGACCAATTCTATCTGTATCATCTGATGCGCCTGGTGCCGGCGCAGGGGAAGGGGTTTCGGCTCTCGCGCCTGGAGGACGACTCCCTCGGCCGCCCGAGGCTTCGCGTCTCCCGCACCGGCCGCCCGGACGTGGACCTATCCTTCGACGCCGCGGGCAACCTGGCCGGTCTCGCCGATTCGGTCACGGATCCACTGTCGCACGCGCGAGTGCGCCAGGAGGTCACTTTGTCGGGGCAGCTCCAGGTTGCCGGGGTGCGGTGGCCACGGCGGATCACGATCACCTGGAATGGAAAACCCTACTTTGACTTGGAGATCATCGATGTCAGATCGCTCGCGCAGCTGGTCGACCCGGCACTGCGCGGGCCTGTGCCCGCCCCCCGTCGCTCGGTGAAGCGCGCTCCCTCCTCCCGGATCAGAAAACACTAAGCGGCTCCGTCGCCGGAACCGCTCGGTGTCCGCATCTATCTCCTGCTGAGCCGCCGCGCGCTCAGCTCTTCTGCAGCTCGACCTGAATCTGTCGCGGCTTGGCCTTCTCGACCTTCGGCAACGTCACCGTCAGCACGCCGTGGTCGTAGCTCGCGCGGATCTTGTCCGCGTCCACCGTGGCCGGCAGGGTGAACGTGCGCTCGAAGGCCCCATAGGTGCGCTCGTAGCGGTGCACCCGCTCCGTCCGCTCTTCGGCGGTCTGCTGCTTCGTGCCGCTGATCGTCAGGACGTTGCCTTCGACCGAGATCTTGACATCTACGGGCTTCACGCCGGGCACCTCCGCTTGGATGCGGATCGAGTCCGCCTCCTCGAAGATGTCCACGGGCGGCACCCACGCCGCGCCGGCGCTATCCCGGTACTGCCAGTCGAAACCGCTCAGCGCCTCGTTGAAGAGGCGGCTGATCCGACGCTCGAGGTTCAAGGCCTCCCCCGCCGGATCTCTGTGATTGCGAGTAATGGCAAACATACGTGCCCACCTCCCTATTTGAGGTCCGGTACCTTCCGACTGCCGCCGGACTCCCGGGCAACTGATGTGCCGCTGGTCCGCCCCACGCGTCTGCCATCCTGACAAAAGCGGGAAGTGGTGGGATGGCCGAGCTGGCAAGCGCCCTGTCAAGGCTGCGCGGCCGTATCTATACTTACAGATCCTATGCGCATCTTCTCCCTGCTGACCGTGGCGCTCGGTGGACTGGCGGCTGCGCCGGCGCCGAATTACCGCATCTACGTCACCAGTGAGTCGGGGGACATCGTCACCCAGCTTACCTGGGACGGCACCGCCCTCAAGACCGTCAAGACAGTCCCCGTCGGTATCATGCCGGCCGACATCGACGGGCCGCACAACGTAACCGTGTCGTCCGACGGCAAGTACTACTACGTGACGATCGCGCACGGCACGCCCTATGGCACCCTCTGGAAGATGGCCGTGGACGGCGACAGCCTGCTGGGCCGGGCGCCGGTGGAGATGTTCCCGACCACCATCAGCCTGACGCCGGACGGCGAGCTGGCGTTCGTGGCCAACTCCGACTTCTACGGCGACCATCCCCGCACCAACGTCGTCTCCGTCATCTACACGCCGCAGATGGTGCCGCTCACGACGATCCCGGCTTGCGACATGCCGCACGGGGTGAAGGTGAACCACGCGGGCACGAAGGTCTACGTGAGCTGCATGAACTCGGACGAGATTCTGGAGCTGAACCGGCAGACGCTGGCGATCACGCGACGGCACAAGACCGGGGTGGGGATGCTGATGCAGCACTCCATGATCCCCGGTCACGCGGCGCCGCCGGGCGGTGGCGCCCCCGAGCTGATGCACGAGGCCTGCTCGCCCACGTTCGTGTCGGTCTCGCCCGACGATAAGCGCCTGTATGTCGCCTGTAACCACACCAACACGCTGCAGGTCTTGGACGCGGCGACCCTCGACCTCGTCCAGGAGATCGAGACGGGCCACGGCGCCTACAATGTGGAGCCCTCGCCCGATGGCCGGTGGGTCATCGTCACGAATAAGAAGGATCAGAGCATCTCGCTGATCGACGCGGTGACGCTCACCGAGGAGGCCCGGATCCCCACGAGCAAGCCCTTCCCGCATGGGGTGGCCTATTCGCCCGACAACCGC
>Ga0209235_1001717_pt1 | contig 12036 bp, 7 predicted proteins | sample GraSoi013_1_20cm_4_FD_185817 | JGI IMG/M metagenome (GOLD analysis project Ga0209235, IMG submission 185817) | Grasslands soil microbial communities from the Angelo Coastal Reserve, California, USA - Sample 09_25_2013_1_20cm (SPAdes) (version 2) | ecosystem: Environmental > Terrestrial > Soil >...
GTGTCGCTGCTGGAACTTCCGGCGGTGTACGTGACGGCGATCGTGCTGGCCGAGCTGGCCGCCGAAGTCGGCGACACGGAGCCCAGGCCGCTCACGGCCACGGCCGCGTTGGCCGAAGCGATCGCCGTGCCGCCCGTCGTGTAGCGGAACGTCAGCGTGAGCCCGACCGTGCCCTGGCCGTCGGCATCGACGGTGGCCGAGCCCGGGCTCAGCGAGAGCGTGATGCCCTTGTAGGAAATCGTCGACGACGCCGCGGTCAACCCCCGGTAGCTCGCTGTCACCGTCGCCGTCCCGTCGCTGCTGGACGCCGGTGCCGTGTACGTCACCGCGATGGTGCTGGCCGAGGAGGCCGGTGACGTCGGCGACACCGCGCCGCTGCCCGACACGCTGACCGTCGCGTTGGCGCCGCTGATCGCCGCGCCGCCGGCCGTGTACCGGAAGGTCAGCGTCAGGGCCACCGTGCTCTGGCCATCGGCGTCCACCGTGGCCGTCGCCGGAGTCAGGGTCAGCGTGATGCCCTGGAACGTCACGTTCGTCTGGGCGCTCGTCCCCGCCCCGTACGTCGCCGTGACCGTCGCCGTCTGGTCGGTGCTCGTCGGGTTGGACGTAAGGGTCACCGTGGCCTGGCCGCTCGCGTTCGTCGTCGCCGCCGCCGTGGACAGCGTGCCGATCGTCTTGGTGAAGCTGATGGTCGCGCCACTCACCGGCGACCCGGCGCTCGTGAGCGTCGCCGTGATCGTGGTCGTCGATTGACCGTCGCCCGCGATGCTCGTCGGCGACGCCGTGATCGCCATCGCGTACTGGTTCACCGACACGGTCGCGCTGGTGGAGGTGTAGAGGACGCTGCCGCGCGGTGTGAAGTTCAGGGCAAAGGCGGAGTCGCCCGCAGTTGACGGGACCGCGCTCCACGTAATGCCGAAGTTCAACGTGCTGCCGGCGGCCAGGTCGGTGCCAGCGCTTCCCGAGGACAGCGTCACCGTCGTCGCGTTGGCCGACACCGTCCAGCCCGACGGCAGGGTCGGCGCACTGCCGTAGGTGAAGCCGGAGGGAATGGTGATCGCGATCGAGGAGTAGCTGCTCGCGTTTCCTGTCATGCTGCTCACGGCGAACGTCAGCGTCGCCGCACTGCTCACCGGGATCGAGCTCGGCGTGATCGCGGCGCTGACGTCGGCCAGGCTGCCCGTGTTCGAGGTCGCGGTGTTCGACGTCGTCCCGCCGGATGCCGACGCTGATCCGGAGAAGCTGAAGGTCCCGCCGGCGGAGCCGGTCACGGTGTACGCCCAGCTGAAGCTGGTGCTCGCGCCGGCGGCCAACGAAGCCAGCGAGGCGGGGGTCGGCCCACTCGCAAGCGTCAGCGTAGCGCTCCCCCCGGTCGTGAGCGATGACGGGGTGATGGTGCTGAGCGCGCTGCCGCCGACCTGCACGGTATTGGAGGTGATGCTCGGCGTGCTCACCGTGCCGTTCGTCGCCGTGTCGGTGAACGACAGCGTTCCGGTCGACGTCGCCTGGTACGTCCACGTGAAGGTCTGGGCCGCGCCGCTCGCGAGGTTGGCCGACGCCGGGCTCGGACCGGTGAGCTTGGTGGCCGTCGCGCCGTTCACCGTGGGGTTCGCCGGCGCCACGTTGTTCGGCGTTCCCGTCGCGCGGTTGGTCACGGCCATGGAGAGCGTGACGGTGCCGTTGACGCCGGTGGTCGCCGGCGTCGCCGTCATCGTCGCGCCGAGTCCGCGCCGCGTCCACGATGGCAATGTGCCCGTCTGCACGAAGCTATAGCTGTCGGAGCCGGCCGAGTTGCAGTCATTGGCGGCCGAGACGCTGGTGAGCGTGTCGGTCGACTCCGCCGCCGCGGCGGGCGCGGTGACCGCGATGCCGAAGACGGCGCTCACGCCGTTGCCGATGGCCTGGGTCGAGCACGAGGGGTCGTTGGGATCGACGGTATCGAAGCGGATGAAGTTGTTGACGATGTAGGTCACCTTCCAGCCGGGTGGCGGCGTGCCATCGGCGACCGTGTAGGGCAGCGCGAAGGTGACGTTCGAGATCGACTGCGTCGTCGTGAGATTGCCGTTGGTGACCGTGAAGTTGAGCGTCGAGGGCTCGTTCATCGTGACCGCGCTGCCGCCGGGCAGCGTCGCGGTGAACGGCGCCGTGTAGTCGATCACGAGCTGCGGCCGGTTGGCGCTCGTGGCGTTCTCTTCGGAAGCGAAGGTCGCCGTCCGGGCCGTCGCCGAGCTCTCGGTGCCGTCCTTGATCAGCGTCCCGTAATTTGACGTGCCGTTGACCCACGCCTGCACGTCGGCCTGGATGTTCCAGGTCAGCGAGACGTTGTTCGTCGTCCCGGTCGTGGTGGAGGTTGTCGCCGTGCCGTTGTAGTCGCCGCCCGCCGTCGTCCAGTTGGTCCCCGTCTGGGCGATGTTCCAGGTGACCTGGCTTTCCGTCCAGTCACGGGTCATGCGGTGCGCGTTGTACGTCCGGTTGTTGCTCGGCGCGGTCGTCATGAACAGCGTGAGGTTGGCGGAATTGATCGTGGCGTTGGCCGGAATGGACGAGAGATCGAACTTCACGAGGATGCGCTTGTTCTGGCTCCCGCTCTGGCTCGCGACCTGGATCGTCGTGGCCGTTCCGAAGTTCGTCGTGGCGGCGCCTTGCGAGAGCTGGCTGTCGCCCGTGGACGGCTGGAGCGTGACGGTGATGGCGCCGGCGGGCGAGGCCAGCGCGAGCGCAGCCGCGAACAGACAGAACGCGACGATGAGTCTGCTGGCCGGATCGTGCTGGAGGCGCAAGTGCGTCACGAGTTCTTTCCCCTACGGGAAGGGATCGGCCAGATCGTCGGGAAGAAGGAGAGGTCAGGTTCCGGGCGTTCGCCCGGAATCAGGGCGCCGGAGCGGAGCGGGCGTCACCCGATCGTGGAGAAGATGGCGCGGATCAGGAGGCAGAGCACCACGGCCACGAGCGAAGCCCGTCCGTCAGCGTCCGGTCCACCGGTCATGGAGGTTCCTCCACCTCTGTGATCGGAACGCCCCTGCCGCAGCCGGAGCTCGAGCCGGTGCCCTCGCGTCGGCTGCTATGATGACGCGCGTGACGGCGCCCACTCGTTGGCCCGAAGCGCGCGCGACGCGCGGCATGGTCGCCGCGCCTCACGTGCTGGCCGCCGAGGCCGGCCGCGCGATGTTCACCGCCGGCGGCAACGCGCTCGACGCCGCCATCGCGGCCGCGGCGACGATCGCCGTCGTCTATCCGCACATGAACTCGATCGGCGGCGACAATTTCTGGCTGATCTACGATGCGCGCGCGGGACGGCTGCGAGCGCTCAACGCGTGTGGCCGGTCGGCGGCGGCCGTCGATGCCGACGCCTATCGCGCCCGCTACGGCACGGCCATGCCGGTCCGCGGCGGCGCCGCCGCCATCATGGTGCCCGGTGTCGTCTCCGGCTGGTGGGAGGCGCACCGGACGAGCCGCGACGCGCTCGGCTCACCGATTCCGTGGAAGAGGCTCCTCGAGGACGCCGTGCGACATGCACGCGATGGCTTCGCCGTGTCGCCGGGCCAGCGCCGCGTCACTGCCGGCGCTGACGCGCTCTTTGCCGCCAGCGCTCCGGCCGAAGTCCGGAGCTCGTTCTGGCCCGTCTACCACCCTGATCGGTTCGCTGACGGTCGCTTCGTCCAGGCCGACCTCGCCGCTACGCTGGCCGCGGTGTCCGAAGGCGGCGACGAGGAGTTCTATCGTGGCGATCTCGCCCGCCGCATCGTGGCCGGCGCTCACGCCGTCGGCAGCCCGCTGACGCTGGGGGATCTCGCCGAGCATCGCGCCGACTGGGTCGAGCCCCTGCGCGTGCGCTACCGCGACGGCGAGGCGACGAGCTTCCCGCCCCCGACCCAGGGCTTCGCCGCCCTCGCCATCCTCGCGCTGCTCGACGGTTTCGACGTCGCCAACCTCGATGATGCCGACTACGTCCACGTCATCGTCGAGGCCACCAAGCTCGCGTTCGAGGACCGTGATCGGTACCTCGCGGATCCGACGATGGTGACCGTGCCCGTCGAACGCTGCCTCGACGCCGCTCGGCTGGCCCGCCGACGCTCTCGCATCTCGCGGCGGGCGGCGATAGCCGTCGGGGGGCCGCCCGCCGACGGCGACACGATCGCCATCGTGACGGCCGACGCGCAAGGCAATGCGGTCTCCGTGATCCAGAGCACCTATCACGAGTTCGGTGCCGCGGTCGTGGCTGGCGGCACCGGCGTGTTGTTACAGAATCGAGGGGCTTTCTTCTCGCTCGACCCCGGCCACCCCAATGCGCTGGCCCCTCGCAAGCGCACGGCCCACACCCTGATCCCATCCATATATATGGTCGGCGGCCGGCCCCGGTTCGTGTACGGGACGATGGGGGGTGAAGGCCAGCCCCAGACCCAGGCCGCGCTGGTGACGCGGCTGGTCGATCGTGGCCTGGGACCGCAGGCCGCCGTCGAAGCGCCGCGCTGGCTCTACGGCCGGACGTGGGGCGAGCCGTCGAAGGCCTTGCGACTCGAATCGCGCTTCGGCGACACCGTGGCGACCGCGCTCGGTCAGCGCGGCCACGACGTCCGCGTCGTCGAGCCGTGGAGCGACCTCATGGGCCACGCCCAGTGCATCGCACTGGCCGACGGCGCCCTGGTCGGCGGCTCCGACCCACGCGCCGACGGCGCCGCACTCGGCTGCTCGTCCGCATGACGGCGGGCCGACGACGAGCGTTCGCCAGTTACGTGCCGACGGACAAGGCTCGCCGGGCCATCCGCGTCACCCGCCTCGTGGCGCGTCTCACGCGGTCGGACTGGCGACCCGAGTTGGGCGACAGCCGAGTGATCAGGTGATCACGATGGCCCTCGCGAAACCATCCCTAGGATAGCGGCACGACGCGGCGGAAGACCTCGAAGGGCGAGCGCCGCGTCGCCTCGAGTGCCTCGCGGATCTGGGCGGCGCCTCGTCCGGCGCCCTGACGGAGCAGCACTTCGTAGAAGCCCGTGTAGAACGCGTCGGGATAGACGACCACGCTCAGGCGCGCAGAGATGCCGGCCGCGGGCAGCTTGCGGCGATAGCGCAGCGTCGCGGACTGGCCAGGCAGGAGTCGGGTGTCGGAGATCTCCCGCGAGAGATCGAGCGCGATCTCGCGCGCGATCACGCGCTCCTCGCGGCTGCCCTCGATGACCGCGCCGGTGGCGTCGACGAGCTCGGCTCTCAGCACGACCTTCGGTGTGACGTACGTCGGGAACGCGTGCCCCACCCGAACGCTACGCACCGTCAGGCCGACGTCGACGTTGTCACCGGCGCCGGCGCGGCTCCTGGGCGCGGCCACCTCGATCGACAGCCCCGAGCGCACCATGTCGACGTCGTGAATTCCGCGCCAGAGGTGACGGCGGTCGGGCATGTGGCAGTCCTGGCATTGCACGCCTTCACGGGCGAAGCGGCTCGCCTCCCACTCTCGGTAAGTGTTCTCCAGGGGCTTGCCGTTCAACGTGGGCGCATCCTCGGCAAACTGGTGGCAGCCGCGACAGAACGCCGCAGACAGAAACGCCGGTGTGCGGGTCACGCCGCCGTGCGGAAGCGCCTCCGGGGCCCCGGCGCTCGCGAGTGAGCCATCGCGTCGTGGCGGCCCGAAGCGCTGGTGGCCACGCACGTGACAGCCGGCACAGGGCAATCCCTCCCGGTGCAGCGCAGGGTCGAAGGCGGGATTGGCGGCGAGGCGGCCCGTGCTTCGAATGAGAGGCGACTGCTCGGCGAGCGGTGCGTGACAGCCGAGACATCCGAGCGCCGACGTCGGATCGCTCTCGAACATCTCGACGAGCTGCCCCATGACCCCGGGCCCCGTCGCAGCGGCGTGCCAGCTCGTTCGCCAGTCGGCGTACTGCGCGGGATGGCAGGTGCCGCACGATTCCGGGCGGAGCGATGCCTCGAGCAGCGAGAAGCGGGCGGGCGCCGGGCCTTGCGGGGCCAGTGGGCCGCGCCAGTGTCGTCGCACGAACTCCTCGACGCTTTCGGTTCCGCCCGAGGCTGTCGCGACGACGGCCAGGATGAGACTCGTCGCGAGCAGCCGCGCCGCGCGCGATGACATGCGCTTCACCTTAGCAGGAACCGCCGGCGACCTGGCCCATCATCCGCGTGATAGGGTGGCCGCGTGGCCGACGAATCGATCCAGGTGGCCGAGTTCGGCTGGCTGGCGCGCGACGCGCTCATCGAGACGCGAGGTCGCGCGCGTGTCGTGGCGGCCCTCGCGCGCTCCGCCTATCTCGAGGCCGGCGTCACGCTCATCTGGATCGGCGCTGCGGGATCACCCCTCCACGGCCGCGCCATCGTCGCCGGCCGGCCGCTGCCGCCGTCGCTCCCTGACGAGATGATGCTCGACGTCACCGACGCGGTGGTGTGGAGACCCGACGATGACCCAACCGCGATCGATGCGGCCACCGTCGCCGAGGCCGCGCGCTCGTTGCTGACCCGGCTCGGCGAGGCCGGAACGCCTGATGGGTTCGCCACGCTGCTGACAGGAGGCGTGCTCGGCTTTCCCTTCGACCGCGCCGCGCCGGCGGGCCGTGCGCTCGCGGCCGCGAGTCACGACGAGGACACCGACGCTGCGACGCGCGCCGCCGACGAGCTGATCGGCCTCGGGCCCGGGCTCACGCCGGCGGGCGACGATTTCGTCGGCGGTGTCTTCTTCGCTCGCGCAAGGCTCGGGCCGCCCGATTCCCGTGAGCGCTGGCGCGCTGCTGGCGAGATCGTCTGCGCCCGCGCGCGTCAGTCGACTCATCCGATCAGCGCGGTGCTTCTCGCCGATCTCGTCGCCGGCCGCGGCCACGCTCCCCTCCACGATCTCGCTCGTGGCTTTGCCCTCGCTGCGTCGCCAATCACGCTGCTCGACGCTGCGCGCCGTCTCGTTCGAATCGGGCACTCATCCGGCTGGGACATGCTCGCGGGGTTCCTCGCTGCGCTCGTCCCGCCGAGGTACTGGCACACAGGGTGCAGTCCTCTCTGACGGCGCCGAGCATCGGCGCCGCGCAACTTTTTTCCATGACCCGTCAGGAGGATTCATGTTGAAACCGATCGGCACGATTGCAGGCCTCGGTCTGGCCGTGGCGAGTGTGTCATGGCTCTATCGCGCCCTGCGACGACGCTTCGTCAGTCGTCGTGGCAATCTCAGGATCAACGTCGAGACCTCGATCACGATCAAGGAATCACCGGAACGGCTCTACCGATTCTGGCGAAACTTCGAGAACCTGCCCCACGTCATGTCACACCTCGACTCCGTGCGCGTGACCGCACCGACGCGTTCACACTGGATCGTCAAGGCGCCGGCGGGAGTCCGTCTCGAGTGGGACGCCGAGATCATCAACGACATGCCGACCGAGCTGATCGCATGGCGCTCGGTGGCGAGCGCCGACGTCACCCACGCCGGGTCGGTGCGCTTCGAGCCGACCGCCGGCGGCGCCTGCATCGTCCGCGTCACCTTGCAGTACGATCCGCCGGGCGGTGAGCTCGGCCACGCCATGGCCGCGCTCTTCGGTCACGACACACGCCAGACGATCGACGACGATCTCGCCTCGTTCAAGACCTCGATGGAACGCGGTGCCCTTGCCGATGCCGTGAGCTTCTGAGCAACGTGACGACGTGACCGGCGGCATGAGGTAGAGTACGGATTGTCCCATCCACTGTCCAGGAGGCGACCAATCCGTGGATCTCTACCGGCTTCCGCGTCACGTCGTCCCAACACGTTACGAGATCCGGCTCGAGCCGGATCTGGTGACGGCGTCGTTCACCGGCGTCGAGACGATCGCCCTCACCGTGAGCGAGCCGACCACGGAGATCGTCCTCAATGCCGCCGAGCTCTCGGTCACGGACGCGTGGCTCGAGAGCGACCGCGGCGATCGCGCGCGGGCCACGGTGGCGCTGGAGGAAAGTCTCGAGCGCTGCCGGCTGACGTTCCCTTCGCCGATCGCGCCCGGCCAGTGGCGGCTCCGCCTCGCGTTCACCGGCATCCTCAACGACAAGCTGCGCGGCTTCTATCGCAGCACGTATAAGGATGCCGCCGGCGTCAGCCGGACCCTCGCGGCCACGCAGTTCGAGGCCACCGACGCCCGTCGCGCGTTTCCCTGCTGGGACGAACCGGGGTTCAAAGCCGTCTTCGCCGGCACCCTCGTCATCGACCCGGCGCTGACTGCGGTCTCGAACACGCGCATCGCCTCCGAGCGGCGCGAGGGAAAGCGGAAGGTCATCACGTTCGCCGACACGATCAAGATGTCCACCTACCTGGTGGCCTTCGTGGTCGGGGAGCTGGAATCCACCAACCCCGTGTCCGTGGGCCGCACGCCGCTCCGCGTCTGGTGCGTGCCCAGCAAGGTCAAGCTGGCGGCCTTCGGCCAGGAGGTCGGCGCGGCCTCGCTGCGCTTCTTCGAGGAGTACTACGGCCTGCCCTATCCCGGCGACAAGCTCGACCTGCTCGCCATTCCGGACTTCGCCGCCGGCGCCATGGAGAACCTCGGCGCCATCACGTTTCGAGAGACGGCGCTCCTCGTCGACGAGCGCCAGGCGACGCACGCCGAGCAGGAGCGCGTGGCCGACGTCGTCGCTCACGAGAACGCTCACATGTGGTTCGGCGACCTCGTCACCATGTCGTGGTGGAACGGCATCTGGCTCAACGAGGCGTTCGCCACGTTCATGGAAATGCTCGCGGTGGATGCGTGGAAGCCGGAGTGGCGCAGGTGGACGACGTTCGGCGTCTCTCGCGCCGCCGCCTTCGCCGTGGACGGACTCTGGTCGACGCGCCCGATCGAATTCGAGGTTCGCGCGCCGCGTGACGCCGACGCGATGTTCGACGTCTTGACCTACGAGAAGGGCGCCTCGGTGCTGCGCATGCTCGAGCAATATCTCGGCCCCGACGTCTTCCGCGCCGGCGTGCGCGGCTACCTCCGCGAGCATGCCTACGCCAACGCCGACACCGCTGACCTGTGGGCCGCGCTCGGCAACGCCGCCCACACGCCGATCAACGCCATGATGGACGGGTGGATCTTGAAGCCCGGTTTCCCGCTGGTCTCGGCACGCCGCGACGGCGGCGACCTGGTCCTGACCCAGCAACGTTTCACGTACCGGCCCGACCCACCGTCGTTCGTGACGCCGAGCGGGAGCCGCGATCAGCGCTGGCAGATCCCGATCCAGGTGCGGTTCGGCACGCCCTCGGGCGAGCGCGTCGTGCGCCTCGTCCTCGACGGCGCCGAGGCCCGGGTGAGCGTGCCCGCCGGCAGCGATTACGCCCTGGTCAACGAAGGCGGCCACGGGTTCTACCGCGTCCGCTACGTCGCCGATCTGCTCGACTCGCTCCTGCGCCGTCTGCCCGACGGCCTGATGCCGATCGAGCGCTTCAACCTCGTCAGCGACGCGTGGGCCACCGTGCTCGCCGGCCTCACGCCTGTGACCGAGCACCTCGACCTGACCGCGCGCTTCAAGGCCGAGCGGGACCGCAACGTGTGGACGAGTCTTCTCGTGGCATTGGCCGCGCTGAATCGGGTGATCACGCCGGCCGACCGCCCGGGCCTGGAAGGATTCACCCGGCGGCTGGTCGCGCCGGCAGTGGCCGACCTCGGCTGGGATCCCCGCCCCGGAGAGGATGAGCTGACGCGGCAGTTGCGCGGCGACCTGCTCCGCGCCCTCGGCACGCTGGGCAACGATCCCTCCGTCCAGGCCGAGGCCGCTCGGCGCTATCGGACGTCCCTGGTCGATTCCGGCGCGGTCGATCCCAACGTGCTGCCCGCCCTGATCGCCATCCTCGCCCACGTCGGCGACGCTGACCGCTACGAAGAGTTCCTCCGCCGCTTCCGCGCGGCCACGACACCGCAGGAGGAGCAACGCTACCTCTACGCCCTCGCCGGCTTCCAGCGGCCCGAGTTGCTCGCGCAGACGCTCGAGCGAGCGGTGAGCGGCGAGATCCGGACCCAGGACGCGCCCTTCGTCGTGCGCACGTTGCTCATGAGCGTCTACGCGCGGGAGCTGGCCTGGGACTTCGTCAAGCGGCACTGGGACCAGATGGACCGGCTCTACCCCAAGCACGGCCTGCGCCGCATGTGCGAGGGCGTGATCGGGCTCGCCACCCCGGAGCTCGAGCGGGACGTCCACGCATTTTTCGCCGCCCGCAAGATCGACTTCGGCGGCAAGACGCTCGAGCAGTATCTCGAGCAGCTCCGAGTGGCTGTCGCCCTGCGAGAGCGCGAGGGAGACGCCCTCGCGACCTACCTCCGGCGCTTCAGCTGAGACGAGCGCTCAGGGCGCCGTGACGGTCACGCCGTCACCGGCCGCCGAGATCAGGAAGGTCCCGTTGGCGTTGGTGGCGTAGGCGTACGCGGGGCCCCACGACGTTGACGGCGGCGTCGGGATGGAGCCCATGAACGGGCCCGCCGTGATTCCAGCCGGGTTGGTGGCGACTGCCGTGAGATTCCCGAGCGCGATGGGGTACGTGCTCATGTGCGACTGGTACATCGACACGGCGGTGACCAGCGAGCGGATGTCGGCCTGGGCCTTCGCGATACGGGATCGCGCCGTGACGTTGGCGTAGAGCGGGACAGCGATCGAAACCAGGACGCCGATAATCGCCACGACGATCATCAGCTCGATCAGGGTGAAGCCTCGCGCGTTCCATCGCATCGATCTCATGGCTCCCCCGCGACGTCAGCACGCTGCAGCGACGGTGCCAAGCCCTCGGCGGTCGCGGCGTCCCAGAGAAATCGCTGAGTTGAGCGGACGGCTGTCGTGACGACGCCCTCGAAACGGCCATAATTTGTCAGCGGGGTGACGGAAAGCGGCAACTGGACGAAAAGTGGCGGGGTACGGCAAGGCGACGGTCCCGGCTCTTAGTTCGAGACCGTCCGCCACCCGTAGAGCGTATGGTTCTTCCGGATCCTGTTCATGAGATCGAGCGCCTGCTGGCTGTAGTGGAACGTCGCGGATCCCAGCATGGTGCCGAGGTGCAGCTCGGCAAAGCCCGGTTGCTCGTTCCCGACGGCCTCGTTGCTGACCAGAGCGCCGTTGATGCTGGTCGTGCTCCCGTCCATGAATCCCACACCGACGTACTGCCCCGTGACGATGATGGCCCCGTGCCAGTTCAGGTTTCCGAACACCTTCAGATCGCCGTCCTCGACGACGAGGATGCCCGCGCCCTGCACCTGGTTGTTGATGGTGAGGCCGGTGAAGTTCGAGGTCGGATCGAGATCGCCTCGGAAATAGATCAGTTGAGGATTGGTGGGGGTTCCGAGATCGATGGTCTGGCTCGTGCCGCATCCGTTGGTGACGGTCGGCGTCGACGTCGGGCCGCCCACATCGCCCGTGATCTGCATCGGGCAGGCGAGCGTGGACTGGAGGATCTGCGTCTTCGGATTGCTCGTCAGCGTCGACAGGAGACGCTGCATGGCGGCGGGGTTGAGCGCGTCGGTCGCCCCGATCGCGGCGAGACCGGTCGTCTGGTCCTTGCCAGTGACCGAGCTCTGCTTCTGGGCCGCCTGGGTCGACGAGCCGCTCGTAAAGGCATTCTCGACGTTCTGCATGTAGGTCGTGGTCGGGTCGGGGAGATTCGTCTGGTTACCGAGCTGCGTCGCGATCCCCAGCTTGGAGGCGGAGCCGGACGCGGACCAGTTCCCGCTCTTGTACCAGGGAGCATCGGTCTCCGGCGTGCAGGCGCTGCACGCATAGTCACGCCCATCGACCTGGAAATTGGCGCACGGGCCGTCGGTCCCCGTGCACACGACATTCGTGTCGGACTGATAGCCCGGCTCGTTCACGGCTGCCGGAAAGCTCAGCCCAGGCGGCAGGTGTCGGCGTATCACCACCTGGATCTTCTTGTTGGCGCCGCGAAAGGAGCCGGTCGCCGTCAGGATGACGACGCCGTTGTCGTCCTTGATCGCCGTGCCGGTGACGTTGTCGACGGCCACGCCGGTGATCTGATCGTCGCCGGCCAGGCAGTCGTTGCGAAGGCTCACGGTGAAGACCCCTATGAGGTTCGGCACCGACACGTTGCTCCAGCCGGCCGGCGTCACC
>Ga0209235_1001718_pt1 | contig 12035 bp, 10 predicted proteins | sample GraSoi013_1_20cm_4_FD_185817 | JGI IMG/M metagenome (GOLD analysis project Ga0209235, IMG submission 185817) | Grasslands soil microbial communities from the Angelo Coastal Reserve, California, USA - Sample 09_25_2013_1_20cm (SPAdes) (version 2) | ecosystem: Environmental > Terrestrial > Soil >...
TCCCATCGTCGTCACCGCCGCCAAGCGCCCGCAAAGCCTCGAGGACGTGGTGGCGAGTGTGGCCCTTCTGTCCGACTCCGACATCGCCAAGCGCGCCGTCAACACAATCGACGAAGCCGTAGACAAGGCGCCCGGCGTCCAGTTCCTCTCCGGCCAGGTGAACATCCGCGGGTCGAGCGGTTTCGTGCAGGGCCTGGGCAGCCGCGTGCTGCTGCTCGTGGACGGCGTTCCCGCCAACCAGGGTGACCGCGGCGGCATCAGCTGGGATCTGCTCCCCGTGGACGACGTCGAGCGCGTCGAGGTCGTCAAGGGCGCCGGATCGGCCTTGTACGGATCCGCCGCCTTCGGCGGCGTGGTGAACCTCATCACGCGCGAGGTCCCCGTCGGCGTCCACGCCCGCCTGAGGGCCACCGGCGGGGCGTACGCCAATCCGCCCTACGCCGAGTGGCGTTTCCGCGACTTCACCGGCATGCACGGCGGCGCCGAGCTCACTTCGAGCTACGGACGTGAGGATCTGCGCGGCGCCGTCACTGTCGGCGGCTGGCGGTCCGACGGCTACCGCCAGCAAGACCATCAGGACCACTGGCAGCTCGCCGGCAAGGGCGATTGGCGGGCGAGCCCGTACACGCGGCTCACCGTCTCCGGTTCGTGGGCGAGCGACCAGTACCAGGTGCCGCTCGCCTGGTGCGAGCGCGGCGGCTGCGACGACCGCGGCCAGGCCTACCAGCCGTTCCTTATCGACACGTCAGGTCTGGGGAGCCACACCCGCTCCGACAAGGGTTATCTCACGGCGGTGCTGGCGCGCACGCCCAGCGAGCGTGTCCACTGGCAGGCGCGCGCCTCGTGGCTACGCACGCACTTCACCGATTTCCAGCCCACGAGCCGCGACGACTACGGCGTTGCCGACCGCTTCGGCGGCGAGCTGCGCGGCGAGTTCCGCCCCGACGGCGGAGGCAGCGTGGTCACCGTCGGCGCCGAGACCGGCCTCTCGGACATTACGAGCAACATCTTCGGCGGCTCCCACCATCAGGGGGAGTACGCGGCGTATGGCGAAGGGGAGCGGCCGCTGGGAGGGGGGGGGAGCCCGGCCCACCTCACGGCCGGGGCGCGCATCGATTTCCTCACGATCGACGGCGGCGCGCTCAGCGCCGTCGTCAGCCCCCGGGTCGGCGCGGTTCTGCCCACCGGCGCGGGGATCTGGCGCGCATCGGCCGGTCGCGGGTTCCGGGCCCCGTCCCTCGCGGAGCGGTTCGTGTCCACCGTCGTGAGCGGGTTCACCGTGGATTCAAATCCCAACCTGAAGCCGGAGAAGGCGTGGACGTTCGAGGTCGGTCACGCGCGGCCCATCGCGGGCTCGGCGCGCGTGGACGCCGCGCTGTTCTGGACCGAGGCGAGCCAGCTGATCGAGCCAACCGTCAACACAACGGTCCTGAAGATCCAGTTCCAGAACGTGGCGCGCGCCCGCCTCGCGGGACTCGACCTCGCCGTGAGCGCGAATCCGCTCACACCGCGTCTCGCGACCACGCTCGGCTACACCTTCCTGTACGCCCGCGAGCTCTCCCACGACACGGTGCCGCAGCGCCCGCTCGCCTTCCGCCCGCGCCACCTGCTCACCCTCGGCGCCGACTACACCGCGGGCGGGCTCGGCGTCGGCGCAGAGTTCCGCTACAGTAGTCGATTCGAGCGCGTCGAGCTCACGCCGCCCTCCGATCCCCGGGTCGCCGTCAAAGTCCTGGACCTCCGGGCAGGCTGGGCGCGCGGCCCGGCGAGCGTTCGCGTGCTCGTCGCCAACGCGCTCAACTATCTCTACAATTACGCGCCCCGTGCGCTCGAGCCGGTGCGCACCGTGTCGGTCACTTTCGTCTTCATCTATTAGATTCTCCGCATGCGTCATGCTCTCGTCTCTCTCTCCAGCCTCGCGCTCGTCACGGCCGCCTGCGGGGGCGACCGCGGTCGCTCCCCGGTGTGCGGCTTCGCGCAGGTCGCGGGGCCCGCGCTCATCCAAGACCGGCTGCGCAACGCGCGCGCCCTGCTCACGGACGCGCCCCGCGGCCTGCCCGGCCGGCTCCCGGCCCGCGTCGTCGGCCAGCAACAGCAGGACGAGGTGCAGGTCGGCTACACCGAGCAAAGCGCCAGCGGCCAGCTGGTGCTGAGCTATCAAGGGCCCGGCTTCCAGGCGCGCGCCGCCAACGACACGATGACCTACGCCGTGCTGGTCGTGGACGACACCTCCGAGCGGGCGATGGGCATCCTCGTCTACGAGACGCGCCGCCCGCCGCCCGACTACCCCCAGCTGGGCACCATGGAGGGTGGAGGGAAAATGGTGCCGGTCTACGGCGTGCGCGTGAACTGGGCCGGGACGAGCAACCCCCGCTGCCCCCTCCTCGGCCCGACGCCCGCCGCCGACAGGAAACCGTGACGCCGGTCGTCGCCGTCTCCGCCCCGCGCCGCACCGACGCCGGGCGCGAGCGGGTCGCCCTCAACACCGCGTACGTCAGCGCGCTCACCCGCGCCGGGCTCCTGCCCCTCGTCGTCCCGCCGCTCATCGACCCCGCCGACGCGGGTGCGGTCGTGGACGCCACACGCGGGCTGGTGCTCACGGGGGGGGAGGACGTGGACCCCACCCGCTACGGCGCGGCCCCCCATCCCCGGCTCGAGGAGACCGACCACGGGCGCGATGCGCTCGAGCTCGAGCTGATCCGCTCCGCACGCGCCCGGCACCGCCCCATCCTGGCGATCTGCCGCGGCATCCAGATCCTCAATGTGGCCCTCGGTGGTACCCTCTATCAGGATCTGCAAAGCGAGCGCCCCGGGCCGATCGACCACCAGGACAAGACGGGTTGTCACGCGATCCGCGTCGCACCCGACTCGCTGCTGCACCGCACGCTCCGCACCGCCGCCGCGACCGTCAACAGCCGCCACCATCAGGCCGTGCGCGACCTCGCGCCCGGCCTGCGGGCGACCGCGTGGGCCGAAGACGGCCTCGTCGAGGCCGTCGAGTGGGACGCGCCGTGGATGCTCGCGGTGCAGTGGCATCCCGAGGACTTCACCGAGATGGCGCTGTTCGCCGGCTTCGCGCAGGCGGTGCGGTGCGGTGAGGACTGACGGCTGATGGGGGAAGGCTGACGGCTACAGATTCCGAATCACCTTGTCCGCTGTAAACACGTTCGGGAAGAACACCCGGTCGCTGAGCCGGTTGAAGGCAGCCCGCAGTGCCGGGAAGCGCCCGGCGGCTTCCCGGTAGATCCCCGCCACCCCAAACCGTTCGGCCAGCACGTGCCGTGAAGCGAGGTCGTAGCCCTGCCGGCCAAGCTCATCGTAGTAGAGCAGGTCGGGCCCGCCGGCCCGCAGCCGCCGCGCCGCGATGTAGTCGGGGAAGAGCCCGGCGAGCCACAGGCTGTAGTTCCCCAGGTGCGCCTGCAGCAAGAAGCCCCGCTCGGCGCCCTCCGGCTCCTGCGACAGGTCGCTGACGATATCCACCAGATAATTGTAGGTTTGGTCGTCGGAGACCCCCCCGCCTCCGCCGATTCGCGCGTGGCGGTTGTGCTGACCGAACTCCAGCAGCAGGGCGGCGAGGTAATCGGCCAGGTCGCGGTCGTCGACGCCGGCGGCGAGCAGAGTATGCCGCACCGCCACGTAAGTGAACAGCGGGGGCGAGGGGACGACCAGGGAGCGCAAGGCGAGGAGCCCTTCGAGCAAGCCGGGCTCGTCGAGCAGCGCGTCCGGGCCCTCGGCCAGGAGTCGGCGCTCGGCGCGCGCGGCGACCGCCGGGTCGCCCCGCGCCAGGGCCAGGACCACCAACCGGAAGTCGGCACCGCGCAGCCGACCCCGCACATTGGCGAGGATCATGAGTAAGCCTCCAGCCAAACGACCTACGCCTCGAGGGGCGACGCAGGTACTGGAGCGCCTCACGGCGCTGTCCCAGGAACTGGCCGGCGCCTACCGGCCGGCGACCGTCGTGGAGATCATGGCCCGGGCCCTCAGTGACAGCCTCGCACCCGAGCGGCTCTCCATCTCGCTCCTCGACATCGATGCCAACCGGCTCGTCGTCTCCTACGACAGCGGCGCCGAGCCAGTGCCGACCGACGATCCACTGCTGCAGCTCGCTCTGGGGCGCGGCCCGCTGGTGTTCAAGCGGGACGTCGCGGCGGAGGCCGCGAAACTGGGGGCGACTGTGCGCGACGCGCCGCCGTCGTGGCTGGGCGCCCCCATCGCCGCCACCGGCCGTACCATCGGCGCCGTGTCGGTCTCCGGCGCGCGCACTGGAGCGTACGGACCGCGCGAGCTTGAGGTCGTCAAGGCGATCGCCGCCCAGGCAGCGATCGCGCTCGAAAACGCGCGGCTCGTCGAGCTCCTCTCGAGCGGCAAGCGACAGTGGGAGCTCACCGTGGACGCGATCACGCAGGCCATCTGCATCGTCGACGCCCGGGGCGTCGTTCGGCGCGCCAACCGCGTCTTCGCCGGACTGATTCAGGTCCCCGTCACCGCACTCGCGGGCCGCCCCTGGATGGAGCTGCTGCCGACCGCCTGGGCTGAGGTCGTCGCCCACGCGCTGGGCCAGCCCGGCTCGCCCCCCACGGAGGTGCGCTCCGGAGACCGCATCTTCCTCGTCAGCGCCGTGCCGATCGCCGGCGACCAGGGTGGCGCGGCGGTGCTGCTGTTCGAGGACCAGACGGACAAGCGGCGCCTGCAGGACCAGCTCATACAGTCTGAGAAAATGTCCGCGATTGGTCAACTCATCGCTGGGGTTGCCCACGATTTGAACAACCCGCTGGCCTCGGTGGTGGGTTTCAGCGACTTCCTGGCGGAGGCCGGGGAGGTGCCCCCGAACCTCGCCGAGCCGCTGCAGGTGATCCGCCAGGAAGCCGAGCGGGCCGCCAACATCGTTAAAAACCTGCTCAACTTCGCCCGAAAGCAGGAAGCCGAGCGACGCCACCACCCCATCCGGCCGGTGCTCGAGTCGACCCTGGCATTGCTGCGCAACCAGCTGATGGCCCTCAAGGTTGAGGCCGCGCTCCACGTGGAGCCGGGCGTGCCGGACGTGGAAATGATCCCCAACCAGATCGCCCAGGTGTTCGTGAACCTCGTGAACAACGCCGCCCAGGCGATCGCGACCACCGGGCGGAGCGGCCATGTCCGGATCACGGCCCGCAAGTGGCTCGACGGCGTTGCCGTGACCGTGTCGGACGACGGGCCGGGCATCTCCGAAGAGATCGCCGCCCGCATCTTCGAGCCCTTCTTCACGACCAAGTCCGAGGGCGAGGGGACAGGGCTTGGCCTCTCGATCTGCCAGGGCATCGTGACGGAGCATGGGGGTCGCATCACCTTCGAATCGAGCCCCGGCGCGGGCGCCAGGTTCACCGTGGAGCTCCCCGGCGCGCCGCACCAGGCCAAGTCCCAGGAGTCGCCGGAGGCACTGGCGCCGGGCACGCCCCTGCGAATCCTCATCGTCGACGACGAGCCTCACATCCTGCACTACATGCGCGCCACGCTCGAGAGCTGGGGCCACCACGTCGACGTCGCGACCGACGGAGGCCAGGCCCTGACCCGCGCCCTCACCCAGCCGTTCGACGTGATCATCTGCGACCTGCGCATGCCGCGGCTCGGCGGCCGGGAGATGTTCCAGAACCTCGTCCGGATGCACCCCCAGGTGGCCGAGCGGATCATCTTCGCCACCGGCGACACCGTGCGCGGCGACACGCTGCAGTTTCTCGAAAGCCTCGGCCGGCCCTACCTCCACAAGCCGTTCACCCTCGCCGAGCTGCGCAGCGTGCTCGGCCGCGTCACCCCCGCCAACTGACCGACCCCCCCCCCCCCCCCCGCGTCCTTCAGGTCGACTCCGGCCGCGAGTGGCGGGGTGGCCAGAACCAAGTGCGGCTACTCTGCCGGGAGCTGGCGCGGGAACGAGACGTGGAGCTACGACTCGCGACGAAACCCGGCAGCGAGCTGATGCAACGGTGCTTGGCCGCAGGGGTGCTCGTGCACGGCGTCCCCTGGGGAATCAGCCTTGACCCTCGCGCGTGGTGGTATCTCCGCAGATTCCTTTGGAGCTTTCGCCCCGACGTCGTTCATGTCCACGACAGCCACGCCCTGACGCTCGTTCGGGCCGCCCTGTGGGATATGACCCGGCCCGCGCTCCCGGGACCCGGGCGCTGGGATCCGCTGCGCCGCTGGCGCGCCCGACTCACCGCACCGTGGCGTCACGCGGACTGGAACCCTCCGGCGCTGGTGGCGCACCGGCGCGTCGACTTTCGCCTGCGGCGGCCCGGTCAATGGCTCCGCGCCGATCGCGTGATCGCCGTTTCTGAAGCGGTCAAGCGCGTCCTGATCTCCGATGGGGTGAGCCCTCGCAACGTCACCGTCGTCCCCGACGGCATCGACCTCGACGAGGTCCACCGCGCCGCCGCCGCCCCTCTTGGGATCCACGGGCGGTTGGGTCTGCCGCCCGGTGCGCCGGTCGCCGTCAACGTTGCCGCGCTGGTTGGCCACAAGGACCAGCGCACGCTGATCCGCGCCGCCCGCGCCGCCCGCGACCTTGCCCCCGACCTGCACTGGGTCGTTGCGGGCGAGGGCGAGTTGCGTTCCTCCCTCGAGCGCGAGATCGCCGACCTCGGCGTCGGGGACCGCGTGCACTTGCTGGGATTTGTGTCGGCGGTCGACGCACTCCTCCGGGAGGGGGATGTCTTGGTGATGTCCTCGAAGCAAGAGGGACTCGGCAGCGTGGTGCTACACGCCCTCGCGCTCGGCAAACCCGTGGTCGCGACCCGGGCCGGCGGGCTGCCGGAGATCGTCCCGACCGAATGGCTCGTGCCGGTCGGAGACCCCGCGGAGCTGGCGCGCAGGGTGGTCGACGCGCTGGGCCACCATCCCCCGGTCCCCTTTCCCCAGCAGTGCACGGCCGTTGCGATGGCGCAGGCCGTGTTGGCCTGCTATCGCTCGCTGGCCTAGCTAGATTGCAAGGCCATGATCTACGTCTGCGTTCCGGTGCACAACGAGGCCAGGACGGCCGGTCTGGTGCTCTGGAAGGTGCGGCAGGTCTTCACGGCCTTCCAACGCGAGTATCAGCTGCTGGTGTGCGACGACGGGTCCACCGACGGCACCGCCGCGGTGCTCGCCACCTACGCTCGTGTGTTGCCGATGACGGTCGTGACCCACGGGGAGCGGGCGGGCTACGCCCGGAGCCTCGAGGAGCTGCTCCGGCTCGCCCTGCAGCGGACCGACCGGCCCAAGCGCGACTGCGCCATCGTCATCCACGGCGACTTCGCGCACGCGCCGGAGGCGATGGAGGAGATGGTGAAGAAGCTGGAGTCGGGCGCGGACCTGGTGGTCGCCGAGCAGCTGCGCGAGATCGGCCCAACGCCGTGGAGCCTGCGCGTGGCGCGCCGGCTGACGCCGCGCCTGCTCCCCATCGCCGGCGTGCGGGACACGGTCTCCGGGTACCTCGCATTGCGCCTCACGGTGCTCCGGCAAGCGACCCGCGGCGACGCACCGCCCGGCCATTCACTGCTCAGCACCGACGGCTGGTGCGCCAACGCCGAGCTGCTCGCCCGACTGGCGCCGCACGCGCGTCGTGTCGAGACCGTGAGCGCGGCCGCCCGCTACGACCTGCACCAGCGGCCCTCTCGTGTGCGGCCCTGGCAGGAGCTGGTCGCCGCCTGGCGGGCCCGCTCCGTGATCCGCGCCGTCCGAGCGGCCACGGCCGCCACCACGGTCACGCTGGTGCTTCTGGCGGCGCCGCTGCGCGGTCAAAACGATTCCTCCCGCGCCTCGGCCGGGCTGCCGATCGGGGCGGTCGTCGAGGTCCCGCCTCCGCCCCCGAGTCCCGTCCCGTTCAGAGTGGGGGAGCGGCTCCGCTACCAGGCCAAGTACGGGATCTTCAACGTCGGCACCGCTACTATGGAGGTCGCCGGCCTCGACACACTGCGGGGCGTCGAAACGGTCCATTTCGTGTTCCGTATCGTCGGCGGCGCGCTGTGGTACCACCTCGACCAGACGATGGAGTCGTGGGTCGGCAAGCGCGATTTTCGCTCCCGCCGCTTCCTGCAGGACACGGACGAGCGCGGCAGGCAGTGGCACCGCGGCTACGAGATCTTCCCCGACTCGGGGTTCTACCGCGAGGAGGGGAAGGACTCCACCTTCCCCACCGTGGCGGAGCCACTCGACGACGCCGCTTTCCTGTACTGGATCCGCACAGTGCCGCTGGAGCAGGGCAAGCGCTACGAGTACCGCCGCTACTTCCGGCCCGACCGCAATCCGGTCATCGTGACGGTCGTGGGCCACGAGCGCGTGAGCGTCGCGGGACACAAGTGGAACGCCATTGTCGTCCGCCCGGCGATTCCCAACGGGCGCGGCATCTTCGCCGAGAAGGCAGACGCCCGGATGTGGCTCTCCGATGACGATCGCCGCATCATGCTGGCGTTGCAGTCCAAATTCTCGTTCGGCCAGGTCACGCTGAAGCTCAAGGAGTACGCAGTCCCGGAGCAGCCATGACCGACTACCGCGAGGCGGACTTCAGCCACCTCAAGACCGTCCCCATCGCCCAGCGTTCCAACCGAGTCGAACCTGCCCTCCTCGCCCATCCGCCCGGCCCGGACCGCAGCTTCGCCGCCTTCTGGAGCGCCCTCCCCGACATCCTCGCCGCCCGCGACCTGCGTCTCGTGGTCGACCAGACCGCGCAGGCGGCCGGCCGTCGCGCCGTCGTGACCATGCTCGGCGGCCACGTGATCAAGGTCGGTCTGGGACCGCTGCTCATCGAGCTGCTGCGGCGCAAGGTCATCACCCATGTGGCGATGAACGGCAGCGCGGCGATCCACGATTTCGAGCTTGCCGCCTACGGCGGCACCAGCGAAGACGTGGCCGCCGGCCTGGTCGACGGAACGTTCGGCATGGCCGAAGAGACCGGCCGGGAGATGAACGCCGCGGTAGCCGCCGGCGCCCGCGAGCAGCGCGGCATGGGCGAGGCGCTCGCCCGCTATCTGCAGCAGCGGAAGGGGCTCCCCGGACGCGCCGTGTCCGTGCTCGTCGCGTGCGAGGACCTCGGCGTGCCGGTCACGGTACACGCGGCGGTCGGCGCGGAGATCATCCACCAGCACCCCACCGCCGACGGCGCGGCACTCGGCGCCACGAGCCACCGCGACTTCAAGCGGCTCGCCGCGGCACTCCCCGACCTCGACGGAGGGGGGGTAGTACTCAATCTGGGCAGCGCGGTGGTGATGCCCGAGGTGTTCCTCAAAGCGCTCACCGTCGCTCGCAACCTGCACGCCGGCCGGCCCACGGACTTCACGGCCTGCGACTGCGACATGCAGCGGCACTACCGCCCGCGCGTCAACGTGGTGGAGCGACCGACCCAGCAGGGCGGCCGGGGGGTCATGCTGACCGGTCACCATGAGATCCTGTTTCCCCTGCTCTGCTGGGGAGTGCTCCAACGGCTGGATGGGCACTAAGCGCCCAGGCGCCGTCTTGCTGGCGGCCCTGGTCCTCGCCGCCTGCACGACCTCGCGGCAGCGTATGCCGCGTGTCGCCCCGCAGACGGCCCGGGCGACGCCCGAGCGTATTCAGGAGATGGTACGGCAGGCGATCCAGCTCGACGTGGCCGCGGACCGCGCCGCGGACACACTGTACGCGCCGGAGGCGCTAGTAGTCGCGAACGCCCGCGTGCGGTTCGCCGCGCCGCGGTTCGCCGGGGTCGGATACGGTGGCAGAGTCACCATCACGGCCGCGACGGTGACCCTCGAAGGGCGCTTTGCCTGGGTGATGGTGGACTACCGGTGGTTCAACCTCGAGCGCAACCAGGCCGAAGCAGGACGGGCCACCTTCGTATGCGAAGAGCAACCCAGCGGCTGGAAAATCGTCCACGTCCACTCGAGTCAGGTGTTGCCCTGGGACCGCTAGGACTCGGCGCGACGCCCCTTGATCATGTCCCGGAGCTTGTCGGCCGTGCTCGGGCTGATCACTCGCAACACGAGGTAGAAGAGGAAGCCGAGCGCCGCCAGCCACAGAATCGTGCCCGCGATGGCGATCAGCCCGCCGAGCAGCCCGAACAGGATCTTCAGGCCCAGCCAAGCGACGACCGCGAATATGGCGAAACCGAGTATGCTCCGAAGCATGGTGTCCTCCGCGTGGTCCGGCCGTCCTGACGGCCGTACGCCGGCATAATGGCCAAGGTTTCGGCGTACCAGGTCGCCGTGATCGGCGGCGGGGTGATCGGCACCGCCTGCGCCCGCGCCGCCGCGCTACGGCAGCTCCATACCGTCATCCTGGAGCCGGGCCCCGACCCCGCGGCGGCCTCCCCCGCGTCGGCCGGGATGCTCGCGGCGCAGATCGAGCCGAGCGACGACCTCATGCTGGGGCTGTGCGTCCGCGGGCGCGACGTCTACGAACACCTCGCCGCCACTCTGAAAGATACCACCGGCATCGACATCGCGTTCTGGCGCGGCGGCATCGCCGCGGCGGCCTTCGACGAGCCGCAGGCCGACGGGCTGCGCGAGGCCGCGGCGCTCCAGCGCCAAGCCGGGCTCCGCTGCGACTGGCTCTCCGGCGACGAAGTGCGCGAGCGCTGGCCGGGCGCCGCCCCGGACGCCACCGGCGCGCTGCTCGCCTCGGAGGACGGCGCCGTGGATCCGCAGGCATTGACGCGCGCCCTGCTCGCCGATGCCCGCCGCCTGGGGGCGAGCCTCCTGCCGCGCCAAGCCGATCGGATCATCATCACCGGGGACCGCGTCACGGGAATCGTGGTGGGGGGCGAGACCGTCGCCGTCGAGCAGGTCGTGCTCGCCGCCGGCGCCTGGTCACCGCTGCTCGAGGGGCTGCCGCGGCCGCTCGCCGTGACACCGGTCCGCGGCCAGATGGCCGCCACGCCGTGGCCCGGCGAGACGCCGCCCGCCATCCTGTATTACGATCACGGGTACGTTCTCACGCGGGGCGCGGAGGCGGTGCTCGGCAGCACGATGGAGCACGCCGGGTTCGACTGCCGGGTGACCAACGAGGGACTGGCCCAGATCTTCCGCTGCGCGGTGCGCCTGCTCCCCGCCGTGGCGCGGCTCCCCGTGCTACGGACGTGGGCGGGACTGCGGCCCGTGACTCCCGACGGCCGGCCAATCGTCGGTCCCGACCCCGATGTCCGCGGCTTGTTCTACGCGACGGGCCACGGTCGCAATGGAGTGCTGCTCGCGGCCTTGACCGGCGACACCATCGGCGACCTCTTGTCGAAGGGGTCGACGGACCTGGACCTGACGCCATTCCGCCCGAACCGCTGATGTACACCACCTGCGCCTTCTGCAACGGCAAGTTCGACGGCGACGGCGGCCCGTCGGGCCTCGGCGTCGGGCGGCGGCTTGCATTCGACGAATGGCGCGGCCGGCTGTGGGTGATCTGCCCCAAATGCGCCCGCTGGAACCTCACCCCACTCGACGACCGGTTGGAGCGCGTCGACGCGCTGGCGCGCGCCGCGCGCGCCGGGCATCTCGTCGCCTCGACCGACCAGGTGGCCCTCCTCCGCTGGCAACGCTACGACCTCGTCCGTGTCGGCAAACCGCCCCGAGTCGAACTCGCCCCGTGGCGCTACGGCGAGCGGCTGCGGGCGCGCCAGCGGGAACGCGCCAGGGTCGTGATTCCGCTCACGCTTGCGGCCGTCGGACTCGGCATCGCGGCGAACGTGGCAGCCGGCGGCTCGCTCGGCGTGTTCGCCTGGAATCTGCACGCGGTCGCGGACTGGACCTATTTGCAAATCGTGGGCAACCGCAAAGTCGTCTTTGCCGAGCCGCCGATCTGCGAGCGGTGCGGCAGCCTCATGCAGCTGCGGGCCAAGCATGTGCAGCATGCCCGGCTTGTTCCCGACGCCCGGGCCGACCTGGCAGTACTAGTGAGCTGCCCGACTTGCCACCACGAGGGCGCGCTGCTCACGGGCCACCAGGCCGCGCTGGCGCTGCGGCAAGGCCTGACCTACCTCAACGTGCGGCGCAGCAGCCGACGGCGCGCGGAGGACGCGGCCCGGGTGGTGGACCAGAGCGGCGGCCCGGACCGGCTGATTCAAGACA
>Ga0209235_1001719_pt1 | contig 12034 bp, 9 predicted proteins | sample GraSoi013_1_20cm_4_FD_185817 | JGI IMG/M metagenome (GOLD analysis project Ga0209235, IMG submission 185817) | Grasslands soil microbial communities from the Angelo Coastal Reserve, California, USA - Sample 09_25_2013_1_20cm (SPAdes) (version 2) | ecosystem: Environmental > Terrestrial > Soil >...
GTATCGAAAGGACTCGGAAAGCCCGTGATGGTCTCGGAGACAGGTTATCCCAGCGGGCCCTCGTTTCTCGGATATTCGCCGGATCGTCAAGCCGAATATGTAGAGGGTGCTTCCAGAGAAGCCTGCACTCTGGATGGTGTGACCGGGATTGGGATCTGGCGGTATATCGACACATCGTGGAGATCATTTCCTCCCCAGGAGAATCATTTCGGTCTATTCGACAACAGAGGCAGTCCGAAGCCTGCCTGGACTGCTTATTCGAGAGTCATCAAAGAATTGAAATGAACCCTCCAAGCGTTAAGATAGAAGGTTAGTCCCTTGAAGGAGAGCACTCTCGCGGACCTAACGTCGTCAGAGGATAATAGCCTCTCAAAGCTAGTCTCGCTACTCGCTGAGCTTTCCACAGCGGTCCAGCAACGAATTCCTAAGGAGCTCGGATACTCGGGCGGCGTCAACGTCTATGGAGAGAAACAACTCGAGATCGACGTCTGGTCAAACGAGCTCTTCACAAAGAAACTCCTGAGGAGCGGCCTCGTCAGGAGAGTCGCTTCAGAGGAGATGGAGGAAGTCGCCGAGTCGAAGTCAGGTGAATACTCGGTCGTCCTCGACCCTCTGGATGGATCTTCTAATCTGAAGAGCAACAACCTCCTCGGAACCATAATCGGAGTCTACCACGACAAACCTCTCCCTGCCAAGGGTAGAGACCTTCTTGCCGCAATGTACTTCCTCTACGGCCCGTTCCTACAGCTGGTACTCGCGCTCAAGGATGGAGTCAGGCTCTCCGCAGCAGCCCGAACGGGCGTTGGATCGAGAAGGTTCGTGTCAGATGGACAGATCCACAAGCTTCCGAGACCACCCACAGTCTACGGGATCGGAGGGTTGAGGGACAAATGGACCCCGGCGGTCCGACAGTTTGTGGAAGGCTTGGAGAAGCGCAAGCTCTCCCTCCGATACGGCGGCTCCTTCGTTGGCGACTACAACCAGGTCCTTGCCAAAGGGGGCTTTTTCGCCTATCCAGAACTGACCGATGCACCTCAGGGAAAGTATCGGTTACAGTTCGAGTCCAACCCCGTCGGCTTCATCACGGAGAAGGCAGGGGGCAGGGCAAGCACGGGCACAGGGAACATTCTGGATGTTGAACCTACCAGCATCGTCCAGCGCGTTCCGACATATCTTGGGGATCCGGATCTTGTCCAGGACTTCCAGACTCTCTACCGGTCCAAGAGCCAGGCATCATGAAGTCGCGGATCTCGATCGAGCCATCAATTCTAAGCGCTGACTTTGCCCGCCTCGGTCAGCAGGCGAAGGAAGCAGAGGACGCGGGAGTAGAAGGCATCCAGATAGACGTGATGGATGGACATTTCGTTCCTAACCTGACCTTCGGACCTGGCGTTGTCAAGTCGTTGAGGAAGTCGGTAGGTCTGTTCTTGGACGCTCATCTGATGATCGACAATCCTCAGGGCTTCCTCGAAGAGTTTGCTCGTTCAGGCGCGAACAGGATCATAGTACATCAAGAAGTCTGCAAGGATCTCCGCAGTGTCCTCCAGTCGATCAAGAATCTAAAGGTCGAAGCGGGCGTCGCAATAAACCCCGAGACGCATGTCGCAACCATAGAGAGCGTCCTTGATGTTGCGGATTGTGTCCAAGTGATGACAGTCAGCCCAGGGTTCGCAGGACAGAGGTTCATGGAAGATCAGCTCAGCAAGATTCAGCGTCTAAGGCGAGAGATAGACCAGCGACACTTGAAAACCTCCATCGTCGTTGACGGCGGGATCGATCCCAAGACAGCATTCTTAGCCGTAAGATCTGGTGCCACGGTGTTGGTAGCCGGGTCCAGCATCTACAATCAGACGGGCTCGGTTGCTCAGAATGTTACCGATTTAAGAAAGAGTATTGCTGAAGCCGCAGCCATGATCAATCCTTCTGCCAACTGATGGGCTATTTCAAGCGACTGATGGGCTCAAATCAAAGTAGAGAATACGCCACCCCGCTCGGAAGCATCATGAAAGATGAATCGAATCCCGGTTTCTCAACCCTCAGTGACCTCGAGGAAGTAGCTGCGAAGAAAGCCAACAAGTCCGCGTGGGCGTACATTCAGGGAGGTGCGGGAGAAGAATGGACCCTTAGGGTCAATCGTGAAGCATTCCATCGCAGAACACTTCGGCCCCGGGTCCTAGTGAATGTTGAAACTCTTGAAATCGGCACGACGCTACTTGGAACCAGAACCTCTGCCCCCTTCTACGTCTCCCCAACCGCTAGCCATGGACTTATCCACCCTGATGCCGAAGCGGCCACGGCGAGAGCAGCAAGCAACGCCGGCATTATCGCAGCATTCAGCACCCTCTCCTCCATTTCGCTAGAAGACATAGCACGGGCTGCGCCTGATGGTCCTAGATGGTTCCAGCTGTATCTTCAGCCAGAGTTCAGTGCGACGAGAAGCCTGGTAGAGAGGGCTGAGAAGGCCGGCTTCAGAGCCATACTCCTGACCGTGGATATGCCGGTCGCCGGAACCCGCGACCGAGAGACCCAAGCAGGCTCCCCGCTAGCCTCAGCCATCACTCTCGGAAACGGCAGCGGAGTAGTTCGCCCTCTCAGAAGCCCCAACGTCACCGGTGACCGTGCTCACATTCGCAAGGAGGCTTCCTATACTTGGGATGTCATAGATCGTCTTCGCGAAACAACGCGCCTCCCACTAGTTTTGAAGGGAATACTCACACCCGAGGATGCCCGGCGAGCAGTCGACCATGGCGCACGCGGAGTTGTGGTTTCCAATCATGGCGGACGCCAGCTGGACGGTGCACCAGCCTCCCTGGACGCTCTCACAGAAGTCGTGGAGGAGGTCGGATCAGAACTCGAGGTCTACTTTGACGGCGGAATCAGGCGAGGAAGCGACATTGTCATGGCCCTCGCCCTTGGCGCCAGAGCGGTAGGGCTCGGACGCTTGGTTCTCTGGGCCCTCGCCGCCGGCGGAGAGCCGGGCGTCTCAAAGCTCCTCTCTCTCCTCAAGACAGACTTGGCGACCGTCATGGCTCTCACAGGTCGACGGACAATCTCGGAGATTGACAGTAGCCTGATCGGCGGTCCGCGGTGAGGAATCAACCTACAAAGAGATTCGTTCCGTTCTGTCCTTTGGCAGGCATTAGACCGTCCCGGGACAGAATACTCGACAGTCTGGAAGACGCCAAAAGGCTGGGCCCTTGACGGGACTGTCTGTCGAGTCGAGAAGAAACAACCGGCCCTACTCTCCTATCGCATCCTCTGCGACAAGAAATGGAAGACAAACAAGGTCGAACTGAAACAAACAATTGGGTGCGTCGAGGATAGGCTAACACTGAGAGTTGACAACAGAGATCGCTGGTGGGCAGATGGCGACGAGTTGCCTACGCTAAGAGGCTGCACTGATGTCGACCTTCTATCCTCACCCGTAACAAATTCGTTGGCCATTAAGCGGCTGAACCTTCGCAGAGGAGAACCTCGGTGGGTTAGGGCCTCCTGGGTCAAGTTGCCTGAGATGTCAGTCCAACCTTTGGATCAAGAATACACTCGTCTCAGCGCCAATATCTACCGGTACCGGAGCGCCTCAGGCTTCAGAACACGGATCAAAGTAGATGATTTCGGTCCAGTGGTCAATTATCCTCGCTTCTGGAGACGATCCGCGACGAAAGGTTCGGGTTGAGCGTGAGATCTTGCTCGGGGAATGATCTATGATGACAGGAATGATCCTTCACGGGTCAGTACGCCGCCTCATGATGGCAGACCAAAGTTAATCACCGACTTTATGTCGTCTTTGGTTGGGTTGTAGGCCTGCAGGAACCCTGAGGGCGGAACCACTTTCGTGAAGAGCGATTGGAGCGCTCCGGGGAATCGCTGTTGAATCGTCGCGAAATCCTCCAGCCCCTTCTGGAAGTATCGTATGTTCGCGTTCACAGAGCCGAAGGTCATCTTGTTCCCAAGAACAATGTCCGCGTAGACATGTCCAATGTCCTGACTCGCCTGTTTCGGAGCGTAGATCCCGAGGAGGCACAATACTCCGTTAGGGTTGAGTAGTCCCTGTGCGTCGGCCGCAACTGAGGCGACGCCAGTCTCCTCGAGGACTAGGTCGAACTTTCCCAGACTGTTTATCGGCTGATCGTTTGAGTTTACGTAGTTGCCGCCGATTTTCTGGACGAGCTGTGCCTTGAGGCTGTCTCTGGGTCTAGTCGCGACCGCGGTCACCTCGAATCCTTTTATTCTCAAAGCCATCACTGTAAGCAGTCCTAGGGGTCCTGTGCCTAGGACGAGAGCTTTCTTCGGCTTCCAGACCATCCTCTCCTGGATTTTGAAAGTTTGAAGAACAGCCTTCTCCGCAACGCTCATCGGCTCTAGAAGCACCGCGACCTCCGACAACCTTGCCGGAATCTTGACCAGAAAACTCACGTCTGAGATCGTGTAATCTGAACAGAATCCGTGGAGGCCTTTGATCCCGTGCTCCTTGTACTGTCCGGTGAGGCACATGTCTGACTCGCCCGCCCGACAGTTGATGCAATCGTCGGGCCGTCTGACCGTTGGTACTACGAGGTCCCCGCTCTGGATTCCCGCTGAGTTTTCAGGCACCGCCTCGACGGTGGCCAAGCATTCGTGTCCGCAGACAAGATAATCAAAACCAGACGGAGCCTCGCCATAGAGACCCTCGTTGATCTCTAAGTCAGTTCCATCAATTCCAATCTTGTGGACTCGAAGGAGAGCCTGATTACCAGTGGGGTTGGGTTCCGGAGCGTCGATAATACGGACGGTACCCGCCCTACCAGGAGTTACAGCAACGGCTCTCAGAGCTTAGCGCCGCTGGTCTATCGGGACTCCGTTAGGACTCCGTTCCCGACCCATCTTTTTCTGTTATTGATGAGACGCTGTCTATGGGCTTGTCTTCTGCAGCGTGGTCAGTCTTGCCTTGACGGCGTCTACCAGCTCCGACCTCAGCTGTTCTCCGCGGAGCTGCTTGTCTTTGAGACCGGCAAGTTGTTTCGCGAGTGTGTTGTCGCCGAGCATCTTGACCCAGTTCTCGAAGTCGCCTCTTCCAAGGTGGAACTGGAGAGATGTGATGTCGATGGTGTTGATTATTCCCAGAAAGTCCGGTAGGTTCCGAGCCGCAGCTCCCGTCGGTGCGCCCATTGCTCTGTAGAAGTAGAATGCGTTCTGTGGTGGGACGCTTCGGAGTAGGTTAGAGGCCGCGTTCTTCAACATCTTGGTTGGCACAATTTCACTATCCTTGCTTCCCACCAGATGAAACTTGCCTGGCTAAAACCTTGCTCCTCTTATCTCGACCTGGAAAATCCCGCTATCGGGACCTCTTAGTAACTGTAAGGGGGTCGGCTCGACCCGACTTGTCCATGTCTTCTACAGGGCTACGGCTAATTCGAACTCTTTTCTTGATAAGAAACTAGGAATTCGGCATTGTCAAGTCTCTTTATTTGTCCCTCCTGGCAACGTCCGTCCCTCGGAAATGTTGCGTAGTCCAGCCACCAAAGCCAAGCCCACGCGGCAAAGAGGTGTCAAGATCGATCATGTCTGGATGCTTTCGTATGAGTGTGCAGGCATAGCCCAGGCAGGCGGGTTGGGCGAGGCAGTCGCCGGGCTCGCCAGGACCCTATCGTCCGATTATGGTCTAAGGGTGACTGTGCTTCTCCCCAGTCACGGCAGACACTCGGATCCTCGTCTAAAGGAAGCGTACGGTCTGAGAGAAGAGACCCGGTTCATCGGTCAAGGGTCCCGGCTGGGCGTCAACAGGGTCAGCTACCGCTTTCTCTCAGGCGTAGAGACGGGCGTACATAACAATGTCCATTTCGTCCTCGTCAAAGGCCTTGACGCTCCAACAAGCCATTGGCTCAACAATCCAGTCCTCTACGACCACGACCTCACCTTCGAGAAAATGGCCCTCTTTGCACGGACAGTGAAACTCTATTCCGAATACCTCCTGTCTATGCAGAGGCAGACAGAGCTCCCTGATCTGGTTCACGCACACGACTGGCACATGGTCCCAGCAGGAGTGGCCCTCAAACAGCATTTACGGGACAGAGGATCACCCATTCCCCTCGTTTTCACCGTCCACCTCTTGAGCCACATAACACTCCCTTGGCACTACGGATCAGAAGACTGGTGCGGAATCAAGGACCTCCCACACCGAGTTAGACTCTCACAGAAACGGACACGAACGCTCAACTCTCGACAGCTTTGGGAGGGACAATGCGGAAACTCTCTAGAGAGGTTCGGCTCCTACGAGGCCGATTATGTCACCTCCGTTAGCGAAACCTACCTGACGCATGATGTGCTAAGCTACTTTGGAAATGTGATCAAAGGCAAGAGCGGGCACGTCTACAACGGTTGCGACTGGAACTACGGGAGTATCGAGTCAGCAGTTCTCACAGAACAGCAGGCGGTGACGGTAGGTCCCCAACCAGCGGTTGGCTCTGTCAACCGTTGGGATCTGAGGAGGGTGCTGCTCACCAGCGCGATTGCTCAACGCAGTGGTCCCGAGGGTGGCGATAACTTCACGGGGTTCTCAGCAGACACTGCAAATAGTCGCGTTGGGAAATCGGTTGAGCCATTCCAATCGGACGGTCCCCTAGTTCTGATGACAGGCCGGCTGAGCCCCCAGAAGGGAGCAGATCTCCTTCTAGACGCCGTCCCCATCGTAACGAAGGCTGTTCCCTCGGCGAAGTTTCTACTCTTCCTGCTCCCCTCTAACGATCAGGTCCAGATGAAAGCGATCACGGCCGAAGCTTCATCCTATCCCGACAACGTCAGGATAATCCTCGCGAAAAACCGTCCCATCTATATGATGTCCCACCTCTCGGCAGACGCCTACGCGATGCCTTCGCGGTCCGAGCCTTTCGGGATCAGCGCGCTCGAAGCAATGGCAACCGGAAACCCTGTTGTCGGAAGCGACATAGGAGGGATCAGAGAGACAGTTGCTGATCTCACAACTCACAACGAAGCTGGAACAGGAATACTATTCCCTGTCGAGGACACCAAAGCCCTGGCTGATTCTTTGATCAGCCTCCTGCTCGTAATGCAGATCGATGAACAGACGCAACGCGGGGATCTCGACTCGATCGACCTATCCGGAAGAATACCAATCAAGCTTGTGGCGGAGATGGTTGGTCGAAATCCTAGGCTAGGTACAACGATCCGGGAGAGCTGCAAGTATAGAGTGGATCAGAATTTCAGATGGAAAAATGCGGGGCGAATGGCATTGGACAGGTATGAGGCCACCATGAACTTGGCTACGAGGCCCTCCAGTCTGGCGAAGAGCATTCGTGAGATAGCAATGCCAGGGCTGGAATAACTGTGGCAGTGAAACGACTAGGGTCCGCCCAAACTGACATCTATGACAGCCCCGACAGCATGGTCAAGTTCTTCCAAGAAAAGGGTCTTGCACCGCAGACTGTCCATCACGAACTCGGCGGGTCATCCGAGCGTTTGACGCTGACCGGTTGCCGCGGCCGTCTCGATCGCGTCTAGCATGCGATGGCGCGTGACCGCGTCGTCGAACGTAGGGCAGAAATGCGTTCCCTCTCGATAGTCGCGAGCGAAACGCGCGTACGCTTGGGCAACGTTGGTGGAAGGACCTTGCGCCGGCGACCACCAATACTTCTCTGGCACGACCAGCACCTCGAGCGAGGACTGCGCGTCCCTGCCGCCCAGTACGGTCATCTCAAAGATCTGGGCCTGGCCACCGGCGGCTGTGAGCTGCAGATCGCCCTCGGTACCGTTGATCTCCCAGAGCAGGTTCGTCCCGCGCGAAACGCCGCCGCGATAGTGGATCGATAGCGCTGCCCCGCCCTCGAGCAGTCCGCCGACCAACACCTGATCATCCGCGGTCATGGGCTTGCTTTCGCCCGTCTGTACGATCGTGAAGGACTTTCGGCGCACTGTCATTGTGGCCGAGAGCTCTCGGACCTCGCCTAGGCAGTGACACAGCGCGTCCGCCGCGTGGCCGAGCGCGATCGAGAGCATCGTCGCGCCGTTTTTCTTGTCGTTGAGGTAGGCGTTGTACGGCTCCACCGTCGGCCCCCAGCCCATTCCCGAACCGATCAACGTGGTGGAGAGCACCTCGCCGACGTAACCTTGCTTGATCAGGTCATGCACGTAAGCCACCGACGGCGCAGAACGGGCCTGTAGTCCTGCCACGGCGAGGACGCCTTTTTTCTTCGCCAGTGCGGCCAAGGTCTGCGCCTCTTTCAAGCCGTTGCCGAGCGGCCATTCGCAATAAACGGCCCTCCCCGCGTCGAGCGCTGCCGTCGCAAGCTCGAGGTGATACGGCACTTTCACGGTGATGGCGACGACGTCCACGTCGGCCCTGTTCACGAGGTCTTGGTAATTGTCGAACGCGACAGGCACACCAAAGAGCTTGCTGGCGGCGTCGGCAGATTCGCGCCGGCTGGTGGACAGCGCCGTAATCTCGAAGTCATCCGAGAGCGACTTCAAAGCAGGAATGTGTGCCTGCGCCGCCCATCCGCGATCCGGGTTGGCGCCGATGATGCCGACACGAATCCTCTTGTCTCCATTCTTGTTCGTGGCGGTCAACCCTTGTCCTTGTAAACTACCATCGAGTTCCATGATACCATGTAAGGATTATTGGACAAAGGGATTCTCATTGTCCGTGTCGCCGACAACACAGAATTTGCTGTCTTGAAGAATCGACGGTTTTTACAGACTACGCGCATGAAAGCGGTATCCCAAATCTTGCGGGGTAAGATTCTAATCACAATCTGTTGGAGGAGACCCTTCCAGGGTCCCCTCTGTGCGCTCGAAGTCGAAGAACTCGACGAGAGTTTTGCCCTGGCGACGAAATTGATCTCGCTTCCAAGTCATTCCTCGTTTGTAGTCGCCGGAATAACTCTGGCAGTGCTGGCCACCTCTATCATGCTAATGTTGGTAGCTCTTACGCTTCGGGGACAACCATACATGCTGTGGGCGGACTTGGTGTTTGGTTTCGTCGCATCTGGCTTACTCTTGCTGGGACTCTACCAGATTAGACGCTCAACGGCTTAATGCACTTGAGTCAAGTCTTCCCCATGTATTGTCTAAAACTCGAATTGTTATATCCGCGCTATCGCAGCTTAGAACCGTTCCCTGCGAAGCCTTAGAGCTTTGATTGAAGTTAAACAGGCCACCAAGGTATTCTCCTCCAGGCATGGACCCGCGATAAACTCTGTTAGCTTCGACGTCAAGAATGGCGAAGTTGTTGGTTTTGTCGGCCTCAACGGTGCAGGAAAGACGACGACAATTAGAATCGCGGTCGGAGTCTCGCTGCCGACGTCCGGAACGGTGCTAATAGACGGCCACGACATAACCAACGAGAAGGCGGAAGCCTCGAAGAGTATCGGCTGGGTCCCCGAGATTCCCAACTTTGAGCCCAATGCGAAGGCATTAACGTTGATGCGATACTTGTCAGGCTTCTATGGCATAGACAGGACGGAAGCGAGAAGCAGGTCGAAGGACCTTCTAGCGTCGGTCGGACTCTCGGGCTTCGAGAACCGGAAGATCCGGACATATTCACAGGGCATGAAGAAGCGTTTCTCACTGGCAGTATCGCTGTTGTCTGATCCCCAGAATTTTCTCTTCGACGAGGTGCTTAATGGTCTCGATCCTGAGGGAATCCATTTCTTCCGTGAGCTGATGCGCGGACAGAAGCGGGTGAACAAGGCCATTCTATTATCCTCTCATATCCTGACTGAGATCGAGAACATCGCCGACCGTATAGTGTTCATTCACAGAGGGCGTATTATCAAGACGGTGACCAGAGAAGAGCTCGGAGCCTACGAGGGAGTAAGGGGCATACTCCGGATAATCCTTCAAAATCCCAATGACGACGCGATATCATATCTCAAGACGTTGGGAGGAAGCCTAAAGGTTCAGGGCAACGAAATAGTCCTCTCAGACTTCCATGGAGACTCATCCCAGGTAAATGCTGAACTCGTCAAGAAAGGGATACCAGTGCGCGAGATCAAATTTGAGAAGACAGGCTTGGAGGAATACTTCTTCGATCTGATCAAGAGTGCGGACGCAGGAAAATGATCATCCGACCGTTTCTCTATGATGTCAAAAGGACGATTACGAGCAAGACTGTACTAATCCTTGTCGCGGTAATTCTCATGGTCAGCCTGACTATTATTCCCCTCAGTTCGATCAGAAGCATGGGAGGATTCGGCTTCCGCGAGGCACCAGTCCTTTATTATAGAGACAACGGCGGATATCACTTTCTTGCCTACTCTACTAACAGTTATGGAGACGAGATCAGTGGAGTACTCCTAAACATTACTCTTTCAACGGGCTTCTATCCAACATATCAGCGAGTAGCCTCCCAAACGCAGGTAACGAACTCCGATGGACTAGCATCAATCAACTTCAATCTGTCTCCAGGAAACTATTCTGTGACAGTTGACGAGACATACTCGGGCGCACGTACGTACGTGAGCAATTACTTTCTTTCAAATTTACCTGCTGGTAGCGTTCAGTTGGTGGCGACGTCGACGCAGGCAATTTCATTTGTGACCGACAAGGCAAACGCTTCGAAGAGGGACGTTCAGGTCTTCTATGCGGGCCCCTACGGAACCAAACCGTTAGGGTACAAGCTATACTACACGTGGTTTTCCAGTTTTCCTATTCCCCAGAATCTCACCGAGAACCAAATGATGTTTCTTGGAAACCTTACTGATCTTCATCAAATCTTCTACCCTGACTTTCCTTCGGGGCTTGACCGGACGACGATGGTGGTCTTTCAGTTGTTCTATCCAAACACGACCCGAGTAGAAGGCTCAATTATCGAGACATCCTACGATAGTCTAAGGATTCCAAAAGTCCCCATCGAAGTGACCAACGTCGCTGCCAGTTTCTTTTCAGGCCTACTTGGGTTCTTTATACCTCTGATGGCTATAATCGGGTCTTATTCATCATACGGGAAGGATCGTCTTACAGGAGTTCTCGAGTCTGTACTCGCCAGACCAGTAACTAGGCTAAGCTTGGGGGTATCGCGATATCTTTCCACGATGATAGCGTTTGTGCTTGCCGTCGCAGCTTCCGTTGGAGTTGTGGATCTCATACTGGACAGTGTTGGGGGATCGTTTCTCTCGCAAAGCTACGTATCGGCGATAATTGCCGGGTTGGTGGTAGAGGTTGCGGCGTTTACCGGACTTATCTTTCTCCTCTCACATCTATTCAGGTCGACAGGGACTCTGTTAGGGATTAGCATTGGACTCTTCGTGGTTTTGGATTTCTTCTGGTCCATCATAATATTCCTGTTGACGAGTCTGTTGGGCGGGACGCCCGGGTCTGCTGTCGCTCTGCAGGCGACCTACCTCTCATACTATGCGAACCCTGCGCAATTCCTTTCATTAGTAAACGTGTATGTTCTACAGTCATCCTCTGGACTCTCGATTCCTCCGTCTGCTTATGGGATAACACTGCCAGCCATAATTCTCGATGGGCTCCTATGGGCCATCGCTCCGTTCATCATATTCCTCATTCTTGCTGTCAAGCGAGACTAGGCAAACGTTCTCGCCCAAATTATTGATCAAACACACTAGTTCTCGCTTCTGAAGAAGAGGCAGCCCAAGGGAGGGAGGGTGATCGAGATAGAGTCGGTTCTTCCGTGGAATGGATGATGATTCGCCTCGACACCGCCCAAGTTGCCTTGTCCGCTGCCGCCGTATTCTAGAGCGTCACTGTTCAAGACTTCCTTCCACCGTCCGCCCGATGGAACGCCCAATCTGTAATTCTTTCGTGGCTTCGGTGTGAAGTTGCAGACTGAGACGACCACGTGCTCTGGGTTTCTGGCCCTTCTGGCGAAGCTTACGATGCTTTTCTCCCAGTCTTGAATATCCAGCCACTCGAAGCCCAATCTCTCAAAGTCCAGCTGGTGCATAGCCGGTTCTGTCCGGTAGAACGTGTTGAGGTCTTTGAGCCAGAGCCGGAGCTTTCGGTGCTTGTCATCTTCTAAGAGGTGCCAGTCGAGGCTCTTCTCGAAATCCCATTCGTCCCACTGTCCCAGTTCTCC
>Ga0209235_1001720_pt1 | contig 12033 bp, 6 predicted proteins | sample GraSoi013_1_20cm_4_FD_185817 | JGI IMG/M metagenome (GOLD analysis project Ga0209235, IMG submission 185817) | Grasslands soil microbial communities from the Angelo Coastal Reserve, California, USA - Sample 09_25_2013_1_20cm (SPAdes) (version 2) | ecosystem: Environmental > Terrestrial > Soil >...
CCGGCGAGCCGCAGCGCGGCGCGCAGCATCGTGAAGAAGCCGCCGGCACTTCCAGCCACGACGCGTGCCAGCTGCTTCGGAGGCAGCGCGACGTAGGCCTGCCGCAGCCGCACCAGCTTCCCCATCAGCTCCTGCTCGAGCTGCCGCCGGACGTCGTCGCGGCGCACGGTCACGCCGGGCCAGGGATCGCGCCCGGCGAGCACACGATGCGCCTCCCGGATATCCTCGTACTCGATCGGGAACGCGTCGGCCGAGCTGCGCCACTCCGTCTCGGTGAGGATGAGCGGCGCGGGATGCCCGGCGCCGACCCACCGGCCCAGGACCGGCCGGAGCCGGGCGAACAAGTCCTCGTCCACGGCATCGCAGATGAGCAGGGTGTTGACGTCCGAGCGCTCGCGGACGTGCGTGCCCCGCGCCGCCGAGCCGTAGAGCAGCAGCGACACGAGACGCGGACCGAGCGCGCCGCTGACTGCGTCGCCCAAGGTTTCGACCGTCAGTACGGCTTCGATGCGGAGTCTCCAGGCCACCTAGAAACGCCCTCCTGCGCCGCCACCAGAGAACCCACCCCCGCCGCCGAACCCGCCGAAGCCCCCGCCGCCGCCCCCGCCCCAACTGCCTCCCCAGCCCCCGCTCGAGCCTCGCCACCCGCCGCTCCCGCCGAACGTGGCCCCGAAATAGAACGGCAGCAACAGGACGCGCCCTCGCGTGAGGATGATCAACAGCACTGCGGCGCCGATGAGCCACGACAGGGGGATCGGCAGCCTACCCGAGTCGTCAGCCGGAGGTAGGGGGGGCGGGGGGGGCGGGGGCTGGCCCGACAGCGTCACGCCGAACTGCTGCGCGAACGCCTGCGCGATCAGATCCACGCCGTGCGCCAACCCCGCGCCGTATGCTTCGCGCGCGAGGTAGGGCGTCATGGCATCCCGGATGCGGCCGACGCGCGCGTCGGGCAGGAACCCCTCGGCGCCGCGCCCCGTGGCGATGAACACCCGGCCGGTTCCCGCGCGATGGTTCTTCAGGGGAACGAGCAACACGACGACGCCCAGGTTCTTGGCCGGGTCCCCGGCTGCGCCTTTGGCCCCCACCCCCCACTGGCGCCCGATCTGGAGGGCGACGTCCGAGGCCTCGCGATCGCCGATGTCGGACAGCGTGACGACCGCGATCTCGCCACGCGTTTTGTCCTTCACTTCACGGATCACGGCGTCCATGTGCGCGACGGACGCGGGGTCGAGCACGGCGGCGAAGTCGTTGACGTAGCCTCGCGGCGGAGGGAGGGCGATCTGCTGGATGGCAAAGAGCAGAGGAACGAGCACGGAACCCATGGCGCGGATGAATCTTACGCAATTCGGGCCCCGTGTGCTTCAAACCGGGGGGCGGCCGACCGCTTGACGGCGTTGCGGCGCGTCTCAACCATTGACGGGAGCGCCTCATCTCCCCGCGAGGCTGACATGCCGGTACGGCCTAGCCGCTTGGCTCTCGTTACGTCGCTGGCGCTTGGCGCCGCGGGATGTCGCACGTTCCACCCCGCGCGCACAGCGCCGCAGGGCGACAGGACGGGCACCCTGATCTCGCAGGAGATGATCGAGCGCTCGGGGGCGATGAACGCGTGGGAGGCGTTGAAGCGCCTCGCGCCGCAATTCCGGTATAGCGAGAAGCGCGATGGCCAGCCGACGCAGCTGGAGCGGCGCGGTCGCAGCAGCATCCTGCTCAACGACGCCCCCCGCGTGTTCGTCGACGGCGCGGATGTCGTGGACTTCCGCTCGCTGACGCAGATTCCCGCGAGCACCATCTTCTCGATCGAGATTCTGAACGGCATCGAAGGGACAACCTACTACGGCTCGAACGCCGTGAGCGGCGTCATTCTGATCCGCACCAAGAACGGCAGCTGAGCCGGAATCAGTCCGCGATCCGCACAAGGGGAGGGGCACTTGGCCCTCCCCTCGCGCAGGGTCACCCTCCCGGGCTCGATCTCAGGGCAGTCGGTCGAGGCACTGCCGGAAATTCGGGTTGTTGAGCTCGTCTATCGGCACGGGGTAGTTGACGGCGGTGCCGTACTGCAGCCCGCTTTTGAAATACGGACCGGTGGGGAACACCTGATTGTCGGGCCGCCCGTATTGCCGCTCCAGCCGCCGCAGGTCGCCGAGCCGGTGGCTCGTGAGCCAGAGCCACCGGGCTCGTTCTGTGAACAGGAGGTCCACGGCTGCCGTCGACCCGACGGGCGCGGCAAGCGCGGTCATCGCCGGGATCGTGGCACCGGCGTTGAGGAAGTAAGTCGGCGGCGACGCACGCAGCGCATTGAGCAGGATGAGCATGGTGTCGCTGGCGCCGCGTTGCAGAGCGGCTTCGGCGCTGATGAGCCGCGCCTCGGCCCCCGTGGCGAGCGTCACCGAGGCCTTCTCGTCCATATAGCGGCTTTGATTGTACTGCGGCGTGACGCCGTCGAATCCGTTTTCCGGCTTCGGTCCGGTCGGGGTGTTGAGGATTCGGCGGAACACCGGCGTGCGCGGGTCCGGCACCGTGCGCCAGGGCAATCCCACCAAGCCTTCGGATGAGTCGGGGACGCCGTAGCGCTTGAACTTGAACATCCCGTTGAACACGCCGTTCTGTTGCCGCGTGGTGTTCAGGTCGTGCTGAATGAGGTAATTGAAGCTCGTCAACACGTTGCTCACGGCCGAGTCCGCCGCGGCGATGCGGTCTTCGTCCAGCAGGGCCCGCGCCTTGCCGACGCTCGCCAAGCTGATGCGGTTCCGCCGGAGGGTGACCTTGGGGGCGCGGATGGCCGCCGTCGACCCGCTCGTGTCAAGCGCCGCTGCGGCGACAAGCGCTTGGTCGAACCGGACGACGGCCGTATCCAGCATCTGCTGCGTCGTGAGCGGTCCGCCGAAGGTGAACGTGCCATCGTCGTTGACGGCGCTGAACGGCACGCCCGAACAGTAGTTCTCCGCGAAGAAGACGTACGTGAAGCCCGCCAGGCTCAGCATCTCCGACAACCCGGCGTCCACCGTGGTGTCGGCAAACTGGCGGAACTTCTGGACCGCCACCTCGGCCGAGCGACGCGCCCGGTGCAGGTTCCGGAAGACGGTCTGGAGGGTGGCGCTCTCGATTTGCGGCTGCCGCGCATCCGCCAGGATGCGATCCGGGAAGGTCTCGGTGTTGATGAGCTCGTCAGCCAGCATGCCGCTGAGCAGAATCTGACCCTCGGTGGTCCCCCCGGAGCCCTGCGCGCCAGAGCCGCTGTAGCCAATGGCAAAGTCGCCGATGGCGCCGGCCCGGATGGTGGGGAGGGCGGCGGAGCCGTTGAGGCTCGGGGGCATGACGATGTCGGGGTTGGTGACGTCGAGGATGTGGCATCCTGCCTCGAGCAAGACGGCGGCGGTGAGCGCCGGCCACACCCTGAGCCGGTGGGAGCGCGGGCTCGCGCGGGGTTGCGTTCTCTGCGTGTTGGAGGTCATGGCTTGAGCCCTCGCCGCTCAAAAGGTGACGTTGATGCGGCCGATGAAGTACCGCACCGGCGGCTGGGTCAAGAAGTCCGCCGTGGTGAAGTTGTTCTGACCCGCCTCGTTGAGCTCCGGATCCACGCCCTTGTAGTTCGTCCACGTCGCGAGGTTGCGACCCGCGATGCTGACGCTGAGGGCGGTGGCGCCGAACTTCCGGGCCCACTCCTCGGGGGCGAAGTAGGTGATGGACACCTCGCGCAGCTTGGTGAAGCCGCCGTCTTCGATGTAGCCGGCCTGCGTGCCCTTGAGGTTGGCGACCGCCGCCGCCTGATCAACGAGCGGCGCCGTCTTGTCGTTCAGCGCGCGGCAGTTGTTGCGCGGCGGCAAGCAGCGGAACTGCTCGGTGCTGTTGAACAGTTTGTTGCCGTAGCGGCCGTCCAGCAGGGCATACAGCCGGACGTGCCGCAGGATCGTCACGTCGGCCGCCAGGGTGCCGCCGTGATCGGGAAACGGCTGTCCCAGGAACACCGGCGCCGACCCGAGGGTGACCTCGCTCGAGTCGACCACGTCGTCGCGGTTGCGGTCGGCGTACGTGTAGGGCACCATGAAGTAGCTGCCCAGCGCGTAGCCCTCTTGATCGCGTTGCGAGAAGCCGCCCAGCCCGAAGATGATCGGGCTGATGCCGTTCCCGAGCACGATGAGCCGGTTGCGGTTGCCCCACGCCGTGGCGGTCAGGTTCGCGCTGAGCGACGGTCGGTCCACGACGCGCGCCGTGGCGGTGATCTCGACTCCCTTATTGCTCACCTCGCCGAGGTTCTCGAAGCGCGTGTCGCTCGTGCCCAGGGACGGCGACAATCGCCGCGCCACCAGGGCGTCGTGCGACGACTTGTCGTAGAACGCGAAGTCGAAGTGCAGCCCCTGGTCCAGGGCGGCCGCCTCGAACCCGACCTCGATCTCGCGGGTACGCTCCGGCTTCAAGGTCTGGTTGCCGAGGTTCCCGACGGTGATCCCCGGAACGTCCACGCCGCCCACCACGACGGGCGTCGCCGCGAAGAAGTTCAGGGCGTCGAGCGGCCCGGGGTGGACGCCCGACTGTCCCCACGCGACGCGCAACCGCAGCGTGTTCAGCCCTCGCGTCTGGGGGAAAAACGGCTCTTCGGAGATCACCCACGAGGCCGACACCTTGGGGTAAAGGATATCGCCGAACTTGATGCCGAACGCCGAGTTCCGGTCGTTCCGCAACGCACCCGTGAGGAAGAGGCGGTTGCGGATGCCCACGCGCTCCTCGATGAATTTCCCGAACGTCACCACCGGCTGAGTCGTTTCGCTGTCGAACGGCACGACGCCGCCTGCGAGCGACCCGGTGCCGGCGGTGAGCCCGAGGCTCCGGCTGGCAACCACCCCGTGGAAGACGTTCTTGAAGTACTGCGCTCCCGCGGTCGTGGTCGACGTCACGGTCGGCGTCAGCACGAAGGACGCCGTGGCGCTCACGGTCCCGGTCCAGTTGTAGATCTGGAACGGATTCGCGGAGCGCTGCCCTGCGTTCAGGGACCCGCTGAACGCGGCCGGGATGGCGCCGGTGAGGAATGTCTTCTCGTCGAACCGGCTCGTGAAGTCGATGCCCGCCACGCCCCGCACGACCAGCCACTCCGCCGGACGGTAATTGCCCTGGAAGCTGCCCGTGAAGCGGTCGATCGTCTGGAAGGTCAGAATCGAGAAGCTCTGCTGGGGTGTGAGGAAGCCGTAGCCCTGGTTGACCGTGTCCGCCCGACCCAAGAAGCCGCTCGAGAGCACGCCGAGCGAATTGTTGTCGTTCTCCGGCAGGCGCAGCTTGCCCGACGTATAGCCGGCGCGCGCCTGGAAATCGAGTCGGGGGCCGGCCTGCTGGTGGAGGTTGGCGAGGACGCTGACCTGGCGGTTCTCGTTCACGGGATAGACACCCAGCTCCTGGTTCCAGTGGCTGGACACGTAGTACGTGGTCACCTCCGTGCCGCCCGACGCCGCCACACCGTACTCTTGCCGGTGCCCGGTGCGGAACGGGCTGAACGTCTCAATCGGGTTGAACACGTGCAGCTGGGTCTGCACGCAGGCGCCCGCTAACTGGTTGATCAGCGTGCAGGTCGAGTCCCGCGAGTCCGCGCCGCGGTAGTTGGCGGGGTAGGTCGTGATGTCGTTCAGCACGCCGCCTTCGGCGTACACATCCCACTGCGTCGGTCCCGGCTTGCCCTGCTTCGTCTGGATCTGGATGACGCCGTTCGCGGCGTCGGTGCCGTAGAGCACGCTCGAGGAGGGACCGCCCGCCACCTGCACGGTCTCCAGGTCGTTGGGGTTGATGTCGTTCAAGCGCGACGGCGTTTGACCGCCCACGCCCACCGAGATCGAGCTGGCGCCGTTCTCCACGCGGATGCCGTCGACGTAGATGACCGGCTCGTTCGACAGCGACAGGCTGTTGGAACCGCGAATCCGCGTGCGCGTGCCACTGCCCGTCGTGCCGCCGGCGTCCTGCACCAGCAACCCGGGCGCGCGTCCACTGAGCAGGTTCGACATGTCCAGGATGGGCGCCTTGCTCGTGATGTCCGCCGGATCCAGCTTGTGGATCGCGTTGGGCTGCTCCCGCTGGGTCTGCTCACCCGTGGCCGTCACGATCACGGCGTCGAGCCCGACCGGTACGGACTGCAACGCGAAATCGATCGTGGGGGCCTCTCCGGCCGCGACGGTGACCGCTCGCGCCACCTGCTTGTAGCCAATCATTACCACGCGGAGGGTCACCGCGCCGGGTGGCACGTGGTCGAAGCGAAAGCGCCCGCTCGGGTCCGTCAGCGTCCGCAGCGTGGTCCCGCCGACGTACACCTGGGCCGAGACGAGCGGATGATGGGACGCCGAATCGGTCACGCGACCGGCCACGGCTGCCCACTGCGCCAGCGAGGCGCTGGTCGGGAGGGCAAGCAGCCCGGCGAGGAGCGTGACACCTGACGAAATGTGGTATCGGTTCATCGCGATGTCCTCGGGACTAGAGTTCATGTCGCACAGTAGGGAAGGCCGGCCTACGGGCTACATCGACCGGCCGACGGAGAGCGAGGATATCGGCGGACGGACGGAACGCGGCGCATACGATCCCCCCGGAACACGAGTGCCCCCCGGCGCTCACGCGCCAGAGGATTCATGCTGCATTGCCTGTGATCACTGCTTCACGCGCGCCGCACGGTAGGTGTGGCGTGGGCCAAGCGCGCGTCGACGGCCGACCGGAGGGATCCTGGACTGCACGTCTGCGGCGTGTCAAATAGCCCGGATTCGCAAGAGGCGCAAGAGGGAGACGCGCTGCGCAGCCGTCGTCGCGCGGCGCCTGATTGTCAGGAATCCGTCAAGGCCGCGGCCGAGAGCCGCCATCTCGAGCAGGACGGCGAGGGCGGCGTGCATGGGCCCTAATAGTACGGAGCAGGCACCCAGGGGTGTCGCGTGTCGCGGTCTTCTACTTGCAGGTCGTCCGATCCGTGACGAGCGGCGCCACGAAGCTGCCGCGGATCGCCAGCACGCCCAGAGGGTCGGTGTACAGATCGGTGCGCTGTGCCGTGTACGTGAACCAACCGCTGATCGCCATGCCGTTCGAGATCGGGACCATCTGGGTGAGACCGATGGTGCCGACCGGGCGCGACAACGCGATGATCGACGGGCTCTGGGACGTCCACAGCGCCCACGGGCGCGGCGGGGCGCAGAACGCCGGGGACGAGGGCAGCAGATTGCCGGCCTCGCTCGGGCTCAGGTAGTCGATGGGATACGAACCGGCCGCGATGACCGAATCGGGCAACGTGATCTGAATGGTTTGGAGCGACACGCCGCTGGGGTGCGTGCCGGAGAGGCGAAACGCCAGTTTGTCGTTGCTGCGCCTGTAGTTCGCCGCCCTCACGGAGCCCCCGACGTGCGTGATCACCGTCCCGAGGACGGAGAAGAAAAACTTGCCGCCGCCGGTGGTGTCGATGAGGCTGACCACGTACACGGCGCCCGTGTCGGCAATCGTGTCCGCGTGCACGATGTAGGCAACCGGACCGCCGGCCGCGAGGCTGGTGAGCCGCCCACTCGCCGAGTCGATCGTGTACACGCCGTTCGAGGCCGGCGCTTCGTACCATACCACGGCGTCCGGCGGGCTGTTCTGCTTCTGGACCGCGACCGGCACGATGAACGTGTCGCCGGGCATCACGTAGATGGTGTCGAGCAACAGGGTGAGGTCGAGCGTGTTGAAGACCACCACGAGCGCGCCGCCCTGCGTGTTTTGCACGGTCGCGACGATGAACGCGAGGCCGCGCCGGCGAGCGGTCATCCGGCCGGTCACGCTATCCACGGCGAGCACCGCCGTATCGCTGCTCGCCCACCTGATCTCCGTGGCCGCGGGAGTGCGCGACCGCCCGGCGCCGTCATAGTAGGTGACCGACGGACGGGGCGCCTGATTTCCGACGAACAGGGAATCGATGATGGGATCGAGGACGAGGTACGGCAACCCCGCCGGCGCCGTCTCCAGACGGCAGCCGGCATACGCGAGCACAGCGCACAGCCCCGCGACCACGCGCAGCAGTCTCATAAGAGCGAAGCGCAATGATACGCGTGCCCGCTGCAAAGGGCTAGCGCGGCACATGGACGATCACCTCTCGCTGCCCCGGGGTGAGGGACACCGACGTCTGGAGCCCGCCCGGCCAGCGAATCCACAAGGCGACGGGTCGTTTGCCCGCGTCCATGCCGAGCACCTGGACCGCGCCATCCTGCGACCAGTAGCCGGATCCGCCGTGGATTTCCCGCGCGGGACCGCGCGAACCATCATCGTAGGCGATCCGCAGCACCGCGCCGATCCCGTGCGGGTTCCGCGCGCCGCCGCGGAGGCGCACGCGCAGCCCGGGACGGGCGTGTTCGTTGTGATAGAGCTTGGTTTCCCCCCCGTTCTGCGACACAACGAGATCGGTCCGGCCGTCCCCGTCGTAATCGGCGAAGGCCGCCCCTCGTTGATCCCCGTACACCATGATGCCCGAGACCTGGCCGGGGACCGGCTCAAGCGTGCCGTCGCCCCGGCCGCGCAGGAGCAGCCCGCGACCAGCATCGTAGCGAGGCGTTCCAATCTCTGTGGGGAAGAAGTTCTGCGAGAGAAACAGGTCCTCGTGGCCGTCACCGTCGAAGTCCGCCACGCCTGCGTAGAACGCCGGGGCGAACTGCGCCTCCGCGGGCAGCGGCACCGCCTCGAACCTCCCCCCTCGGTTGAAGAAGACCTCGTGGTCGAGCGTCACAGCCTCGAGGCGCTGAGCGCGCGCGAGCGCGGGACCGAGGACGTCACCGAGGGTCGCGTTCGCGTATGCGGCGAACGTCCGGGTGCGGAGGCGGACCGCCGGCAGCGCGGTCATGAGCCGGCCGAGCGGCGTGAGGGGAGCGATCGCGTGCAGCCGATCGTCGTATTGGGCCTCGACCATGTCCCAGCGTCGGGACCCGCTGAAATCCCCAAAGTAGAGGAAGAGCGGGTGCGCGGCGTCGACGTGATACTTGGTATTGCGGCCCCAGCTGGTCGCGACGATGTCGAGACGCCCGTCCCCGTCCAGGTCGCCCGTTGTCACGCCGTTCCAGCGACCCACGATCCTGTCCAGTCCCCAGTCAGCGGTAGCGTCGCGGAAACGGCCGTGGTCGTTGAGGAACAGCCGGAGCGACCCCCACTCCGGCGCGACGATGAGATCAGGCCAGCCGTCCCCGTTCACGTCCGAGAAGACGGCCGCCGAGACCATCCCGACATCCTGGAGCAAGCGCGTGTTGACCTCGTCCAACACGAAGCGACCGCCCTCGTTCCGAAACAGCCGTGACGAAACCGGCTCCGGATACGCGCCCGGCGCGACGCGCCCGCCCACGAACAGGTCCAGGTCGCCATCCCCATCAACGTCCGCCACGGCGAGCGGTCCAACACTCGGCACATCACCAGGGATGAGCGGCGTCGTGCGGCCGGTGCCAGGGGTGATCGCCAACACGCCGGGCACGCCGGCCGCCTCCCCCGGCGTGAGCGACTCGTAGTTCGACTGCCCCACGAGCAGCGTCGTGCCACCCTTACCGTCGGGCAGCGGCAGCGCCGTGGTCTCGTCATAGCGAGCCGGAGCCACGTGAAGATCGACCCGGTTGAACCGGCCGCGATCGTTCCGATAGTAGGCGAGCACGCCGCCGCGCCCCGACGTGATCAACAGGTCCTCCTGGCCGTCGCCGTCGACGTCGTACCACGTCACCCCAGGTCCGAGCTGGCTCAACGCCTGGGGGAGGAGCGGCTGACGAGTCCAGTCGTTGTACGGCGTCTCTACATGGCGGTGGCCGAGTAGGGTCGAGACATCGCGGAACCACGGCGCCTCGGGGTGCGCCGGCACAGCCGCGGGCCGCGCGGTGGCCGGGCCCGGAGGCGGCTCGATGATTTCGTACTCGCGGTTGGGCTTCACCGCGCGCACCACGGAATGCCCGCGGCGCCGCCAGTCAACCTCGATGGTGAGATCTTGGGCCGTGCCGGCGGCGAACGTGTACAGAGGGTCGGACCCCGAGAGGTACGTTCCCCCGAGCACGACCTCTTTCTGTTGCACCGGTACCGGGCCGCCGAGCACGCGAATCTTCGAGCCGGCACCCGCGGTGTTCGGTGCCGCGCCGCGCAGCCGTACGGCCACACGCGGCGCCCCGGCGTCGTTCCTGAACACGGCCGCGGGCGAGTTGAGCCGGTTTACGACGACGTCGAGACCGCCGTCCCCGTCCAGGTCCGCCGTCGCCATCCCGTGCGAAATGGCGTCATCGCCGCCGAACCCCCACCGCTCACCAACATCCGAGAACGTCAGGTCGCCGTTGTTGTGGAAGGCGACGCTCCTGAGGGCCAGCTTCGGGAAGAGGGAGAGTTCTCGCCGCCAGGCAGCCCCGGTGAACGTCGTCCGGATCCGCTCCCACGTATCCGCGTCCATCACGTCCCACAGATGACCGGTGGTGGCGAGCACGTCCTCGTAGCCGTCCAGGTCCACGTCCAGGAACAGCACGTCCCACGTCCAGTCAGAGGCCTCGATCCCCGCGTAGCCGGCGATCTGCTCGAACGTCCCGTCGCCGCGGTTGCGAAGCAGCGTGTTGCGCTGCCACTGGGGGCGGTCATCGATCTGTCCGATGAGCTTCGGGAGCGGCGTGTGCGTGGGGATCTCCGCCTTGCGGCGCGCCCCCCGGCCCAGCATGTCCACGACCAGGATGTCCACGTTGCCGTCCCGGTCCACATCGGAGAAATCGACCGCCATCGAGGAGTTGCTCGTGTTCCGCACGGCGAGACGCGGCACGGCCCGGAACGTGCCCGTGCCGTCGTTCAGCCAGAACAGGTCCGGATCCTCGAAGTCGTCGCACACGTAGAGGTCCGGCGCACCGTCACCGTCCACATCCGTGAACTTGGCCGACAGGCCGAAGTATTCCGGCGCCGCGGCGAGCGGCTTGCCGGTCTCGTCCAGGAAGCGGCCCTTGGTCCAGGGCACGAGCGTGAAGTGGCCCGTCCCGTCGTTCAGGTAGAAGCCGTCAGGATCGGCACGCTGCTGCATCGAGACGAGGTTGTACTCGGGCCGGTCCACCACGCGATAATCCTTTTGAAACTTGGGCACGACCTCGAAGCGCTGCCCCACCTGTCGGACCACCTGGTTGAACGCCCGCTCCTGCGGCGGATAGATGTCCAATGCGGACCGGGTCTTGTAATTGGCGACGTAGAGGTCGAGGTGGCCGTCGCCATCCACGTCCGTCAGCGTCATGGTCATGCTGCCGGCATGCGACGCGAGTCCCGCCTCGGTGGTGCGCTCCGTGAACACGCCGTGGCCGTCGTTCAGAAACAGGGCCACGCCCCCGCCGAGGGTGCTCACCAGCAAGTCCAGGTCACCGTCGCCGTCCACGTCGGCGAAGACCGCCCCCGTCGAATGCCGCCCGGTCATGGCGACGCCGGCCTTGGCGGTGATGTCCTCGAAGCGCCAATCGCCCAAGTTGCGGTACAGGGCGTTCGACCCTTCGTTGCTCGTGAGGTAGATGTCGGGAAGCCCGTCGCCGTCGACGTCGCCCAGCGCCACGCCCCCGCCCTGCGCCAGATGGCGGTTCCAGAGCGCGCTGTCGAGGGTGACCGTGTTGACGAAGCTGATGCCGGTCCGCGAAGCGGGCAGCTCAGTGAAGCCCGGTCCCCTCCGGCTCGAGGGCACATGCAGCTCGCGCCAGCGGTACCCCGCCTCCTCGTGCCACGGCCCGGGGGGCGTGACGGGGTGACGGCAGCTCGAGCCCAGCGACGCCAACGCGAGGCCGACCGCCGTGACGGCCAGCCGTCTCACCGCCGGGCCCGCGTCCTGACCCGCGCCATCACCTTGTCGGCGATGCACTCACCTTGGGCGAGACCATTGCTCAACGACATCGGGTAGTGCAGGCCCGCATAGAGCCGCGAACGCGCCACCTCGTCGGCCGCCGCTCGGAACGACGCGAAGCGCCGAACCGGACGGCCGATGTTCACGTGGGTGGAGTCCGCGAACGGCCGATCTCCGAACAACGCGGTGAGCACTCCGGCCGCGGCCCCCGACTGGACCGCGTGCCCCGCCGTGTACTCCGGGAA
>Ga0209235_1001723_pt1 | contig 12021 bp, 11 predicted proteins | sample GraSoi013_1_20cm_4_FD_185817 | JGI IMG/M metagenome (GOLD analysis project Ga0209235, IMG submission 185817) | Grasslands soil microbial communities from the Angelo Coastal Reserve, California, USA - Sample 09_25_2013_1_20cm (SPAdes) (version 2) | ecosystem: Environmental > Terrestrial > Soil >...
CATTTTGACCAGCATGGGTGACGTCGTCACGTACACCGACACCACGGTAACGAATGGATTCACGTACTACTATGAGGTCAGCGCGGTAAACAGATTTGGCGTGGGATCGAGGTCGAACGAGGTTGCGGCGACGCCGGTGCCGCTCCCGGATTCCATCGCGCCGTCGATTAGGATCAGCTCTCCCTTGAACAATACAATCGTCAGCTCGACGACCGTCGTTGCGACAGGGACCGCCTCGGACAACGTTGCCGTCCAAACAGTTGAGCTGAGCACGGACGGCACGACATGGATAGCGGCGTCCGGGACCACCACATGGTCGGGGAGCGTGACCCTTCATGCGGGTACCAACGTCATCTACGCTCGCGCGACGGACACATCGGGGAACCGGGCGACCGTGCACATCATTGTGACCGTGGAGAACGCGGGACCCGGGTCGTCGCGCCTCGATCCGGTAATCCTCGCGACAATCCTCGTCGCGATTGGGGCGGTCGGTTTCGCGGCGGGATTGATCGTGTGGAAGCGGAGGAAGGCGGGACGACCACCCTCGGAAGGGCCGACATGACGGCCCGACCGTGCCGACCGCCCGACCAACTTACCTTCGCTAATGTCTCGGGGAGGACTACCCGTCGGGAGCACTTTACACCATAGAGAAACGGGCGTGTCGCGTCAGATGTTTGTTCTCGTGCCGAGATGACCTCTCGATTCTGACTTTTCGGCCCTTGTCCCGGCATGCTCGCCCGATCTCTCGGGCGTGCCTTTTCCATTTCGGCGTTCGCTCGGGTTTCGCGGAATCTGCGATCCCGTCGCCCTGTCTGCAGACAGGGACCATAAGATGCGTCCGCCACCGCTGTGAGACGTCACACATCCTCTGGGCGCGACGAACCGCACGCTACGTTTCCCGCCGACCCCGGCCGGCCTTCCTCACGCGAACGTAGACCATGACTGCGATCAGGGTCGCGATGATGATCGCGAGGCCGACCATCGAAAGCGCCTCGACGGGGAACCCGTTCGGTTGCACCGAGAGCGGCGTCAACCTCCACACGCCTAGGTCGCCATGGAGGCCATCCCAGACGATGGTGCCCGAGTACGGCTCATAGCCGTCCTTCACGATCCGAATGGCGTACGTTCCAGGAGCGATGTTCCCGAGGGAGAAAGTGCCGTCCGTCGCCGTCGTGGTCTCGAGGGCGACGGCCCCTCCTTGGGTCAGCGTGATTCGCGCACCGCCGATCGGTATCGCGGCGCTCGCCGCCACAACGGTGCCCTTCGACCTGGCCAGGACCGTAATCGTCTGAACGTCCCGGTTCGAGAAGCCGTCCTCGTCGAGGACAACGAGCTCAATCGTGTAGGTCCCCGCGTCCGTGTAATTGTGCGCTGCGGTGCGACCGTGGCCCACGGTCCCGTCTCCGAACTCCCAGATGTACGTCGTGATTACGCCGTCCGGGTCGAGCGAATTCGACCCGTCGAAGGTGACCGTCTGACCGGTGACCGGCCGGGAGGGGCTCCAAGCCATGACGCTGACAGGGGACTTCGGCAGGATCACGGCATACGAAAGCTCCGCAAAGCCGGTGGCGTTGTAGGCGTCCAGCACCAGCAGGCTCACGTCGTACGTCCCCGGGCTCGCGAACACGTGGACGACCCACGGGCCGCTCGCCGTCGACCCATCGGAGAAGCGCCAGGCAAACGCTGTGATGCGGTCGTCCGGATCGTGGGACGCGTTCGCGCTGAACACGACCGACGTACCGACTTTCCCGACCGACCGCGACGGCGTGATGACCGCGACGGGGGGCGCGTTCACGTACAGCGTGTGGTTCGCGCTCGCGGTGAGTCCGGCGTTATCCGTGATGACGAGCGTCACCACGTACGATCCAAAGGACGCGTACGCATGTGTGGGATACGGAGTACCGCCCGTGAAGTTCCCTGAGCTGTTGCCTCCGCTCCCCGTCCCGTCACCGAAGTCCCACCGCCACGAGACGATGTATCCGTCCGGGTCGTACGAGTAGCCCGCATTGAAGAAAACGGTTGAGTTCACGAGCGGTACCTGGGGGTACCAGGAGAAGACTGCCACCGGCGGGAGGTCCGGCGCGACCGAAACCGTCTGGTTCTGGGTGCCCGTCATTCCGGCGTTGTCGACGACGGTCAGGGACACCGTGTAGTTACCCACGGCGGCGTACGTGTGTGAGGCGAACGGGTCCGTCGAGTTGAACGTGGATCCGTCCCCGAAGGACCACAAGTATGCGATGATGTATCCGTCGGGGTCGTACGAATAGTATGCATAGAAGGAGACCGGGGAACCCACCGTGGGGCGGTTCGCAACGAAGAAAATCGCCACGGGCGGAAGATCCGGTCGCGGGACGACCGTCACGACCCGGGACGTCGAGGCACTCAAGCCCTGGTCGTTGTCCGTGACCGTCAAGGTCATCGTGTAATTCCCCGGGAGGCCGTAGATGTGGTACGCGCTGTTGTACGTCGTGGTGTCGGAGGAGCCATCCCCCCAAATCCAGGCGTACGACGCGATACCGCCGCCATCCGGGTCCAAGGCCGCCGCGTAGAAGTTGACGTAGTTGCCGGCGAAGGCGGGCGAAGGATATTGTTGGATCGAGAGGATCACGGGCGGCCCCGTCACGGTGACGAAGGTGGAACCGTAGCCCGTGAGACCTTGGGAGTCCACCACCGTCACCTGGGCCAGGTACCGACCGGCGGCCGGGTATGTGTGGGTCGGCGTCGCGCCTGTGCCGAACGTCCCGTCTCCGAAGGACCACGTGAGGTTGTAGGGCTTCCGGCCTCCGGTCACGGACGCGCTGAAGCTGACGATCGTCGACGAACTACTGGACTGGCTTGTCGCCACGCTGGCGACGATCTTGCTCGCGGGCGAGTTCGTGACACCGTACCAGGCCTGGTACGCCGCGCTCTCGCTGAAGTTGTCCACCGGCACAACCGGGTCCAAGAGGCTTCCCGTTATCGCGTTCAGGGTGAGGTTCTGAGCCGACCAGCCGAGGCCGTCGGCACTCCACGAAACCGAGGCCGGAGCGCTCGATACGTTAACGGCCGATGACGTCAGCGGCGACGGACCCAGGGTCAAGCCCGCCATCACGAACGCGCCGTTGCTCATCGCGGCTCCCGCATAGAGGAAGAAACCGGGGCCGACGCCTTGGCTGCTCGCCGGGCTTAGGTAAGACGACCCATCGAGGAATGCACCCGTCGAGGAGACGTGGTAGACGTTCGCAGCGTACGTGTAGTTCGAGCGCGAAGCGGATTGAGTCAGGACCTCGACGGTGCCGTCGCTCAACCCAACGAGACGCAGTGGATAGTCGTACCACCCGACTCCCTGCGCGACCTCCGTCCAAGAGACGCCGAGACTGGGGGACAGCTGACTCAGGAAGAGACCATTGACCGTCGTGCCGAGGACGAGAGGCCCGCCCGACGCCACGATAAGGTCCGTCGGGTAGACCGGCGTCGTATAGTACGAGCCAACGACGATCTGGCCCAGCAGCGTGCCATTCGAATCGAACGCGTCAACGGCCGAATTTCCGTTGGATCGATCGAGGAGCACGAACGAACGCCCAGAGCCGTCCACCGCAACCGACACGGGCGCGGCAGAGGTTGCGGATGCCCGGGCCCACCGGAGCGAGCCGGTCGCCGTGAACGCCCCGACAATCCCGTTCACGTAGGAGGGACCGCGTCCCACGACGACGAAGCCTCCGGTGAGCGGATCCGTCGCAATCCGGAGCGGGAGGAAGATCTCCGTGATGTTCTCGGCGAACACGAGGGCCCCGCCGGAGGAGATCCGCGCGACGAAGGCCGCGGGAATCGAGTTGTTCAAGGTCCCATTCGGCCCCGGGCCCGAGAAGCTTGTCGTCTTCATCCCGAGCACGTACACGTCACCGCCCGCGGCGAGGGACAGGTCCACGCTCGTGTTCACGTCGAAGGGGGACACGCGATTCCAGAGGAGGTTCCCGGATGGACTGAACTTCGCGACGAACCCTCGCTGTTCGAACGTGGTCAGGTTCAGCTGATTGCCCGCGATGATGACGTTTCCGTTGGCGTCCACGACGACGGCGGTCGCCCGTTCGTTGTCGTTCGTCCCCCAGGTATGGCCATAGGAAATCGGACCCGCGGTCACGAACAGAGGCAGGATGGAGATCACGAGGAGCGCGAAGATCGTGGCGGATGCCGCGCTGACTCTGGTCACAAGCTCCCTCCTCCCTGGAGACATCCCTCCCGGCTAGCTTAATGATTCCTACTTGCCGACTGGAAGCGAGGAGGCATCGGTGGCCGCAGCGCGAACGGCGCCGGCTCCTGGCCATCGTCCAAGCGGAACCGGTTGGCGCGCGGAAGCAAATCCCACGTGCGCGGTGGGGCGTCCGCCAACGCATGAGCACGTAGCATGGAATTTGGTTTCGGAGCGCACGTCCAAGTCCAAACCGGGTCGAACCTTCCGAAGGGCAACTCTCCCTTCTCGGGGGATTTCACTTCGAATCAGAGGCGGGTTCGAACCTCTCGAAGCGGTAAGCAACCTCCGGGCCGCTTTGGCCTTCGTACGCAATCTCTGCGACGAGCAGGGCAAACGGTTCGACATACCTGGAAATTCGCAGGGGTCCAACGTCAACGGGATCGAAACCGATGTCATGGATTAGCCCGGCGGCCATGCGTTTGCTGCCTGCGTCGTCGCCGCAGTAGACCAGGCTGGGCCGGGTCGGTTTCCTGCGCGCCGCAAATACACCGAAGAGCACCTCGCTCGGCACCGTGTTGAACGCCCCGACGATCCGAGCCTTCGGGACTTTGTGGGCGAGCTGTTCGGCACCCGAGGAGGTGTGGGTGACGACGAGTTCGGTATTGTCCTCATTCATCGGGAGGGAGCAACTGACGATGACCTTGCCCGTCAGGTCGCCTGCCCGACTCAACACATCGTCGATCCGCGACCAATGAACGGCCAGCAGGATGACGTCCGCGTCCTGGGCTGCCTCACCCGGGGTGCCTGCCCGCGCATTGTGACCCGCGCTGCGCGCGAGTCCCGCGAGCTTGTCTTGGCTGCGCGCGTAGCTGAAGACCACCTCATGTCCGGCGCGCGCGAAGAGCGTCCCGAGCTTACCGCCCATCAGCCCGGAACCCAAAATCCCAACTCGCATGCTACCCGTCCTTCCTGAATCGGACAAAGACTTGGTACGTGACGGCGTCCCAGGCATTGTGAATTCCAATCAGGAGCAGCACCAGCGCCGCCGCGCCGACGAGGAAGAGGGCTGGCCCCGCGTCGTATTGAGCCGCGAATGCCGAGGTCGCCAGAATCGTATACGCCGCGAGGGGAAGCAGAACATGAAAGCACCAGTCCTCGAACACGGGCTCGTAGGCGCCTTGCAACCGCATACGCCGGGACACGCTGACGACGTACACTACCCCACCGAGACCCACGATTCCCCAAAGAGTTGCGACGATGGTGATTTCGTCCCATGGCGCGCTTACCATCGCAGATAGCAACAGCACGACTCCGAAATGAACGACGCTCGGCGTCGCGAAGGCGCCGCCGGCTTGCGCCTCCGCTCGGCCAATCGGCCTTCCGGCAATGAGCGTAACGACGACGAATTGCAATCCGATCAGAGCCCCCGCGGACGAGCCGACGATCACGTAGAAGTTTTCCCATCCGTTGAAGGCGCTCATGTGGGATTGACCTCTCTCGGACCTCGAACTCGCCGGTACCGTTCGTCGCTGACCTCCTCCATCCAGTTGACGACGTTGCCGTCGAGTGCCTCCTGGATGGCGATGTGCGTCATCGGGCGGGTCGGCGTGGCCCCGTGCCAATGTTTCTCTCCCGGCGGGCACGAGACCACATCCCCGGGGTGGATCTCCTCGACGAGACCTTCCCAACTTTGCACGAAGCCGAGACCGGCCGTCACAACGAGCGTCTGACCGAGGGGATGGGTATGCCATGCCGAGCGGGCCCCCGGCTCGAACGTGACGCTCGACCCTTGCACGCGCCCCGGCGCTCTTGCTTGGAACAACGGCTCGATGCGCACCTTGCCGGTGAACCATTCTCTGGGACCCTCACTCGACGATCGCGAACCGCCTCTCTTGATCTCCATGTCCTCCACGCACCCTTCTCGCTTGAATCAGGATCCAAAGCTGGAGCCATCGATCACGAACCGGTAGTGCACGTCGCCGCGCTCCATGCGTGCATAGGCGTCGTTGATCTCGTTCGCTTGGATGAGCTCGACGTCCGCGACAACGCCGTGCTTCCCGCAGTAGTCGAGCATCTCCTGCGTCTCGGAAATCCCGCCAATGTTGGACCCGGCGAGGCGCTTGTTGCCGCGGATGAGCACACCCGCGTCGAGCGGGGTGGCGGCGGGCGGCAATCCCACGAGGACCATCGTTCCGAAGTTCCGCAATAGCGTCAACTGCTTGTTGAGATCGTGCGGCGCGCTCACCGTGTCCACGATGAGGTCGAACATGCCTTCAAGGGCTTCGAGCGCGTCAGGTTCCCTCGTGGGGACGAAACGCTTGGCGCCGAGGCGAGCGGCGTCTTTCTCCTTGTCGCGAGACGTGCTGAGTACGGTGACGTCCGCACCCATGGAAGCCGCGAACCGAACCACCATGTGGCCCAAGCCACCCAGGCCCACGACAGCAACTTGATCGCCTCGCTTGCACCCGAATTGTCGCAGCGGCGAGTACGTGGTGATCCCCGCGCACATGAGCGGTGCCGCGCGCGCGGCGTCCAGCCCCCTCGGGATTCGCAGCACGTAGCGCTCGTCGACGACCATGTTCTTGGAGTAGCCTCCGTACGTCCACGTCTGCTTGTCTTGCTCGAGGCTGTCGAACGTGAACGTGACACCCTTCTCGCAGAACATTTCGCGGCCCGCGCGGCATTCTGAGCAAGCCCGGCACGAATCGACGATGCAGCCCACGCCGACGAGGTCGTCTTCATGGAACCGTGATGCTCTGGCGCCGCGGGATTCGACCCGGCCGACGATCTCATGGCCGGGCACGACCGGAAAGTGCGTGGTCCCCCAGTCGTCGTTCACCTTGTGGACGTCGCTGTGGCAAATGCCGCAATAGAGAATCTCAATCCCGAGGTCGCGCGGTCCGGGATCGCGTCGCTCGATCGTCATGGGCGCGAGCGGTGCCTTGGCCGCGCGGGCGCCGTAGGCAGACGTCTTCTGGGTCATGGCCCAACGAAACCCGTGCTCGGGTAAGTCTCTTGTGCAACCTTCAGGACGTGAACTCACCGAGGCGGCCCTATCACCCCCCGGGGGGGAGATGCTCAGTCGCGGCTGGTCGCCGTCGCAACGTCGGCGATGTTGCCCTCGGGGTCGGCCAGCGTCCACCATGCGGGCGCGTACTTGTCGGTGACGAGGTGGCCGCCCGCTGCGATTGCGGCGGCGATCCGAGCCTGGGCCTCGTCGGGCGGCACCCAGACGTCGATGTGCATCCGGTTTCCATCCGGATCTGGCGCGTCGATCTTCTGGAACCAGAGTGACGCCCCGCGACCGCGTGGGTCAATGAGGTCCTCGGGGCTGTCCGCGCGGTCGCGGTAACCGAGCACGGCACGCCAGAACGGCTTCACCTTCGGAATGTCGAGCGCGTCGATTGTGACTTGGACCGTCTGGACGACTACGGGGTCGGCGGGGACGCCCAGCTTGCGCGCGATCGTTGAGATCTGCCGAGCCAGCTCGAGGTCCCGCTCGCTCAGCCCATAGTAGTCGGGCGCGACGGTGATCAGCCGCACGATCACGCCATCCTGGCGCAGGTCGACGTCCGGGTGGTGTTCCTCGAGGCCGGCTAGCTCGCTGATCGCGTTCACGAGCCGGGCACCGGCCGCGAACGACCCGGTGCGGAAGTACGCGCACGCTCCCTCGCCCACCACGCGCCAGTCCTCGACCCCCTTCGACTCGTGGAACTGCCGCATTGTGACCCAGTCGCTCATGCTCTCACCGTGACCTTTGGACGCGCGAACGTCCGCATGGTATAAGACCCTGCACGGGACCGAAGCGCATCGCCCCGCGGAGGAATCGATCGGTGGCGCAAGTGCAAGGTGCCGCAAAGCCTGCGGACCAAGACTCGTGCATCAACAAAGGAGATTTCACTGAGGAACCGGCCAAGGACCCCGTGGAGGGAATTGGTCACGTGAGGGCGCCCGGCAACGCAAAAGAACCTAGTAAAGCAGAAACCCGATGGCCCCTCCGGACCGTCGGCATGCCACCCACGATCGCTCCCGACGCAAATCCTGGGACCCGAACTCCGCGGCTCCGATTCGTGGTCCAGAAACACTGGGCGAGAAATCTCCACTATGACCTCCGACTGGAAATTGGAGCGGCCCTCGTCTCGTGGGCGGTGCCGAAGGGGCCAAGCAAAGATCCTTCGGTCAAGCGCCTCGCGATTCATGTTGAGGACCACCCGCTCGACTACCTTCTGTTCGAGGAAACTCTCCCTGAGGGTGAATACGGGGCCGGCGAGGTCATCGTGTGGGACTTCGGCGAATTTGAGGTGGTCGGACCTGTAGGACACGACGCCGCCGCCGCACTCGGAGACGGCATCATTCGATTCGTCCTGTATGGCACGAAACTTCGGGGACAATGGACAATCATCAGAACCAAAATGGGAAAGGGACCTCGGGAGAATTGGCTCCTGCAGAAAATCGTTGACGAATTCGCGGTAGCGGATTACAATCCGGAAACCGAGCCCGCATCCGCGTTGTCCGGCAAGGTTCCACGAAATCGGCCTTGACGTGACTCAGCGAAGCGAACTCTTCCAGGCCTTCGGGACGCGGGCCGTGTACACGACTTCCTTGGCCCCAAGAAATTCTGCCAGATGCTCGATCGTCTCCCGAATCTCCGACGAGACCTCCTTGCCGCCGGGGGCGTCGGGTTCCGCGTGGACCGAATTGACGAGGAGCCGCTCGGTCTCCCGGTCCATCCGCGGGTCGAGCCTACCGATGAACCGGTCGCCCCACAGGATGGGGAGCACGTAGGATCCGAATTTTCGCTTGTTTTGCGGCAGATAGTTTTCGTGGACGTAGTTGAAGCCGAACATTCGATTCATTCTGTCCTTGCCGCTCATTAGATTGTCGAAGGGAGCCAGCAGCGACATCCGCGGCTGCCACGCGTCCGAATTCATCGATTCCAGGAGAGGAATGTCCTGATCATGGACGTATCGCTCGCCCTTGCCACCTAGCCCGGTCACGTGAACCCGATGGATTGTCGACTCCTTCTGCAGTTCTTCCAGGGCCTTTTTCAGGTTCGGATACCGACCGCGCAGAAAATAGGTGTTAATCTCGGAAGGGGACGCGGTGCCGAGGGCTCGGATCGTCCTCTCCGCGCCTTCCTGCTCAACCTCTTCTTCTGTTAGCTCCCTCCTCTCCACCCAGCTCGGGAGGAATGTCTCGGGCAGGCCCCAGATTTTCTGGTTTCCTTGATGGCCCACGACCATTACCTCTCCCCGCATTTGCAGGTGGAAGAGCGCCGCGGAGACGTCACTTCCCGAGATCCATCCGTCCGCCTTTCGCTTGGTTGGAGCATACTCTGCAAATTCGGTCAGTCGCAAGGGTCCCTTCTTCAGCTGGCGTAGGATTGCCTTCCGCAGATCGGTGTGTTTGGCCAGCCACGTTCTGGCCTTTGCCTTCCATCCTCCCCACGACTTGGAAAGGGACTCCGGGTACCGTCTCGTCAACGAATAGTGGAGGGGATAATCTTCGGTGAGCACGAGCGAAGCGGCGTGGGACCAATGTTCGAAGAGCTTCTTCTCGTCCCAGAGTAGTCGATCCAGGTCCGACAACCGAAAATTTCCGAGCCTACTCCAGAGGACGAGAAGATGGGACGGCGCGACCGTGTTGATCGGGTCCAACTGGACGTAGCCGAGGTCGCGAATCACGGAGACGATCGCATCCCGTGTTGAACCGGTCGTCGGCTTGCCAGCAAGATGCTGCTTCGTTACAGCCAGACGCCTGGCACGTTCCAAGGACGTCGAGATTGCCGGTTCGCTCAACGAGTTCGAGCACCCGATGTCGCGGCTATTAAGCTTGTTCTGACAGCGTCATAGCTTCGCGATTCAGATCCTTGCATTCGAGCATCACGAGGCATCACGGTTCCCTGGCATCTTAGACCGTGATGACGATCTTGGCCCGAGGGTGTCCCTCTCCGAGATACCGGATCGCCTCGGGAACATCGCGCAAGGGAAACGACCGGTCGATGATCGGCGTGACCTTCCCGGCTTCGATGAGTTCCTTCAGGGCAACGAGATCCGCGTTGTTGTGCTTCGCGATGTACGAAACCAGCTTCTGTCTCCGGAAGCGGGACACCACGGGGGCCAAGAGCAAGGGCAGGATCGATGGCTTCTCGCGGCTCGATTGTCCGGCCAGGACATGGATCCCGTTCGGAGTGAGCACTCGCCGGCAATCGGACGATGAATGCGTCCATGCCAGGTCGAAGATCACGTCATACCGCTGCCCGTCCCGAGTGAAATCCTCGCGGGTGTAGTCCATCACCCGGTCCGCGCCGATCGATCGGACCATGTCGATGTTTCGCGGGCTGCAGACGCCTGTCACGTTCGCTCCAAACGACTTCGCGACCTGCACCGCGAAAGTGCCCACGCCTCCCGACGCACCGTTGACCAAGACCCGCTGCCCCGGCCGAATCTGGCCTTTGTCTCGGAGGCCCTGCAATGCGGTCTCGCCGGCCACAGGTACGGCCGCCGCTTGCTCAAACGACAGGCCCATCGGCTTCGGCACGAAGTTCCGCTCTTTGCCGGCAACGAATTCAGCAAAGGCTCCGGAGCGCATGCCAAATACCTCATCGCCGGGTCGAAAGCGGGTCACGTTCCGGCCGACCGATTCGACGGTACCTGCCACGTCGACGCCCGGGACCGGGCTCTTCGGTCGGCGCAGCCCGGTCGTCAGGCGGATGATGGACGGGATGCCGCGCATGAGGTGCCAGTCCAGGGCATTCACGGAAGCCGCGTGAACCCGTACTAACACGCCGTCGTCATCGATCACCGGTTTCTGGATCTCTCGGAGTTGGAACACGTCCAGCGAGCCGTACCCGGTTTGGACGATCGCTTGCATGGGACCCCGACCCCCGTCGGTCGCACGCCCGCGGGGTACTTAGCCTTACCCTGGGAGCACCGCGGCTTTCACGGGAGCGATGTCAGATGAGTCATCGAAAAGCAAACTACATAGCTCCTGGAAGCGTGCGGATATGGAGGGGAAGAAATGAAACGGCAGGACCTTCTCGAGTTGATGACGACGCTGGACGACGCATGGAATGCCGGCCCGGGAAGTCCCCAATGGGAGACCTTCCGAAAACGTCACACCGAGGACGTCGCCGTGTACTGGCCGGGCGGGGCTCCGCCGACGAGGGGACGGCACAACCACGACCTCGAGGCCGTTGAGTTTTTCAAGACCTTCCCGGACAACCACTTGATCAACCGACCGTACAAGATCCTTTTTGCGGACGGGAACCATACGTGCTCCGTCGCGGACTTCCGAGGAACGATGAAAGGACCGATGAAGATGGGGGACCGGGTGATCCCGCCGACGGGCAAGAGCTTCCATGTTGAGTTCTGCACCGTTGCCACCTGGAACGACAAGGGTGCGATCACCGAGGAGCGGCTGTTCTACGACCAAGTCGGGCTCATGAAGCAAATCGGGCTCGGCTGAGGAGGAACAACGCGGGCTGCCGGGGTGCAGGGCGCAGGCGTCGAAGGCCCAAGTGAGCGAAGTCATGATCCGGATGTCCGCAACGGGCCAAATCACGACTTCTCTTCCCAGAGCGCCGCGGTCTTGCCCTCCTTGTCGACCTCGAAGGTGCCGTGCTCGAGCTTGCCGGCCCTCTCGTAACGGTGGATCACGACGCCCGTGGTCGACACCTTGGTATCCACAAGTCGGAAGGCTCTGGGAACGGTTCCGTCGCCGAAGAGGCGCTTGCCGGGGCCAACGGAGACCGGAAAGACCCACAGGCGAAACTCGTCGATGAGGTCGTGTTTCAGCAATGTCTGGATCAGGTTCGAGCTTCCCGTCACATGAATCTCTCCACCGGTTTG
>Ga0209235_1001725_pt1 | contig 12011 bp, 14 predicted proteins | sample GraSoi013_1_20cm_4_FD_185817 | JGI IMG/M metagenome (GOLD analysis project Ga0209235, IMG submission 185817) | Grasslands soil microbial communities from the Angelo Coastal Reserve, California, USA - Sample 09_25_2013_1_20cm (SPAdes) (version 2) | ecosystem: Environmental > Terrestrial > Soil >...
GTTTTGGTAGAGCCCTGCTTGGATCACGGAGCCGAAGAAGAGCTCGCTGACGTCTTTCGGCTCGATGTTCGCCCGGCGGATCGCCTCCCTCACCGCGAAAGCTCCCAGGCGGGGGGCCGGGATCTCCGAGAACGCGCCCTTGAACCGCCCGATCGGGGTTCGCGCCGCGCCCGCGACCACGACCTGGGTCCTCGACGCCACGCTCCCGTGAGCAGCGAACGACTGATAAGTGTATGTCGGCGAAGGCCACCGAACTCTGAGGAGAATCGTCCCGAGTCCGAAAGCGCAAATGGCTTTCCGGTCCAAGTCAGGACGGCGGTGAAGGTCTCATGCGGGCGAGCACCGCCTCAACCACTGCGTCGGGTCGCTCGCGTTGGACGAAGTGACCTACGCCATCGATGACCTGCCGGTCGTAGGGGCCTGTGAAGAGTCGCTCCTTTCCCGCCGACGTCTCCGGAAAGGTCGCTCCGTCATTCGCTCCGTGAAGGACCGTGGTGCCGACGCCGATTCGCGGTAGTCTCGCCATGCGGGCTTCGATCTCGTCGTACCGATGGTCTCCGGGCGCATGACCCCAACGATGGCGGTAGGAGTGAATCGATACCTCGACGAAGTCGGGGTTGTCGAAGGACCGGGCGGTCGTTTCAAACGTCGCATCATCAAAGTGCCAATCGGGAGACCATGTGTTCCATAGCCATCGGCACAACCCGCGCCGGTCTTGTTCCAGCGCCACACGTCCTCGCTCGAGGCCGAAGTACCACTGATACCAGTACGCCCGCGCCTGATCATACGAGATCATATCCTTCGGCGTGGACGTGCCGTAGCCAACGGATAGCGTGACGAGCCCTCGGACTCGTTCTGGCCACAACGCCGCAGCAATGTACGCGGCTCGCGCGCCCCAATCGTGGCCTACCAACATGAACCGCTCGATGCCCAAGGCATCGGCAAATTCAATCAGGTCTTGGCCGAGTGCGGCGAGCTGGCCGGATCGGAACGCGGTCTTCTCAAGAAAACGCGTCGGTCCGAATCCTCGCAAGTACGGCGTGACCGTCCGATACCCCGCGTCGACGAGATGAGCGACGACCCCGTCCCAGGTACGGATGTCGTCAGGGAAGCCATGGACCAGGATCACGGGTTCCGCTTGCGGGCTGCCGCGGTCCTCGTACGCGACTTCCAGACAACTCGTTCGGACCCGTTTCGTCATGTCGCGCATGGGCCGAGGATACCTGGAAAACCAGACTAAGCCTTTTCGAAGGCCATCTGCCCGAGGATCCGTCGGTCACAACCGCGGGAAGGCGCCGGGAGAAGAGCCGTGCTCGGCTCTCCCGATCTCACTCTTCCGGTGATTCGGTCGGAGGATGGTCCGGCAATCCGTCCCCTTTCTTGCGGGTCGTGTTCTTCGTCAGATCCGACGTGTAGTCGGGGTGCTCGGCTCGCTTGTACGGCTGGGCGGGCTTGCCGCCGTTCGGCTCCGTGAGGAGTTTCGCGAGGTAAGCCGTCAAGAGGGTTCCCGCGCCGGACCCATCCCCGCCAGACGTGACGAGCGTATCCGGCGTCACTCGGATCTTGCCGTCGCGCACCTCCTCCATGACCTTGACGAGGGCGACCCGGTCGGAGCCGAGGACGTCGGCCTGGGCGTGATACGCGTCCGCCTGCGCCTCGCCGACCATCCGAATCGCGGCCGCGTTTCCGTCCGCCTGGATGCGCGTCGAGTCACGTACGCCTTCGGCTTGCTTGATCGCGGCCTTCGCGAGGTTTTCGTTGATCTGCACCTGGTAGGACGCCTCGACGACCTTGGGCTGCAGGTTCGCGCGCGCCGTCATCTCCTGGACCGCGATGCGCCGCTGTTCCGCCGTGGCCTGCTGCTCGTACTGCGTCTGCTGCTGGATCGCGATCTCCTTGTTCGTCTGGGTCGCGAGCAGTGTCGGGTCGACCGCGATGTAGGAGATGAGCAGGTTCTGCGCTTCGACGTAGTACTTGGCAAACTGGACCCGCGCGCGGTTCAGAGCCTCCTCTTGCAGCTGCGACCGGCCCTGCACGAACTCGAGCGCCTTCTTCTCCCCGGCGTTGTTCCGGAACGACGCGTCGATCAGGGGGTGCACGATCTGCTGGATCAGGTTGAACACCGAGCCGAACCGGGCGATGACGAAGGCCGCGTTCTCAGGAAGGATGCGGATGACCATCCGCACGTCGACCTCGAGTTTGAATCCGTCCCTGGACGTCACGAGCAGTTGGCCGAAGCGGAAGAAGGAGAGGCCCTTCTCACCCTGTTCCGTCAGGTAGGGATAGTTCGATTCGTCGACGGCAGGATCCGACGGACGACGAGAGAAATTCGGGGCGTCTGGCCGCTCAGAGCGCGCCCAGTCGACCATGATGGCCGATGTCGGGACTAGGTACGCCGTGAATGCGACCCGGTTCAGGTTGTACTTTCCCGGAGCCACGGGATTCCGCCAGATTCCGCGCCGGTTTCGATCCGGGACGAGCAACCGTTCGACCGCCGCGTGGATCGTCTGGTCGAAGTCCGGGCTGTCCGTGACCGGCACGGGCTCCATGTCGACCTGGTCGAGCTCCTCCCCGATGTTCGACCGGAGGACGGCCACGAACCCCGGCGGGACTTCGGCGACCTCGTCGATGTGGACCTGGAAGAGCGTCGGATTAATGTAGTACCGTCCCGGCTGGAGCGTGTCGAGCTGCGGGCCTCGGAAACCGCCACTCTCCAGGAACGCCTGGCCATCCTGGAAGAAGTTGTGCGACCGGGCGGTCGGATGCGCGGCCGTCGACGAGACGTCGGGCTGGGGCGCCACGATGAACTTGGGAGGAAGGGGCTGGCCGTCTTGGGCGGTGACCACGCCGACCTTCCCGGACGCGACCTCCGTCGCGGGCTGCTTGGCCACGTAGAACAGGAACGGGTTGATCCGATACGTCCCGGGGCGGATGATCGCGACCTGCGGGCCCTTGAACCCGCCGTTGTCGAGGAACGCCTCGCCGTCCTGGAACTGGTTGCACTCGACCTCGTCCCCGAGGAGTCGTCCCTTCGGCAGCGGACGCCCGTCGATCGCCTCGACCGTTGCGATTTCCGTCTCGGCAACCTGGACGACCTTGGACCGACGCATGCTCCAGACGACGGGCATCCGCCAGTACAGGCCGGGCACCAACGTGGCCGCCTGCGTCCCGATCTCGCCATGTCGGGCGATGACTTGTCCGGCGGGCATCTTCCGTCCGCCGAGCCTCTTAACCAGAACGCCGACCTCGCCGGCACGGATCAGATACAGGCCCTTCAGGAAAAACACGAAGGTCGCAACGAACGCGAACCCGGTCACAATCACGACGACCTGAGTGATGTCGAACATGTCCCCCACCCTCTGCCTCCGATCCACAATATGCATTCCCGAAGGCATCAGCCTTGTTTGGGCTTCCCGCGGGGATGCCGCATGCGCACGCGATTGGACCGCAGATCACAGGTTATGCAGCCCGAAGAATTTCCTTCACGGTCTCCGAGTCGAAGGGGTTCTTTGTCTGTTCCGCTCTTGAATCTCCTTGGCTCGAAAACGGACGATTCTTCGCACTAGGGCGGACGGAATCGGCTTGCCGATCGGAAATTGGACTGAACCTTTTCCTTGTTTGTACGGCGACAGTTCCTTCTTGAAGGCTTCAATGCCCGAAGGGATCGGATAAAATCCGATGTGATTCTTGAACGCCGCGAAGTAGACCAGCCCTTTGCCATTCAGTTTGAACGTAGGCATTTGATAGCTGATGGTCTCGACGGCCTCCGGCGCGGCTTTACGGATTGTCAGCCTCAGGCTCTGAAGGATGCCTTGCACATCCGTTGGGGAGGCCTTGATGTACTCGTCGATCGTCTTGAATTGCTTCTTGTTGCCATCCATTCGATTCACTGGGCCATCCTACGGCTGGCTTTTCAGGCTTTCGCGGCCCGCGTCGACCCGGAGTTGTCAGCGGTCCGTTCCGGCTGGTAGCGCAGGATCACACCACCTGACTTCAGCGGCCTCGCTTCGAGCAATTTCATCCTGATGCGCTCCGAATTCGCTTTGAACAACGGATTCCCGCGGCCCAAGAGCAAGGGAGTGAGCGCCAGATCGAGTTCGTCGAAGAGTCCGTGCTTCAACAGCGTCGAAGAGAGATCGGCGCTCCCAAAGACGAACAAGGGCTTTCCAGGCTCCTTCTTCAGCTTGATGACCTCCTCAACGACGTTGTCCTTCACGAGCCTCGTGTTGTTCCAGTCCGCCTTCTTCAGCGTCCTCGAAAACACGACTTTCGGGATCGAGTTCATGAAGTCGGCGACTTCGCCCTTCTGGGTCGGCCAGTACGAGGCCATTCCTTCATACGTCACCCGGCCGAACAACAGCATGCCCGTCGACTTCGATTGCTCGATCGCATACTGCTCCAACTCGTCTCCCCAGATCGTGTCGTGCCAATCGATTTCCCAACTCTTCGGGCCTTCAAACAAGCCGTCCAGCGTGACCAGATTCCACATGATGAGTTTGCGCATTCCCTTCACCTGATTCCAACGAGGTCATTCGCCCGCGCCGGATATACCCGCGGTCGGAGCGGCGCGTGGACCTCCGTCCACCTCGGGCCCGGTGCGGCGATGTGATCCGAGCCCTTCATTCGGGATCTCCCGGCTCTCCGACCGAACCGAACTCATGCGTCGGCCCGTCGACGAACGCGGGGACGCTCTCGCTTCGGAACCGGAGGGCGATTCCAAGTCCGACCGCGCCCAGCACCGCGGCCCCGAGGAAGGCGTATCGGAACCCGGTCAGCCCCAGCTGCGGATCGAACGTGCTGGCGACGGTCAACACCAGGGACAGGCCAAGCGGGAAGCCGAGGCGCTGGGAGGTCTGGATCAGCCCCGAGGCGAGGCCTTCTTCCCCGGGCTTCGTGCCGGAGAGGCCTGCGATCGCGAGGGCCGGGAATCCGATGCTCGCACCGAGCGACCACAGAATCGTCCCCGGCAGGATGCCGAGATACCCGGCGGCGACCGGCAGAGGCGCCAGCATGGCCAGCCCCAAGGTCACGAACGCGGTGGAAATGACGAGGACCCGTTTCAGGCCGAGCCGGTTCATGAGCCATGAGGACCCCCAGCCGCCGACGAAGAAGAAGATCGCCGCGGCGGGGAGGAACGCCAGACCCGCGTCCAGGGGGGAGTAGCCGAGGATCCCCTGCAAGTAGACGGTCAGCACGATGAGCGCTCCCGCGGAGGAGCTCACGACGAGCGAGAGGACATTCGCGGTCAGGGTCGTCCGGCGGCGCAGGAAGGCCAGCGGCATGAGCGGCGCCTTCGACCGGTATTCGATGGCCAAGAAGGCCGCCAAGGTGAGGGCTGAGAGGCCCAGAGGAAGTGCCGCCTGCATCGTGAAGAGGCCGTCGGTCGCGGCAATCGTGAACGCGTATACAAGGAGGATCAACCCGGCCGTGACGGTCACGGCGCCGGGGATGTCGAGACGCTTCGACGTCGTCCGTGGACCGTTCTGCGCGATGAATCGCTGAGCCAAGATCGTCGCCACGGCTCCGATCGGCACGTTGACGAACATGACCGATCGCCACCCGAACGCCGCGGTGAGGATGCCGCCCGCAATCGAACCCGCCGCGAACCCCGCCGATAGGATCGAGACGAGGACCCCGAAGGCTCGGTTGCGCTCCTTCCCTTCGGGGAACGTGGCCGCGAGAATCGCCGAAGCCGTGGCGGTCGTCATGGCGGCGGCGATGCCTTGAATCGCCCTCGAGACGACGAGGGAGAGGAGCGATGGCGCAAGTCCGGCCGACAAGGACGACACGGTGAACAGGACGATTCCGAAGAGGAAGAGGCGCTTCTGGCCGTAGACGTCGCCGGCCCGACCGCTCACCATCAGGAATCCGGCCAAGGTGAGCCCGTACACACCGGTCACCCACTGGCTCTCCGCGAGGGGAGCCAGGAATTCTCGCTGGATCGTGGGGAGCGCCACTTGAACCACGGAGAAATCCACGACATCGAGAAACGCGGCCGCGATGACCACCGCGAGGATTAGCCGCGCGTGTGGGCCGACGGTTCGCCCGGCCGGCTGCTCTTGATCCTGGTCGTGCTCGGACCTCGTTTGATGCATGTTCCCCGTCACCGAATTTCGCTCCCGGTTAGGCCGTTCCCGGCGTCCGATGCATCGGTCGTTCATGAATCTGCGTTCGGGTCGCTCCGAAGACCTTAGTATCGGCCCGAAGTTATCCGCTCGATATGGAGTCCACCGGCCTCGCCCGGTTCCTCTTTGAACTCGCCTCCGACGAACGACTCGGGATCCTCGACGCGGTCGGGGAGCGACCGCTCCGCCACGCGCAGATTGCGCGCCATCTGCGGATGACGGTCTCCGAGACCACACGACATCTGAATCGCCTTACATCCGCCGGTCTGGTCGCCAAGAATCCGCAAAGCCAGTACGAGCCGACGAACCTGGCCCGGCTCGTGTCCGGTGCCTTCCCGTTGTTCCACTTCCTGCTCGCGAATCGCGAGTTCCTCCTGAAACACGAGGTGCGGGTGGTGCCCGCGGAATTCGTCGATCGGCTCGGCGCGTTGAACGGCGGCACGTTCGTGACAGGAATGTACGACGTCGCAGCCGCCCAAGAGAGGTACCTGCGATCGGTAAAGCAACGGATCTGGGTCCTGACCGACCAGTTGTTCGAGGTGGCAGTGCCGGTCATGCGGGAAAAGGCGGCGGCCGGCGCGGATGTGCGCGTGATCCGATCCCGCGAGGGGCTTCAGCGCGAGACGAGCCGGCTTCCGCCGGTCCAGCGAAACTACCCCGTGCGCCTGGTTCCGGAGGCTCGAATCTTTCTTGCGGTCCTCGACGACGTAGCGGGCGTGTGCTTCCCGACCCTCGAAGGAAAGGTCGACATGGAGTCGATGCTCCTCTTGACTGACCCGGCGGGACATCGATGGGCTGAGGACCTGTATGCGCGGCTCTGGAGTCAGGCTCGGGAATGGCTTGGTCCACAGACGCCTCCTTGACCGACGAGGGTCGCTCGCGGGCCGACTCACGTTTCAAATCCGGCTCGTTCGACACCTCTGCATGGTCGCGCCGTTTTTCGTCCGCAAGGTCGACCGAATCGTGTGAGCGCTTACGGCTAGGTCTTTACGCGAGTCGTCACGTACAGGTCCTGATCTCCCACCGAACCGGGTCGAGTGGACCCGAAGAAGAGGGTCACACGATCCGGGGCGATAAACGGCTGCGTGTCGTCCTGCGGGCTGTTCACCCCGGAGCCGAGATTCACCGGCGGGGACCACGGGTCGGACGTGCTGTCACGGGTGGAGACCCACAGGTCAGTGAGCCCGACTCCTCCGACCCGGTCCGAGAAGAAGAACAACTCGAGTCCATCGAAGCGAATGGATGGGCGCTGATCGTTGGTCGAACTGCTCAGCTCCGTCACGGGTTCGGCTGCCCCCCATGATCCGTCCGCCTGCTGGGCGCTAACGTAAATGTCATATCCACCCAGCCCGCCGGCCCGGTCACTCCCGAAAAACAGGAGAGGCACACCGAGGTCGTCGTTCGCGAAGTAGCTCGGGCCCGCATCGTTGGACGCCGTGTTGACCGCCGACCCGAGATTGACGGGCGTCTCCCAGGCGAAGTCATCATGGACTTTCTCGCGATGAGAGACCCAGATGTCAAAGCCGCCGAGACTACCGGGTCCTCCGACGCGGTTGAAAAACATCCAATGACCGTCGCGCGAGAACTCGGGGACCGCCTCGAGGACTGCCGTGTTAATCGTGGGGCCGAGATTCACGGGGGGTCCCCAGGAGTCGTCGACGCTGGGTCGGTGCGACACCCATATGTCGGAACCGCCGAACCCGCCTTCGCGAAACGACCCGAAGTATAGACTCAGGCCGTCCCTGGAAATCGCAGGTCCGTTCTCCCTGAGGACTGAGTTGATAACGGGGCCGAGGTTGACCGGGGTCGACCATCCCGAGAATTTCGGAGACCCCGCGACCGGATTAGATACCGCAAACAACGCCAACGCCACGCCCATCAGGACGTACGCTTTCAGACGGCTCCCTCCTGTCACGCCGCATCCGGGTCTCCTGACTTAAGCGCTACCCCTCCTCGCTCATTTTGGCGCCCTCAGCTGCGTGCCAGGGATCGACCAGGACCTTGAACCCGCGGTGCTCGAGTGCGGCCCTGAGCTGTCGCCTGACCCGTTAACCGAGGAAATGCGCGAGCTCGGGATCCACTTTGCTCGCGTGCGTCCAGTTCAACCCGTGCGGCGCGCCCTCGATCGTGATTAACCTGCTTCCCTCCACGATTTCTGCCGTGCGCTTGCCCGAGACGGGGAGGGGCACGATGCGATCCGCATCGCCGTGTATAATCAACGTGGGCACATCGACGCGTGTGAGGTCGCTCCGGAAATCCGTCGAGGAGAACGCGGTGACGCAATCGAGCGTTCCCTTTGGCGAAGCGCCCGCCGCGATGTTCCAACAGAATTGCACGGCCTGGTCGCTCACGAGCGTGCCGCCCAACTGGTCGACGTTGAAGAAGTTCGCGAGGAACTGGGTCAGAAACGCGGGGCGGTCTGCGAGGACGCCCGCTTTGATCCCTTCAAACGCGGCCGCATCCACGCCCTCCGGATTGTCGGCCGTCTTCAGCAGGAACGGAGGAACGGCCGACATGAACACGGCTCGGCTCACGTCGTCGGATCCGTACTTACCAAAGTAGCGGGCGACCTCGCCGCCTCCCATGGAGAAGCCGACGAGGGCGAAGTCGTGTAAATCGAGCGCGGTCACGAGCTTGCGGAGGTCTTCGGTGAAGGTGTCGTAATCGTAGCCGCTCGCCGGCTTGCTGGAGTGGCCGAACCCTCGGCGGTCGTATGTGATGACTCGGTGGCCCGCACGCAGGAGGTCCGTGACTTGCTTTTCCCAGGAGGCGCCGCTGAGCGGCCATCCATGAATCAACACGACGGGTTTCCCGGACCCGTGATCCTCGTAATAGATCTCGATTGGCGCCGAATTCTCCTGACCCACCGTAATGCGGCTCATTGCACTCCTCCGGTTGGCCGCATGCCGGTATGGAGTATATGGCCCTTCTCCCCCGGGAACTCTCGAGGAACCCAAGATTCCCGGGCGTTCAAGTCCGGCCTTAGCGACCGAGGTTCATCCGGTCAAGTGGGACCGCAGCATCCATTCCTGCTTCTCGAGACCGCGAGCGATCTCAATGTAGACATCCTGCGTGGGAAGGTCCTCTTCGCTCCCGTCGATGCCCCGTCGGATCTCTGAGATCGCCACGCCGGCGCGGTCGGTGAGCGCCTTCAGGAGAAGATCTTCCCGATGTTCGTCCAGCGGGAACGCAGGGAGCGTCGTCTCCTTCACGGCTCCTTCGATCGTCCCATGCGAGGTGCCGTGCAATTGAACCGCGCGCTCCGCGACGAGATCGGCATATTCTCTCGTCTGGTCTGCGAACCGGTCAAACAATTCATGGAGCTGGGCGAATCCCGGGCCCTGCAGGTTCCAATGCGCTTGTTTGTAGGCCGTCGCCAGGGACGTCATGTTCGCGAGGTTCAGATTCAGCCCGCGAACGAGCCGCTCTTGTAGATTCCGATTTACCACCGCCGTCTCCTTACCCCGCTTAGACCGCTCCATGGGATCACCTGTCGACCCCGAGAAGACGGACCTCGGTATGAGCCTTGTGCTCCAGGTGGACGGCCGTTTCCGAATCGAAACCCTCCCTCCACGGCTGCAAGAAACCTTGCGATTGCTCGAGAAATGCAGAAAAGTGTATATACACATACGTGTATACATCCCGCGTGGAATCTGTCGTATTCGAGGTCCTCGCCGATTCGACGCGTCGTCGGATCGTGGAGACGCTCGGGGCAGGCGAGCGCCCCGTGCACGCCCTCGTGGAAGCTGTGGACATTCAGCAATCGGGCGTCTCGCGGCACCTTCGCATCCTCCATGAAGCAGGGTTCGTGCGCGTGCGCGCGGAGGGGCAAGAGCGCCTCTACTCGTTGTGCGCGGAGCCATTCCGCGAGCTGGACAAATGGATGCGACAATACCGCGGCCTGTGGGAGGCCCGCCTCGACAGGTTCGGCGCCGAGCTCAATCGGCGACAGAAGGCGCGGGCAGGAAAACGCAGGGAGACGCACTCATGACAAACAACCGGAAGATGGGGAAGGGCAGGGAGGAGCACACCGCGCAAAAGATCACCACGTTCCTGACATTCAACGATCAGGCCGAGGAAGCCGTGAAGCGTTATGTCGCGATCTTCAAGAACTCCAGAATCCTCGGCCTGGTGCGGGCGGAGGGGGGAGGTCCGATCGCGAAAGGGCACGTGCTGAACGCGACGTTCGAACTCGACGGAGCGCGGTTCATGGCCATGGACGGCGGCCCGTACTTCACGTTCGCGCAAGGGACTTCCCTCTTCGTCAGCTGCGAGACGCAGGAAGAGATCGACCGGTTGTGGGAACAGCTCTCCGAAGGCGGAGAACAGCAGCCTTGCGGCTGGCTCAAGGACAAATTCGGTGTGTCGTGGCAGATCGTCCCCTCCGTTCTGGGTGAGATGATGGGCGATTCAAAATCCGGGAACTCGGCGAAGGTCATGGAAGCGTTGCTCAAGATGTCGAAAATCGACATCAAGACCCTTAGGCGAGCCTACGCTCAACGGAAGTGAGGGACGTGCCGACAAAAGGGAAGACCGCGACATCCGCGAGGGTTTCGAGACCGAAGATCCGGTTCGAGCGGACCTTCCAGGCGTCCGCGAAGGAAGTCTGGGAACTCTGGACGACGAAGGAGGGCCTCGAATCCTGGTGGGGCCCCGAAGGATTCACCACGACGGTCCACCAGCTCGACCTCCGCCCAGGAGGCGAATTCGAATATGCCATGACGGCGACCCGCCAGGACTTGATCGAGGGGATGAAGGCGATGGGGCTTCCGCTCACGAGCGTGGCTCGCGGGACGTATACGGAGGTCACGCGGCCGCGGCGGCTCGCGTACACGACGCTGGCCGACTTCATCCCGGGCGTCGCACCGTACGAGGTCGCGGCGTTGGTCGAGATTCAGCCTCTGGGCCGCGGAGTCCGAATGGTCGTGACCGAGGATGCGATGCACGACGAGCTCTGGACCGAGAGGTCAACGATGGGCATGAACAGCTCGCTCGACCGGCTCGCGAAAGTTCTCGAGGCGCGCCTCGGAAAGCGACGGACGTCGCAGTGACAGCAAATCCGGAAACCCGTTTCGATCCGGAACGGACTGGGCGGGTGCAGCGCAGAGTTAGCCACCCGTTGTCACGACGGTTCCGCCCCAATCCTCTGGATCGACATCGGCGATCGACTGAGAAAACGTCCACGTGTGACCCCCGAGGTCCTCGGCCGTGTACTGCCGCTCGCCGAACGGGTAGTCGGTGGGAGGCTGCAGGATCTTCGCGCCGCGATTCTTGGCCCGCGCGAAGTGGCGATCGACATTCGGCACACGCACCATGACAGAGTGGCTTGTCTCGCCTCGGTGCGACCCACGGCCCTCCTTGGTCTTCTTCGAGTCGATCTCAGGCCTGGGGGGCCCCGCCGCCACGACGATCGACCCATCCCCGACGGTGAGTTGCGAGCGGTGGCTCCCGATTCGCAGCCGCTCCGTGAATCCGAAGGCGCTGCAGAGCCAATCAACGGCCTCGGTCACGTCCGGGTAGACGAGCACGGGAATGACCGTGGACGAGGGCATGGAACGGTTCGTTCGCATGGGTCCTCCGATCGCCGAATCGGTCTCCGAGGATTTCGTTGGCATTGAACCCGAGGATAACAAACGCCCTACTGAAATCTGACGCCGCGGGATGGGTGCGAGTCCGACGTGATTAAGTACGGCCTCCCATCTCCGCTCTCTTCCTGAAATCCCGGAGAGAATGCCATGTGCCGAAACATCAAGACGCTGTTCAACTTCGACCCTCCGGCGACCGACGAGGAGATCCGCGACGCCTCGCTCCAATTCGTGAGGAAACTCTCCGGCTTCACAAAACCGTCACGGGCCAACGAGGCAGCGTTCGATCGCGCGGTGAGGG
>Ga0209235_1001726_pt1 | contig 12010 bp, 7 predicted proteins | sample GraSoi013_1_20cm_4_FD_185817 | JGI IMG/M metagenome (GOLD analysis project Ga0209235, IMG submission 185817) | Grasslands soil microbial communities from the Angelo Coastal Reserve, California, USA - Sample 09_25_2013_1_20cm (SPAdes) (version 2) | ecosystem: Environmental > Terrestrial > Soil >...
TGGGACGCGAGCGAGCTCGACGTGCGGCTCGCCGCCGTCAATGCCGGTCAGCTGGAGAATGTGGCCAGCGACGACTCGCTCACCAGCATCGGTGCCGCGCTGGCGCTGCAGCTCGCGATGGGATTACCGGGGGAGGAGCCCACCATCGCGCTGGCGGATTCGCTGGCGCCGCCGGCGGAGAGCGCGACGACAGGCGCGGGCGAGCCGCTCCCTGTCGCTGCCGCCGAGGCCTCGCTGCGGTCGGCGGAGCGCACGCTGACGCTGGCGCACCGCAGTGTGTTGGGAGCCCCGAGCCTGCAGCTGGGCGTCGAAAACGGCGACCCCACGGGTTCGGAGCCGGGCCTGCTGCCGACGGTCGGGCTCTCGCTGCCGCTGCCGCTCTTCAACTGGAACGGCGGGGCCGCGGCGCAGGCGACCGCCGCGCGGGACCGGGCACAGGCGGAGCTCGACCTGGTGCGCCGGGACACGGATGCGCAAATCGCGCGCGCCCGGCGGGAGCGCACCGCGGCGCTGGCGCGACTCGAGCGCGACGCCCGCCTCCTGGCGAGCGCCGATCGCGTAGCCGCCATGTCCCTCCAGGCATACGGCGAGGGCGCGATCCCGTTGGCGAACGTGCTCGAGGCACAGCGCAACGCGCGGGAAGCATTGGGCCGCTACATCGACGACCTCGCGGCGGCGCACAACGCCGTCGCCCTAATCCGGCTCGTCACCGCCGCTCCGGACCAGCAGTGAGACGCCTGCTGGGACGGGTGGTCGTCACGCTTGCGGGACTGGCCGCCGGCTGCGGCGGCTCACGTGCCGATGCCGACGACGTCCAGGCGTCGCCCCACACTGCGGCGGCGGTGCAAGCGGGCACCGCCGTGGCCACGGTGCAGGCGTTCCCGGACGTCGTGAGCGCCATCGGCACTGTGGTGCCACGACCGGGACGGTTTGCCGAGCTCGCCGCCCCAGCGCCGACCCGGGTGGCGCGGATCTTCGTCACGCCGGGCCAGCGCGTGGCCGAGGGGGACTCGTTGATCGAGTTCGAGCGCGCGCCGTTCGACGCCGCGGCGAAGAGCGCGGCCGCCGCGCTCGAGAGCGCCGAGCGCGCGCACGCCCGGGCGGTGCGGCTCGTGCAGGCGGGGATCCTCCCCCAGAAGGACAGCGACCAGGCGGCGGCCGATCTCGCGCAGGCCCAGGTCGCCGCGGTCACGGCACGCCGGGCCCAGCAGCTCGCCACCCTGCGCGCCCCGCTCACGGGAGTGGTCACGCGCATGAGCGCCGTGCTAGGCGCCTCGGCGGACCCGAGCCAACCACTGGTCGAGGTCGCGGACCCCGCGGCCCTGGACATCGTGTTCAACGTGTCCCCTGCCGAAGCGGCGCGGATCCACGCCGGGGACGCGGTGACCCTGTCGACGGGCGAAGGGGCCGGCGCCGACACGCTGGGCCAGGGCGTGGTGCGCGGCATCGCGGCGACGGTCGACTCTGCCTCCCGTGCGGTGGCCGTCCGCGCCGGCGTGGGGCGCCCCGCGCGTCCCCTGCGGATCGGCGAGTCGCTGCTCGGACGGATCGTGACGGCCGTGCATCCGCGAGCGGTGACCGTTCCCGTGGCGGCCCTGGTCCCGGCCGGCGACGGGTTTCAGGTCTTCGTCGTGGATTCGGCCGACGTCGCCCACGCCCGCCCCGTCACGGTCGGCGCGCGCACCGGGTCGCTCGCCGAGATCGTGGCGGGGCTCGCTGCGGGCGAGATGGTCGTCACTACCGGCGCCTACGGCGTCGCGGACAGCGCGAAGATCATCCGAGCTTCACGGTGACGCTGTTCGACGTCCTGAGCCGCCAGCGGCGGTTCGTGTATCTCGTGGTGGCGCTGCTCAGCAGCGCCGGCGTGTGGGCGGCGCTGGTGCTGCCGTCGGCCATCTATCCTGAGCTCAACTTCTCTCGCATCACGATCGTCGCCGAGGGTTCGACCCTCGGCGCACGCCAAGTGGTCTTCAGCATCACGCGCCCGCTCGAAGAGGCGGTGAGCATCGTGCCGGGAGTCACGCGAGTCCGGTCGCATTCGATCCGCGGCGCGAGCGAGATCGCGATCACGTTCGCGCCCGGCACCGACATGGGCTACGCACTCCAGCTGGTGCGGGCCCGGGTGAGCCAGGTGACCGGCGCGCTCCCCGCCGGTCTCGACATCGAGGTCGAGCGGCTCGCCCCGTCGCTGTTTCCGATCCTGTCGTACAACCTCGAGGGCGGCGATCCCGCCACGCTGTACGACCTCGCCCGCTACGACGTCAAGCCGCTGATCTCCCGCGTCCCCGGGGTCGGGCGGGTGGACGTGCAGGGCTCGGACGTCCGCGAGATCGAGGTGGTCGCGGACCCCGCACGGCTCGCAGCGCAGGGGATGACGTACACGGAGCTGGCGGACGCGATCCGGCAGGCGGTCACGGTGCAAGCGGTGGGTCGCGTGGCGCAGGACTACCGCCAGTACCTGATCGTGACCGACCAGGAGGCCCACACGCCGGCGGACATCGAGGGCGTCGTGTTGGCCAATGGGCTGCGTGTGCGGGACGTGGCCAGCGTGCGAGTCGGGACGGAAGATCACGTCCGCATCATCGCGGGCGACGGGAAGCCCGCGGCGCTGATCAACATCACGCGTCAGGTGGGTGGGAACACCCTCGCCGTCGCGGACAGCGTGGCGCACATCGTCGCCGGGCTCGCGCCCTCGCTGCCGCCGGGGGTCCATCTCAAGCCGGTGTATGACCAGGCCGCGCTGGTGCGTGACGCCGTGCGTTCGGTGCGCGACGCCATGCTGGTGGGGGCCGGGCTCGCCGTGTTGGTGCTGCTCTTGTTTTTGCGACATGGGCGGATCACCGCCATCAGCGCCGCGGCGATCCCGCTCACGCTCGCCATCACCGTCTTCGTGATGAGTCTCATCGGCCAGACGTTCAACCTGATGACGCTGGGCGCGATGGCGATCGCGATCGGGCTCGTGATCGACGACGCGGTCGTGATCACCGAGAACATCGCGCGCCACCTGGCGCTCCCGGGCGGGCGCCTCACGGCAATCCGCGCGGCGGTGCAGGAGCTCATCTGGCCGGTCACGACGTCCACGATCACGACCGTCGTGGTGTTCCTCCCGCTGGGCCTGCTCCAGGGAGTCGTGGGGCAGTTCTTCGCCGCCCTGGCGATTACGCTCACGGTGGCCGTCCTCGTATCGCTCGGGCTCGCGCTCACGATCATTCCGCTGCTCGCCGAGCAGTTCGTCACCGCGCACCAGGTCGACGCGGTCGCGAGCGGCCCGCTCGTGCGGGTCCAGCGGGTGCTCGACGCGCTGGGCCCGCGCTACGAGCGCGCGCTCGCCGCCGTGCTGCATCATCCCCGGCGGGTCGGCGTCGCGGCCGCCGTGCTCGTGACCGCCGGGCTCGGGCTGTGGCGTCTCGCAGGCACAGGCTTCCTGCCCGACATGGATGAGGGGGCGTTCGTGCTGGACTACTGGACCCCTGGCGGGACGGCGCTGGACGAAACCAACCGCCTGGTCGGCATCGCCGAGCGCGTGCTCGCCGCGACGCCGGAGATCGCTGGGACGTCGCGGCGGACCGGCGCCGAGCTCGGGCTGTTCGCCACGGCTCAGAACCGGGGCGACATCGTGGCACGCCTCGTGCCACGGGGCCGACGCACCCGCGACATCTTCGCCGTGATCGACGAGGTGCGCGACAAGGTCTCGACGGCCGCCCCCCGCATGCGGATCGAGTTCGTGCAGATCCTCTCGGACGTGGTGAACGATCTGGCCGGTAACCCGAGGCCGATCGAGATCAAGGTCTTCGGCGAGCAGCTCGACAGCCTCGAGGCGTACGCGCGACGGCTCGCCCCGGACCTGCAGCACATCGGGGGCCTCGCGGATCTCTACGACGGGGTGAGCGAGCCCTCCGCCGAGCTCCTGATGCGAGTGAACCAGGCCGAGACCGACCGCCTCGGCATGACGCCGGCGGACGTGGGAAGTGCGGTGAGCGGCGCGCTGCTCGGCGTGCCCGCGGGCGAAATCCGCAGCGAGGATCGCCCGGTGGCGGTGCGGGTGCGCGCCCCCGACTCGGTCCGGTTCAACCCGCTCCGGCTCCGTTCTCTCCCCCTCCTGGGGACCCGTGCACACCGCGTCACGCCGCTCGGCAGTCTCGCCACGTTCACGCCGGCCGAGTCCCGCGCCGGTCTCGAGCGCGAGAACCAGCAGCAGATGATCGCGCTGACGGCCGACGTGAGCGGCCGCTCGCTGGGCGGCGTGATGGGGGACGTGCGGCGCGTCCTGGCGGCGCATGCTCCGCCCCGGGGGGTGCGGGTGGCCCTGGGCGGCCAGTACGCGAGCCAGCAGGAAGCGTTCCGAGCGTTGCTGCTGGTGCTCGGCCTCGCCGTGGTGAGCGTGTGCGCGGTGATGCTGGTGCAGTTCGAGTCGTTCGTGGAGCCGCTCGTCGTGCTGCTCGTGGCGCCGTTATCGTTCGTGGGCGGGCTGCTGCTGTTGCTCGTGACGGGTACGGCCCTGAACGTCTCGTCGTTCATGGGGCTGATCCTGCTCGTCGGGCTGATCGTCAAGAACGGCATCATCCTGCTCGACTTTACGCGGCTCAAGATGCGCGCCGGGGGCGTGCCGCTCGAGGTCGCGATCCACGAAGCCGCGCGGGTGCGGCTGCGCCCGATCCTGATGACGACGCTGTGCACGCTGTTCGGCCTGCTGCCGCTCGCGTTGGGCATCGGCGCGGGAAGCGAGCTGCAGCGCCCGCTCGCGCTCGCCGTGATCGGCGGGTTGACCCTGTCCACGCCGATCACCCTGTTCGCGGTGCCGATCGTGTTGGTGGCGATCCGCGGCGCCGACTACACGATCCGGCCCGACAGGCGCGGCTGAAGCCGCGGCTCGGCACCTGCCGCTGAAGCGGCGACCATACGCCCGTTTACGGGCAGACGCCGAGCCGCCAGTTCACTTGCGTACGGCGCGCAGGCCGTCACGCCGTCACCGGGAAGCTCACCGTCACCCGCGTGCCGGTCCCTGGCGTCGACCCGATCTCGATCCGGCCGCCGTGCGCGTCGGCGATCCAGCGGGCGATCGCGAGGCCGAGCCCGGCGCCGTCCGCGGTGTGACGGGCCGGGTCGCCCCGGTAGAAGCGCTCGAACACATGGGGGACCTGCTCGGCCGGGATGCCGACCCCCGTGTCCGAAACGACCGCGGCGGCCCGGCCGTTCTCCGCCGACACGTCGAGGCGCACCCGGCCGCCCGCCGCGGTGAACTTCACGGCGTTGTCCAACACGATCAACAGCAGCTGGCGCACGAGCGCGGGCTCGCCCGTGATCTTCGCCTCCTCGAACGCCCCGACTTCCAGCTGCACGCGCTTCTGCTCGGCGAGGGGTCGGACCGCATCCACCGCCTCGGCGGCTACGTCGTCCAGGTAGAGGGGTAAGCGCGCGACCGGGCGCTCACCTGCGTCCGCGCGGGCGAGCATCAGGAGGTTCTGGACGATTTCGCCCAGGCGGGCCGCCTCGCGCTCGACCGCGCGCAGCGTGCCGGCGTCCCGCGCCGCCTCGCGATCCTGCTCCAAGGCCACCTCGGCGCGCGTGCGCAGGATCGTGATCGGGGTGCGCAGCTCGTGGGCAGCGTCGGCCATGAAGCGGCGCATCTGGTCCATCGAACGCTCCACCGGAGCCGTAGACTTGCGGATCAGGAGATAGCCTCCGCCCGCGACCAGCAGCAGGGCGGCGAGCGCCGCGGCGGCGAACGTCTCGATCAACGAGGTGTACTCGTCCTCGAGCTCCAAGCGATCGGCGACGACGGCGGCGATGTAGGGTGTGCCGGTCGTCCCCGTGAACCGCCCCGCGTAGATCCGCAGCTCCCGCCCGTCCGGCGCATCGAGGTTGCGGTACCCGTGTTTGGACCGCACCGCCTGGTGCGTCGCCTCCAGCACCCAGCTGGGCGCCTCCGCCGGCTTGATCGGTCGCTCGTTCTCATCGAGTAGGTAGAGCGACCGATCGGGGATGTGCAGCTCGTCGACCGCATCGACCACGGCACCACGAGCGCTGGCACGCTCCGTTTCGCGGATGCGTGCCGCCTGCTCGAGCGCCGCCGCAGCGGCGCTGAGCGACCTGTCGACGTGCCGGGACATCTGGTGCCGGATCGTCAAGAAGAGGCCGGCGCCCAGCAGCGCGAGGACGAGGGTGAACACCCCGGCGTACCACGCCGTCAACTGCAGCCGCAGGCGGGCGAGCGGCTGCATCACGGGGACCTCATCTGCCGAACCGGTAGCCCGCGCCCCGCAGCGTCGTGATCAGCTTCGGCTCGAAGCCGTCGTCGATCTTGCGTCGCAAGCGGCGCACCAGCACCTCGAGCACGTTGGCGAAGGGATCGTGGTTGTCGTCCCACACGTGCGCGGTGATGGTGGAGCGGTCGAGCACGCGTCCTTGGTGGAGGACGAACAGCTCGAGCAGGGCGAACTCCTTCACGCTCAGCGTGATCGGCCGGCCGCCCCGCCGCACCTCGCGTGCGCCGAGATCGACCTCGAGATCGGCGATGCGGTGCCGCGCCGGAGCCAGAGCCGGCCGCCGGCGCGCCAGGGCCTTGAGGCGCGCCAGCAGCTCCCGGAAGGCGAACGGTTTGGTCAGGTAGTCGTCCGCCCCGACCTCGAGCCCGCGCACCCGGTCGTCCACCCCGTCGAGCGCCGTTAGCATCAGGACCGGCGTGGTCACGCCGCCGCGACGCAGCTCGGCGCAGAGGTCGAATCCGGAGCCGCCGGGCAGGCGAACGTCCAGCAGGATCACGTCGTACGAGCCGCCGGAGGCCCGCTCCCGGCCCTCGGCGAACGTCCCGGCCAGCGTCGGGTCGATCCGCTGCGCGCGCAGCCCGTCGCGCAACAAGCCGGCCAGCTCTGGATCGTCCTCGACGATCAGCACCCGCACAGGCAACGCTCCGGTTCAGGAAGGCGGCGGTTCCGCCCGCAGAAGAAGAATCGCGCCGGTGACTCTCCGTCAAGCCACCCCCGCCGCGTCGAGCGCCTGCCGCACCGCCTGGAGCAGCGGACCGATCTCGAACGGCTTGCGGAGAAACGTGGCGCCTTCGTCCAGCAGGCCGTCGAGCGCGATGGCTTCCGGGCTGTAGGCGGACATGTACATGACCTTGATTCCCGGGCGCCGCTCGCGCACGCGCTCGGCCAGCTCGCGCCCGTTCATCTCGGGCATGATCACGTCGGTGAGCAGCAACTGGATCGGCCCGGGATGCTCTCGCAACACCCGCAGCGCCTCGGGACCGCCCGACGCCTCCAGGACGGCGTAGCCGTTCCGCTGCAGGATCCGCTTGGTCACCATCCGCACCGCCGGCTCGTCGTCCACCACGAGCACGGTTTCACCGCCACCGGCAGCGGGGGCGCGCGCATGTGCCGGAGGAGCAGCCCCCGCGGCGGCAAGGGGAGCGTGCCACGGCAGATAGATCGTGAACGTGCTGCCCTCGCCCGGAGCGCTCTCCACCCAGATGTAGCCGCCGCTCTGCTTCACGATCCCGTACGTGGTGGCGAGACCGAGGCCGGCACCGTGACGGCCCGGCTTCGTGGTGAAAAACGGCTCGAACAGGTGGCCGCGCGTCTCCTCGTCCATGCCGACGCCCGTGTCCCGCAGCGCCAGCGTCACGTAGTGGCCGGGTACCATGGGATCGTGTTCCCGCGCGAACGCGTCGTCGACCTCGACGTCCCCGGTGGCCAGCGTCAGCCGGCCGCCCGCCGGCATCGCCTCACGTGCGTTCAGGACCACATTGACGATCGCCTGCTCGAGTTGCCCGGGATCGGCGCGCACCGCGCCGATCCCCTTGCCGAGCTGAAGCGTCAGCTCGACGCGCCCCCCGAGCAGCGGCTGGAGGATGCGCTCCATCCCGGCGACCAGGGCGGTGAGATCGAGCAGCCGCGGTGTGAGCACCTGCTGCCGGCTGAACGCGAGCACCTGACGCGTGAGCTCGGCCGCGCGCGTGGCGGCGGCCTTGATCTGCTCGAGGTCGTCCCGGCGCGCGTAGGCCGGAGGGAGGTCGTGCAGCAGGATCTCGGCCGAGCCGAGCATCACCGTCAGCAGGTTGTTGTAGTCGTGCGCGATCCCGCCCGCCAGGCGCGCCACCGCCTCCATCCGGTGAGCGCGCCGCAGCCGTTCCTCGAGCTGCCTGCGCTCGGTGATGTCCCGGAAGCTGGTGACGATCGCGCCGATCCCGGGCTCGGCGATCCGGTTCACGGCGACCCCTTCCACGGCCAGCCACGATCCGTCCCGGTGTCGTAGCCGATACTCCCCCACGACGGGCGCCCCGGGCCGCCCGACGGCGGCGGCGAAACGCTCCCGTACGTACGCGACGTCGTCCGGGTGGATCAGGTCTAGAGCGTTGCGCCCGAGGAGTTCCTCGGGCACGTAGCCGAGCAGGCGCGTGGTGGAAGCGCTGGCGTACACGATCTTCCCGTCGGCGTCGATCAGCGCGAGCGCATCGTAGCTGCTCTCGACCAGCGCCCGGAACCGCGCCTCGCTGGCGCGCAGCGCTGCTTCGGCCTGCTTGCTGGCGGTGATGTCGTGCGTGATGGATATCCCGGCGACGATCGCTCCCCGCTCGTCCCGCACAGGACCCACCCACACGACCAGCCACCGCCCCTGGTAGGGGATCTCGGCGGCACCCGACGTCCCGGCGAGCGCGCCCCGGAACAGCGGCTCAAGCACCTGGCAGATGGCGGGTGGCAGAGCCTCCGCGAGCGTTTTCCCCTCGAACTCCGCCCGCGACAGCCCCGCGGGCGCGAGGCCAGTGCCGTCCGCCATGACGTAGCGGAGGTCGTGATCGAACATGGTCAGGGTGCCGTTCGGGACGCTCCGCGCCAGCGTCCGATAGAGGGATGCGACGTCCCCGACCGCCCGCGCACGCTCGGGCTTCCGGCGAGATACGCCGCTGCGGCTCACTCCGGCCTCCCTCCTTTGCGGGGAACCCGCAGCGGGCCGGCTCCACCCATAGCATCATCCATACCCGGGGACCCCCGGCAAAGGCACGGCCATGGGCCGACTCGGAATCGAACCGAGAACCTAGCGATTAAGAGTCGCTTGCTCTGCCAGTTGAGCTATCGGCCCTAAACACCGAAATACGTCGAGCGAAGACGTCCCTCTTGCTTCATCTGCCCCCAAGGAGAATCGAACTCCTGTTCCCACCTTGAAAGAGTGGTGTCCTAACCGTTAGACGATGGGGGCGAACGGCAAGAAACGTAACACGAAACCGTAGCAAAAATGGCGTCGCGCAACAGCGTGGGGAATAGCGGTAACGGGATTCGAACCCGTGTTTGAGCCTTGAGAGGGCTCCGTCCTAGTCCCCTAGACGATACCGCCGGGCGAGCGGAGAATATCACTAGCCGCCGAGGGCCAACGCAACTAGCCTTAAGGCCCACCACCGTTGTCCAACCCGGCCGAACCGCAGCGAGGAGTCCCAGCGACGTGCGCCAGCAAGCGCAGCATAAATCCGTCTGGCACGACCGCCTGAGGAAGCTGGCGTCGTACAGTATGCCGGAGATCCCCATCATCCTCGCCGCGCTGCTCTACACGCAGTGGCGGGACCTCCAGCGGTCTGCGGGTGTCATCGCGTTCTACTACCCGTACGCCATGTTCGGCGCCGGCCTGCTGCTCGGCTGGCGGTTCCACCGCAGCCGGCTGCTGTTCGCGCTGCTGTTGTTCGCCCTCGTCGACCGCTCATTGCTCACGTTCGTCGCGAGCCGCGGCTTCACGCGCGACCACGTGGCCTTCCAGGCGATGGCGTTCCTGCTGCCGCTCAACCTGGCTGCGCTGGCGCTCACGGCCGAGCGGGGGGTCTTCACCCCGCCGGGGCTCGTGCGACTGGGCGCCATTCTGGGGCAGGTCGCGCTGGTGGCGATGCTCGAGCGCGGGACGCCGGGACCGGCCGCCGCCCTGCTGCACGCGCGGCTGCTCCCGCCGCGCTTGTTCGCCTGGACACCGCTCGCCGATCCTGCGTTGGTCGCGTTCTTCGTCTCGGCGGGACTGATGGTGGCGGGCCAGCTCCTGTCGCCCACCGCGACGGGCCGCTCGTTCTGTTGGTCGCTGCTCCCGGCGTTCTTGGGCTTTTCCGCCGTGCGCCCCGGGAGCCCCGGGTTCTCCACGTTCTATTTCGCGACGTCCGCCCTGCTCCTCATCATCGCCGTCGTCGAGGCGTCCTACCACATGGCGTACCAGGACGGCCTCACCGGCCTGCCAGCGCGGCGCGCCTTGAACGAGGCGCTGTTGCGGCTGGGCAGCCAGTACACCGTGGGGATGGTCGACGTGGACCATTTCAAGCGCATCAACGACAATCACGGGCACGACGTCGGGGACCAAGTGCTGAAGATGGTGGCGGCGAAGCTCGCCCAGGTAGGCGGCGGCGGGCGGGCGTACCGCTACGGCGGCGAAGAGTTCGCGGTCCTGTTCCCGGGCAAGTCCGCCCAAGAGTGCCTCCCCGAGCTGGAGGCGCTGCGTCAGCTGGTCGAGGAAGCCAAATTCATCCTGCGCAGCCGCATCCGCTCGAAGCGGAAAAAGGAAAAGATCCTCTCGGACAGGGGACCGGGACAGCGCGTGCCCGTCACCGTCAGCATCGGCGTCGCCGAGAAGGATGCCCGGCACACCAAGCCCGATCAGGTCGTGAAGGCGGCCGATCGGGCTTTGTACCGCGCGAAGGACGGCGGGCGCAACCAGGTACAGGCGTAGCCCGCGCTACTGCGCCGCGCGCTTCGCCGTAGGAGGCAACAGGCCGTTCAGCCGCAGGTAGATCGCCATCTGGCTGTAATGGTCCGCCCAGTCGGCGACGGTGATCAGGGTGGCCACGCCCCGCGTCACCTTGCGGCCGCCGAAGAACGGGATGCTGTCGCCCAGCTGCGCGTCCTGCATCGCCGCGAGCGCGGTCGCGCAGAACTGGAACGAGTCCTTCAAGCCGGCCACGAGCTTGTCCTTCGGATCCGTCCCCGCGAGCTTCGGCCGGTCCGGCGCCTTTTGACCGGACGCGGCGCTGCACAGGTAGTCGTTCCCGTCTGCAATCAGGTGCGCAACCACATCGCCGAAGCTCATCTGGGCCGGCGTCGGTTTGTAGCCGTACTTATCGGCTGGCATCTCCTCCGCGGCATCCGTGATGTTCTTTGCCTGGCGCTGCTCAATGGACCGGAACGCGTTCGAGACCGCATTCTGGGCTTGCGCCGCGCTCGCTGCGGGCAGAGCGCAAACGGCCATCAGAATGGTACCGAGCGTGGCTCTCATGCCGAATCTCCTGTGAAAGACGTGGTGACGGCCGCCGAATTCTGCACCGGAAAGCCGCTGCCGTCCAGCCTGGACGCGGGGACGCCTCATCGCTCCCCCGCACCTTCCTGTTCGGTCTCCCGCCTCCCGCCGCTCGCGTACTTCTCGAAATGCGGCTTCTCGACCAAGCGGTAGAAGGTGAGAATGGCGGCGTGATCGACCACGGCCGCGACGAGGCCCGGCAAGGACCCCGTGACCAGCGCAAAGCCGTAGGTCTGCAGGTAGCCCACCGTGTACATGGGATTCTTCAGATAGCGGTAAGGGCCCGCCGTGCACGGGCCCTCCCACTCACTCGGCACAAAGAAGTCCCGCCAGTAGTACGGCCCGCCGCCGAGCGTGGCCGCGGCCCAGAGCTTGACAGACGTCCCGATGATCACGAGCAGCGTGCCTACCGCGAGGACGGCACCGCGGGGTAGCCCGCTGCTCAGGGTGCCCCAGGTGGCGAGGCATAGCAGCACGAAGCTAGCGGCGTCGTTGTACATCAGGGTCGCGGCCAGCCCCCGAAACCGGCGGAATCCCCCCTCGGGGCCGCGCCGCAAGGTCAAGTAGCTGGACCGCTCCTGTCGCCGCAGCGCGAGCCCGATGTAGAGCACGTAGGCCAGCCGGCTGGCGAGGTGATAGGCGAGCGCGATCAGGCCCCAGGGAAGCGCTGACATGGCGACGGAAGCTGCAGCGTGCGCGCAGGACGTCAAGGAAGCCGCCCCCCCCCCGGCCCCCCCGCCCCCCCGGGTCAGCG